>ERZ1026796.1591-NODE-1591-length-14786-cov-2.817041_pt1 | contig 14786 bp, 9 predicted proteins | sample MGYA00520874_ERZ1026796 | MGnify/ENA primary metagenome ERZ1026796 (study PRJEB33270, sample SAMEA104284474) | anaerobic digester metagenome | biome: Anaerobic digester microbiome; feature: mesophilic sludge digester; material: Anaerobic digester biomass | place...
GCTTGTTCTCCTGCATGACACGGTTTTCGGCAGACTCATTCCGCATACGACCTGAGCAGGTCGTCGTCTCGGTCAGGCCGGCGTCCTGACAACCGGCGAGTGCCGGGTCCCGGTCGCCGCGCATCAGCTCCGCGGCCCGGCCGTAGCCAGAGTGACCCTGGTCGGTCTGGTCCTCAGCGCACACGCCGGTGAAGGCTTCCACGTCTACGCTGATGAGCACCTTCATCGCGATCCTCTCATCGGTGCCTGGTCGCCCCTCCGCACGCTGCGTCACTCCTCCGTCGCTCCTGGCTTGGCGCGACGCACGAGGACCACCACGATGACGATCACGACGGCCACGACGGCGGCGATGATCCCCGTGTTCGGACCCGCGGCACTCTCGGCCGCGGACGCCTGGCCGGCTACGATCGAGTCGGCCTTCTCGAAGAGCCGCGGGATCATGGCCAGCCAGGCGTCCTCGGCCCTCTCGCTCGGAGGCTCGCCGTTGGCGAACATGATCACGCCCTCGTCGCGCTCCAGGTCGAGCCACATCTCGCTGAAGATGCCGTAGTCGCCGCCGTCGTGACCCCACACGGTGCGTCCGGGGACGAGCTCGTCGTCGCCGAAGGCGAAGAGCCCGCAGCCCGGCTCCACGCCGGCGGGGATCTGCGGACTCAGCATCTCGGCGAGCGAACCGGTTTCCAGGATGCGCTGCCGACGGTAGGCCCCGTCGCCCAGCAGCGCCAGGGCGAACTTGGCCCACTGGTTGGCGGTGGTGTGCACGCTGCCGGACGGGTACTCCGGATAGGCGTGATGCCCCTGCGCCTGATACTCGCCGCGCTTGTAACAGTAAGGCATGGCCATGCGCTCGAGCTCCAGATCCGCGTAGCGGAAGCTGGTGTCGACCATCCCCAGCTTGGTGAAGATCTCGGCCTGGCAGTACTCGTTGAAGTCCCTCCCCGTGGACTGCTCGATCGCATCCGCGCAGAGAGCGGCGCCGGTGTTCGAGTAGGTGAAGCGGGTCCCGGGCTCCCGCTTGGTCCAGTTGCTTCTGTCCCAGTAGGCCCCGGTCCGGATGAAGTAGCCCCGGCAGAACGTGTCCAGCGGGATCGGCGAGTCGCCGCGGTCGAAGACCCCGAGGTCCCATACCGCGTCGGTGTCGTTGGCGCTCGAAGTGTGCGTGGCCAGCATCTTCAGGGTCACCGGCGTGTCCGGGAACCGGGCGTTGCGCGCGGTCCAGCCGAGAGCCGAGCTCACGTCGTCGCTGAGCGCCAGGTTGCCCCGCTCCACCTGCTGCATGAGGGACACGCCGACCGCCGTCTTGGAGATCGAGGCGATGTTGATCATGGTGTCGTTGGTCATCGGCACGCCGTCGGCGATGTGCGCCCACCCGTACGCCGAGGACCAGACGATCTGCCCGTGCTTGACGATCACCGCCTGAAGGCCCGGTACACGGGCCTTCTCCATCTGGCTCTCCAGATACGCGTCGAGCCCGGGGTCCGGCGACGCCTGCGCCGTGCCGACGGTCACGACGAACCACGCCAGAGCGACAAGCACCGGCAGGCAGAGTCGACGCCCCGAGCGCCGCTCGCCCTGCTGCCACGTGCCAACGCTCATGATCGATCTCTCCCCCGTCCGGCTGGGAACGGCGTCGATACCGGTGTCGAATCCGCCACATGAGACCGGAGCCGGATTGACCTGGACGGCCCGGTGAACATCCGGCGGCGGAGACTGACGATCGCGACCGGCGGACATCGACGCTCTCAGAGAAGCTGGGCCGCGTGCGTCGAACCGACGTCCGGGCGCCCCCGCTCCATCCACTCACCGTGTGCTCGACCTGCGGTCGCCTGCGACCTCACCCCCACGGATCGTCACCTCGAGGCCTCGCGGTCCCGTCTCCGGCTTCCCGCCACACATCCACCAGCGAAGCCTGACGAAGAACGCCGCCCGACGCGGCGCAGGCACGGACACCGTAGCGGGGGCTGCCGCCAAGCGTCAACGTGGCCGAACTTGCTGCGGGTCGATCGCCGATCAGTCGCTCCGACACGCGAGGGACCCGACGATCGCACGACACAGACTGCGGTCCGTAACGACGGCTCCGGATGACTGCGCGCTCCCTGGCCACGACCGCCCGTGTCCGGTCCATGTCTCTCCGCGCTCGCCTGCGTCAGGCGACCGACCCGGCCAGATCCAGCACGGCCATGAAGGCCGCGTAAACGGTCAGGTAGTCGTCGGCCTCTATCTCCACGGTGCGTCCGTCGACGCGGCGCGCTGCGGGGCACGAACACGCCGCGTCGCAGTGCTGCGTCTTGGTGAAGACGATGCGCACCGGCTTGCCGGACAGGTCCAGCGCCCCGGGCGGCGGTCCCGCGAGGGCGTCCTTGACGCCCTCGCGGAGCAGACCTGCCGTCAGCCTGGGCGAGAGGAGTCTCGCAGTGCCGCGCGCGACCCCCTGCTGGGTGGTCACGGTGGTCACGCCGGGCAGGCAGGCGGCGGCCTCCGCCGCCAGCTTGTCGTCGCCCGAGGCGAACACGACCGGCACGCCGAACCGGGCGGCCACCCCGGCGTTGAAGCCCAGCTCGCCGAGCTCGAGGTCGCCGGCGAAGGCCTGGTGGACCAGGCCGCAGTACGTGTGGTCGAGGACCGCGGCGGCCGTACCGGCCATGGCGTGGTACCCGACCAGGAGGACCGCGTCGAAGCTCTCGTCGAGACCCTCCATCATGCCGAGCAGCCCCGCCCTGCCGGTCAGGAGAGAGACATTCGCCGGCAGATCGAGGACGTCCAGGTTGGTCGAGTAGTCGTGCGCATCGCGCACCACGACCTCGCTCGCGCCGGCGTCCTCACAACCGGCGAGCACCGCGTCGAGGTCGCCGCCGACGGCGCCGCTGAGGGCGCCTCACGTCTGCAGATCAGCGCCACGCAGCAGCAGGAGACGATCCGCCAGACCATCAAGCGACTCAAGCCCGGTGGCCTGTATCTCCTGGTCTACCAGAGCCGCTTGAACACCATCTCCGATATCCGTATTATCGTCCGCAACCTGGCGAACGCGGGCTACCTGGCCCAGGGGGGCGACTGGGGCAGCTTCGTCTCCACCTGGCTGGGTCTCGTCGACCCCGAACACCTCGCCGGCATCCACCTCAACATGGCGGTCGGGTTTCCCGGCGACGGCGAGCTCACCGAGTCCGAGGGCGTCGACCTGGCCGAGATGGGCGAGTTCCTCGCCAACGGCTGCGCCTACCAGGAGATCCAAGGCAAGAACCCCCAAACACTGGCGTACGGCCTCGCCGACTCCCCCGCCGGCCTGGCCGGCTGGATTCTCGAGAAGTTCTGGGCCTGGACCGACCACGACGGCAACCTGTTCGACGCGGTCAGCGAGCAGGCGATCCTCGACAACCTCACCAGCTATTGGGTGACCGGCACGATCGGCAGCTCGACGCGCATCTACTTCGAAACGATGCGCACCGGCCGCTTCGCCACCCACGACGCCAAGGTGGAGGTGCCGACAGCGGTGGCGCAGTTTCCCGCCGAGATCACCCGGCCGCCCCGCTCCTGGGTGGAAGCGGGCTACAACCTGGTCCGCTATACCCGCTTCGACCGGGGCGGGCACTTCGCAGCGCTGGAAGAGCCGGATCTGCTGATCGGCGACCTCCGGGCCTTCGCCCGCACCCTCCGCTAACCGGCCTTCGTGGCCCGAACGACCTCAGCGGAGCGGCAACCCGGCCTTCGTGGCCCGAACGACCTCAGCGGAGCGGCGACCCGGCCTTCGTGGCCCGAACGACCTCAGCGGAGCGGCAGCCCAGATCAGTGGATCGGCTGGTGGGCGCCCTCGTTGGCGGCGCGCAGGCGGCGGGCGGTGCTCACCAGCACCCGCCGGGCCAGGCCTGGCACCTCGTCGAGCAGCGTGGAGAACTCGCGGGTGCCGATCACCAACACCCGCATGGGCGTCGTGGCGGTCACCGTGGCCGAGCGGGGCCCGGCGTCGATCAGGGCGAGTTCGCCGACGTAGGACCCCGGGCCGACCGTGGCCAGCAACTGGCCGTCGCGCACCACCTCGGCGGCGCCCTCCTCGATGACGAAGGCCTCCTGACCGGCGTCGCCCTGCGACATCAGTACCCGGCCGGACTCCACCTGCAGTTCGTCGACGATGCGCGCAATGTCACGCAGTTCCTTGTTGGTGCAACCGCCGAACATCGGCAATGCACCCAGGCGTTCCAAGTAAGCATCCATCACGTCCCCCTCGTGCCGACGACGACAAACGTCGGTTTCAGGGTGCCACGGTAGGCGACGTTCGGTCGGCGCGACGCTCGGAGTTCCCCGGGGCCGCCTCCGGACGGTAGATTCATGACTGCTATGGCGACCTCCACCGAGACTCCCAGCGGGACCGAAACCAAGGCCAAGCGCCGGTTCCGTCCCTACCAGATCGCACTCGTCGTCGGCGGCGGCTTCGCCGCCCTCACCGCGGCCTCCTATGTCGCCGAGCAGTTGTGGGCGGAGCACTGGGCAGAGACCGCCTTCGAAGAGCAGCCGATCTCTCGCCTGATGTTCGCCAACATCCCGGGCTGGTTGCGTTTGGCCTTCTACGTGATGGTGGTCGCCGCCATCCTGTATGGGGCCTTCAACTTCTCCAATCGGGTGCGCAACTGGGAGCGCGGCGCCCCCGACAACCGACGCACCACGCCGAAGAACTTCAAGAAGCGCCTGGAGAACATGCGCTCGGGCCTGTACATGCAGACCCTGCTGCGCGACCCGGCCGCCGGCGTGATGCACAGCTTCATCTACTTCGCATTCCTCGTGCTGTTGGCGGTCACCACCATCGGTGAGATCAACCTGCAGCTGCCGGTGGCCCTGAAGTTTCTTCACGGCGACGTGTACCGCGCCTACGCCTTCATCGCTGATCTGGCCGGCGTGTTCTTCGTCGTCGGGCTCGTCTGGGCCATCGTTCGCCGCTACGTACAAAAGCCCTACCGCATCCGCATCAAGACCAAGGCCGACCACGCGATCGGCTTGGGCGTCCTGCTGGCCATCGCCTTGGCCGTACACCTGGTGATCCGCTGGCGGATCCCCTACGCCGACCCCCTCATTCTGCCGGTCGTGATCCACATAGTGCATGGATATCTGGATATCCGGGGTAGAGAGGCCGTTCATTGGATCGCCTATGCCCTTGCATTCCTCATGATCGGGGTTCTCTGGGCCGGCGGAAGCCTCGCGTCTCGGGTCGGCCTGTGGGCTCTCGTGCCGGGCGCCGCTGTATCGGCGTACGTGCTTTTCTGTTTTTTCCCGCCGGCCGCACATGACAAGGCGGACCGGGAGGACGGGCCGGTACGCTGGATCATGGCGTCAGGCGCATTCCTGTTCCCGCTGCTGCCCGGCCTGGGCCTCATTGTATCCAAAGCCTGGCCGGTCATGGGATTTTCCTTCGTGCCTCTCATTCTCATGTCATCCGGCCTCGCCGCTCATCCGGGAACAAAATCCGGGTGCCCGCCCTCGATGCAGAGTCTGATCCGCATGTTCATCATCAGCTTCATTCTCTTTCCCATCATCTGCGACCTGCTCTTTCTATTCCACGCCGTCGACCGCCTGCAGGCGGGCGATTTCATGTCCCCGAAGTTTCATCACATCGTCATCACGGTCGCTTCTCTGCTGGTTGCCGGCGCCTGCGCGCTGCTCTCCGCACGCAAGATACACGAAAGGACAGAGGCCCTGCTCTATATGGCGGCCTGCCTCCTCGTGTGCGTGCTCAACTTCCGTGACCTCATCACCACCGGCCTGCCCGGGCATCTCTCACGGCAGATCATCCTCATCAACGACATCTTTCTGGTGAACCTCATCGGTATCTGCGGACACATGGTGCTCGCCGCAAGCCGGAAGTGGGACGCGAAGAAGGCGGCGATCTTCTACCTGGCGGGGATCCTCCTCATCCCGCTGCTGCTGTATGAATCGTATCTGGGGGAGGGCCTCCTTTCTCACGGCCTCCTCGCTCAAAACAGCCTCGGGCATTTACTCTTCATCGCCGGGCTCTTCGCAGGGCTGTCGTGGTGCGCGCACATGCTCCTTTGCGCGCGGAAAGACGAAAGGAATCCGGACAGAAGAGCAGGAGCGGCCTTTCTGGCGACCGGCTTCATACTCGCCCTCGTGATCCTGGCGGGCAGTATGGTAACCAGTGTCGGGCTCAGCAGCTATCCTTTCTACAACCTCGCCTCCATTCCTCTGGTGTTCGTGGGATACGGCATATTCTTCCACGACATCAAGCGCATGGGGATCCATGCCAGGAGGCAGGTTGTTTCCCAGGGCCTGAGGCTCCTCATCGCCTTTCTCTATGCAGTGTTCGGGCTGGGCATTGCCGTGGTGCTCAAAGACTGCCCGCCTTCGCGCATATGGAGCGGGATCGTCCCCTACGGGATACCGCCCATGCTTTCCTTTGTGAGCGCCGGGTTTCTGTCCCTGTTCGTGCTGGGTCTGGAAAGAAACCGACCAGAGAGCCAGCTCTTCAGCCTCGTCAGCTTCTGTTATGCTGTGCTGAATCTGGATATTTTCCTCCAGGGCATCGTGACCGACAGCGGGATCGCCCTCTTCATATCCCGCATCGACCATTTCTTCCTGGCGCTCCTGTCGCTCGGGGTCAACGCCCATCTCATTTATCTGGTCATCGGCAAGAAGGACAACTGGTGGGTCGTCTACGGAGCGTACATCGCCGGGCTTCTCATGGCCCCCTGGACCCAGACGGACTACTATTTCAACGGCACGCATTCCTACTTCTTCGGGTTTTTCGCCAAGAAGGCCTTTCTCTACGATATCATGAGCGCCCTGTGGGCCGCGGGAATCTCCTACGGCATCTACCTGCTCGTCAGGGCATACAGAGACCCACAGACCCGTCAGCGCACCAGGGTGAGGCATGTTCTCACTGCATTCATCATCATCGCCGCCTTAAGCATCACCAACAATCCGGCGATCTACGGATTCGAGGTCTATCCCCTGGGCACGTTCGTATTCGTCGCCCTGTTCTTCCTTGCATACGGCCTCTTCAAGTTCAATCTCAAGATGGCCCTGCAGTATGTCCGAATCATCCTGTTCTGGTCCGGCCTGATGCTCGCCATGGCGGCGGCCGGGCTCATACCCTTCCTCTTCCAGCCTCAGGAAGACGCGATTTCCAGGACTGTCGCGGGTATCCTCCTGGTGACCATTCTGTTCCTGCCCGTGAAGCAGGGTTGGAACGCGGTGCTCAATCTGTTCATGGCAAAGCCGGCCGACACACTCAAGGACAGCTACTACCGGCTCACCGACAGTCTCACACGGATTCATCACCGCGATACGATCCATCAGATGCTCTGCTCCTGGTTCTTCGACAATCTTCAGAGCGCGTGTTTCGTCTCCCTGTTTTCGCTGCCTGACCTCTCCGGCAAGAGGGTGTTCTTCGGATGGAAGACGTGGAACGCGCATCACGAGGGAGGGCTGTTCGACGACGCCCCGCCCCGGTGCACCGGGACCAGGACGCTTCACATCCGGGCCGATCACCCGCTGATGACTGTATGCAGGCACGAGCAGACCCTCTGCTCCCAGGAAAGTCTCCTGCGCGTGAATCCTAGCCTCAGCGCATTCGACGGCAGCGAGCAGCTCATCAAAGACAGCGAGATCGTGATTCCCGTGATGTCCAAGGACGAGCTCCTGTGCATCATGCTCTTAGGCGGAAAGACCGACGGGTCCTCTTATTCGTACGCGGAATACGATATACTCCAGAACATATCTCTGATCCTGGGTCCGCTCATCGAGAACGCGATGCTGATGGAGGGACTTGAAGAAAAAGTGGAGCTCAGGACAAAAGAGCTGAATCATGCACTGAACGAATCGGTCCAGAAGGAACGAGAGATCAGGGAGAACAGCGAGATCATCGGAAGACAGAACCAGATCTTCCGTACGCTGCTCGAAACGAGCACGAGGATTCACCATATCGATAACCTCAATGAGCTCTTCTCTTTCATCCTGAGCCAGCTCCGCACCCTCTTCGCAGATTTCCGAGGCGGCATCATCCTGGAGGACAGGAGGCGCGGCATCCTCGAGGCGACCTCGTTCATCGGCATCACCGAGGACGAGCAGAAGGTGATCCTGGGGAAGAGAAACAGGGTCATGGCGTCCGATTTCGGCGATATACTCAACAAGGCGCTGTCGTGCGCGGGCATGCCCGTATCCGAAGATGATGTGTGGACAGTGTTCCCCATGGAGAGCAGGGGAAACAGGGTGATCGGGTACATGATCATCAGGGGACAGAGGATCGATCAGCTGACCAAGGAAATCTTCACGGTGTTTCTCGGTCAGCTCTCGGCCGTGACACAGAACAAGCTCCTCATGACCCAGCTGGAGCGGATGGCAAGCACGGACGGGCTCACCGGGCTGTATAACCGCGCCTTTCTGAACCAGGAGCTTCAGAAGGTGATCCAGCACGCCAGGCAGTTCAGGAACATTCACTTCTCGATCATGATGGTCGATGTCAACGGGCTCAAGAAGATCAACGACACCTACGGCCACGAGAAAGGGGACGAGGCGATCGTCAGGACCGGGGCCCTCCTGAAGTCCTTGTGCCGCCAGACGGACATCGTTTCCAGGCTCGGAGGAGACGAGTTTGCCATCCTCATGCCGTCTACGAATCTGAGCCAGGCAGAGATTCTCTACAAGCGCATTCTCCAGGCCTCTTCCTCCCTCGAGATTACGGTCTCGAAGCAGGGGGAAGATCCCTCATGCATCCCTGTTCACATGAGCGTCGGCCTTGCCGGCTCGGACGAAACGCCGCCCGAAATGGTCATGAAAAAGGCGGACGCCATGATGTACGCCGCAAAAGAGCAGTACTACGCCTGCCGGGAAATGGCCCGGAGTTAGCCGGCACGGATGCTCCGGCAGACCTCCGGGGGGCTGCGATTCGGGGGTTGATCACATCCGGATTGGAACGTATTGTCCTTCTTATGGGTCCGTGTTTCCCCCAGGGCTGTGTGGAGCGGAGGAAAAAGGCGCCCGGGTGGGGAGGGCGTTCGGGCCGATGGTGAAACGAGAATATTTCCGTGAGAAAACAGGAGCCCTCCCGGCGGCCGACTTTCCCTGCAGATTGCTCACCGGCGGTTCGAGCGGGCGGGAGAGAGCGCCGGGATACGGCGTATGGAAAAGAGGTGCATGATGAATATCCCGATGCTTGCTACCATGTCGGACACAGAGATCGACCAGTATGTAAGCAGCATCAGCTATGATAACCTCTCAGAGGTTTGCCTGCAGATCCGGATGTACTGCGAGCATATTCAGCGTATCGCCAGGAAGCGTAATGATCTGTCGCCGGACGCACGGATCATGATCGAAAATCTGGCGAAGCTGAGCAAGGCCATAGCAGATCTGGGGCTTATCTCGTCGCTCGAAATGCCCAGAGCCTGAAAACCCTCCTTGTGTGCCCATCGGGAAAGACGGTGTCCCAAAGGCCGCCTTCCCGCTCAAGAACCTTTTCTTTGAGGGGACCCGTGAGGCGGATGAGCACTGCCGGAATACTCCCGCGTCCCACCGGCGGTGTTCGCGCACCCTCCGTGCGCTCTGCCGGCCGAACATCAAGTTTTACTGCAGATGTGCCGAGGTGTGTGGCATGATTTTCATCCTACGGGGCGGACAATGGACAACCGGAAGACCAGACTGATCACTCCGGCGTCTCCGCCGGCACCGGACATGCTCGCAGAAAGGCTCTCCGTATGCTGATCGTCCCCCTCTCCGGCAGAATGAGCCTCCGCAATCCCCCGATAGTCACCATCGGCATCATACTGATAACCTGCGTGGTGTTTTTCTTCTTTCAGTCCGCAGACCGCGGCATTCAGAAAAGGGCGCAGGATTATTATCTGGGATCGAATCTCGCCTTCATTGAGACGGCTGCGTACGAGCAGTATCTGGAATACGGGACCGTGGTTGGTCTCACCGGCTTCGAGGCGCCGGACCGGCGCGCTTCGCGGGCGCAGGAGGATCTCTTTCCGCTCATCGCCTCCATGCACGGTGACGGCGAGTTCATGGCGAGGCTCGAGAAAAACCAGATTATCACCCCTGAGATGGAAATCTATCCCTCCTGGAGGGAAAAGCGTGATCGTTTCAATGCGATCCTGTCACACACCATGGCCGTGCGCTGGGGATTCCGGCCCGCGGACTGGAACGTCAGGGGCGCGTTCGCCTATATGTTCCTTCACGGCGGGCTCATGCACCTGGCAGGGAACATGATCTTTCTCTGGCTGGTGGGGTGCATGCTCGAGATGGCCTGGGGCCGGATTCTGTATCTCGGGCTCTATGTCGCGGGAGGCTTCTTCGCGGCCGCACTCTTCGGTCTGGTTCACCATGCGGACACTGCCCCTCTGATCGGTGCATCCGGAGCCGTTGCCGCTCTCATGGGGGCTTATGCGGTGTTCTATGGGAGGCACAGAATCAAGGTGTTTTATTCCCTGGGATTTTACTTCAATTATACCATGGTGCCCGGGGTCGTCATTCTCGTCCTGTGGATGGGAAACGAGATGTTCCAGCTCTTCTTCGGCCCGAAAAGCCAGGTGGCATATGCCGCCCATATCGGGGGCCTGGCGAGCGGGGCCGCAATGGGGCTCATCCACCGCACGTTTTCGGGAAGGGGCGCCGAACAAGTCCTCGAGGGGGAGCACGGCCCCGGCGGGTCGGCGGCCGCTCTGCTCGACAGGGCTCTGAAACAGGTGGAGAAGCTCGATATGCAGGGGGCTCGGGACCTTCTGCGTCAAGTGCTCGCGATCGATCCCAACAACCGCGCCGCTCTTACCCAGATGTATCATGCGGACAAGCTGAATCCCGAGAGTGACGAGTTCCATGCGAGCGCGGGCAGACTGCTCGAAAATCTGGTGAATGACCGGCAGACCCACCGGGAGGCGCTGGCCGTATACCGGGAATATCTCGAGAAGGCGGAGAAGCCGAGGCTCCCGTTGCCGCTGCTCTTCGCTGTCAGCTCGTATTTCGCCGCCACCGGCCATCTCGAGGAGGCCGAAAAGATCATGGGACTGCTGTTGAAGAAGAAGCCGGATCTCGAGAAGATGCCGGAAGGCCTGCTGCATGTCGCCCGGGCGTGTCTGAAGGAAAAGCTGGAGAGCAAGGCCAGGAGCTATCTCCAGGTGATCTGCATGCGATACCCCCTCTCGGCGGAGAGCTCCGTTGCCCGGCGCCTGCTGGATGACCTTGGCGATTAAGGGCGCTGCTCTATTTTGCGCAGATATTTCTCCGCATACGGGACGATCTCGTGTTCGGGGTGGTTCCGTATAAGCCTCTTCAGGGTCTTGACGGCCTTCTCAGGGCTGAGCATCTTTTCGTGGAACACGCCTGCCGCAAGGAAATATGCCTTGGGAACCAGCGGGTGGTCAGGAGAGTGGCGGATGAACCGGTTGTATGCCTCCAGGGATGCGAGGTGGTTCCCTGCTGCGCTCAGCGATGCGGCGATCTTCATGAGCGTGGATGCACGGGGATTGAACGAGGGATCGACGGCCACACACTCGAGGTACACGTCCGCAGCCTCCTCCCCTCTGTTCGCCCTGACCAGGAGATCGAGCAGCGTCTTTGCATGCGCGAGCATGTCCTGATTCCTCTGGACGATCTTCAGGAGATGATAATAACGTTCGGCCAGCTCCAGGTTCGTTATATCGCCGTCCGTCTCCGCGCGTATGAGATCCGCGGCCTGTTCGTGCCTTCCCTCCTTGATCAGGATGTTCACCCGGTTCAGGAGACCGTGATACGCGTTCTTTGCGTGTGACTCTTTGCCTGCGGCCATATCTTGGAATTCAACGTCATATCCGATGGTGTCGTGATGCTGCAGGATAACGTAGCCCATGAGATGGTGGGCGACGATGGAGTAGTAGCAGTTGGCAAGGGCGAAGACAAAGACAGAGACAAGGCCCGGAGCAACGGGCCTCACAAAGTATCCCAGGGCTCCAGGGGCAAGATAGAGAATGATGAGGAAAAAGTACATGAGAAGATACTGCGGTCCCACCCTGAATGCCATGCGAACCGAAACGGCCGGGTTCAGCGCGCTCAGGAGCCTGCCGCTCGTGGCAAGGACGATCACCTGCGCAGGCAGGACGAGCAGCAGCGCGATGATGCATGCGGCGAAGAGCGTCATGCCTGTTGCGAATCCCACGGTCTCGCTGAACCGTGCAAAGACAACGAAGCAGGCCAGAGCCGATACCAAAAAAAGGAAGCCCAGAAGCCAATATTTGGCGACGACGATGAAATCGTCGGAAATGGTGCGCTCGTTGATCTCCGGCGGCTTCATGTTTCCCCTGGCGGTTTCCCTGAGCACGGCGAAGCAGTATTTCAGAAGCACGCCGAAGAGGAGCATCTGAATGATCATACTGAGCGCCCCGGGCGCGGAAAAGAGCGTCATGAACACGGAAAGCACGCACATGAAAACGATCACGGTCGTGTTGAACGGATAGGCGAAAAACAGCGGCAGCCTGTTCCAGAAAGGTTTGATCAGGTTCTGCACCGCCAGCTGTTCAGCCATGCCGCCGCATTTGGGGCACAGGTGCATGGTGCTTTTCCGGTATCCTCCGAGTTCCCTCGATGAAACACAGTCGGGACAGAACGCGGCGTCGCAGCCGCTGCAGCGCCACAACGCCGGCTTCGTAGGATGGTAACTGCAATATGTCTTCTCCATAATACGATCCCATGGATGCCCGGCGTCCGACCGGATGCCGGGTGCCGCATTCTATCTCCTGACATATCGTCCTTTCCCCCGGATTTCATGAAGAAATTCCAGAATCAAAGCCGATGAGCTCTTCAACCCGTCCTGCACACGTGCAATTCCCAATGCACTCTGCCGGTGCAGCTGCCATTGACCGATGCACAGAGATTCCTATTATGAGAGGAGAAAGCAATGCTTCAGGAAAGGAAAAGATATGGATGATCAGCAGCGGCTCAACGCACTGGACGTGGCTCTGAACAACGAGACGAGCGAGCGTGAGTTCTATCTCGAGCATGCACGGAGGACCGGCAATCCACTGGGGAAAAAAATGTTCCTCGAAATCGCGGACGACGAGCTCGAGCATTATCAGAGGCTCAAGGAACTCCACGAAAAATGGAAGAGCTCACAGAAGTGGCCGGAGAGCGTCCCCCTCGTGGTGAGAAACACCAATGTGGGCAGACTCCTGTCTGTCGACAGGCTCATCCGGGAGGCCCCAAGCCCCAAAGGCGACGATGACGACCTGAAAGCCATCGAGGTGGCGACCCGGTTCGAGGCGAAAGGGGCCGAGTTTTATGCCGGGCTCCGCGACGCTGTGTCCGACCCGAAGGAAAAGGCCTTCTTCGATCTGCTCGCCCGGATCGAACGGGAGCACTATCTCTCGCTCAAGGACGCCGAAGAATATCTCAAAGACCCGGTCTCCTGGCTGAGGAGAACTGAGCGCCATTCGCTGGACGGCGCATAGTTCCCGTGCATCCCGAAGATGCACGGACTTCCCGAGCATACGGCATTCCCTCTCCGGCACCCGCTCCGCCGATCCCGTTCCTCCTGCGTTCGGGAAGGGAAACGAAAGAAAAAAAGATTAATCATTATCTTGACATGACAGTTATGCCATGCTATTCGATCTTTGTCCGGGCATTGTTATGGGAGCGCATGTTCTCTTGCTCCGGGGCCGGTAATGCAGACCATGCGGCAACCGGAATCCAAGGCTCCGGGACTCTCGGCATAACGTTCATCTCCAGCCATGGCGCGCACCGGCACATTGAAAACGGGGTATGAGGGGGTTCCATTCTGCGGTCCTCCTCGGGTCTTGCTCGTGGAGGTGCCCGTGTATTGAATGTTCTGAACAGTGAAAGGGGGGAGTCACATGAGGACAATAGCGGTCATGAACCAGAAGGGCGGGTGCGGGAAGACGACCACGGCGATCAACCTGGCCGCGTGCCTGGCGAAAAAGAACAGGAGAGTGCTCGTGGCGGACATGGATCCCCAGGCCCACGCGACGCTGGGCCTGGGGATCGGCATCGGGGATTATGCCCAGAGCATCTATGATCTCCTGGCAGGGGAGGCGGAGCATACGCTCAGCACCGGCGATGTAGTCGTTGAAGTTTCGCCGGGCCTTCATCTGATACCATCCGACGTGATGCTCAGTGCAGCCGAGCCGGTGCTCATGGGCCGGAACCACCGGGAATACAGGCTCTCCGATGTGCTGAGACAAGTGGAGGAGGAGTACGATTTCGCCGTGCTCGACTGCCCGCCAAACATCGGCATCCTCACCTTCAACGCGCTCTTCGCCTGCACCGAGGTCATCATACCCATAGAGACCGGGCTGTTCGCCATTCACGGGCTGTCGAAGCTGCTGGAGACCATCAGCCTTGTCGATGCGAGGCGCCGCACCAGGCTCACGGTACACGCCCTGCTCACTATGTTCGACCGCAGGACGCGAATAGCCTGCGAGTCGCTCAACGAGATCCAGAAGCATCTCCAGGGCCGGGTTTTCGCCACGGTCGTCAATTTCAACGTCAGGCTCAAGGAGGCGGCGGGTCACGGCAAGCCCGTTATCGAGTATGCGCCCGATTCCGCCGGCGCCCGAGATTACATGAGCCTCGCCGGCGAGGTGCTCAAGACGAAGGTGAAAAAGCACTCCGCTGCGAGGGAGCTTGATGAGGGCGGGGACGGCGTGCTGTTCTCCTGCTATGCCCCGGGCGCGGAAAAGGTCTTTGTGGTGGCCGATTTCAACGGCTGGCAGCCGGGAAGGACGCCGCTCATGCACGAGGACGGCAGCGGGGTGTGGAAGCGTTTCGTACCGCTGAAAAAGGGTAGGTATGAGTACAAGTTC
>ERZ1026796.1596-NODE-1596-length-14756-cov-2.416980_pt1 | contig 14756 bp, 12 predicted proteins | sample MGYA00520874_ERZ1026796 | MGnify/ENA primary metagenome ERZ1026796 (study PRJEB33270, sample SAMEA104284474) | anaerobic digester metagenome | biome: Anaerobic digester microbiome; feature: mesophilic sludge digester; material: Anaerobic digester biomass...
GGATGTCGCTGTCAACCACAAAGGCCGCGGCGCCATCGGGTGCGAGCAGCAGACGGCCGCCGCTCTGGCCTGTCAACGGCGTCAGGGGCAACAGTCTCGCCACGCGCTGCGCCGCGATCTCGATCACGGCGAGGACCGGCCGTTGATCCGGGCCGCGGATGCAGTAGACATACGCCAGGTCACGTTTGACATCCACCGCCAGGTCGCTGGGGCCATAGGCGTCGCCCACACCGGGCGCGCCCAGGTCACGTTCGGAGATGGTCAACAGACTGGCCGTGGGCGTGGGTGTGGGCGAGGGTACCGCTGGCCGCGTGGGCGCGGGCGTGCTGGTGGCTGGCCTGGTCGCGCTGGATGTGGGCGTTTCGGTGGGATCGAAGGGGATGATGGGGGTGGCGCCGCGGGCGGCCGGCGCCGGCGGCGGATCGAGCGGCTCCTCGCTGCGGGTGGCGCGCGGGGTTGGCAGTGCATCCGCCGTGGTTGGCGAGGGCTGCGCAGGCGACGGTTCTTGCGTGCGAACGGCAGACGGGGTGACGCCGGTGCGCGCGGCCGGCGTTGGCGTGAGCAGCGGGCGACAGGCGCTGAGCAGCAACCAGGCCGCGAGACAACTGCTGACGAGTTTCATCCAGGACATTGGGCGATTCATGTGGCGCCTCCGCATCCGCTCCAGGCTGCTTGTACCCATCAAAGTAACGTAAAGACGCTGATTTCGGGGCGGCAGTTCAGCCGCGGGATGACGCCCAGGCCGCGGTTGGTGTACAGCGTCATGCTGCGCACGGTGTAGCGGCCGATGGGATACTTGCGCCCCATGCTGGGCAGAAAGGGCGGGCCGATGAACGGCAGCACGATCTGACCACCGTGCGAATGGCCCGAAAGCTGTAAGTCGAAGCGCCCGGTGGCGGCCGCGACATCGGCAAAGTCCGGTTCATGCGCCAGCAGAATGGCGCAATCGGTTGGCGGCAGCTGCGCCAGCACCTGATCCAGGCGCGCCGCGCCGGCGCGCACATCATCTACGCCGGCCAGGTGCAGACAGGCGTTGCCGCGGCGCACCGTATGCACGGCGTTGTTCAGATCGAGCAGGCCGACGTCGCGAAACATCTGGCGCAGCAGTTCCGGCTGTTGCCAGTGGTCGTGATTGCCCAGCACGACCACTGTGCCATCGGGCGGCGCCAAACGGGAGAGGGCGAAGCGCAGATCGGCCACGAACAGTTCGGTCGCGTAGGTCACGAAGTCGCCGGTGATGGCGACCAGGTCAGGCTGCTGCTGGTTGACCAGGTCCATGATGGCGGTCAGCCGGCGCTGCGTCATCCAGCCGTCCATGTGAATGTCGCTGATCTGCAGCAGGCGGTAGCCCCGAAACTCCGGCGCCAGCCGCGGCAGGGTGAGGGTGAGGTGTTTGATCTCGAACCAGTCCAGCCCCCAGTGCCGCCGCGCAAAGCGCAGCCCGCCCAGGTTCATGAAGCCGGTGTGGAATGAAGCAATGGTGGCTGTGCGCAGGAGCTTCCAGGCCCTGGCGCCCAGCCCGTACAGGATGGGTTTCGATGTTGTTGTCACAGCAAAAGTCTCCGGCTGCATTGTACCATTACAGGCGGCCGGTCACGTAATGGCCGCGCGGCCATGATTCTTTCACCAAGCCCAACCGAATATCGCGGTGACGTTCGTCCGGGTTCCGGCGTCCAACCTTGTAGAATCTTGTAATGGAACGATGCCGCCGTGGACTAAGATGATGGCGGCGTTCACGCTGTCCAATCACCCTGGGTGCGAGTCATGCAGCTTCTACTTGAAACCTGGACCTACATTGCCGGTCATCAGCCCGACTTCTGGGCTAAGACAGGCGCCCATCTGACGCTGAGCGGCGTTGCCCTGCTGGCGGCGCTGATGATTGCCTTTCCCCTGGGTATTCTCAGCGCGCAGAGTCGGGGCGCGTCACAGGCGGTGACGAACGGCATCGGCGCCCTGCGGGCAATTCCAAGTCTGGCCATCATGGCGGCCATGCTGCCCTTGATCGGCGTTGGTTTTCGGCCTGCGCTCATTGCGCTGACGATCCTGGCGATTCCGCCGATGCTGATCAACACCCAGGCCGGGATCATGGCTGTCAACCCGGCTATCACCGAGGCGGCGCGTGGCATGGGCCTGAGCCGTTGGCAGATCATCGGCCAGGTGCAACTGCCGCTGGCGCTGCCGGTCATCGTCACCGGGGTGCGCATTGCGTCCGTGGAAGTGATCGCCAGCGCCACCCTGGGCGCGATCATCGGCGCCGGTGGGTTGGGCGAATATATCTTTGCCGGGCTGAGTCTGGGGCCGGCCTATCTGCATTTGATGCTTGTGGGCGCGATCACCGTTGCGCTGTTGACCTTGACCGCCGAGGTCAGCCTAAACCGGCTGGAAGTCGTTGTGCGGCACGCGTTTCATCAGTAATCGTCAGTGTTACGAATCACACGGAGGAACATCATGAAGTTTTATCGTATCTTGAGTCTGTTGGTCGTTGTCATCCTGGCCCTGGGCGCCTGCACGTCCGCGGCGCCGGCAGGCCCGAAGGTCAAAATTGGCTCCAAAGACTTCACCGAAGAGCTTCTGCTCGGTGAAATGTATGCGTTGATTCTGGAGGAGAACGGCATCCCGGTGGAGCGCCGGCTCAACCTGGCCGGCACGCAGGTGGCGCAGGCAGCGCTGCTCAACGGCGAGATTGACATGTATCCAGAGTATACCGGCACCAGTTATCTCTTCATTCTGGGCATCGAAGACAAGGTCGAAAGCCCCGCGCAGGTCTTCGCACGCACGGCTGCCGACTACAAGAGCCAGTGGAATCTCGTCTGGCTCGATCCCGCGCCGATGAATAACACGAACGCGATTGCCGTCACGCAGGCCGCGGTCACGACGTACAACTTGAAGACGCTGTCGGACCTGGCCGTGGCCGCGCCCAACATTCGTTTTGCCGGCATTCCCGACTTCGAGCAGCGGCCGGATGGCCTGGCGGGCCTCAAACAGCTCTACGGCGGTTTTGAGTTCAAGAGCCTGACCGTTTTCGATCCTGGCTTGAAGTACAAGGCGGTGCAGGACGGCCAGGCGGATGCCGTCATTGCCTTCAGCACCGACGGTCAGATCAGCGCGTACAACCTGGTGCTGATGGAGGACGACAAGGGTCTGTGGCCGCCGTACCAGGTGGCGCCGGTGGTGCGCAATGACATCCTGGGGACGTACCCAAAAATCAAGGACGCCCTGAATAAGCTGGCGCCTTTCCTGACCAACGATGCGCTGTCCGCGCTGAACTGGCAGGTGGACGGCGACAAGCAGGAGTACACGGCCGTGGCGAAGGCGTTCCTGAAGGAAAAGGGTCTGGTGAAGTAACGCCAATTTTTGGAGTGCGACGACGCGTCGTCGCACTCCAAAGCGCAAGATGATGAGTATCGGATGAATGCGATTGTTTTCGACCATGTGAGTAAGCGGTATGCGACGCCGGCGGTGGATGATGTCTGCCTGGAGGTTCCGGCCGGTCAAACGGTCGTCATTTTGGGCACGTCTGGCTCGGGCAAGACGACGCTGATGAAGATGGTCAACCGGCTGATCGAGCTGTCATCGGGACGGGTGATTGTGGATGGGCAGGATGTGCAGACGCTGCCGGTCAACGATCTGCGCCGGCGCACGGGCTATGTCATTCAGCACATCGGTCTCTTTCCGCACTGGACGGTGGCGCAGAATATCGCGACGGTGCCGAGGATTCTGGGTTGGGAGACCCGCCGCATTCAACAGCGCGTGGATGAGCTGATGGATGTGGTGGGTCTGGCCCCTGCCGAATACCGGGGCCGCTACCCCGCGCAGTTGTCGGGCGGTCAACAACAGCGGGTGGGCATCGCCCGCGCGCTGGCCGCGGACCCTGACATCCTGTTGATGGACGAACCGTTCGGCGCGGTGGATGCCATCACGCGGGCGCGCTTGCAGGAGGAATTCCTGGCCCTGCAAGCACGCACGCACAAGACGGTGCTTTTTGTCACGCACGACGTGGAGGAGGCGCTGCACCTGGCCGACAAACTGGTCATCATGGACCGCGGCCGGGTGATTCAGTACGACACGTCGTTCAACATCATCACGCAGCCGGCCAACGACTTTGTGGCAGAGTTGATCGGCGCGCGTCACATGATGCGTCTGCTGCGCCTGGTGACGGTGCGCAACATGCTGCAGCCCTTGCAGCCGGGCACCGCTGCGCAGGCTGACGACACTCTCAGCCTGGACGATTCGATGAGCGACGCGCTGACCCGCCTGCTGCGCTCAGCGCACGATGCCCTGCCGGTGACCGACGCCGAGGGCAACCTGGTGGGCCAGGCCGACCTGGCCGCGGTGCGGGCGCATCTGCGCCACGCGGCTCCTGCACGGCCTGGCAATCTCATGCCAGCCAGCGACCCGCTCCCTGCGGAGCGTTGACGATGACTTATCTGTTCAAAAATCCGCTGAAAGTTCTTCTCGCCATGCAGCAGCACCTGGTCATCACCCTGGTCGCGCTATCGCTGGCGGTTGCGGTGGCCGTGCCCCTGGGCATCTTCCTGGCACGGCGGCCGCGGTTGGTCGGCCCGGTGCTGAGCGTGCTGAGCATTCTCTACACAATTCCGAGCGTCTCATTATTGGTGCTGTTGATTCCGCTCATGGGCCTGGGCTTCTGGCCGACGATCGTGGCGCTGGTGGTTTATTGCCAGGCCATTTTGGTGCGTAATGTGGTGGTGGGGATTCGCAGCGTGGACGCGGCCGTGTTGGAAGCGGCGCGCGGTATGGGGCTGAGCGCATGGCAGATTATCTGGCAGGTGGAGTTGCCGCTGGCGCTGCCCATCATCCTGGCAGGCGTGCGCATTGCGGCCATTTCCACGATTGCCATTGCCACCGTGGCCGCGTTTTTCGACGCCGGCGGCCTCGGCGCGCTGATCCGTGAAGGCATCAGCCAGGATTACAGCGACAAGATTTGGGCCGGCGTCCTGGCCGTGACGCTGCTTGCCATCCTCTTCGAGCAGAGCTTGCGCGTGATCACGCGTCGGCTGCACCATGAAACGGCCGATAACCAGCGTGTTGCTTAATTCACGGCATATTCGGTCAGCAGACGCATCTGCGGAGAATGAAATTTCTAGCCATCTACCTACTTGATCGGCGACAGCGCCAGCCAATCGTAGCCAATGCCCGGATCGTCGTGGGGGATGCGGCCTTCATCGGCGGGGTTGTAGACGTTGGAGGTGACGTAGAACAGGTGCGTGACGCCGCCCAGGACTTTGCAGCCGTGCGCGACGCCGGGCGGTATCTTGACCACGCGGTGCCCGTAGTCCGGCCCCAGCAAGATCTCCTGCGTCTGCTGATAGGTGGGTGAGTCTGGCCGCAGGTCGTGCAGCACCAGCTTGAGCGCGCCGATGGGCACGTACCACCAATCCACCTGCTTCTGATGCAGGTGCCAGGCTTTGGCCGAGCCGGGATACATCAGCGCGTAGCTGAGCTGGCCGAACCCTTCGCTGAAGAATTCGTCCGTGGCGCGGATGATCTCGCGAAAGATCTGGCGATCATCGCCATCTCCGTGCAGTTCCTTGAGCATGACGCCCTGAATCTGCGGCTGCGGTTCCCCGCGGCCAATGCCTTCCGTTGTGGTGCGCACGCGCACCGCCAGTTGTTTCGTCATCCGTTCTCCCCTTGCAACCTGACCCGATCACGCCGGGATCAGATGGCTCACACCAAGACACAAAGGCGCCAAGAGGTCAACCGATTGCCTGTCTGCCTTTGTGTCTTGGCGCCTTTGTGTGAGAATTCCTTGCTTGCTGCGCCAGAATTTTGCTCGAAGGCGCTAGATTGCTTCGCTGATCACCTTGGCCTGCGTGAAGAGTAGCAGGTAGTCCGCGCCGCCGGCCTTGGAATCGGTGCCGCTCATGTTGAAGCCGCCAAACGGCTCCACGCCGACCAGCGCGCCCGTGCATTTGCGGTTGAGGTAAAGGTTGCCTACGTGGAAATCCTCACGTGCCCGCTCCAGGCGCGCGCGGTGACGACTGAAGATGGCGCCGGTCAGGCCGTACTCGGTGCCGTTCGCCACATCCAACCCGTCCTCGAAGGACTTCGCCTTGATGCAGGCCAGAACCGGGCCGAAGATCTCTTCCTGCGCCAGGCGGGCGTTGCGATCAATATCGCCAAAGATCGTAGGCGGAACGAAATAGCCGTTGGTGGGGTTGTGGCTGAGGGGTTGACCGCCCAGCAGCAGCTTGCCTTCCTGCGTGCCGATTTCGATATACTCCCACATCTTGGCGTAGGCTTTGGCGTCCACCACCGGCCCCATCCAATGGGCGGGGTCAATCGTTGGCCCCACGGTGATCTTGGCCGCGCGGCGCACCACCTTATCCACGACCTCATCGTAGACATCTTCCACCAGGATGGCGCGTGAGCAGGCAGAGCACTTTTGCCCCTGAAAGCCAAACGCAGAGGCCACAATCGCGTCCGCGGCCGCGTCCAGGTCCGCGCTTTCATCTACCAGGATGGCATCCTTGCCGCCCATCTCCAGCAGCGTGCGCTTGAGCCACTTCTGTCCTGGCTGCTGCACGGCCGCGCGCTGGAAGATGCGCAGGCCGATCTCTTTGGAGCCGGTGAACGCGATGTGGCGCGTCAGCGGATGATCCACCAGCGCATCGCCCATCTTGCCGCCCGGCCCTGGTAGGAAGTTGAGGACGCCCGGCGGCAGGCGCAAATCCTCATAGAGCATCTCGCTCAGGAACCAGGCAATCCAGGGCGATGTGCTGGCTGGCTTGAGGACCACGGTGTTACCGGTCACCAGGCTGGCGGCTGTCATCCCGGCCATGATGGCGCCGGGGAAGTTCCAGGGCGGGATGACCACGCCGACGCCCAGCGGGATGTAGCGCAGTTCGGCGTCGCGGCCGGCAAACGGTTCCACCGGCTGTGCGCCGCCCATGCGCAGCATCTGGCGCGCGTAGTAATCGCAGAAGTCAATGGTCTCGGCCGTATCGGCATCGGCTTCAGGCCAACTCTTGCCCACTTCGTAGACCATGATCGCGCTGAATTCATGCTTGCGCTTGCGGATCAGCTCGGCCAGCTTGAACAGATAGCGCGCCCGCGTTTCGTAGGGCACCTTGCGCCATTCGTGAAAAGCATCATGGGCCACTTCCACCGCGCGGTTGGCATGTTCAGGCGTCGCACGGGCAAAACGGGCCACCACCTGGCTGGGGTTGGCCGGATTGAGCGAGTCGAACGTTTCATCGGTATAGATTTTTTCACCGCCAATGACCATTGGATAGGTGCGGCCCAGCCACGACTCCACCTTCGACAGCGCAGCCTCGAAAGCCTTGATCTGGGTCGGGTTGCTGAAGTCGGTCATCGGTTCATTGCGAAAGGGAGCTAACATGAATCAACCTCCTCGTTGATACGCGATACGCAAAAAGCTAGCGGGACTCTCCATTGAATCTTATCAGGTTGGCATAGAATCGTCAAACAAAGACGCCAATCTTGGCATGGGTGACTGTTGACAGGCGCGCCGCCGCGTGGTATGCTTGTGGCATCGTGACCGGCGCCTCGCCATGGGGCAAACCGGATAGTCTCGCCCACTATTGTTCTGTGACCCCGCGATGTTTCTGCTACGTGTCAGATTGCATGCTGCGTCGGCGGTTGCCCGGACAGCTCACCGCCGGACGTCATGGCTCACCTCGTTCATGCTGTCCAGGTTTTCTTGGAAAGGAGCAACTCTCGTGAAACGTACTCGTCGCCTGTTCACATTGACTCTCTCGTGTGCGCTCCTGTTGACATTGGTCGTCTCATGGGGCGCGTCGGCCAGCGCGCCGACTGACGGGCCGTGGGTCAACGGATCGCTGCTGCCGGCCCAGATGGTTCGCTACGACAGCGAAGTCTCCGGCGGTAAAATGTATGTGCTCGGCTTCCGTCTGCCCACCGGTGAGACCGATGGCAGCGTCTGGGTGTATGACCCTGTCGCCGATTCCTGGGGCGACACCGGCGTGGACATGCCGGTGCCTGTCTCCAACTATCACATCGCCAAGCTGACTGACAGCAACGGCGTGGGCTTGTACATCTTTGGTGGTCGCGACAGCGCGGGCCTGTGTACGGACACCGTGCAGGTCTTCTATCCCGGTACCAATACGACCGCGACCGTGGCCACCGACCCCTGGAACGGCCAGGTCAACCCGGGTGAGCGCGTGTTCCCCGGCGCCGTCGAGGTGGTGGGCAACAAGGCCTACGCCTGGGGCGGTTTCTGTGGCGGCACCACCGCACCGTTCACCGGCAGTGAGACGTGGATCTTCGATCCCATGGCGGCCGGCGGCGCGCGCTGGACCGCTGGCCCGGCGCTGCCCATGAACGGGGCCTATCAGACCGGCGCGGTGCTGGATGGCAAGGTCTACTCCATCGGCGGCGACACCTTCGATGGCACCAGCCTGTTCCCGTATGCCGATGTGCTCATGCTCGACTCCGCCAACCTGGGCGCGGGCTGGCAGGCCAAAGCCTCCCTGCCGCTGCCATCGTCGGGCAGCCCTGGCTGTGATGAAGCACGCGCCTTTGGCTTCGACAGCAGCAGCGGCTGGGCGTTGGCCGGCAAGGTCGTGCTGGCGGGCTGCGGTCAGTGGAACGCGACCAACACCGCACTGCCAGACAGCTTCCTGTATGACGCGGCCGGCAACTCCTGGACCACCTTTGCGGCGCTCATTCAGGCGCGGCGTAATCACGCCGGCGCCTTCATCGTGGCGCCTGATGGACTTTCGGGCAAGATGTGGGTGGGCGGAGGCTACATCCCCGGCGCGGTCAACACCGGCACCGATACCACCGAGACCTACACCATCTCGTTCTCGGCGCCCACCGCCGTTGGGTTGGATGACTTCAGCGCCCGCGGTTCGGATATGACCCTGGCGCTGGTTGGCGGCGGCCTGCTGTTGGGCCTGGCCCTGGCGATGCTCAAGCGACGCCCCGTTGCGCCGCGCGCCTGAGATCACTTTTTACCGCATGCCGGCACCCTGCCGCGCGTAACAGAATCAATGAGGCGCAGCCGCGGGCGAGGGCTGCGCCTTGTTGTTTTCAAGATTTCTGCAGTCCAGGTTTGACACGCCAGAAATGGCATGGTATGCTACCCATCACCCTGCCGTGTCGTCATTCTCTACGTCTCTGATTGCCAAGATCACCTGCCATGTTTTCACCGACAACGCTTGCCCTGCCCGACCAGGCCCTCTTGATGGTCATTCGCCCACCGCCGCACGACTTGAGCAGCCTGCATCGCCTGGATGCAGCCGGCTGGGCGGCTCTCGCGGCGCGGGCCACATCGGCGAACCTGGCGCCCCTACTGTTCTATACCCTGCGTCACGAGGGGGTGCTCGACCTGGCGCCGGCGGAGGTGCGCCAGCGCCTCAGTGAGGAATACTACGCCTCCGTGCGTCGCCAACTGCTGTTCAGCACAGAACTGGAGCCGGTGCTGGCGACGTTACGCAGCCACGGCGTGGTTCCCTTGCTGCTCAAAGGCGTGGTGTTGGCTGAAACCACCTACCCTGACGTGGGCCTGCGGCCCATGGCTGATATTGACATCCTCGTGCATGCCGCCGACCTCCCGCGTGTGCGGCAAGCCCTGCAACCGCTCGGCTACTACACCACCGCCACCGGGGCTGAGACCAACGACGAATTCTTCAACGGCGAGCTTTCTTTTGCCAAAGGCACCCACACCGAAACCCTGGCCCTCGAATTTCATCAGAACCTGGTGCATCATTGGAACTTCACCGCCCCGCTCAAGATTGATAGCGATGCCCTGTGGCAACGGGCGCAGCCGCTGACCCTTGCCGGGCAGCCGGTTGTGCAGTTGGCCGCCGAAGACATGCTGCTGCACCTGTGTCTGCACCGCGCCATGCACCACGGCTTCACCGGCCTGCCCGGCTATGTGGACATTGCCTGGATGACCGCCACGCAGCGCACGCGCATCAACTGGGAACGCCTGACCGCACGCGCACGCACCTACCAGGCAGAAGCCATTGTTTTTCTCGCTCTGCAGTTGGCGCATGACCTCCTGGGCGCGGCCGTGCCGGAAAACACCTTGCGCGCGCTCGCGCCTGCGCCCTGGCGCCAGCGCTTGCTGTTACGCCTGGTTGACCTGGAACTGATCCTGACGGTGGATGTCGCGCCCGCGCAGGAAGATGCCGGCCGCGTCTTGAACGTGGCCGTGATTGATACCCTGCCCGGCGTCATCGCCTGGCTGTGGCAGCGCCTGTTCCCCGGTGTCCGTTGGCAAAAAACGAACTATGCCCTGGACAGCACGATTCACGCCTATGCGTATGCTCTCCTGCTTCATCCCCTGCGCATCGTGGGGGGTTTTGCTGCCCGCGCGGCGCGTGTCGCGCTCCGCAGCAAAGCCTTCAGTCAATATCGGTCGTAGATTTTCGCCAACGCGCGCAAGGTGCGCCTGCACTTCGATCGTTACCTCTCCGCGGCCCAGGCCATTCTCAGGATTCCCTTCGCCAGCCGAACTTGACGTATGTCTGGCGTAAGGGTATTATAGCCAACAGTAGCGTCGTCTTGAGCGAATCTGTGATCCTATGGACGACGACAGCACGCGCGAGAGTGGATATGGGCGAATCATCGAGTGTTTCGGAAAATCTGCCGCGCCAGGCCGGCAAGATCCGTGTGGGTGTCCTCGGCGCCACCGGCGCCGTCGGTCAGCGCTTCATTCAGGTGCTTGCCAATCACCCCTGGTTCGAGTTGAGCGTTTTGGCCGCCTCCCATCGTTCTGCGGGCAAACGCTTTGCCGATGCTTGCCATTGGTATCTGGACGAACCAATGCCTGCAGCTGTGCGCACGATGACACTGGAGCCGGGTCAACCTGGCATGGACTGCGAGATTCTCTTCTCCGCCTTGCCCAACAACATTGCGCAAGACCTGGAGCCTACCCTGGCTGCAGCCGGCTATGCGGTCTATTCCAACGCCGGTTCCCACCGGGCTGAACCTGACGTGCCGCTGTTGATTCCTGAAGTCAACCCGCAGCATGCGGCGCTCGTCGAAACACAGCGCACGCGGCGCGGCTGGCGCGGCTTCATCGTCACCAACCCCAACTGCACCGCCACCCATCTGACCTGCGCGCTCAAGCCGCTGCACGACGCCTTCGGCTTGCGCCGCGTCTTCGTGGTTTCCATGCAGGCCGTCTCCGGCGCCGGCTATCCGGGCGTCTCTGCACTCGACATCACCGATAACGTCATTCCCTACATCGGCAACGAAGAGGACAAGGTGCAGACCGAGCCGCTCAAGATGCTGGGCCTCTACGCGGTGGACGGCATCATGCCGGCCAATTTCCGCATCAGCGCCCACTGCAATCGGGTGCCCACGCGCGACGGTCATCTGGAATGTGTTTCAGTGGAGCTGGACCGCCCCGCGACCGAGGTCGAGATGGTGAGCGCCTGGGAGAACTTCCGCGGCCTACCGCAGCAACTGGGCCTGCCCACGGCTCCTGCCCACTTCATCGAAGTCCGCGCTGAAGCGGACCGACCCCAGCCGCGGCGTGACCGGCTGGCCGGCAACGGCATGACGACCAGTGTCGGGCGTCTGCGGCCATGTGAGTTGTTGAGCTACAAATTTGTCCTTCTTGGTCACAACACACTGCGCGGCGCCGCGGGCGGCTCCGTGCTCAATGCCGAACTCATGGTTGCCCAGGGTTATTTTGGCGAACGGGCCATCGCTGCCCCCGTGCAGGCAGCATTGCGGGCCACCCAGTTGCCCTTGTGGCAACATGCCTAGCATCGCTGTGGAGTTGTTCTTATGAATCTCTTTGGAACTGCAACGTTAGCTGACCTCGCCGGCGACCTGGTTGTGTACCGCAATCTGAATATCCAGGACAAGCGGATCCCCGGATTGCGTGATGCCTGGATGGAAATGGACCTGCCCTCGCGGCGCATCCCCCGCAAGCATGAAGAGAACTACGCACGCGCCGCCGCGTGGCTGGTCATGCGCGCGCGCAAGCTCGATCAGCCCCAGGGCACAGTGAAGGAGCTGCTCTTTCTGGGGGACACGGCCCTCGCCGATGGCGATGCTTTTCGTCACCTCCGGCGCCAGGGCCGCTACCCGCGCCCTCATTTCCCGGGCTGCCTTGTTGGTAAAGGTGACGGCCAGAATGCCGCCGGGCGTGGCATAGCCGTTTTGCAGCAGCCAGGCGATACGCGTGGTGAGCACGCGCGTCTTGCCCGAGCCGGCGCCAGCCAGGATGAGCGCGTGGCCCGCAGGCAGGGTGACGGCGGCCAGTTGCTAGAAAGCGATTTACTCCAGAACATGCAGGGCATTCTGACCAGGTGGGAAGACCCGTTGGCGCTCTACTACCCAGAGTATTTGACGTGGTTCGATTTCCCGTTCTCGGTGTGGGTCGGCCCGGAAACGAGCGCGCTGCAAAAGAACGCGGCGCTCGAATTCCAGCGCTATCTGCTCAGCGACGAACAGCAGACCGCCGCCTTGGCCTACGGTCTACGCCCGGCAAATCCCAACATCCCGGTCGATGCCAGCGAAGACAGCCTGTTTACAAAATGGGCCGACCGCGGCGTCTTGCCCGTCGTGCCCCGCACCACCGCCATGCGCAGCCCCGACCGCGACACCTTGTTGGCGTTGCTGCGGTGGTTCGATCTCAACGTGAAACAATAAGGCGGACGTCATGAGCAAATCTTCGTCTCGCCCTGGTAGAAATCAGCAAAAACGCAACGCGCCCTGGATCGTCGTTATCGTAGGCGTGCTCCTCTTTGGCTGCGCCGGCATCGTCGCCTTTAATACGGTCAGGAATATCGTCGATTCGTTTATGGATCGCGGCGCGACGCCGGCGATTGAGGCCGCCCTGTGGGAGCCAGACAGCGCGGTGCTGACTGTGGCCGTCTCGCCGGTCATGGCGCCGGTGCTGGACGAGCTAGCGAGTCAGTTTAACGAGCAACAATTGCGTGCACCCGATGGCAAGAGCCTGAAAGTGACTGTCGCACCCTACGATCCAGAGGAAATGGTCAGCCTGGCGCAATCCCATCCGCCCTTCCAGGCGATCTCGCCGGACAGCAGTCTCTGGCTGGACCGCCTTGAACAGAGTTGGGCGACGCAGGCCGACGGCAGCCAGAATGACAGCCAGATTCCCATTGGCCAACGGCGCGTGAGCGAGCAGACGCGCTACGCGGTCAGCCCGATCGTGATCGCAGCCTGGGAATCCGTGGCGCGGGAACTGGGCTGGCCGGACAAGCCGATCGGCTGGGATACGATGGTCGCGCTGGCCGCCGACCCGGACGGTTGGGCCAGCCGCGGCCGCCCGGAGTGGGGCCGCTTTACCTTTGGTCATACTCACCCCGCCTATGCCAATTCTGGCCTGCTCTCCATGACCACCTTCGTGTACGGTATTGCCGGCAAGCAGGACACCCTGACCGTGGCCGATGTCTATGCGCCGCAGGTCAAGGAGGCCATGCAGTTGCTGGAACAGAACACGGCCAAGTACGGCCGTGAGGCGCCGGCCATCCTCGACCTGATGGCACGCCAGGGCGCCAGCTACCTGCATGCGGCGGCCGTGCCGGAGGCGGAGGCGGTGCGCTTCAATGTGGAGCGCGGCGCCGAGTTGAGCTTTCCACTGGCTTTCATCTTCCCGGCCGCGGGCACCATCTGGGCCGACCATCCCTACTGCGTCCTGGACAATGCGCCCTGGGTGACGGCTGAGCAGGCCGAAGCCGCCGGCATCTTCCGCAGCTATTTACTTGCGCGCGAGCAGCAGGAGATGGCGATTGACAGTTACCTGCGGCCGTTGGATCGCACCATCGCGCTGCACGCGCCGCTCGATCTGGCGCACGGCACGGACCCGCGCGTCAGTTCGGCCACAGTTCCCGCGCTGCCCAGCCCCAACGCCGACATCAGCGCGGCCGTCATTGACCTGTTCAAGATCACCAAGCGCAAGGCCACGATTTATGTGGCGATTGATGTTTCCGGCAGCATGTCCGGCGCCAAGATCCAGTCTGCTCGCACGGCAACGGCCGAATTCCTGCGCCGGCTTGATCCAGAGGATCGGGTGGGCGCCTTGATCTTTGGCGATCGCGTGACTGAACTGCAAGACCCGCAGCGCACGGGCGATGTGGGCGAAGGCCTGTCGCAGCGCGTGCTGAGCCTGACCAGCGGCGGCAGCACGGCGTTGTACGAAGCGGTCTGCCAGGCCAGCAGGGCGTTGGAAGATCAGCGCCGCGCGGATCGCGCCGCGGGCGATGCGCGCTTGTACGGCGTGATCCTGCTGTCCGATGGCAGGGACACCGCCGGCAAAGTGACGGAGAATCAGATGTTTGCAACCTGCCTGCCGGCCAACGCGGAGACGGACGGCATCAAGCTGTTTTCTATCGCGTTTGGGAGCGATGCGGACAAGGAGGTGCTGGGTCGCATGTCCAGCGTGACCGGTGGGCGGCTCTACACGGCCGATCCCGCCTCCATCAGCGATGTCTATCTCTCCATTTCCGCGGAACAGTAGGCGGTATTGCCGGCGCTATTGCGCGCCCAGCCCCTGCCTGTGCTACAATAGCGTCCAGCATGACGATCGGGGTGGCATGATGACTGATCTTGTGGTTGTTTTCGTGACCGGGTTGACCACCGGCGGCCTGAGCTGTCTGGCGGTGCAAGGCGGCCTGCTCGCCAGTTCGATTGCGCGCCAGGTGGAGGAGCATGATCTGGTGGCCGACATCGCCCGGCGCTTTGCCGAGAATGGAGAATACGCCACGACCGCTTCTATTTTGCGAACGCTGGCCGCCCTCGGTGTCCGCGTCATTGCCGTGGAT
>ERZ1026796.1600-NODE-1600-length-14726-cov-2.839784_pt1 | contig 14726 bp, 12 predicted proteins | sample MGYA00520874_ERZ1026796 | MGnify/ENA primary metagenome ERZ1026796 (study PRJEB33270, sample SAMEA104284474) | anaerobic digester metagenome | biome: Anaerobic digester microbiome; feature: mesophilic sludge digester; material: Anaerobic digester biomass...
CTGATTAATTCTACCAACCTGGAATCCGGCGAGGCTAAAGCGCGGCGAATCTTTGCGTTAGCCAGGCAGTACAGCGCCGCTGTGCTGGCGCTCACCATTGATGAGCAAGGTATGGCAAAAACCGCTGAGCGCAAGTTGGAGGTCGCTCAGCGCATTTATCATTTAGCCATAGATGAATGCGGCCTACAGCCGCAAGATCTGGTCTTCGACGACCTGACCTTCACGCTGGCTACGGGAGAAGAGGTCTACCGCAACTCGGCGGTTGAGACCTTGCGCGGCATCACGCTGATCAAGCAAGCCTTACCGGGCGTGCATACATCGCTGGGCGTTAGCAATGTCTCCTTTGGGCTTTCACCAGCCTCACGGAAGGTAGTAAACAGTGTTTTCCTCTACCATGCCGTTGCTGCAGGCTTAGATATGGCGATCGTGAACCCCGCGCAGATTAAACCTTATGCTGAAATACCTCAACAGGAGCGCGAGCTGGCTGAGGCTTTGATTTTCAATAAACACGAAAATGCGCTGGCTGATTTAATCGCTTATTTTGATGCCAACCCAGAAGCCGCAGGAGATGAGGGACAAAAAGTTGACCTTTTCGAAGGTTTAAGCGCGAGCGAGCGGCTGCGAGAACGCATCCTGCGCCGGCAAAAGCTTGGCGTTGAGGAAGATATTGATTCTATATTGGCAGAGCACCCCGAGCAATCCAAGAGCCAAACGGCTGTGGAGATTCTCAATACCATCTTGCTGCCGGCAATGAAAGAGGTCGGTGACCGCTTTGGCGCGGGTGAGCTGATCCTGCCCTTTGTGCTCCAATCGGCTGAGGTGATGAAAAAAGCCGTGGCGCATTTGGAGAATTACCTCGAGAAAAAGCAAGGCACCAGCAAAGGTAAGTTGGTGCTGGCTACGGTCTACGGCGATGTGCACGATATTGGTAAGAATTTGGTCAAGACAATCATCTCCAACAATGGCTACGAGGTCGTGGACCTGGGCAAGCAGGTGCCGGCGGAGATGATCATTCAAACTGCGATCGAGGAAAACGCAACGGCGATTGGCTTGAGCGCGCTGCTCGTCTCCACGAGTAAGCAGATGCCCCTCATTGTGAATGAATTGCACCGCCGTAAGCTGAACTTCCCGGTGCTGATTGGCGGGGCTGCGATTAACGCGCGCTTTGGTTGGCGCATCCTCAAATGTGACGATGGCGAGCCCTATACACCTGGCGTATTTTACTGTAAGGATGCGTTTGAAGGCTTGGCTGTGATGGAAACTTTAGCCGATCCGCAGCGCTATCAAGAAAGCTTGGCTGACCTGCGGCGTAAATCGGAGCATGAATTAGCCTCGGAGCGCACCACAGCAGAACCCGCTAAGGTAGCGGCTAAAGAACGCAACCTCCTGCCAGCGGAGTTTATTCCTACAGTCTCGGAGTGGGGTCCGCGCCTGGTGGCATCCATGCCGCTGCCTCTGGTGGCGGACCATCTCAGCTTGAATGAGCTCTACCGCCTTTCTTGGGGCGCGAAAAACGCGCACGGCGAAGAGTGGCAGCGCCTGAAGGCTGAGTTTGATGCCCGGCGCCTGCGGATGTTAGCCGATGCTGAAAAGCATGGCTGGCTCAAGCCGCAAGGTGTATATGGCTACTGGCCGGCATTAGCCGATGGCAATACCCTCATCCTCTATGACCCGTCGAGCTTAGAAGACCCCAAACCTCGCGAGCTGGAGCGATTTGAGTTCCCCCGCCAAGCCGGTGGTGAGGGGCTCTCTTTGGCTGATTACTTTCTGCCAGTGGGCTCGGAACACTTTGATGTGGTAGCTCTGCAAGTGGTGACGGTGGGGGAAGCTGCCAGCCAGCATTTTGCTGAGCTGGAAGCGGCGCAAAATTACTCTGAAGCCTACTTTGTACACGGCTTGGCGGTGCAGATGGCGGAGGCTGCGGCTGATTACCTGCATGATCACATCCGGCGAGAATTAGGCTTGCGAGAGAAGCAAGGCTTGCGTTACTCTTGGGGCTACCCGGCTATACCGGATCTGGCGGATCACCGCAAGGTGTTCAATTTGCTGCCGGCAGAAACCGCCTTAGGAATGCACCTGACGCCAGCCTATCAGCTTGTGCCGGAACAATCGACTGCTGCGATTATCGTGCATCATCCCTTGGCGAAATATTTTAATGTCGGCGTTAATCGCGTCGATCAGCTCCTAGGATAATAATGACATCTGAAAGGGAACTAAAGCATGCTTTTCTCGTCTTGTAAGAAGAGCAAAAGCTTGCTTTTATATTGGTGTTGGTCGATTGCAGTACAATAACGCTTGGAGAATTAAAATGATCAAAAATAAATTTGGTTTCTTCCTCGTTTTCCTTGTCGTGATATTGCTAGCTTCCGCATGCAATGGCAGTGTTCCAAGTGCTACGCTTAGCCCTGGAGAGCAAACTGCTGTGGTGCAAACGCTTACAGCTATGGCACCGACCGAGCCCTCAGCCACGCCAACACCCACGGTTACATTAACCCCAAAACCTTCACCTACCCCAACCAAACCGCAGACCTCGGTGGGTCCAGATGAGTTCCCGGAGGGAGTGAACCCTCTAACTGGCTTGAAGGTAGAAAACCCTGAGCTGCTCAAGCGCCGGCCAGTACTGGTCAAGGTGGCTAATTATCCTGCCGAAGGACGCCCGCATGCCGGGCTTTCCTATGCCGATATTGTTTTTGAGTATTACATTGGAGGGGGATCCAACCGTTTTAATGCAGTTTATTACGGACAAGATTGCAATAAGGTTGGACCGGTGCGTTCTGGAAGGTTGGTGGACCCGGAGCTGACCCGCATGTATCAAGGTGTTTTAGCAATGTCGGGTGCCAACCAAGAGAACGTATTCCCCCGTATTACCGAATTGCTGGGTGACCGAGTCATTACCGAGGGCAACTGCCCTGGACTTTGCCGCGATGATTACACCGTGATGGGCGTGTTTGCCAATACGGCTGATATCACCAATGTGATGCGAGCCAAAGGCGTCCAAATTGAAAATCCTGATTTGACCGGCATGCTCTTTGATACTGCGGTTCCTGCTGGCGGTGAACCGGCAGAAAAAGCGACGCTCTTCTACTTCGATTTTAACAAAGGTGATTGGACCTATGACTCTAAAAGCGGCAAGTACTTGCGCTGGATTGAGAATGCCTATAACTATAGCGAAATGATTCCGCTTGTGGACCGCCTGACCAATGAGCAACTGGCTTTTTCCAATGTTATTATGGCTTACGCCAATTACACCGAATACACCAGCGTACTGCATGCCATTGGCGTGTGGGATAACACCGAGGGCAATAATGCTATTCTCTTCCGTGATGGACAAGCTTACCCAATTATTTGGAAGACAGTAGACCCGGATAAACCGATGGTATTTTTGGATGCCGAGGGCAACCCCTTCCCGCTCAAACCCGGCAACACCTGGATCAACCTTATCGGCAACAGTTCCACACTCGTGAAGGCGGACGGAACCTGGAAATTCACCTTTAGTATGCCATAGCCTTGTGAAAACCCTGATCATCTCCGATATTCACGCCAACGCCCCAGCTTTACAGGCGGTTTTGGAGGATGCCGGAGCCATAGATCGCGTCTGGTGCTTAGGGGATGTGGTGGGGTATGGACCCGAGCCCAACGAATGTGTACAAATCCTTAAAACACTGCCTAATCTGACTTGCCTGCTGGGCAATCATGATGCTGCCGTGATGGGGTTTATTGATCTATGGACTTTTAATGACGAAGCCCGCAGAGCGCTTGAAGTGCAGATGCGCCTGCTCAGCGAGGAATCGCGCCAGTTCCTTGAGCTTCTGAAGCCAAAAGATGTCCAAGACGGAGTAACCCTCGCGCATGGCAGCCCACGCGATCCCATTTGGGAGTATGTGATGAGCGCTAAAGTGGCGGAGCGTAATTTTTCTGCTTTTGAGACCCAAATCTGCCTAATTGGGCATTCCCACATTCCGGTGATCTTTGTGGAAAATGGGCGTAGATCCCTGCAAGTTTTGATGCCCTCTTCTGGCGATATGTGGCGTTCGGAGCAGCGCTTTATCCTCAACCCCGGCTCCGTTGGGCAGCCGCGCGATCGCGACCCGCGTGCAGCTTATGTGCTCTGGGATAGCGAAGAAAACACTTGGACATATCACCGTATTACTTATGATGTTGATCGTGTCCAAAAAGAAATCTTAGCCTTAGGTATTCCTCCAATCCATGCCATGCGCTTAGCATACGGCATGTAAAATGATAGATTGGAACACCGAGAGCCAATTCAGCGTCTAAATGGTAGATCTCAAATTCGAAGAAGAGAAAAGGAGTGAATATGAAGAAGAGTTGGAAAATATTAAGCCTGCTGCTTATTTTCCTATTGATGGGTTGTGCAAGCCGCCAGAGCGCCGAAGAGGCTTTTCCTGTTCCGACGGAGACTGCCGGGGAACCGAGTAAGTCTGCCGATTCGGGCACAACATTGGTTTCCAGTGAAGCTCAAGGCGAGACTACAGAACGCTTAGTGGTAAAGCGGGCTGAAATGCGTGTCTCAGTCGCCGATCCAGCCGAAGCGATGCGAACCGTCGTTCAATGGGCTGAAAGTATGCAGGGATATGTGGTTAACTCCAACCAGTGGAATTCCACGAGTGATGGTCAGACTTATATCAATGCATCAGTAATGGTCCGCGTTCCGGCGGAGCGCCTGGATGAAATGATGCAAAAAGTGCGCGACCTGGCTGCTGACCCTAAAACGGGCGTGCTTTCAGAAACTGTCACCGGTGAGGATGTAACCGCGGAATATGTCGATTCACAGGCACGCTTGCGTAATCTGAAAGCTGCCGAAGCGCAACTGGTTGAGCTCCTAGATCAGGCACCAGACTTGGAATATACGTTGGATATCTTCAGAGAGCTGACCGAGATACGCAGCCAAATTGAGGTACTAGAAGGCCGAATTAAGTATTTGGAAGAATCTGCGGCGCTTTCTGCGCTCAGTGTAGAGTTTGTGGCTGAAGCCTCTTTGCAGCCTCTCCAGATTGGACCTTGGAAACCTGCCGGCGTTGCCAAGGAAGCGATTCAAACGCTCGTCAAAGTTGCTCAGGATGTGGGTACAGCCTTAATTAAATTCGTGATTATTTGGGTGCCCTTCCTGCTGCCCATCGGCTTGATCGTTTACTTTGTGCGCAAAGGCGCTAAAAAGCGCAAAGCCGCCCGAGCAGCGCAAGCGGCACAAGTGCAACTATCTGACACGCCGAAAGATTAAGCACTTCGAGGAAGATTAATCAGTAGAGCTGCTCTGTTTCTGTAGAGCAGCTCTTTTTTCAATAAGTGTGAAACTTTACTTTTCAATCACCTTGCCAGGTTTGTAGAATAGCGTCAAAGGCAATCGGTCCTGCACGCAGGAGCATCGGTTCGGCTCCAGTACAATCGATAATTGTAGAAGCCTGACCAATCTCCAGGTGACCCCCATCCAGAATTAAATCCACGCGGCTGGCGAGTTGTGCCCATACCTCTTGCGCGGTTTGCGGATTGATTTGATCCGCAAGGTTAGCGCTTGTTACCGCTAAAGGACCTGAAGCTTGCAGCAACTGGAGGGCAAATGGATGATCGGGCATGCGCACGGCTATGCCTGGGTAGGGGGTGAGCTCACTAGGTAAATTAGCTTGCTTGGGCAGCACCAAGGTGAGCGCGCCTGGCCAGAAGCGTTCCATCAGGCGCTGTGCCCGTGGAGGGATGTCCTCCACCAACTGATCTAACTGCTCGAGCGCTCCTATGAGTACGGGGAGCGCCTTGAGCGTGGAGCGCTCCTTGGCAGCGTAGACGCTGCGCAAGGCAGCTGGGTTGGAGGGGTCGCAAGCTAAGCCGTAGAGGGTGTCGGTCGGGAAGACGATCAGCTTACCGGCTTGCACATATTCTCGGCTGAGCAGCAAGGCTTGCGGATCGGAAATGGGAAGAATTATGGTGTTTTTTGCATTCATCTTACGGCTCAAGTTCGATGGTGAGCAGGCGGTCCTTGCCGGTTAAGTCCGGCATTAGTGAGATTTTAGCTTGAGGGAAAGCATTGCATGCAAGCGCTAAGGCAGCGTCCCCAGTTGTAGCCTCGATTTCAAAGAGCAGCATGCCGGGTGCGCGGATGTGTGCTGGAGCATCCGCTAAGCAGCGCTTGATGAGCGCTAAGCCGTCTGGACCGCCATCCAGCGCTAATGCAGGCTCGTAAGGCAGGCTGTTAACCTTTGCTAATTCACTGGTTGGAACGTAGGGCAGGTTGGCGCAAATCAAATCAAATCGCCCTAAGTCTGCTGAAATCAAATCTGCCTCTTGGAAAGTGATGCGATCCTCCACGTGATGGAGCTGGGCATTGCGCTGGGCTATCGCGAGCGCATCGGCAGAAATATCTGTTGCAACAATATGTAAGCTGGGAGTATTTACTGCTAAACTGACTGCAATACAGCCCGAACCCGTGCCCACATCCACTGCGCTATTTGCACCGGGATGCGATCGTAGCCATCTCAGCGCCGTTTCCACCAGCAGCTCGGTCTCCGGCCTAGGGATAAGTACCGCTGGGGAGACCTCAAAGCAGAGCCCGAAAAATTCCTGCCTGCCGGTGAGATAAGGCAAAGGCTCGCCTTGTTTCAGGCGGGCAACCAACGCCGTGAGTTCGGCTCGCTGCGGGGCGGAAAGCCTTGCTTCTGGGTGGGCTAAAATCCAGGTTTGGGGCTGCTTGAGCACATGCGAGATTAGGACTAAGAGGGTTTGTTGGGGGAGTTCTACCAGTTGTGTGATTTCTGGGGAGGTTTTCCGTAAAAAATCTCCCAGGCTAAGCTCAGCTGGCTTCATAGCTTGCCAAACGTTCGGCTTCATCGGCTAATTGCAGCTCGTCAATAAAAGTATCCAGTTCGGTGCCTTCCATCACGCCGGCTAAGTTGTACGAAGAAAGGTTAATGCGATGATCCGTAACGCGAGATTGCGGGTAGTTGTAGGTGCGGATCTTTTCGGCACGTTCGCCTGAACCAATTTGTGAGCGGCGGGTGGCATCGAGCTCTGCCTGGCGCTTTCGCTCTTCGATCTCGTAAAGCCGTGCGCGTAAGACGCTCATCGCGCGGGCTTTGTTTTGCAACTGTGAGCGCTCATCCTGGCAGGAGACCACAATTCCAGTAGGGATATGCGTGATACGCACGGCGGTCATATTTTTCTGGACGTTTTGCCCGCCAGCTCCGGCAGATTTATACACATCTACTTGAATATCTGACTCGGGGATGTCGATTTCGACGTCCTCCACCTCGGCTAAGACGGCTACAGTCACCGTGGAGGTGTGAATACGCCCCTGGGACTCAGTCTCAGGTACGCGTTGAACACGATGGACACCTGATTCGAACTTTAGGCGGGAGTAAGCCCCCTTGCCCTTGACGGAAATGATAACTTCTTTATAACCGCCTAAGCCGGTTTCATTGGCGGAAAGGATTTCCGTCTTGTAGTTATGCAGGTCGGCGTAGCGTAAATACATACGCAGTAAATCTGCAGCAAAAAGAGCAGCTTCCTCGCCGCCAGTGCCAGCGCGGATCTCCATGATGACGTTGCGATTGTCGCGTGGATCCCGTGGTACCAGTAAAGATTTGAGTTGCCGTTGCAATTTTTCTAAGCGCTCATCCAATGCTTCCAGCTCATCCTTAACTAATTCACGTAGTTCGCCTTCGGCGGAATCGAGCAGCTCTGCGGCTTCATCGCGCTGGGTTTTTGCGTTTTTATATTCCCGCGCAAGCGAAACAACGGGTTCAAGCTCAGCGCGTTCCTTAGAAAGCTCGGCAGCTAATTGGTAATCCGTGCCAGCTTCAGCGAGTTTCTGGTCCAGCTCATCAAAATGCGCTAAGATTGTATCGAGTTTGGTTTCAATAGGTGCTTCCATATTAATCGCGCAGAGATTATACCACCGGCAAGCTTTTTCCAAACTTTTGGGTTGTATCTGTAAGAGCAAAGTGATAATGTCCTAAAGTAGCAAAATAAAAATGTCCTAATTAAATTAGTAACCCCCTGCTCTGGCATGGTGCCCTATGGGTAGGCGGCGTACTCTCCTGACTATGCCAAATGGATGTGAGACCTACGGTCAAAACCACTCGCAGGGCACCCTATGGGTAGGCTGCGCACTCTGGAGACAGGCGAGAACAACAGGGCACGAGACCCGCGAGAACAATAGTCTATGCTCAGAATCACCTTGGCAGCCTTTTTTATGATAAAGTATAGGCAGTAACCCATAGGAGAACCGCACACAAACGATGCAGCTGTATTTTATTCGTCACGCCCAATCGGAAAACAATGCCATTTTAGAACGCAACGCCTATAAATCTGAAGAAGGACGACACGCAGATCCTCAAATCACAGCGATGGGCGTGGAGCAAGCCAAACTGCTGGCAGAATTCTTAGCCAAAACAAATCCTGAAGCCGAAATTCATGGAATGGATATGCAAAACCGGCGCGGATTCGGACTTACGCATCTCTATTGCAGCTTAATGGAACGTTCAGTGCAGACTGGCGTTGTGCTTGCTGAGCGCTTAGGCTTGCCCTTGGTGGCTTTACCAGACTTGCACGAATTGGGCGGCATCTATTTGGAAGAGCTCGTAGAGGGTGAACTCAGAGAACCCATTTTGCATGGGCATACTCCTGATTACTTTCGCGAGCATTATCCTTTGTTGCAGTTTGACGAGTTTCCAGCTGAGGGTTGGTGGCATGGCGGTAGAGAGGCACGGGAACTATGGTTACCACGGGCACAGCGCTTGTTGACTTACCTATTTGAACGCCACGGAGAAACTGACGATCATGTGGCGGTGATTACGCACGCGGGCTTTTATTCACGCCTCTTTCAGCTCATCTTTCGACCAGATTTTTCAATTACGGAAGAAGTCCCGTTTAATGCATTGATTGTTTTTAACAACTGTGCCATCAGTCGTTTTGACGTCATCGAAGGCAGGCTGTTCTTTATGTACCATAACCGCGCGGAATTTCTTCCTGATGAGATGATCACATAAATCTTGAGTTTATTGGTGTTATTATAAAAATAATTCCTTCTTAGCTCATTCTGATACAATATAATTATGCTCCAGGATCAATAGATACCTTTTGAAGGCAATAGCTAGGATCAAGGAAAAGGATAAGTAGTAATCATGCCTTGGTATGTCAACATATTAATTATTGCAGTACTATTTTACTTTAACGGTATTTTTGCAATGTACGAGATCGCCATGGTCTCGGCAAAGAGAACCCGCCTCCAACAGCGTAAAGAGGATGGCAATCAAGGGGCTGCGGCAGCCTTAGAACTGCTCGAAGACCCCAACCAACGCTACCTTTCTGCTATTCAGGTGATGATCACCCTGATTGATACCTTAGCCGGTGGTATTGGTGGTGCTAACCTTTCCGAGCCGCTCGCGAATGTGATGCGAACGGTGCCATGGCTTGCTGGTGGCGCTGATTTGCTTGCGCTCATTCTTGTGGTTTTGGCGATTACCTATTTTTCGATCGTTTGTGGTGAACTTATCCCCAAGCGCATTGCGGTCAACGAGCCAGATGACGTGGTTTGCCGTCTCTCACCCACCATCCGCAATTTGACCAGATTTTTAGGTCCAGTCACAAAGTTGCTTAGCGCTTCAACGAATTTTGGCATCAAACTGTTGCACATTGATCTTCAAGGCGAGCCCCCAATCACAGAAGATGAAATCAGAATCTACATTGATCAAGGTAGAGATGTGGGTGTAATCGAACAAGCTGAATCAGATATGTTCTCGGGCGTGTTTCGCTTGGGAGACCGCCGTGTGGATGCCTTGATGACCCCGCGCACCGAATTAGTCTGGATTGACCTCGAGGATGACATAAAAACTATCATCGCGGAAATTACGCAGAGTGAGTATTCGCGTATTCCCGTTGCCCGTGGAGATTTGGATTATATTGTGGGAATACTAGATATAAAAGATTTAGTCGGTGTGGACCTCTACAGTCCGGATTTCCGCTTGGAAGATTATTTAAAGGAGCCATTATTTATCCCCGAAAACTTACCGGCGCTCAAAGCGTTTGAAAAATTCCGCAGCACGGGGATTCACCAAGCCTTGGTTATCGATGAATATGGCGGGGTGCAAGGAATGGTCACACTTTATGATGTACTTGAATCGATTGTGGGCGAAATTCCGCTTGAGCCTGAGGACCGTGACTACGAGATTGTTCAGCGCGCTGATGGCTCCTATCTCTTTGACGGTATGCTACCGATTGATGAAGTCAAGGAGCTGTTGGATTTGGACGAATTGCCCGATGAAAGCCGCGTAGGTTATCAGACCCTCAGTGGATTTGTAATGTACATGTTGGGCAGCATCCCCAAAGAAGGCCAAAGCTTTGATTGGGCGGATTACCGCTTTGAAATTGTTGATATGGACGGCAGGCGGGTGGATAAGGTCTTGGTGCAGAAGTTACCACAAAGAGCCTAAAATATGCTCAGCGTGTCCAGCGGGCAAAGAGCGCATGAGAAAGCACGTGGTTAGCGCTTTCTTCGATGGTGATCAATTCTCCACAGGTTAAATTGCCTTGGCTGCCAACGACTTCCTGCAATGCTTGATACGGGATGAGTGCAGAAGCCTGAATGGCGTAAGCCGTTAGCACAATAAAGCAAGCATCGGGGGCTAAGACGGCTCGGCACGCGGCGAGCAATTCAGGTAGGTTCTTATAAAAATCCCATACCTTGCCGCCTGACCCGCGGCCAAATTTGGGTGGGTCCAGGATGATGCCATGATAGCTGTTCCCGCGGCGAGCTTCCCGCTGAGTGAAACGCAGCGCATCCTCAGCGATCCAACGCACTGGTTTTTCGGCTAATCCGGAGAGCTTGAGGTTGTAGCTTGCCCAGTTGAGCGCGTGCTTGGAGGAATCCACGTGCGTAACCTCGGCGCCTGCGCTGGCAGCAGCCAATGTGGCTAATCCAGAATAGCCAAAAAGGTTCAGCACACGCAGCGGTCTGCCAGCCGCCTTGATTTGCTCGGAGATCCAATCCCAATGGCTGGCTTGCTCGGGGAAAACGCCGATATGGCGCGAGCTGCCCAATTGCACTTGGAAGCTCAATGAGCGGTAGTGCATCTCCCAAGATTTATTGATAGGCTGTAGCAGCTGCCAACTGCCGCCATATTCCTTTTGTTCTTCTTGCATGCGGGCGTGGGCTTTTTGCCATGCGGATTGCGGCAATGAACGCTTCCAGATGGCTTGCGGTTCTGGGCGGATGAGGGTATAGGGTCCAAAACGTTCTAAGGTCTTGCCCTCGCCGCTATCGAGCAGTTGATATTCGCGCCAACCTTCTGGAGCGAGTAGTTGAATTTCGGGTATGGGGATATTTTTATTGTTCATAGGCTCAGTGGATTATTTGGATGAGGATCTCAGCTAGGATATTTGCAATTAAGGCATATGCTGCGGCTTTTTCTAGCTCGATGTGCAGCGCTGGTTGTGGGTAAAACGTGTTCGGATTGCGAGCGGTGCGAATAAGGGAAGGCAGGATTAAAATGCAGCTTAGTAAAAACCATAAGAAAGTTACCCAAATGGGAATAACTTGCTGGATGAACAGCGCAATTACACCACAAATTGAGCCGATGCCTAAAAAAACCATCATAAGCAAGTGGACTCGACTACGTTGATGGATCAGAACAGAATGCTGCGGTTGGGCTAATCCCAGCTTGGGAATATTGCGGCTTTCATGCGTCAGCTGACCAAAAAGGCTGATAAACAGAACAAATGGTAAGAGGAATGACAAAGTGCTGCCACTATACGATTTTTGGGCAAAAAAGCCGGCAAGGAAGACTGGCGTGGCAAGCAGCCAACAATGTGCCGAAAGATCGAGCAGCGCGATACCTTTGAGGCGTAATCCGCCCCAAGAATAAAGCGCACCGATTGCGAGGGTGAGTAAGCCAGCCAGAAGTGTTTTCCAGCCCAAAAATGCGTATAGAATTATAGATATGACAAACAGAAACACTGCGCTGATTTGGCTGACGGTGAAAGAAAGCTCACCCGTGGCAATTGGGTTTCTAACCGCTGAATCGCTTTCACTCAACGCATCCAATGGTGCATCCGTAATCTGATTGAAAACAAAAGCAAATGCCACCGCAAAGAAATTCGCCAGGAAAACGAGTACCCAACGCCACCCAAATGGACTTTGAGTTGCTGCAGCGCCAAGCAAGGTATATGTAAGTGTGAAAAATAGGTATTCACGAGGGCGCAACAAGTGGTAATACGCAAGCAAGGTCTTTTTCATAGGTGTCAGTCCGATGGAATGAGTATACCAAAGTCGGCTGGTTCGCAGATGAATGAGTTTCTGGGGCAAGATTATCTCGGATGGGTAAAACCTTGTTAGAATTAGGCTTGTTAACAGGAGGCAGTGGATGAATTTTGATCAGCAGTTTGACCGGCGTCATACCGAAAGCGTCAAGTGGAACTATTTTCCAGAGGATGTGCTCCCCCTTTGGGTAGCGGATATGGACTTTCAGAGCCCGCCAGCAGTGTTAGATGCATTGCACCAACGCGTAGAGCATGGCATTTTTGGTTATGGCTTACCGCCAGCGGATTTGGCGGAGATTGTTGCTGCACGTCTGCAACGGCGCTATGGATGGAAACCCGAAGCGGAGCAGATCAGTTACGTGCCTGGCGTGGTGAGCGGGGTGAACTTAGCCTTGAGAGCCGTTTGCCAGCCGGGAGATGCCGTGATCGTCAATACGCCAGCTTACCCGCCTTTTTTCAGCGCTCCTGAAAGCGCTAACCTCCGATGCGTGTGTAACCCTCTCGTCCAGAACGCCGATGGCAGTTACGCCTTGGATTTTGAGCGATTCGAAGCTCAAATCCAACAGGAAAAAGTGAACGCGTTTATTCTATGCAATCCACAAAACCCTACGGGGCGGGTGTTTACGCATGAGGAGCTACTGCATCTAGCAGAAATTTGCCTGCGGCACAAGGTAATCATTATCTCGGATGAGATTCATTGCGATATCATTTTTGACCAGAACCGACACATCCCCATTGCGTCCTTGGCGCCTGAAATTGCCGACCATACCATCACCTTTATGGCTCCTAGCAAAACATTTAATATGGCTGGTCTGTATGCTTCGGTTGCTATCATTCAGAACGCAGAGCTGGCAGAAAGCTTTAAACGGGTCAAAAGAGGGATAATCAGCGGACCAGACCTGCTCGCGCTGACTGCTGCCAGAGCAGCATATAAAGATGGCGACGCCTGGCTCGAGGAGTTATTAGTATATTTACAAGGTAACCGTGATTGGTTGGCAGAGGTGCTGCCAGAAAAACTCCCCGGTGTGCGCTACTGTAAGCCCGAAGGAACTTTTTTGGCTTGGTTAGATTGGCGTGAGGTGGGTTTGGAGGGGAATCCACAGCAATTCTTGCTCAAAGAAGCACGTGTGGGGCTCAACGATGGCTTAGAATATGGCATAGAAGGAGCAGGCTTTGTGCGCTTGAACTTTGGCACTCAGCGGGCAATCTTGAGTGAGGCTGTGGAGCGCATGGCTGCAGCTCTCAAACGGAGATGAGATAAAGGCGAAGACTACAGGAATAAAAAACAGGCTGGAAAACCAGCCTGTTTGACTAATTTGCGATAATTTATCCTTCTAAAATGACCACATCGGCAGCTTGTTTCCCTTTGGGGCCATCCTCGATGGTAAATTCGACACGCTGACCTTCTTTGAGACGTTTGTAACCGTCCATTTTGATTGCGGAAAAATGAACGAAGATATCTTCGCCAGATTCCTGACCGATAAAACCGTAGCCCTTGGGGGCGCTGAACCACTTAATGGTACCAACTAAACGTTCTGACATAATACTTACTCCACTTTCTCTTAGATAATTGTTAGCTTGACCCGTTATCAAGTTGAGGAAATTTTACCCTCGCTCGGTGAAATGTCAAGATAGCGAACATTTCTCAGCATTGTATTCTACGATCAATACATTTTAGTAGCGGGCTTTCCGAGTGTGCCATCAATTTTTTTAGTCGTCTGTTTGCAGGCATAGCAAGAGCTGCAGCAAATCGCCCTCTGGTTCGCCGGCAGTCAGCCCCAAGACGTGCAGCTGCCAGGTTATCAGTTGGTTGTTAGCATCGAATAATTGAACTTCCTTGAGGGCAGGGGTAAGCGCGCCGGCTGGGAGCAAACCAACCGCGCCAGGAGTTTCCGCTATAAGCTGCTGAGCCATTTCTACCGAGTATGCTTTTTCACCTTTTGATGGAGAGATTTCTAAACTTAGGGAAGCAGCAGATAAGAAAGCGTCCAACTCTTGGTCAGCTAAGAATATCGGCTTTACCAGCTGGTCAAAAGCCAGCGCGGAGGCTGAGGAGCTTGGCACTTCTTTCCACTGTGCATAGGCGCCAGATAAAAGCGCTATTGCTTCTTCTTGGCTGAGCGAAACGATCGGATTCTCGGGGTTAACCACGAGTGCCAAGCGTTCTGCGCCCAGGTAAGTGCCTGCTTGTTCTGCTTTCAAGTCTGAACTGGTGCGGATGATTAAATCCGCCGATTGCAGATCAAGTTCAGATGCTTCACGCACATCAATCAGCAGGTTCGATTGAGTAAGATATTCAGAGCAGGCATGAAGTTTGGGCAGCCAGCTTGGTTCAAGCAAAGGGGTGAGCTGTACACGCAGGGGTTGGAGCGTCGCCTGTGGTGTGGAAAGTGCTGCCGGTTGGCACGCTGTCAGCAATACAAAAACCCCTATTAAGAGCCAAACCTTAGCGTGCATAGGTC
>ERZ1026796.1605-NODE-1605-length-14713-cov-2.541135_pt1 | contig 14713 bp, 14 predicted proteins | sample MGYA00520874_ERZ1026796 | MGnify/ENA primary metagenome ERZ1026796 (study PRJEB33270, sample SAMEA104284474) | anaerobic digester metagenome | biome: Anaerobic digester microbiome; feature: mesophilic sludge digester; material: Anaerobic digester biomass...
GTAGAGAGCATCCCTGGTTCATGAGAAGCCTGGCTCATCTGGAACAGTTCGCTCATGCCCCGGGGATCTATGCTTTCCCATCCAATTATCTTCGTGAAGCGAAAGGTCGAGGATATTGGATCCATGGTGATCGGATGGGCTTGGGCGAAGACCGCCGTCGTTCACAATGGCGCACGATCGAGTCAACTTTCTGGATGCTCCTGGTCAACAAACCCCCCGCTTATACCGGTTGATGTTCCTGGCTTCGTTTTTCCTTCATTTTGACGCTCTTTATCGATCTGGATGTAGATTATGACGGACTGATGAACGAAAGTCACCTGATCCAATGCACCTGGGCGATATCCACCTCGTTACCGCCTGGCTTGCAGTCAGCGATAAGCAGCAAAACGGACAAAAAGAATCCAATCCATTATTTGTCACACCATCATGATTTTAAAAACCATGTTTACCAATCTATCCGACACCGAAAAACCTTACTGCTCAGCCAGGCTACACAAACCCGCCACTTTTGAACCTCTCATCGCCTCCCTTTTCCTTTGTTGTTTGACAGAGCCAACTGTTAATGAATTTTTCCAACCATCTTCAAGTCATTTTTCTCGATAATGGTTTCAGGGGCGAAAGCCACGATGAAGCAGAGAAGCGCACCCATAATATCATGAGCGCGGCAGGTACCACGCCCATCGTGAGTGTAACCCCATAAAGTGTCTGCACCGGAATAGAAGTGTGTGTTTGTATATATGCTGTCAATGGGTAAATGAAGAGATTGCTCAGGTAATGCACAAGCATTGCCGGCAGCAGGCTGCCCGTTTTGATGGTGACATAGCCATAAAATACTCCCAAGATTGCAGCCCATACCACATTGCCTGCCATCCAGATAGGTGGCTTCCCACTTAAGATGTTAAATATATGGACCGCGCCGAAGCCTAATGCGCTGAACAGCACCGCTCTGAGTGAATCGTAATGCCGCAAGAATACCGCCAGAATCACCCCCCGGTAGGCAAACTCTTCCGTGATCGCCAACAACGAAACCAGCCAGCCCATTGAGTTGGGTGGAAACTCACTTTGCAGTGGAAATGCTGTGCGGAGAAATGCCAGATCGACTGCCCCGCCGTGCGAAAGATGGTAAATCGACGTGCTTGCGAATTGACAAAAAGCCATGATCAGCCAGCAGGAAACGCCCAGCAGGAGCAATTTAAGCACTGGCTGCCATTGGGTAAGGCGTATTTCGGTAAGGTAGGTCGGGTAAGTGTGCGACCGCCCAGGGAACCCAAGCACAAAAGGCACAATGAGAAAGACGATGACGGTGTTGTTCAACACATTCACCCAAAAGTCGAAGAGCGGTGAGGTGCGCGGTAATTTCAGAGGATAAGCCAACAGGATGGTGAATATGACATTTCCTGCAAGGGTAATGAGGATGAAGACCAGCAGGAAGAGCCAGGGATGTTCAGACAGTGAAAATCCAGTTTTTTTCATATGTTACCTCCAGTTTATCTGCATATCTTTTTCGTCCAGGCTGTTGTAGGTATCAGTAAATCTCTGATATCCCTGCGCGATCGTCTCTGTCAGAGCCTCTCTCCCCATTGCTCTTTTAATTATTAAAGCCATATGCGCGCCGACGATGTAAAATCCTTTTTGTCTGGAGCACAGATAAACTGCAACCCGATCTGGGGTTATATAATATTGTACAGCGATTAATGGAAATTGTGACAGGCGATACTGCTATCTCAATAAAGATGTTCCGACGCGTGCATCCGTGGGGGAACAGCGTCCAGCCGGGGAGGAACAATTCCGTCCTTAGCCGAACAAGCCTTTTTCTCGATTATGACATGAGAATAACAAGAACATATCGCAGCTCGCACCGCGGATTTTTCTTGTTTTCGGACGCAAGATGGTATTGCAGCCTTCAGGCTCGGATCGAAGTCATCTGCATATGTCGATAAAGGTGAATTGCTGCAATTATTGAGGTGGTCATCTCTTCACTACCCGCCTTCTCGAACAGGTGATCTTCAAGATAAAGAAGGGCTTGCAACAATTGTAATATCGACAAAAATAAATTATGAATTATATTGATAACCTGTCCCGCTTCGATGCCTGATGAATAAATGCACTCAAATCCTTCTGGATCAAGCCAAGACGGATTTTTTAATATTTCGTATCTTGAAATTAATTAATTGACTGGCGGCTTTTTGGGAAGCATGTCCCTAAAAATAATTTCCAGCGCCATTGTATGACTGCACAGGTTCCTTGACCTGAAGAAAGAGCAGTCACACTCCCAATGTCCGGCTTCGTATTTCACAGTGTGCGGATTATTCTCACCTTCCATCGTCACCGTGAAGGAATGGAAATGGAACCGATCGCGTTGCTCAGCATAACGTTTGGCTTTTTCCACTTTACCAAGATAGCCAGAATCCATATCAAGTATCTCCTTATCGGATTATAGTAAATAAAAGGCACGCGCGAACGCGCGTGCCTCGATTGACACCATCAATTGGGATAAGCTGAAGAATCGCATAAGGTTTTATTTGTCCTACCCTGAATCATATATCCGATTGGATAAAAAGTCAACGCCTTTTCTCATATACATAGGCATCCTCACCGGATGGATAATATTTACGCCAAAAATCCACCTGTACATAACCTGCCCGGGAGTACATCTCGATGGCTTCCACATTCGTTCTCCGCACTGTCAGGCGGATGCACGGAACTGCCATCTTTTCTTCACAGGCATCCAACAGGGCTCTGCCTATTCCCATCCGGCGATATTCCTCTTTTACCCCGATTGTTGTAATCCAGCCCATCCCTTCCTTATGGTGTGGGCTTCCCCCAACAAAACCAACCATCAATTCACCAACAATGGCTTTCAGTCGCACCTCCCCCGGCAGAGAGAGTGCTGCAATGATATCCAATAAAGGCCAGGAATCATTGCCAAAACATTCCTGCTCCAAATTCCGCAACCCCGATAGATCGCGCAAGGTTGCCTGTTCAATCCTGAAATCCACCGGACCGACCACCCAGCTGTTCATGAATTTGTTCTACCATAATCCGGAGGCGATTGAAACGTATTTTCAATCACCTCCGGTTGGTAATATTTTATTCCTTGTTAGGCGCCCTGCTGCTGACAAAATCCCTGATCAGGCTTGTAAATTCCATCGGGAAGATGTACTTCGTGGATGGATTCGCTGACATGATTTTGAGTGCTTCAAAGTATTGCAATGTCATGGTACGGGTATCCACGGTGTGTGCAATCGCATTAATTTTATCCAATGCCACAGCGTACCCTTCAGCCCGTAATGCCTGTGCCTGGCGTTCACCTTCCGCCCTCAAAATGGATGATTGCTTGTCACCTTCCGCCTTGAGGATCGCCGCCTGCCGGTCACCATCCGCCACATTGATGGCGGCTTCACGGGTACCGGTTGACTCTGTCACAACCGCACGGCGGTTTCGTTCTGCCGAAAGTTGGCGATTCATCGCATCCTGGACATCCCGTGGCGGGATAATCTCGCGGATTTCCACATTGGTCACTTTCACACCCCACTTCTCGGTGACTTCATCCAGGCGGGTGCGTAAAGCAGCATTAATTTGTTCGCGTTCGGACAGGACACCATCGAGCATGATACCGCCAATGACCGAACGCAGGGTGGTCGTGGCAATACCCTGTGCCGCCAGCTCAAAATTGCCGACCTGGAGAACGCTCTGTACCGGATCAAAGACCCTGTAGTACCACAGAAAATCAATGGATATTGGGGCATTGTCTTTGGTAATGGATGTTTGGGCAGGAATTTCACGAACCTGTTCACGTAAATCCACCGAGACAGCCCGATCGATGAAGGGGATTAAGATCACTAATCCCGGACCGCGGGCACCCACGCAGCGCCCCAATCGAAACACAACCAGGCGTTTGTATTCAGGAACAATTTTTAAAGCTGAGGCGAGGAAAATAATCGCCAGGATTATCAATCCCCCAATCAAGCAGTATATTACAGGTTCCATCTTTCACCTCCGAAAATTATTGGGATATCATCCCACGTTAATCAGGATCACGATCCATATATTACTTTTTTTCATCCACCGGTTCGACGATCAGCACCAATCCATCCCGCTGAACCACCCGGATTGGAACTCCAGCCGGGATGGGTTTCTCACTGCGGGCAGTCCATTCCTCACCACCGACATGGACAGTGCCATCCCAGTGAATTTCTGTCCGGGTTTCTCCAATTTTTCCAATGATGTTTTCTCTTAAATTTACCGGTTTGAGTCCCATCGCCTCGATACTCTTGCGTCCAACGAACCATAAAAATACGACTGCAATGATTGAGGTCACAATCGCCAGAACCGGGTGAACTGCCAACCCATCCCCTTCTTTTTTGAATACAAATACTGAACCCAATACCAGGGATAGAATGGAAATTAACAGCCAGATCCAATGACGTGACTTTCGAAGAGCCAAAATAAATGGAATAACTCCAGCCACCAGAATCACCAATGCCCACCAATTGATTGGCATATTCCAGATGCCAATCCCGGCTAAAACCAATGTGAACAATGCGCCAATTTCAATGATCCCTGTACCAGGAGAAAATAATGCCAGCATGGAGAGTACCAATCCAATCACCAGCAAGACATATGAAATATTTGGATCAATCAAAAAATTCATGTGGACAGCCTCCCTCTTTTTTAAGAGACAAAATCATTATACATGATTTCACCTCAAATAAATTGATCGATGGGAATGATTTCAACCAGCGGTGTATCTGCTGTCAGGCAGCTCTGATTCCATAGTTGCGTCGGAAAACTTCATCCAGTGACAGCTGTTGGCTGGTTAAATCCACCACCCGATATTGGCTCACAAGTTTGATGAGGGGATCCGGATCTCCGCGCAGAATGCAGCTCAGGCGGTTATCCTCCAGCTGCACATCCTCCAGGTTGGGCAGACATGAGAAAATCTCGGGTTGTACGGGGACAGCAAAGCGCATTTCCACCCTTCGCAAGGATTTTGCCCTCAAATGAACACCTCGCTCCACGGTTACCAGGCGCCCCTTGTGGAATACAGCCACCCGGTCACAAATCCGCTCCATCTCTGCAGCAGAGGAAGAGGATAAAAGAATTGCTCCGCCCTGCCTTCGCAATTGTTGAATGTGTCGATAGATGGTATCCTGAAAAATCGCCGGCAGGTTTTGGGTGGTTTCGTCCAGAATCATAAGATCCGGTTTACGGATCCAGGCTTTAATAAAGCTTAGAATGGTACTGTGTTCCCTGGATAAGTAGTTCAACGGTGTATTCAGTTCCAATCCAATTTGTTCCGCCATGGAACAAGCTTCCTGCCAGATTGATGAACCCTGCACAACTGCCACTGGGTGTAAATATGTTTTGACCGTTCCGAAGATATGATGCGGACGATTTTCAGGAATATAACCCACCCGCGGCAGGATCTCCTTGCGTTGTCTGGTTTGTTCAAGGCAAAATATTAACACCTCTCCCCTGGTCGGTTGTATTTCACCCATCAACAATCGGATATAGGTTGTCTTCCCCGCACCGTCCAAGCCCAGGATTCCAAAAATTTCACCCGGTTCCACTTCCAGGGTGATATCTTCAATTCCCCGACAATGACCGTAGGTCTTGGTTAATTGTTCCGTGCGAATCGCAAGGTATCGCATGGCAGCCTCCTTGAAGAGAGAGTCATCCCGATGCTTAAAAAGCTTCGGCTGATGCCTGAGCACCAGCCGGGGGAGATCTGCCCTGTCCTTGTCAGACTCGCGCGTTTATCTTACGACTGGTACTCCTGATGAGAACGATGTTGATCGTTCTATTTTTTGAATGATCCCGGGCAGTATTACAGACGTACGTCTAAGAGGAGGTACGTTTTCTGAACTACCACCCGCGTCTTCCGACTCCATCGCTAGAACTCCTTGTTCAATCATTGATGCATAATCCTGACATTTCAGACACAATCATTTTATACGCTTGACCAGAGCCTGTCAAGCTAAAAAACACCCATTTGTTTATACAATCCCCATGGATGGAACCCACTTTTTTTCATGATACAATAATCGCATTCTGTTCATATTGGGAGGAGTTCCCATGTCTGATCCAATTCTGGTTGCTATTGCCTGGCCTTACGCCAACTCCGAAATCCATGTGGGCAATCTTACAGGGTCCCACCTGCCCGGAGACATTTTTGCCCGTTACCAGCGTTTACATGGACGCCGGGTGTTGATGGTTTCCGGTTCGGATGCCCATGGCACCCCCATCACCATTCGAGCCGATGCTGATAACACCACACCCCTGAAGGTTTACAACCATTTCCATACTGGATTCCTGGATCTTTTTCAATCCATGGGAATTACCTACGATTTGTTTACCAGCACACATACTGCCAATCACTTTGATGTCAGTCAAAAAATTTTCCTGGCTCTTTTAAAGAACGGATATCTATACCCGGAAAAACAATTCCAATGGTATTCGCCCACTCAAAACCGTTTTTTGCCGGACAGGTATGTGGAAGGAACATGTTACATCTGCGGTTTCACGAATGCCCGCAGCGATCAATGCGATAAGTGCGGCAACCTTCTCGACCCGGCTCAACTCATCGAACCACGCTCCAAGGTGGATGGTGCAATTCCGGAACTACGGGAGACCACCCATTATTTCATGGATCTTTCCCGCCTGGAACCACAAATTGCCGACTTTCTGCGTCTACGGGAATCCTACTGGCGTCCCAATGTGCTGCGTCAATCTCTTGGACAAATTCAGAGCGAAGGTCTCCGCGGTCGTCCGATTACCCGGGATCTGGATTGGGGCGTTCCAGTTCCCCAGGAAGGGTGGGAGACAAAATGCCTTTATGTTTGGTTTGAGGCTGTCATTGGTTATCTATCCGCATCCATCGAATGGGGTCTGCTCTATGATAATCCTGAAGCCTGGTCAACCTGGTGGCAGCATTCTGAATCGCGCTGCTATTACTTTATCGGCAAGGACAATATCCCCTTCCATGCCATCATCTGGCCTGGCGAATTGATTGGTGTCGGTACAACATTTGACGAGCTGCGTGGATCCACTGAAGCTGCCTCTTTGGTATTGCCCTATGATGTGCCCGCCAATGAATTTATGAATCTCGAGGGACAGAAGATCTCCGGCAGCCGCAACTGGGCTGTTTGGGTGCGGGATTTCCTGACTCGTTATGATCCCGATCCGCTCCGGTTTTACCTTACAATGACCATGCCGGAAGCAAAGGACACCGATTGGGACTGGGAGGATTTTTACAAACGAAATAATGATGAATTGGTAGCCACCTGGGGTAACCTGGTCAACCGGGTTCTTGCCTTTGCCTTTAAACATTGGGAAGGAGATATTCCGGAACCAGGTCAACTGACCGACCTGGATATTGACTTGCTTTCTGTGATCGAGGATGGATTCCAATCAGTTGGGGCTGAACTGGAGGCAGTTCGTTTACGGGCTGCTTTAAACGAAGCCATGCGGCTGGCTGGTGAGGTTAACAAATATCTGGATATGACCGCCCCCTGGCAGGCAATCAAAACAGACCGTGGTGCTGCCGGCAGAGCCATCCATACCGCCCTGCGTGCCATCGATTCCCTGAAAGTGCTGTTTTCACCCTTCCTGCCATTCACTTGTGAAAAACTGCATTATTACCTGGGTTATGACCAACCTTTGTACGGCACCCAGCGAACGGATGTGATTAAAGATTCACTTGGTGAGCATACTGTTCTGACATATGATTCCACAACAGCCACAGGCACCTGGCAGCCATCCCATTTTCAACCTGGTCAGACCTTGCGCCAGCCCGAGCCGTTATTCCGCAAGTTGGATTCAAAGATCATTGAAGAAGAACGTGCCCGGCTTGGCAAATCCTGACAAATCCATCAAAGGTCATTCGATGAATCCAAAATTTAAGCTTTTTACAGTCATTGCCATTCTTGTCATCTTCACTCTGGCATGCAATGCTCCTATTGGAAAATCTACCCAATCCCCAAATCCTACGCCTGAGGCTTTATCATTCACACCATCACCCGAATCGATCAATAATTCATCAGGGATCGATTTCGGCAAAGCAGCTCTATCAATCACGGATCTGCCAGAAGGGTTCGAGCAGCTCTCCGAAGAAGATCTGGCAAACCTGGGTATCACCAAAGAGGAATTGGCAACTGCTTTTGAAGGGAAACTATCCAAAGCAACCCCACAAGCTTTTTCAGCTTTTATCAATTACACATCCTTTGAAGTCGTTGTCTCGATGATTCTAGCCCCACTTACCACCCTGGAAAAAGTATCCTTTGATCTGTACCTCTCAAATTCAAATAAAGCAGCCAAAGATTTCAGTTCCGGTGCCGGAGCCAACACATCCGTCATCAGTGATTTTGGGAAAATCGGAAATTCATCGGTGGCTGTAACATTTACAACCGGTGCAAAACCAAACATATTGCGGGGCGATGTCGCCATATCCCGCAGGGGATCTGCAGGAGTGATCTCCATGGTTTTTTACCCCGATGGATCAACACCGCCGGTCGATCTTCTCACAATCGCGCAGATCATGGATGGCAAAGTCGAAGAACTTCAGTAATTTACTTTCAACCCTGATACACCTGCTCGGTCAATTGATTTACATGTTCGGTGGAGAACTGTTCAACGATTATTACCCGGGCTGCAGCGCTTAACCCTGCCCGCAAAACGGAATCGCTGGCAAGTCTTTCGATGGCATCAGCCAATGCCTGTGGATTACCTGTGGGGACCAGCAAACCGGTATTCCCATCTTCAATTACCTCCCGGCACCCGGGTATGTCCGAAGTGATGATCGCACGTCCACAAGCGGCTGCTTCCAACAACGTCCTTGGAACACCCTCATAAAATGAGGGCAAGACATAAACATTGCTGGAAGAATATACCCCTGCCATATCCTCCTGCCATCCCCGCCACTCAATGACGCCTTCATTAACCCATCGATTCAACTGCTGTTGGGGAACACTGCTGGGGTTTCCTTTATCGGGCAAGCCAACCAGCACCATCCGGACTTTCAAGCGGGATTGCAGAATGCGGGCGGCATCCACAAAAACACCCACACCCTTGTCCCATAACATTCTGGACGCCATGGTCACAACCGGAATCCCCACTGGTTCCGGGGTCGGTTTAAATTTCTGAATATCAACCCCCACGCTGCGAATTAACCATGTTTTTCCGGAACGAATCAATCGACGCCGAATAAAGTAATCCTGATCGAAATTATTCTCAAAAATTACCCGGCAATTTTTTCTCTGCAATGCCAGTCGATATAAGGCAATAACAAGTGGACGTAAAAATCGGGCTTTCAGCTCATGGCTTAAAAAAACGTACCCTCGACCGGTAATGGAATTAACGATACGAGGAACGCCTGTCCGCCCCGCTGCCAGGCTTCCATATAAAACCGGTTTAATGGTGTGATGGTGGACAATATCCGGCTTCTCTGAGCGGTAGATTTCCTCCAGCCGGTGTATTGCCATCCATTCCCTGATCGGGAAGATGGACTGGCGACCCACCTGCCACTCAATCCAGCGATATCCATCAGAAACCAATCGATCCGCATATAACCCTGGGGGTGAAATTAATATGACCGAATACCCCATCCCTGATAAATAATCAATTAACGAATGTCGAAAGTTATAAAGAAACCAATCCGTATTGGCTACCAAGGCGATCCGCTTTGATTTCATCGGTTACCTTCAACCAATTCATTATATAGGTTAAGCAATCGATTTTCCATCAAACTTCGGCTGTAATGGATATTATATGCCCGGCGGGCATTTTTCCCCAAGCGTTTTCGAAGGTCGGGATCCGTCTCCAGTTGGAGAAGGGCTGCTTCCAATGCATTCTCATCCCCGTAAGGTACCACCAGTCCGGATTCAGCTTCTCCAACAATGCGATCCATGTTGGTACCCCGGGCGACGATAATCGGTTTACCCAGCATCATCGCTTCAAATATTTTGTTGGGACTGGAATATCGATGGTTGGGAATGGCTGGATCATAGGTGGCAAACAGGACACTGGCATTTTGACTGAGTTTAAGGGTGGTGCTGTAATCAATTCGACCATGCCAGCATATATTGGGCACCCCGACCGCCGCATTCCTAATTTTTTCCTCATCCCCGCCAAAGCCTGCCAAATCGAATCTCCACTCCGGATGTCTGCATACGACCTTTATCATTTCCAATAATCCGCGTTCCACCTGGAGGACCCCCACATAAATAATTGAAAAAGACTGCTCATCATTTTGGGAGTCAGGGGGCAGTAAATCCTCCGGAGAATTATAGATGACCGATAGTTTCCGGGGATGGCTGCCTGCAATCTGCTCCCGGCGGGAATCATCCGCAATTATGACAGCATCCGCACGGGAAATTGCCCAATAATCCAGCCGGCGGATAAATTTTTTTAACAAAGGGGGAGTGTTTCGTAAATGATCGGCATAAAAATCAAAAATATCATATACTACACGCTTCCCAAAAAATATTTTGCATACCAGGGCGGGAAACACGGTATCAAAATCACATGCGTGCAGGATGTCATACTCAGCGCGATGTTTGCTTAAATACCGCCAGAGGAAAACTTGCCACCGGAGTAGTTTATTCAGATTTTTCATTCCGCTGCCAAATTCAGCTGGCAATTGGTATCTGTGGATCTTCACCCCATTCCAGATTTCATCCTGGGGACTTGTCCCACCTCGATCCCAGGCAAGGATGGAAGCTGTATAACCCTCTGCAATGAGCGACCTGGCAGTAAATTCCACGCGTGGGTCCGGAGCAACCGGATTGGAACGTAAAATAAACACCCGTCTTGAAACCAGATGCTCCATTAACCACCCCCATCCAGTGAAATTAATAACCCGAGAAATTGCTGAACGACCTGGTTCACTGAATAAGACCCTGCCCGCTTCCGTGCAGCTTCTCCCATCTGCTGTTGGGTATTCTGTGAAGTAATTAACCTGATGACTGAATTCCTCGCTGAGTTCAAATCACCCGGTGGATATAATATCCCTTCACTGCCATCCGCCACCAATTCCAGCAGGGCATCCAGGCGGGGGGCAACAATTGGGCACCCGGAAGCCATTGCCTCCAAAATTGACAAACCGAACGACTCAGACCGCGATGTCGACAGAAAACATCCACCCGAGTAAGCCACAAATTGCATCAACTGGGGCATACGATTCCGGGGGACTTCCGGAAACCACCGGAAATGATCGATCAATCCCAATTTTTTTAACATCACCCAAAGCATCTGATGTTGTTCCGGAAGGGATTGTTTTCCGCCAATTAACCAGAACCTGGCGTTTGGCACTTGTTCAATGACCTGGGACCCAATATCTACAAAACCCTTCCAATTCTTGTGGGTTTCCAATCTGCCAATCCAGAAAACGACCGGTTCATTTATCTTTGGAACCCCGGGATAGGGATGAAAAAAATAATCCGGCAAGCCGTTTGGAATGACGTGGATGGGGATCTGATTACAGGTGATTGAATCCACCAGTTGTGCCTGCGCTTTTGATGGAACAACCATGGCGCGCAATTGACGAATAAATTGATTATTTTTTACGGCAACCAGATTTCGTTTTATTGTCGTATGTACTTCATAGATCTGTTTCGAATTGGGGAATTGTCTGGTTATTTCCTCAACCAGATCAGGTGTATCAAAATGAATTATCCATTCAGGATTAATATCATGGATCATTTTGAGCTGCTCATCCAATGAGGGGAAAACCTTGACGCGATCCTCAAACGGTATAAAAAGGGGTAAACCATCGCGGTCCTTGAAAAAAAGACTCCAAACTTCATGACCTTCATTAAGGAGTATCTGCATCCGGTCTCGAATGACAGATTCAACACCCCCAAACGACAATGTCGAGTAGATAAAAAGTATCTTCATGGCTGGGTCTCTCCGGATTGATCCGCACATCCCAGCCATAATCCCGGAGCAGGCGGACATCGCATTAATATTTGTTGTATCCGGTTGTCCCAGGTGTGATTTTGTAAAAATTCCTGGACGACTTGCCTGTCCGGAGGTGTTTGGACAGCTTCCTCCACCAGTTTTTCAAAATCGGCTGTGTCATTGGCAACATATACATATGGCATATGATTTAATTGCGGCATCCCGCTGCAAATCACCGGGCCGATCCATTGCCAGGTATTCATACACCTTGATGGGATCAACTGCCCGGGATAATTCACCTGACCGGAACGGAATGATGGCAACATGCCATCGTTCCACTCTGTCAGCCAATTCTGCATGGGGCAGTTGTCCTGTAACGGATACGTTCTCCGGCAAATTGGCAGGTGGTTCGCCGGGACCGATCAATTCAAATATCCATTCGGGATGGCGGCTGGCAAGATCCAAAACCAGATCCCAATCAAACCAGGCGGGAGTCAGCCGTCCAAAATAACCCAGGGTGATTGTACCTTTTATAGCCGGCGGGGCTGACATGGCTGGAATCAAGCCAGCTTCATACCCATTCGGAATGAGCTGGATTGGTGTTCGGGTCCATTCACTTATATCTTTTGTTAATGGGTTGGCTGTCACACTCACCTGCTGGACATTCCGTACCAGGTATCTTTCAAAATCCACCTCATACCAGGATGCCTGACCGACCCGGTGAAATTCCTTCCAGTCATCAATCTTTTCATACCAGGTCAGCCAGCCGGATGAATTGGCAATATTGATCATGCTGAATAAAGAAGGGTGGGGAAATTCAATCAGGAACAAACGAGGAAAATGCTCAAAAATGGTTGAGGTTAAAATCCCGGATGCCTGAGCCCAGAGAACATCCAATGGCATGCTGCACAGCCAGCCATCCTCCAATACTTCAATTCCCTCACCCGAAGGCTGCCAGCGCCAATAACCATAAATTACAGCCCAACCCGACCGCATCATGGCGCGTGCCAGCCAGGTGGAACGCTGTCCTTCAGTTTTACTGTAAGGAGTGGCTGAATAAATTATTGCCACACCCTTCACATCCTTAATATCCAACTGTTTACCAAAATCCTGCCAGGAAGGGTTTACCGGGTGGAGCGTATGGGTCAACCACCAGGCTGGAATCATCAACCCTGAGCCATGCCTGCGAATTTTCAGATAGGAAATTAATCCCTCCAGACCATCACGCCAAACCAGGCGGGCGAGCTGGCGAAATTCCAGCCACCAACCTTCCCGCCGGCTGCCGGGGAGAAGGATCTCCTTTTTGATCAGCATGGGAAATTGATTAAGAAATCTGGTCATTATATTTGTGATGGCTTATTTATATCATAACCTCCTGGTAATATTGTGTTGGGATGAATTTCATTTCATAATTACAGAACCCGGTACATCACCAGGTTATTGCAAATCACTGGAATGACTTCAATATTCCATATGTTCATTCCCTGATGCGAGGATCAATCCCCCCAACAGGGACGAATGATATGTAAGGTATAATAATCAATAATGTGACCCGGGTTGTTAACAATATTTTAACCATCATGCTTCGTCATCCAGTCAACCATTCGACATATACTGGTCAGTATAAACGATTTAGGATTACACGAAGGGAACATCCTGTATTTTGATTTTTTCTTCTTCATGAATTTCGTTATATCATTCTGCCATACAGGTTTCCTGGCTTTATAACTCTTTTATGACTCACAAATGATGAAAAAAAACACCATTTCCACTAAAGATTACGATTCCACAGATCTAAACAATCCATTCTTGAGTGAGCTCTTCGCTCTTTTCCGATATCGAGAATTAGCTCGACAGATGATCAGCCGTTCCATCAAAACCCGGTATAAACGTTCTTTTTTGGGCGTCATCTGGACGATGTTGAATCCCTTGTTGACAATGATTGTTTTGACCCTTGTATTCTCAGCCCTATTCCGGTTTCAAATTGAACATTATCCGGTATATATTCTCAGTGGTCTACTGGTTTGGAATTTCTTCTCCAGCTCGACCAGTCTGGCAATGGGTGAAATGCTATGGAGTGGAGATTTATTAAAACGGATTTATCTTCCCAAAGGAATCTTTGTAATTTCCACAATCGGGAGCGGTTTGGTAAACATGGGATTATCACTGGTTCCATTAATCCTGATCATGCTGGTAACAAAAGCCCCAATTACACCTGCCTTAATTATTTTGCCCCTGTCAATCCTGATTTTATCCTTTTTTGCCATGGGCGTCGGTTTTTTCCTATCGACAGCAGTCATCTACTTTCAGGATATCATGCCAATTTATGAAGTGATTTTGATGATCGGCATGTACGCCTCACCCATCATTTACCCCATTGAAATTATCCCGGAAAAATGGATCTGGGTCATGCACCTGAATCCGATTTATTACTTTTTACAATGTTTTCGAGATCCCATTTTCATGGGACAATTCCCCAGTTTGAAAACCCTGGTCATCAGTGCACTGATTGCTGTTGGCACATTACTGCTCGGGTGGTTTGTTTTTACACAAAAGGTGAATGAATATGCATACCGGGCATGAAGTCATATCGGATGGATCCATCGTTCAAAGCCTTCCAATTATAAAATTTCAAGATGTTCAGGTTTGTTATCGCGTTCCTCATGAACAAATTGGATCCATTAAAGAATACGCGATTCGGTGGTTGCAACGCCGAATCAAGTATGAAAAATTAATGGCATTAAATGATGTCAGTTTTGAGGTTTACGAGGGAGAAATTTTCGGCGTCATCGGTCAGAATGGGGCTGGTAAAAGC
>ERZ1026796.1610-NODE-1610-length-14650-cov-2.972733_pt1 | contig 14650 bp, 14 predicted proteins | sample MGYA00520874_ERZ1026796 | MGnify/ENA primary metagenome ERZ1026796 (study PRJEB33270, sample SAMEA104284474) | anaerobic digester metagenome | biome: Anaerobic digester microbiome; feature: mesophilic sludge digester; material: Anaerobic digester biomass...
GATCATAGCAATCGGGATCAATGACCTCCAGCTCAGAAGTGCCATGCAGAGTGGTGTGGTTTATGGGAGTGGATAAAACGATATTTGAGGAGGAGGAGGCTCCCGCATCCCTTCCCACACCATATGCCGCAGCACCATTCTGCATCTGGATGGTAAGGATCGCCTCGTCCCCGGGCATCAACACCGCAGGAGCAGTACTGCTCTGGATGTTCACAGGCATACGATACTCATATCCTGCTGCCTGGCCCCCAACCAGCAGCATCAAAATCACTATAAATATCTGACATTGATGGGATAAGAACGAGCATCATGATAAGGATAACACCAATAATAACTACTAATATAATTGTTGGATAAATCATTGCAGATTTAATTTTCCTATTTAATGAATCTCTCTCTTCTAACTCGGTTGCTAGTTTCCCTAAGATTATCTCCAAATTACCACTTTCCTCACCTGCCTCTATCAAATTCAGTGTAATATTATCAAAAACATCTTCTTGTTCTTTAAAAGCAGTAGATAGTGACTTACCAGATTGAACAGAATCTGAAACATCTTTAAGTACTTTTTTAAATTTAGGATTTGTTGCCTGCTCAACCATGATTTCTAATGCTCTGTTAAGAGGAAGACCCGCAGCTATCATTGTTGCCATCTGTCTCATAAATACCACCTTCTCTTTCATTGGTACGCCACCGATATTAATCTCTTGTAGTCTACTAAAATCTAGAGCTCCAACTTCTTTAATTGAAACAACTATTAAACCTCTATCATGAAGAATATCTGCCACAGCAGCACTATCTCTTGCCTCTATATTAGACTTTACCTCTTTACCATCTTTATCTCTCGCAGAATATTTAAATCTTGCCATATTTTTATCCTTTCAATAATCTTATAACTTCTTCAGGATATACTGCATACTCTTGTGCTTTCTGCGCAGTAATTACTCCTTCTCTAACTAATGACACCAAAGATTTTTCTAGGTATACCATGCCCATATCAGCACCTGTCCTAATCATATTATCTATCTGATGAGTCTTAGCCTCTCTAATTAGGTTTGCAATAGCAGGAGTATTAAACATAATCTCAGAAACAGCTCTTCTTCCACCCTGATCCAGAGGAATAAGTCTCTGAGCAATAACTACCTGAAGAATATTTGATAATTGCAATCTTACCTGTGGCTGTTGATTCTCAGGAAATACATCAATGACTCTATCAACAGTTTGTGCTGCATTATTTGTGTGCAGTGTTGCAAATACTAAGTGTCCTGTTTCAGCTAAAGTAATTGCCGCTGCAATGGTTTCATAATCTCTCATCTCACCAACCAGAATAACATCTGGATCCTGTCTCATTGCACTTCTAAGAGCCACAGCCCAAGAGTTTGTATCATCATTCATTTCTCTTTGGTCTATTAATGCTTTTTTACCCTCAAAGATATACTCGATAGGATCCTCAATTGTAATAATATGATCAAATCTATTCCTGTTAATATCCTCAAGCATGGCTGCCAATGTTGTACTCTTACCGTGTCCAGTAGGGCCTGTTACTAAAACCAATCCCTGCTTTAATTTTGTAATCTGATGATATACTTGAGGAAGTAATAGCTCTTCAATTGTCTTAACTCTGGTAGGAATCAATCTAAATGCAGCTGCGAGATTCTTCATTGTATAGTACGCATTGATTCTGAATCTTCCCGATTGTGAACCCTCATGAGAATATGCAAAATCAATTTCCCTATTAACTTCAAGTAGCTCCTTCTTGTCATCCGGTATTATCGAAAGTATCAATTTCTCAGCATCTGCAGGAGTTAATAATTGATCGCCAACATCTATGAGTTCTCCATCTATTCTAATGATAGGTGGATAACCAACAGAAATATGTAAATCTGAAGCATTCCTACTAACAACTTCATCAAAGAGAACACTCATAGAGAGTTCATTACCACTAGGCCCTGTATTAATAGTTATCTTGTTATCTTCTATTGGAGAATTTGCAGAATGTGTGGTGTTTAGAGGTTTTGATAGATTATTCTCCTTTTCATTTCTTTGCATAGCTTTTATCTGATGCATCTCTGGCATAATACTTGTTAAGGAATCACTCCAGTTCTTCTGCTCCGTCGGTTTAACTCCTAAATTAGGTAGTTCTGTTGGTTGTTGAACATATACCTGTTCTTCTGTTTTCTCTTCAACAACAGGTACTTCCTGTTTCTCTTCTACCTTCTCTGAAGTAGGAGTATCTAGTAATACACTAATATCTTTCTTTAACTCTTCCAGTTTATCCTCATTAATATAATTTGTTGTCTCTTGAGGAGCAGCAGGAACGGCTTGTACTGTCTGAGGTGGAACAGATGGAGTAGAAGGTGTTACATTTACATCTGCAGGTGGTGGAGGAGTCGGCTGAGTAGGATTAGTTGTTTGCGAGAAGTCTGGATAGTTAAACTGAGGTCCACTTGTATTTTGTACTTGGGCAGTATTTTCCATATATTTATTTATACCAAAAAAATTATTCTTTTGATACTCTTAGAACTTCTTCAAGAGTAGTAATTCCTTCTAGTGCCTTTAAATAACCATCTTGTACCATTGTTATCATCCCCTGTTCAATTCCTGCCTTCCTAATATCATTATCTGTAACATTCTCCATTATCATTCTACTAATTCTCTCTGTAACATCCAATACTTCAAATATACCAATTCTCCCAGAATACCCTGTACCACTACAGTGATCACATCCCTTACCTCTGTAAAGGTATATCACAGTATTACCATCAGCACCTGTCTCTGGTACCTTCATCATTATCGGTTCCTTTTCTTTCTGGTCTACTGTTTGGACAGAATTTTTTGATGCAATAACTCTGTTAATATATCCGACTAAATCAAAATCTTTAATGCCTTGCATAGTTTCAGTAATATTTCTTAAAACTTCTGAAGTGATAGGGTAGGCCTCTATACAATGTTTACAAATTCTTCTTGGTAATCTCTGTGCAGCAACTACTCTAATTGTAGAAGCTAAAAGATACGGCTCTATACCCATATCCATTAATCTTGGTATAGCTGCTGCAGCACTATTAGTATGTAGTGTAGAGAGAACTAAGTGACCAGTCAAAGATGCCTGTACAGCAAGTTGAGCAGTCTCCCCATCCCTAATCTCACCAACCATAACAATATCAGGGTCTTGTCTTAAAACAGCTCTTAAACCATTAGCAAATGTCAAGCCAACATCATCATTAATTTGTACCTGAGTTACACCAGGAACTCTAATCTCTACTGGATTTTCCAGAGAGATAATATTTACCTTTGGATCATTAACTTTCATAAGAGAGGTTGCTAAAGTTCTAGTTTTACCACTACCTGTAGGACCAGTAACAAGAACAATACCATTCGTAACACTAAGTGCATCTACAAATATTTTGTAGGCATTACCCCTAAGGCCCGTATCCTCCAATGTGATATGCTCCGTATCTGATTCAAGCAACCTCATTACAACCTTCTCACCATAAATCATAGGCATAATGGAGACTCTGATATCTACCTTGTTAGTTCCCATTTTGACTTGAAACCTTCCATCCTGAGGTACACGTTTCTCATCAATCTTCAAGTTGGAAAGAATCTTAACCCTTGAAACAACAGCTGGAGAAAGGCTTTTTGGTAAAACAAGCCTCTCTGTCATGACACCATTAATCCTAAAACGGACACGAACTCTTTCTTCCAATGTTTCAATATGGATATCTGAAGATTTACTTTTAACCGCATACTGAAGTATTGAGTTTACAATTCTTGCAACAGGAGCAGCCGCTAAATCAGAAGAACTTAAACCTCCCAAAGCACTACCAGTATCATCTTCTGTAATATCAGTAACAGGAATATCTACATCTTCCAAGGCCTCAGTAACCTGAGAACTCATCATATCCCCAACTCTACGATCTAGTATTGTACTAATACTTTCCTTAGTAGATATATATACTTGCATACGCACATTGCCTGGATACCTACTTTGAAGGGCTTGTGTCGCTTGAATATCAAAAGGATCTTCCATTGCAATCTTAACTAGGGTATCCGTTCTTTCAAAAGGAACAGCCCTATACTTTGCCAAGTTATCAATTGGTATTTCTGCAATAACACTCTCGGGAACTGAAATAGTAGATAAATCAATAAAAGGAATACCAAAAATTGCTGATTTTGCTTTTGCAATATCAACATCACTAGCAAGATTAAACTCCCTAATTAATGTCTCTTCACTTTTGTTACTACGAGACCGCTCCAAAAGGATTTTTCTAACACCTTCCTCATCGATAAGATTATTCTGCTGTAAATATTTTAGAATAGATGTTTGGGCAGCCATCTGGACAGTTCATTATTTAATTCCTATACCAGTTTATGATACTCAATGAAATTAGTCAATGTATAAATATGATAAAATAAAGATATGACATATATCCTAGTTCGCAAAACAGAAGATGAAGAAAAGACAGCACTACGACATTTTCTAGTAAAAATTCTTAAAGAAGATATTACATTAGACATGATATATTCCCACCCTGATATACATAATTTAGAAATTACAGACAAACTAAGTATTGGAATAGAGGATGTAAAAGATTTCCAAAAGAATTTAATCTACAAACCATTCCAAGAAAGTGCTCAGCTTGGAATAATTCATGATGCTCAGAAGTTAACACATGAGGCTCAAAACTCTTTACTCAAAACATTAGAAGAAAGTACTAAAGAAACAATATATATTCTTACAGTAAACAATGAAAAAAACTTACTACCTACCATTCGTTCAAGATCAAGAATCATATATATACATACTGAACAGGAAGGGGAAGAAGATCGTCTAGATGACTTTTTTGACCTGGACTTAATTTCACAATTTGAAATAGTTGAGAAAGCTTCTGAGGATAGAGACTCCTCACTAGAATTCATAAATGAACTAGAAGCAGTAACAAAAACAAAATTTGAAATAAGTATAAAAAATGGTAATATAGATGGTTCTAAAAAAATTCTAGAGGACCTTAAAGTAATACAAAAAAGCAGAGAGAAGATAGCTGCAAATTGTAATCGTAGATTGACTTTAGAGGCAATGGTAATACAGTTAAAATCTTAGCTTTTTAGGCTAAAAAATGGTATAATGAAGTAGAGATTTAGAACTTCAAAATGAATTAACTTACTGAAAAAGTCGTTAGATTAATATGGCAAAAACTGAAAATTACGGAGCATCAAATATTCAAGTATTAAAAGGATTAGAAGCAGTTAGAAAGAGACCTGCTATGTACATCGGTTCTACTGACATACATGGTCTTCACCATATTTTTACAGAGATTTTAGATAACTCTGTAGATGAGGCAATTGCAGGATTTTGTGATCATATCTGGGTAACATTAAACAAAGATGGTTCTCTAACTGTGAAGGATAATGGTAGGGGTATTCCAGTAGAGATTCATACTGAAACAAAAGTTTCCACACTAGAAACGGTAATGACAAATCTCCATGCTGGAGGAAAGTTTGAGGCAGGAGCATACAAGGTATCTGGTGGTTTACACGGTGTAGGTATGAAATGTACAAATGCTCTTTCTGAATGGATGATTACAACAGTAAGAAGAGATGGTGGAATATACAAGCAGAAATACGAAAGGGGAGCTCCAGTAGCTCCAGTTGAGAAAATTGGAAATTCGGAAGAAACAGGTACTGAACATACATTTATGCCTGATGATCAGATATTTAGCACCACTGAGTTTGATTTTGAAACTATCGTAAAAAAATGCAGACAACATGCATATCTTACAGCAGGTCTGAGGATATCTGTAATTAACGATACAGGAGGGAAATACGAACAGTATGACTTGTATTTTGAAGATGGTATTAAATCATATGTACAATTCCTTAACCTAGATGAAAAGGTGATAGGGAACGAACCTTTCTACATGAACAAACAAGAAGATGATGTTATCGTTGAGGTATCCATGCAATATACAGATGGTATGGATGAAGATGTTAGATGTTACACTAACAACATTATCAATCCAGAAGGTGGTACACATTTAGCAGGTTTTAGAACCGCTATCACAAGTGCATTGAACACATATGCCCAAAAGGCAGAACTACTTAAAGGACTAAGTGGAACACTCAGTGGTGATGATGTAAGGGAAGGATTAACAGCAGTTGTTTCTGTAAAAGTACCAAGTCCACAGTTTGAAGGACAGACAAAGATTAAGTTAAATAATCCGGAAGTAAAGAGTATAGTAGGAAAAGTAGTAAGAGATGAACTTTTAACATTTTTAACAGAGAATCCTTTAATTGCAAAAGAAATAATTGGTAAGGCAGTATTAGCTAACAAAGCTAAAGCAGCTGCAAAAGCTGCAAGAGATGCTGTAATTAGAAAGAGTGCATTAGAAACCACGACACTACCGGGTAAGCTAGCTGACTGTACCAGTAGAGATCCAGTAGAATGCGAACTTTTTATTGTTGAAGGTAACTCTGCAGGTGGTTCAGCCAAACAGGGTAGGGATAGACATACACAAGCAATTCTTCCATTAAGAGGTAAGATTATTAATACACATAAATACAGAGTTGATAGAGTGTTAGAAAACAGTGAGTTCAATGATATTACAACAGCATTAGGAGTAGGTATTGGAGATACCTTTGATATCTCAAAATTAAGATACCACAAAATTATTATCATGAGTGATGCTGATGTTGATGGACTACATATCACAACCTTAGTCTTAACTCTTTTCTTTAGATTCTTTAGACCATTAATAGAGCAAGGTTATGTCTATGTTGCGCAACCACCTTTACACAAAGTAGAGATTGGGAAAAAGAAATATTACTTCCTAAATGATGAGGAGAAAAACGAATTTGTTACAAAAGCTAAAGCAGAAGGGAAAGTCCCTGTATCTAATAGATTTAAGGGATTAGGAGAGATGAACCCAGAGCAATTAAGAGAAACAACTATGGATGCAGAAAAAAGAGTTTTAAAGAAAGTACATATTGAAGATGCAGAAGAGGCAGAAAAAACATTTGAAATGTTAATGGGAAATGAGGTCCCTCCAAGAAGAAGATTCATACAAACCCATGCCAGAAAAGCAACTTTAGATATTTAAATTATATAAAAACCATATATGACAGAAGGATTAATAGAAAAAGACACTTTACCAAAAGAAATTACCTATATTGATATATACAATATGCTCCTACCGCATAAAGTAATTGGAAATATAGACCCAGACTATATAAAAGAAAGAGCTGTAAAAAACTTAACTGAATACGGTTTTGGTAAAAGACTTCAAGAAATACTTAGAAATTCACCAGAGGGGAAGAAACTAGAAGAAATTTTTAGCAGCAGAGAAGAAGTTTATGATATTCCAGCCTTTCCAAGAACAATTTCAAGAGGTAAGAACAGGGACTTTACTAATAATAAATCTCTGTTAGTACCTACTGAAGAAGGTTTAGGAATTATAATAATCTCTGACAGCAAAGATAATCCTCTTAAAATCCATCCAGACATACTACAAATTAGCAGAGGGACAGCAACAAAATACGAAGATGAGTTAGGGGAGATTTTAGAAGGAGAAATCCATAACCTAGAAATGAGAACAACATATCTTGATAACAATATGAAAATTTAAAGAACAACACATGGAAGATACAAAAACAACACAAGAGAATACAGATGAGTTAGAGCAGGGGTTATCATTCCACCCTGGAGAAGTTTCCCCTAGATCAATTGTTGATGAGATGAAGAGTAACTACCTTGATTACTCCATGTCCGTAATTGTTTCAAGGGCACTGCCTGAAGTAAAAGATGGTCTTAAGCCATCACAGAGAAGAATCCTTGTTGCAATAAATGATTTAGGTTTAACTCCTTCTTCTCACTATAGAAAATGTGCAAAGATTGCTGGTGATACTTCTGGTAACTACCACCCACACGGTGAAGCTGTAGTATATCCAACACTAGTAAAAATGGCTCAAGATTTCTCAATGAGATATCCATTAGTAGATGGGCAAGGTAACTTCGGTTCCATTGATGGAGATGAAGCAGCAGCAATGAGATACACAGAGGCAAGAATGGGAAAGATTACTCCAGAATTAATCTCTGAGCTAAACAAAGGTACTGTTACTTTTGTACCAAACTATGATGGGACTAGACTAGAACCTACTGTACTACCTGCAGGTTTTCCCAATATTCTCGCAAATGGTGGAGATGGTATTGCTGTTGGAATGGCAACAAAAATCCCTCCTTTTAATCTAACAGAACTAATTGATGCTTTACAAAAAATGATTTCCATGGGTAACACATGGATGGGTAATGCAGTATACAACGAACTTAGAAAAGCAAAGGAAGCAAAAGAAATTATTCCACAAACTTTAAACCCACAACCAGCTGACTATTTAGAAAACTATGTAAATACCTCAGATATTAACTATCCTCAAGAGATTGAAAAAATCAAGATGGATATAAAAGAGAAAGAAGCTGTACTGTATCCAGAATTTAAATGTGAAATTACTCCAGAACAATTAATTGAAATAATTCCAGGACCTGATTTTCCAACAGGAGCAACAATATATGACCAACAAGAGATTTTAAATGTATATGCGACAGGAAGAGGAAGAATCATCCAAAGAGCAAAAGCATCAATTATTGAAGGGAAACAAGGAAAATATCAAATTGTAATTTCAGAGATTCCTTTCCAAGTTAATAAGGCTCACATGATTGAGAAGATTGCAGATCTTGTTAAAGAGAAAAAGGTCAAAGGTATTGCAGATATTATAGATGAATCAAATATTGAAGGAATGAGAGTTGTTGTATATCTAAAAAGAGATGCACAACCAAAAGCAGTATTAAACAAACTCTACAAATATACAGAGATGCAGAAGGTATTTAATGCCAATATGATTTCTCTAGTAGAACAAGAACCTAAAACTTTACCAATTAAACGAGTATTAGAACTCTTTCTCTCATTTAGATTAACAGTAACAATTAGAAGATTTGAATTTGATCTTGCAGCATCAAGATACAGAGCACATATTTTAGAAGGATTACTCAGAGCAATAGATATGCTTGATGAGGTAATTTCTACAATTAGAAATTCAAAGACTCAAGAAACAGCAAAAACAAACTTAATGGATAAGTTTGATTTTACAGAGGTACAGGCACAAGCAATTTTAGATATGCAACTACGAAGGCTTGCTGCTCTTGAAAGAATGAAATTAGAAAATGAAAATAAGGAGTTAAAAGAGAAGATAAAGGAATTAAATACAATGCTTGAAGATCCTACAAAGGTTCTAGAAGTAGTAAATAGTGACTTACAAATTATTAAAGAGAAGTATGGAGACGAAAGAAGAACTAAAGTTATCAAAGGAAAGATAAATGAGATTTCAGAAGAAGATATGGTAGCATCGGAGGATACATTTGTAACAATTACACAGTCAGGATATGTAAAAAGAGTAAACCCAGACACATACAAAGCACAGAATAGGGGAGGTAAGGGTGTTTCAGGAGGAGAGACAAAGGAAGGTGATTTTGTAGAACATGCATTCTTGTGTAATACACATGATGAACTACTACTTTTCACAAATAAAGGTAAGGTATATACACTACGAATATTTGAAATTCCCGATTTAGGTAGAACTGCAAAAGGATTACCTCTTGTTAATCTTGTACAACTAGACCCTGATGAACTTGTAACTTCTGTATTAACTAGAGATCCAAAAGGAAAGATTGCTGAAGGAAAGAGCACAGAAGAAGCTAAAGAGAAGGAAACAGCAAGAGAGTACAAGTATCTTTTGATGGCAACAGAGAACGGTGTTGTAAAGAAAACGGCACTCCCTGAATTTAAGAAGATTAGAGCTAATGGGTTAACAGCAATTAAGTTAGACCAAGGAGATCAATTGATAGGAGTTAAGGCTACTACTGGTGATGACCAAGCAATTATCCTAACAAGAGAAGGTAAGTCTGTGAGATTTAAAGAAACAGATGTTAGACCAATGGGTAGAAGTACAAGAGGTGTCACAGGTATTAAGTTTAGAAGTAAAGAGGATAGGGTAGTAGGTATTGGAATTGTAGAGAGTGATGAGCAACAGCTTCTTACTCTTTCAGAATATGGTTTTGGGAAGATGACAGCACTTAAGGAGTATGCAACTCAGAAGAGAGGTGGTACAGGTATCTTCACATTTAGAGTAACACCAAAGACAGGTAATGTTGCTTGTGCAAGAATTCTAAGAGAAGAAGATGAAGAGATAGTTGTAATATCTGAGAAATCTAAGGTTATAAGGGCAGATCTTAAGGATGTACCAAAGTTAAAAAGACAGACTTCAGGTGTAAAGATGATGAATATCGCAAGTGGTGACAGGGTAGCAACAGTTGCTATACTGTAAATCTCCTATAGTAAGATTAAAAAACCTTAAAAACGATATGTTTGTTCTTTCATGACAAGGAGAAATTAACAGACCAGGTCTGCTTGACAATCTTCCACTTTTAGGACATAATATGTCCCATATCTAAAAGACATAAATATGAAAAAAAGCATCCTTAAAGACAATCTAAAAACCCTTTTCTTAACAAAAGACATGCTTCGTTTACTCTCTGATGAAAATGAAGAAGCTATTAACAAAAGTATTACTAGATGGATAAAGAGTGGGGATTTAGTCAAACTAAAAAACGGTCTTTACATTTCAAAGACGAATGTGGATAGCTATTCTGCAACAGAAGGATTTACAGAATTAATTGCAAATAAATTAAGAACACCATCGTATGTTTCTTTAGAATATGTACTTGCAAAATATGGTATTCTAACTGAAGTAATATATGCAGTAACTTCACTAACATTAAAAACAGGTAGAAAGTATAGTAATCCAACTGGAGAATATATATACAAAAGTATTAGAAAAGAACTTTTTACTGGATATACAGCAATGAGATTTCTTAACTATACATACTACATAGCTACAAAAGAAAAAGCCCTTTTTGATTACATTTACTTCTCCATAGATACACTTCCAGAAGATTTAGAAAATATTAACCTTGTTGAGGAATTAAGATTAAATATGAAATCTTTCAAAAAGAAAGAATTTACTGAACTTCAGAGATATGCAAAGATATCAAAAAACAAGAAAGTTATTAAAATAATTGAGAATATTGTTAAAAATGCATCCAATTAAATATCAACTACAAACAATTGTTCAAGAGGCAAAGAGTAAGAACAAAAGTAATGCTTTGATTAGAAACAAGCTTAAGGAATACTTGCAGGATATTATCTTGTATATAATATATAGCAACAAGAAATACAAAGATCTCATTTTCTACGGAGGAACACTACTAAGAAAGGTATATGGATTAAACAGGCTTTCTGAAGATTTAGATTTTGAGAGTACTACTAGGATTGATATAGATGAGGTGGCTTCTGTGATAAGGAAATATTTTAAAGAGGAGCATTTTAATGGAGTAGAGGTAACAACACAGAGAAGTGAGAATATAATGAGGTGTTTGGTTAAGTTTGAACTGTTGCATGATTTAGGATTATCAGAGAATGAAAACGAGAAATTACATGTTAAGGTAGAGATAAATGAGAGAGTAGGGAGTAAGTATTCAACAGAATATACACCATATACAAAAGATATATACAGCATGGTTATTAAACATTACTCATTACCAATTCTAATGGCTAGTAAGATGATTGCTTGTATAGAAAGGATATACAGGAAAGGAGAGAGTAATGTTAGTATTAAGGGACGAGATTTCTACGATTTAATTTGGTATATGGAGAAAGGTATAGAGCCTGATAAAACCTTTCTTAAAGATAGTAAATATACAGTAAATGAAGCATGGAAGAGTATTGATAAGGTTGTAGATAGGATTTCAAAAAAAGACCTCTTAGTTGATTTAGAACCTCTTTTTGAAAGTAGTACATATATCAATGAGTGGTGTAGTAACTTTCATTCTTTCTACAAAAGATTGAGATAGACATATCAAAATCCATTCATTCTACTAATATTAAAATCTCTGTAATATTCATCTCCTGAGAGTTCTACAATATTCTTAGAAAGCTCATCATAACTCATCCAACTATCATCTACTTTTCTTCTTTTAGTAAGCTTTTTAATTAACTTCTCAACATTTGTAAATCTTTTGTCGTATTCGGACATACTCTTTTTAATAATGTCCGAAATGATTGTAATATCTTCGTATGTTAGTCTCATATTTTCCCTTACTAAATTTAATACTTAATTCTACACTGACCTAAGATATACTTCCTCACCTAGAGAATGCTAACTCTGTCTTGTATAATAGATACTATTTAGAAAGAGATATATGTTGTAAAATAGGGATATGGAAAAATTACTTACAAAAATAATTATATTTCTAATGGGTATTACTCTCTCTACAACTTCATTTAACTTTACAGATAATAATGAGGTAGAAAAGAAAAGGAGTACTCCAAATATTATAGTAGAGGAGAAAATACAGAATGACAATCATCAGATAAGGCGTAGTGGTATAGTACAAAAAGAGAGTATAACGAGTACTACTGGGTGGTGGAGCTATCCTACAGATATTAAACTAACAAAGAGAAATGGTGATGATTTACTTGTTTTAGTTAACAAGGAGTATAGGTTAAGTGAGAGTTATGTACCAAGTGGTTTGGTATCTGCCAGCTTATCAGGTATTAGAAGAGGAGGTAGTTATCTACTAAGAAATATCGTTATAGATGACCTAAGAAATTTAGTTAATCAAGCAACAAGTGATGGAGTGGACCTAAGTATTAGATCAGGATATAGATCGTATCAAGATCAATTAAGTACATATAACTATTGGTTGAGGTATAACGGAAATAATGCTGATTATGCTGATAGGGTGTCGGCTAGGGCAGGACATAGTCAACATCAACTTGGTACAGCTATAGACTTTAGTACTTCAGAAATTCAAGATGGTATAGGAGGACAGTTTGCACCAACAAAAGCAGCTAAGTGGTTAGAGGAGAATGCACACAAATATGGTTTTGTAATATCTTTTCCAAGAGGTTATGAAAGTGTAACAGGATATAACTATGAGAGTTGGCATTATAGATATATAGGTAAAGCTAATGCACAGGAGATGATAAATAGTGGTAAGATTCTTGAGATATATCTTAGAGAGAAGAATTAAAAAGTCATTACATTAAAAACTTTAGTGTTGTTTTGTTCTACAAAAAAATATATACTATCACTACAAGGATTCGGGAAGGCCCTTCGTAAGATCGACCTTCCTATTTTTTCTCTCTTCTTTTACCAAATTATCCAAAGTATGATAAACTAAATCTAATAATGAAGAAGAAAAACCTTTTTCAAAAAATAAATAGCATATATGTAGGAATAGGATTCTTCTTCTTGACAATTGCATTAATAGTACTCTTCATACCCATATGGCCATACATATGGTATAGAATAAATCCTCAAGAAACAGGTAAAGAGGTAGAGAAGATTGTAAAAGAGATAATACCTCAGGAAACAGAAATGGAGGAAAAAGAAGATGAAGAAGTGATATCCAATATCCCACCATTTAATCCTTCATTACCAGAGGGATTGTTTGTGATAATTCCAAAGATAGGGGTAGAATCTCCAATATCAACAAGTAAGGATTACAATGATGGGTTGGAAAAAGGTTCATGGATTGTTTCTAATTACGGAACACCAGAAAAAACAGAATTACCAATAATATTAGCTGCACATAGATTTGGATATTCATATTGGGGAGTAGAGAAGAGAAACAAGATATCTTACTACAATCTTCCCAAGACAGGAGAAGGAGATGAAATAATCATATATTGGAATCAGAGAGCATATAAGTATAGGATATATAAGTCAGAAGAGTCCACCTACATTAGCGATTATAGCGCTGACCTCATACTATATACATGTAAATTCTTTAATTCCCCAATACGTATATTTAGATACGCGGAGCGTATCTAATAAGTTTCTTACTGAACGGACCTCGCCCTATAGTATTGTATATTCGGATATTTTATGATATAATTTCCTTGCATTTAAATTAACTAGCCCTTTAAATATGAGGAAGTTATTTTCAGCAATTTTAACTATTGCAATGATTTCCTTCTTTAGTGTTGCTCCTGTACTAGCTAGTGGTAATCCATACGGTCCATATAATCCATATGAACCACATAAGCCATTACCAACTGGTTTTGGTGATACAGATACCTTCTATCTAGTTGCATTAGTAGCATTTACAGTAGGTATGGTCATTTTAGCAATAGCTAAAAACCTTAAGGGCAAGCAGTCTGCTGCTTAATTGGTGGACTGCTCCCTTGGGGAGCTAAATGCAATTTTATTTCAATATTTTAATAACTATTTATAAAAATGAAACTATCTTTGGTAATACCAACATACAAAAAACAAAGAGAAGTATTGGATCAGTTAGAAAGACTCTATGGTTTTCTTTCTAGAAAAAATCCAAATTTTGAACTCATCTTCGTAATTGATGGGTATGTTGATAATACTAAGGATATTTTAGAGAAGTATGTTAAAGAGAATAGATTAAAAAAGATCTCTATCATTGGTTACAAAGAAAATAGAGGAAAAGGATATGCTGTTAGATATGGTATACCATATCTAACAGCATATCCTTTTCCTCTATTTTCTTTGTAACCAATGATAGAGATCTTTT
>ERZ1026796.1623-NODE-1623-length-14583-cov-3.421624_pt1 | contig 14583 bp, 18 predicted proteins | sample MGYA00520874_ERZ1026796 | MGnify/ENA primary metagenome ERZ1026796 (study PRJEB33270, sample SAMEA104284474) | anaerobic digester metagenome | biome: Anaerobic digester microbiome; feature: mesophilic sludge digester; material: Anaerobic digester biomass...
ATTACATCCAGAACTTCTTCCAGCGCGGTGGAATAAAGCCTGCACTGTTATCTGTGGCCGGCGTGCCTACGAAAGAGGAGCGCGAAAAGATTGAGAGCGTGTGGGATAAGATCATCCACGGCTGGTACAAGTACACTGGCAAGGTGATCAGCGCTGAAACTATGGCGGTGAATGTTATTGGCGAGGGGATTGACAACCTGAACAGTTCTGAACTGCACGACCAGAAGCTTGCTGATATTGCCATGGCGGCAGGGATGCCGTTATCACTTCTGCTGGCTAATTCAGCTAACTATGCCACAGCCAAAGTTGAGTATGCAACTTGGTTCAGGGATAAGATCGTGCCTGATTCTCATATTATCGCCGCATCGCTAAACGAGCAGATATTTGAGCCGCTTGGCCTTTATTTTGAGTTCAGACCTGAAATGACACTGACCGGCACTGAAGAAGAAAAGTCACGCGCTTACGCTTATGGCATGTACGTCAACAGTGGTATGAAACCGAGCATAGCTGCACAGTTGATCGGGTTGGATATGCCGCCCGATGTGGAGTATGAATCTCTTGACGATGACTGGGTATCGCCTTCAGAACGTCAACAGGTGCAGAACACGCCTAAGCCGCAACCTGACGCTGAAACACAACGCGAGATCGAGCAGGATATGAAATCCGCAGAGCCTACCACCCTTACGATTGGCCAGTTGAGGGAGTTGGAACTGTGGCAGGATTTAGCCTTCCGCAAGTTGAAACAGGGCAAGAGCCTTGACTTTCCTTTTGTCTGTAAAAGCATACCTGAAGAGGTGGCTTCTAAAATAAGGGATAGACTGCCTAACTGCCGAAATGAGCGTGATATTGAGAATGCCTTTGAAATGGGGCATAGAGAGGATGACGCCATCAAACAATTAGCAGAAGCCTTGAATAAGGCTGTAGAAAGGATAGAGGCATAATGACTGCTGGTCCCGGTCAACCACCACCAGAAGTAACGATATACGGTTGGCTTATGAAACGAGCGCAGAAGGGGCGAAAGTGAAGGACTTGATACTTGACGCCTTGCGTGAGTCTGTGAAGAGCTATCCGGACATAATCCCTTATCTTCAAGGGACGGCCGCATGGATTATAATTGAGGATGATCTGCAAGCGTGGCAGAATGAGGCGGTCAAGAGAATAAACAGCGACCAGTCTGCAATTTGCGATTATTCTGAACGTATTATCCCTGATGCCATTGCAGATGTGATAAAAGACATGTTGGCTTATGCAGACTGTGAAAAGTGTGTTGAAACTGTATTTAGCGATGCAAGGGCTTTCATGAAAAAGAAAAAACCAAAGGGATGGTATCAGAAGTTCAAACCCTGGACTGGCGCACCGATGAAGCCGTCAACTGAAAAGGATTGGACTATCACGCAGGAAGATATTGACAGGGCTTTGGCAAAGTGGGATGAGTTGATGCCTGATTATAAAGGCATGTTAGACGCTGATGTAAAGGTTGATGAGGATGCCTGAAAGACCGCTTTGGACTTGGGACGATAAGGCGCAGCGATACCGCGAAACAGCGTCAGGACGTTTTATTGGCATTGAGCGTATGAATGAATTACGCGGTCAATTTATAAGCCAGCAGAAGAACGTGCTGGAGTCATTAACAGATTCTTATTATAACGGTTCGCTCACCCTTCAAAAATACCATAAGCAGACCAGAGAAATTATAAAAGACACCTATATTGACCTTTACGCTATGGGTGCAGGTGGGCGCAAGAATCTATCAGCACGCGATTGGGGCAGAATTGGTGCGATGCTGAAAGAACAATATAAGTACCTTGACAACCTTATGGCACAAATTGAGCGCGGTGAAATATCGCCGGCGCAGGCAGCGGCAAGACTTAATATGTATCTAAATTCAGCTAATGAAGCATTATGGAAGGCATACACGCGTGATCTTGGCTTTGCACTTCCTGCATATCCTGGGGATGGGTCAACACAATGCCTGACAAATTGCCAGTGTGAATGGGAAATTGTAAAAGTGCCTGAAGGCGTGGATTGCTATTGGCGCTTAGGCGCTGCTGAACACTGCCCTGACTGTGTTGAAAGGTCTGTAACTTGGAATCCATGGAAGTGGCCAGAGAGCAGAAATAATGTCTGATTTTATCGGCATTGAAATACAGGGTGCTGAAGGACTTGCAGAAGCGCTTGCGAAAGTGCCTGATGTGGTTGCTGATGCTGCTATTGACGAGGCTAACGCCTACATGGTTAGATCGCTTAGGGCTTATCCGCCTTACACGCACGTAACCTACCAGGCGGCTTATGGCGGTTGGAAGTCTGAAAAACAGCGCCGCTATGTTATGGCAAGAATAAGCGAAGGCACTATCACACCAGGCAAGGCTAACAGAACACAAAACATGTCAAGAGGCTGGGAAATTGTTGGATATGGCAGGTCATCATTTATTACTAACCAGGTGGATTATGCACACTTCTTGATGAGCGATGACAGTCAGGCTAACATGCCTAAATTGATTGGCTGGAAACGTGTTGGTGATGTACTGAAAGAGCGCACGAAGGAAATATTGAGGCGCGCTGAAATTGGCGCAAAGAACGCCATCAAGTTGCTGGGATTGTAAAAGGGGAAATGAACACGGCTATTAGTTAGCAGACAACTGAATAAGGGACGCGGTGGGCACTGGGTAGTGCAGCCGAGAAACCCGACTGTCAGTGGGTACTGAAGTCAAAACAAAGCGGTTATCGCTTAGTTTTGGCTTTGATTGGTTTAAGGAGGTTTTATGGAAGACAACCTAATTTTCTATGGTGATGCTGTGAAAGCATTAGGCGAAGGGAAGGTTGGCGGTTATCTGGTGCGATGGGGCAACCCTGAAACGCCTGACTTGACCGGCGACTTCTTCACGCCTGACAGCGATCTTGGCGTTGAACCAGAGAGCAGGCTGCCTGTCTATTATGACCACGGAATGGATTCCCATTTCAAGCACAAGAAAATCGGGCGCGGCAAGGTCATGTTTGACGATGTTGGCGCTTGGTTTGAAGCACAGCTTGAAATGAGGGACGAGTACGAACGCAGTATCTATAAACTGGCTGAAGCTGGCAAGCTTGGCTGGTCGAGCGGTGCTGCTGGTCACCTGGTGGACAAGGAACTGGTGGGGAAATCCTACCTAATCAAGTCTTGGCCGATTGCTGAAGCGTCTTTGACGCCTACGCCGGCCGAGCCGCGAAACGCAGCCGTATCTATCAAGTCTATTTATCAACCGGAGCAGGAAGAACCTGAACCGGAAAATCATGAGGAGGAAATCATGAGCGAAGAAACAAAATCCACTGCTGAACCTATTGACATCGGTGCAGTGGTAGAAGACGCCATTACCCAGGCGTTGAAGAAATATGAGGAATCACAGCCTAAGGTGAAAGCGCCAGTGGCGGTTACTGTGGACGAGGCAGATCAGCCTTTTAGCGCAAAAGACTTCTTTATGGCAGTCAAGAACGCTGAACTGAACCACTACGAAGATCCGCGCTTGCGCCCTTACAAGGCTACTGGTGCAAATGAGGCAGTCCCTTCCGAGGGTGGCTTCTTAGTGCCTACTGACATAGCATCCGGCATTCATTCTAATATGTGGGGCGTTGGGCGGCTGTTGAGCCTGTTCAATCCTATCCGCGTATCTGGCAATGCCTTGACCATCAATGCCGTGGACGAAACTTCACGCGCCGATGGTTCACGTCTTGGCGGCGTGCAAGGTTACTGGCTTGCTGAAGCTGCACAGAAAACAGCATCAAAGCCTAAGTTCCGCCAGATCGATCTGAAGCTGAAAAAGGTTGCCGCGTTAGTCTATGCAACTGACGAACTGCTTGCTGATGCTTCTGCGCTGGAAAGCTGGATTGTATCAAACGTTCCCGATGAACTTCGGTTCAAAGTGGAACAGGCTATTGTCAATGGCGATGGTGTGGGAAAGCCTTTGGGCATCCTGCAATCGGGTGCATTGGTTTCACAGGTGCGCACAACTGCTAACCTGGTTGCCGATGAGGACATCAGCCGCATGTGGTCACGGCGCTATTTAGGCGCAAATGATTACATCTGGCTTGTCAACGCTTCGGTCATGCCACAGCTTTATGCAATGACTGTTGGCGATATGCCAGTCTACATGCCGCCAGGTGGAATGTCCGGCGCTCAATACGGTTCTATCTTCGGACGGCCTGTTATTGAAACCGAGTACAACCCATACCTGGGCACGGCTGGTGATGTAATGCTGATCAGTCCTTCAAACTACGCCATGATTACCAAAGGCGGAGTTGAGGCTGCGTCCAGTATTCATATCAAGTTCGATTATGACGAAACGGCCTTCAGGTTTGTTTATCGTGTTGATGGCGAGCCTTTGAACGCTTCTCCCATTACCGCATACGATGGTACTGCAACCGTTTCACCATTCGTGGCCTTAGCCGCCACAACCGTATAGGAGGTGTAACTATGGGTATCAGATTTGGCGAAAAGATTCAAGTAGTGCCATTGTACGCACCGATTGAAACCACAGAATCGAAAGTAACTGCCTGCGTCTGTTTAGACAATGCGCAGTGGATAACCTTCCTGGTGATGACCGGCACAATTGCAACCGATTCGGATGACCAGTATGAAATTACTGTGAAGTCTGCTTCTACTAATTCAACTGGCGCAGCCGATGTGGCTATTCCTTTCAAGTACCGCTTAAGTTCTGCTGTTGGTACTGATGCCTGGGGTGCTATCACTTCAGCAACATCAACCGGCTTCATTCTTGAAGCTTCAACAGACGGCAGCAAAGCTGTGCTGATTGACGTTGACCCTGCTTCCGTTCCTGCATTGGACGCGGACGGCTTGTATCTCTATGTTGACATTGCTACTACCACGATGGTTAGCGGCCCTGTTGCTGTTTCAGCATACATTGAGCCGCGCTATCCACAGAATAGCAACCTGTCAAGTTCATAACCTGTTCGATTAGGGGGTGGGCTTGAAATATAGCCCACCCCACAAAGGATTTAACTATGGCAGATTATACAAATGTTGCGGCAGTCAAAACAGATATGCCCGACAGCGAGTTATTTTCTTCGACTGCCTATGACTATGACGGCGTTATCCAGGGGATGATTACAGGCGCATCACGCTTGATTGACAAAGAGGTGGGCGGCTGGCCCAATTACTTCTATCCAACGACCGATGACCAGACGCGCTATTATGACGGAAGCGGTGAGGTGGATCTGTACGTTGACCCGATTATCAGCTTGACTTCTGTTTATGTAAGTGAGTCAGGCGGAAGGTCTTTGACTGATTATACAGCCTGGACTGAGAACACTGACTATTTTGTCTGGCCCTATAACTACTCCAGCATTGGCGTGCCAATTCAGATGTTACTTGTTGATAATGACGCTGGCGGCAAGGGGAGTTGGGGCACGACACGCAAGGGCATAAAGATAACAGGCGTATTTGGTTATTCCAGTTATCCACCAGCCGACATCCAGCAGGCTTGCAAGATCACCGCGATGCGATGGTTTATGCGTGCCAAACAAAGCTGGCAGGACACATCAGTCAACGCTGCTATGGGTGAAATGCTTTATACACAGAGCCTTGACCCTGACGTCAAAGAGATACTGAAACCTTACAAGATATTCAACGCGGTGATGTGATGAGCGTTCTTGATAATGCCATAGTCAAGCTACAAGCACACGCACTTGCTTTAGCCACGATCACTATCAAGGGTGCGCCTTCCTACCCTACTGAAGATGCAACCGTATTACCGCTTGCCATTGCTCATGTTTCAGATGGAACAGGGCAAGCGGATGAAGCTACGACTTGCCGTATGTTAGTCAATTTAAAAGCAGATTTCCATGTTAGCCGCGTTAGCATGAAATCAGCTTACACGCAAATCAACCTGATCATCCCTGAATTTCTTGAAAGGCTGGCTGGTGATCCCACGCTTGGCGCGACAGTTGAAACGATAGTTTTCCCTGTCAGCTTCGAGGTTTCGCCTGTTCAGTGGAACACTATCCCAACGCAGATGGTCAGTTTTACAGTGCCGGTCAAGTACCGGGAAAGCCCGATTACATGAAATTAGTTTCTATTGTGGTTGACGAACTGCCGGAATCTTGCTGGCAGTGCGATTTTCGGTACAACGATGAATTTGTTTATCGCTGTCCATTGATGGAAAAAGAATTCTTTTCCCATGTTGCCATTGACGAATACAAAAAGGAGCGTCATCCTGATTGCCCTTTGAAAGAAGGTAGATTTTGAAAGATACTGTTGCTATTATCGGATCGCATCCGCGAACAAGGGGCAACTTTGACTTCAACCGCACAGACGCCGATGTTTGGGTATTCAATGAAGCTCTGAAATCACCCTGGTGCAAGCGTGCTGATGCTGTGTTCCAAATGCACGACCCTATAATCTGGCGGTCATCGACTAACAGGAATGACCCTCATCATTACGAGTGGCTAAAGAATACCACCGTTCCTGTTTACATGCAGGAAAAGTACGAAGACGTGCCGGCGTCTATCAAGTTTCCGTTGAATGAACTTATAGCGGACTTGTTCGGGGATTATAAGCCAATCCCTTATATCACGTCTTCGGTGGCTTACGCCCTGGCGCTGGCTGTCTATCTGAAATATAAAAAGATAGAAGTTTATGGCGTTGAGATGGAAACTAATACCGAGTACGGCCACCAGCGCATTGGTGTTGCCTTCTGGGTTGGTATTGCAATTGGCAGGGGTATTGAGATCGACTTTCACAGCGATTCAATTCTGAACGCACCCCTGTACGGATATGACGGATCTTCACGCATTGACAAGGAAAAGTTTGAACAGCGCCTTGACGAGCTGAAGGCGATTGCTGACAAGTTCAAAGTGCAATACGAAGATGCTAAGACGGCTGTTCATGGTGTACTGGAAAACTTTGAGAAGGACTTCAAAGCCGGCTTGCCTGACCTTGACAAGTTGATTCAAGCTATGGGGCAGAAGGCTTACAACTTTGGCATGGCTGATGGTGCAATCCAGGCGAATGAATTTTACCTGCGCAAGTCAATTCAGCAAGAGGCTGAAACTGGCAACTACCTGATAGTCAGGCAGGAGTTTGAGGCTGGAAGTATTGAATCGCAGAAACAGTATCAATATGCGATGGTCAAAGTCTATGACATCGCCAAGCACATGAGGGCTTGCGTTGACAAATTGCAGACTTGCACTAACAGGCACGAACGCAGAAATACCAGCGATGATCTGAAAAAGATACTGGACGCCTATGCAAAAGTTACCACGCACGTTGGGCTGGCAAGCGGAAGCAATATGGAAAATAAGCAGTGGATGGGCTTATTAGACCAGTTAGGCGTTGCTGCCGGTGGTCAGGAAGCCTTGAAATTAATGAACGAGGCTTTGATGGGCAACGTGCCGGTGGAGTTGCAATGAACGTTGGCTTGGTTATCGGTAATGGGGGCAGTCTGGCAGAGATGCCGTTGGAGTTCTTGAAACGCTATCCCTCGATTGGCTCTAACCACATATTCTTGTTAGAAGGATTTACCCCTACTTTCTACACCGCGATTGACCCGATGGGCTTGGCGACTGACTTTGAATCAAGGCTGGCCAACATGCACTGCATAAAGCTACTGGGTAGAAGGGTATTCAATCGCTTTAGTCCCAAAAACGTTCTCCGCATTGAAACTGGCAAGGATGGATTCAGTAAGAATCTATTTCAGACGAAGGCTTGCGAGGGCTGGACGGTAACCTATTTCAATCTGCAACTGGCCTATTATCTCGGCTGGGAAACGGTGCTACTGGTAGGGGTTGACCATTGGAGCAGGGGCAGGGGTGATCACTTCACGAACGCTTATTACGACCGGAAACTCACCACGAATGTAACCTTGCCTGACATGACCTACGAGGTGGAACGTTATTACACGAAGGCAAGAGTGGCGTTTGAACAGGCTGGCAGGCAGATTATCAATGTTACGCCAGGGACGGCTTTGAACGTGTTCCCGAAAGAAGACTGGCATAAATGGAATATTTGATACTTGGCAATGGTTTAGTGGGCGGTGAATTGCAGAAGCGCACAGGCTGGGATTGCATCGCACGTTCCACGAACGGATTTGACATAAGAGACCCAGACCGCTTTGACGCCTATTTGCGAGGGTATAAAACAATTATCAACTGCATCGGGTATGTCAAGGATTATTACAACCGCGATATGAACTGGGTTACGAACTGGCAGGCGGTTATTGACCTGGTGGACTGGTGCAATATAAACAAAGTAAAGTTTGTTCACATGAGTTCTGACTGCGTTTATCGAGGGAGAAAGCCTTACGCTAAAGAATCCGATGTTCCTGTTCATGCTGAAAACTGGTATGCCTACAGCAAGCTATTAGCGGATGGTTACGTCCAAGCGCGATCTAATCACTATCTCATGGTTAGGATGGCTCTGAAGGGCAAGCCATTTCCGTATGATGCGGTGAGTGACAGGGTTGGCAACTTTGATTATGTGGATAGGATAGTGGACATCATCGTCAAGCTGATAGAGGCTGGTGCAAGCGGTGTGTTCAATATAGGCACTGACCCGAAGTCCATGTTACACCTTGCACGCCTGACAAAGCCTACCATTGAAACAGACGGCAAGCCTGTTATAGATATGACCATGAACCTTGACAAGATGAAGGGGGCATTGTGCAAGATGCAATTCTGATTCAAAGCTGGTTCACGCCTGATTACAGGCAGATGATTGACTTGACCAGGGATAGGCACGCCTTCTATGCCAAAAAGCATGACATGGATTACTTGCCTAACGACCTGACTGCAAGCGGTATCACTACTGGACAGAAGTGTTATCAGGATATAAAGACCATAAAAAGCGCATTAGACAAGGGGTATGAGTTCGTTATCAATATGGATATAGATGCCATTATTTGGGATCTGAATCGTGATCTAAGGGAAGCCTGCATAGATATTAGGGGAGTGAGGTTTGATGCGATGCGTGTCAAGCACGTGAACATTGGCATAACTTATATCAGGAATTGCGAGATTACGCGCCGCTTTATCAAGGCGTGGGAAGCGCAGGCGATAGGCAGGCAGGGCAGTCAGTTCGGATCGCAGAACGGATTCAACATTGTCACAGCGCAGATGGGCATTCCACCGCTTGACCCGACCTGGAATTATTGCTATTCACAGCACAAGGGAATAGTAAAACCGGCCGTCAGGGGTTATCACGACTTCATTGGCTTTGATTACAAGATGAAAGCGATGAGAGATGATTTAGACGCTTTAGAAAATGGCGTAATGCTTCAGCAACACAGAAACCTGGAGGGTTTATATGAGTGGCGTAGGAATTGATATAAAGGACTTTTGGCGCAGACCCTATCCTGACGCAGTTGACAAACAGCATCGCTTTGACTGGTACAAACCGGAGTTCTATGCAAGGCTGACTAAACAAGCAAAGTTAGTTCCGTTTGAACTTGAAAAGCTACTGCCTAAAGACGCAAGTATTTTGGAGTTAGGCTGCGGTGCTGGGCGCAATCTGGCCGCTTTGAAGAATTCCGGCTTTACTAATCTGGCAGGTATAGAGATTAATAAGGATGCAATCGAGTTAGGGCGCAAGACCTTTGATTTGTCAGGAATATCCCTCACCTGCTCTGCAATTGAGGATGCCCTCATTCCTGAAGTAGATTGCATCTATACGCATGGGGTCTTGATGCACCTTCCGCCTGAAAGCGAGGGTGTGTTTGAAACGATTGCGAGTAGGGCAAAGTCCTTCATATTGACAGTAGAAAATGAGTTCATAACTGGTAATCTGCAATGGCCGCGTAATTATGAGAAGATATTCACCGCCTTTGGCTGGCGTCAACTGCATACTTACAGCACAGAGAACTGGCCGCCTAATTCCAGATTCAACATATTGAGGATGTTCACAAGGTGAAAGTCAGCGCGTTAGTATCTGCTTATTATGCAGACTATTTCCTTCAAGGCAGGATTGAGAACCTGCTCTGTCAAGAGCCTGCGCCTGAAGTGGTGGTGATCTGCCTTGAAGGAAGCAAGGAACACGAGATAGCCTTGCAGTATAAGGCGCTGGTGTTGACGACCAGTCACATTCCTACCATTGGCGAGGCGTGGAACTTCGGCATCATACACGCTGGCGGTGACTACCTGGTCATTGCTAACAGCGATGACCGCTTCTTTGAAGGCGGGGTCAAAATGTTATCAGATGTGCTTGATAATAATGCGGATGTGGGCTATGTGTTCAGCGATCAGCACCTGACCATCAAGGGTATAACTGAAAGGCGCTTTGATCACGGCAGGATTGGCAGGGGCGGAAAGGTTGAGAACATAAAAGGCTTATTAGCTGAACGCTATTTCTGCGGGTCGTGCCCTATGTGGCGCAGGTCCTTACATGTTCATTACGGCTATTTCAATGAGGGTTATATCGTGGCTTCTGATTACGAGTGGGCACGCAGGCTGGCTAATGGTGGGGTGGGCTTCTACTACCTGCCTGAAAGCGTTGGCCTATATCCTATCAGGAATGACAGCCTGGAGCATCGCAACCAGGAATTGTGCCGGATTGAATCAAGAGAGATTAGAGGTTTGAAATGAGAGTTGGCACGAATCCTAATACTAATGCAAAGGTTGATGGTTACGGCAAGATAGTTATATCTGCCATAACGCATCTACCAGTTGCTGGCGGTTATCACAAAGAACGTCTGAAGGTTGTGAAATGTTGCCTTGAAACTATGAAAAGAAACGCTGGCATGGATTGTCAAGTACTGGTCTGGGATAACGGCTCTTATCCTTCCTTTACGCAGTGGCTAAAGTATGAATACGAGCCTGATTATCTGATTCTTTCTGCTAATGTGGGGAAGTCTATTGCCAGGGCTTCGATTGTTCGTATGCTTCCGCCCTCTACGATTGTTGGGGTGAGTGATGATGATATGTTCTTTTACCCTAACTGGCTTGCAGAGCATATCAAGTTATTAGAACACTTTCCTAATGTGGGGACTGTATCAGGCTGGCCTGTTAGAACGCAATTCAAATTCCATAATACCTATACCTTGAAATGGGCTGCTAAAGAAAAGAGTCTGGAGTTTGGCAGGTTTATCAGCGAACAGGAAGATCATGACTTTTGCAGAAGTATTGGCAGGGATATTGCCTGGCATGATGATTTTGCCAAAGATGTGAAAGACGCGCGTATTTACTGGAAGGGCGTCAAGGCTTATGCAACTGGGCATCATTGTCAATGGATAGGGTACGCTGGCAAGATCGCTCCCCTGGTGGAATATACCAAGTTGGCCATGCCAGATGAACGGCCGTTTGAGCAGGCAATTGACAGAGCTAACCTGCTTAGATTGACAACAATCAACAGGACGACTTTGCATATTGGAAATGTATTAGATAAAGAACTGGAGGAATTATGGCGATAAAGTTGAAGTATGTCGGAAACGGCGCTTTTATAGTGGGCGTGCCGACTTGTGATCTGACTGCAAAGCAAGTTGAAATGTGCGGTGGCGCAGATTGGCTTATTGCATCAGGTTTGTATGTAGAAAATAAACCAAAGGCTAAGAGAAAACCGGCGGAACATATTGAGGAGGATTTATGACCACAGGCATAAAAGCAGCACGTCAAATTCAGATAGGCTTGGAAACAACGCAGGGAACTGCGGTTGCCCCTACGACCTACTGGCGCGGTACTGGCACGATTCAAGATAACCGCGAGCAAGTTTTCCCGACTGAAGACATCGGGATTCTAACCGGCACTGACCGGAGTTATTTCACAAGGTATGAGGCGCAGTTATCTCTGGATGCAACTGAAGCCACTTACCAGCAGTTGCCCTACCTGTTCGAGATGGGCATTAAACACGCGGCTGCCAGCACTGACGCCAACGGCGCGGCGTTCGTCTATGACATGCCTTGCGCTACCAGCGACATGACCGAATCAACCGACCTTTATACCTATACCTTTGTTGGTGGGGATAATATCAACGTTGAGGGCTTTGCGTTTGGCTTTGCTAAGTCTATCAATTTGAGCGGTGAGGCTGGCGGCGCTTTGATGATGAGCGCCGAGATTATTGGCCGGCAGGTTACGACTGACGAGTGGGGCGCTTCTGTAACCATACCGACAGTTGAGGAAATCCTGTTCAGCAAGGGCAAGTTCTATATTGACGCGGTGGCAGCCATGCCGATTGCTGCACCTACGCAGGTCGCCAACACTTTGATTAGTGCGGATGTGAGTATTAATACCGGCTGGCAGGAAGTCTATACCGCCGATGGTTCGCTGTATTTCAGTTTTATCAAGCCGACCACCCCTGAAGTAACGCTGACTGTCACCATGGAATACAACGCAAGCGCGGTTGCTGAAATCGCTGCCTGGCGTGCTGGAACTCCACGTGTTATCACCTTGAAGTTTGAAGGCACTACGGCCGCTACAAGTTACCTGACAATCCAGATTGCTGGCAAGTGGGATAACTTTGAGAAGATCGGCGAGCGTGATGGGAACGACATTGTGGTGGGAACTTTCCGAGGGCGCTACAATTCCACAACTGGCAAAATGTGCTACATCGTTGTGCATAATGATGATGCTGATGGCGTACTGCCTTAGGCGAAAGGGATTCTATGACTGAAATAGTGTTTGAACTGCCTGATGCCAAGACGCCTGGCTTCTTGCGCCGGTCAAGGCAGTTAGCAGAATACCAGGATGCTGTGAAGCAAGAGGGCTTGGGCGAGCTGGCTAAATTTGACCTGATGGTCAAGTTTCTTAGTCAGTTCGTCAAAGAGCCTGAAGATCCGCAAGCCGTTTATGAGGCTTTGATGGATGCTACGCAGGAACAGATAAACGACCTGTTTGCGCTATTGACTGGCAAGCTGAACGCGGTAAACCCTACGAACGAGGGAAGCTAAAATCCTATTATCAAAAGGGGGTTGGCTTCCCTCCAGAGTGGGCGCTGATACTGGAAGCGGCGAGTTACGATCCGCTAAGGGCTATGGAAATTGAAGAGCGCGTGAATCAGGAATGGTGGGAAAGATGGATGGTTGACAGAGATGCACGCGTAAGCGCACGGAACAAGGACAAAAAGCATGGCAGGAATTGACATCTTCATAAGGGCAAAAGACCAGGCGTCTGCTGCTATCAATAAAGTTAAGAGCAGCTTAGGTTCACTCAACGATGAAACTAAGTCCATGGGTACGCTTGGTGAAAATACAAACGATGACCTTGGACTTAGCTTTGACGCATTAGCAGGGAAAATAGCGATTGCCACTTCTATTGCCACCACTGCGGTTATAGCATTTAAGAAGGCTATTGAATTTAGTCAAGAGGGCGCGGCAATTGAGCGCCTTATGACATCCGGCGATGCACTTGCTAAATCGCTTGGCGCTAACATGGATGAGATTGTTGATAAAGTTAGCGCGGCGTCTATGGGGACGGTGTCTGATTTAGATATCATTGCCAGTGCCAATAAGGCTTTACTACTCGGCGTAAGCGCGGATGCCGACCAACTTGCTGGACTTATGGAAACGGCCATTGTGCGCGGTCGTGCTATGGGCATGACTGCACAGGAAGCCTTTGAACAGATCGTAACTGGCATTGGCCGGCAGTCCGCTAAAATTCTTGATAATCTTGGCATTGTCATTGACACAAAAGAAGTCTATGATGACTATGCTGAGAGCCTTGGCAAGACAGCTGAAGAACTTACAGAAGTTGAAGAGCGCCAGGCGCTGGTTAATGCAACACTGAAAGATACACAAGATTTTATTGAAGAAACTGGTGGTGTGGTATTAGACAGCGCTGGAAAATGGGAAGCGCTGGACGCGGCTCAAAAGAACTTCTGGAATAGTCTAAAAGCGCGAGCTGCTGACACGATGAGTTGGTGGCCTACATTCTGGACTGACTTTTACAACAGCATCGGGGACGGAACGGAAAGGCTTACCTTATACGAACAGGCAATGGCCGCCTTACCTGAAAATGTTGCTCCAGAATGGCAACTGTTGAAAATGCTTGCTAATGGGATGAACGAAGAAGTTGGCATGCTCTCCCAACACGTGCTTGACATGAATGAGCAATTCGGGCAGGGTGTGTGGTCGGGTAGTGTTACCCAGAATGTCATTGACTTTTATGTTGCCTTACAAAATACCGAAAAGGCTGCCGCTGGTGCCGGCGCAGGCATATCAAGTGCAATGGGCGCATCTGAAGCATCCACTAAGATTGCGCTGAACAGCTTGCAGACTTTGTCTAAAGAGTATGAGAAGCAGAGAGGCATCCTTGAAAATGACCTTGCTAATGCCTATGAGGCTTTAGGCAAGGCTGCAACCGATTTCAAGACTGGCGTTGCTGGTGATCTGGTTCAGGGGCTTAAAGATGCTAACCTTAAAGGCGATGACATGCTGGAGCGCCTGAAACTGATTGACGAGTTTGCTGGCACGCAGTATGCCGTTGACTTCATGATGGAAATGGATATGCCAGAGCTGTTAGAACGGCTTCTGAATGACCCTGATTCATTCTTAACCGAAGCTGAAAAGTTTAAAGATTATTTCCTGCCTTTGCAGAATTCGTATAAGATCGCCGCAGAGAAAATTGATGCTTTACAGAACCAACTTAAAGGGCTGGAGCGCACTTACACGG
>ERZ1026796.1629-NODE-1629-length-14531-cov-3.370661_pt1 | contig 14531 bp, 12 predicted proteins | sample MGYA00520874_ERZ1026796 | MGnify/ENA primary metagenome ERZ1026796 (study PRJEB33270, sample SAMEA104284474) | anaerobic digester metagenome | biome: Anaerobic digester microbiome; feature: mesophilic sludge digester; material: Anaerobic digester biomass...
CTAGAAAAAGGGCGCCCTCAATCCGGTTCCATGTAGCGAGGGAAAAGGCAATGCTGGCCAGTGGAAGATACCAGAATTGTTCCCTCTTCCATGAAGCTGAAAAAAAATAGAAGCCCCATGCAGCGAAAAACCAGTATGCCGGGTCGCGGCCCACATCCACACTCACACTGACGAAGACATGCATGACGGCATACAAAAGTGCGACCATTACGCCGGTCTGCTTCCCGAGAAAAAGCCTTGCCAGCAGATAGATCGGCATGATGGTCAAGGTTCCCAATAAAATAGAGACAGTTCTTGCGGACAGAACCCAGTCGCCTGTGACAGTGTAAACGAAAGCCGTCGCGATTGGATGAAGGGTTACGTGCTTTATAGTACAGGTATTGACGGACGACCACATCCCGTAATACAGGGCCTTGGCTTGGTATATATATACCACAGCATCTGCATTCACGATCCCGCTAAGGGCGGCCCTCGCCGCTCGCAGGGCTGCTGAAAGAACAAGAATTACAGCAAGGATATATTTATCATCCATCCTATTGCAGAAGGCCTCAAGCGGTTTCAAGCATGAATCAAAGGGAACGCGCATAAGAGTGTTCCTCGTAAAGACTGAATACCGTTATTTTAAGCATGACGCATCGTGAGCACTACTAACACAAAACGTATTCAAAGGAAAGCTACCCTGTCTTTATTCAGGCCATGCCAATCGCATCAAAAGCTGACCTCTCCGTCATCATTGTCACCTACAATTCTGCCGGCCTGATCGGTCCGTGCCTCGACTCCGTGCTCGATGGCCCCGGCATGGAACTCGAGGTGTTCGTCGTGGACAACGCCTCGGCGGACGGGACGGCCGACACGGTCCGCCGGCGATTCCCCGAAGTCCGCCTCATCCAGAGCCCCGTGAACCGGGGCTTCGGGGCGGCGAACAACCTGGCGCTCCCGCAATGCGGGGGCCGTCATATCCTATTCCTGAACCCCGACACGCTGGTGCGGCCCGGGGCGCTGGCCGCGATGTCGGCCTTCCTGGACGGCCGGCCGCACGTGGGCCTCGCGGGGCCGAGGCTCGTCTACCTCGACGGGCGGGCCCAGGAGTCCGTCTCGTACCGCTACCTCGGGCAGAAGTACGCGCCGGAGCTCTACCGGGGGCTCAAGGGCGAAATCGCCTGGGTCATGGGGGCGTGCATGATTGCGCCCGCCGCGGTCGTCGGGCACGTCGGCGGGTTCGACGAGCGCTTCTTCCTTTACGGGGAAGAGGAAGACCTCTGCCTGCGGATCCGCCAGGCCGGCTGGGAGATCGGCTTTGCCGGGGAGGCCGTCGTCGTCCACGTGGGCGGATACAGCGAGGCGGACTCCCCGTCCTACGACGTCTGGCACCGGAAATTCCTTGCGGAGTACGTCTTCTACCGCAAACACTACCCGCCCGCGACGATCCGTCGCATCGCGCGCGACCACCTGCTGAAGGCGCGGTGGAGGATCGCGACGCTTCGACTGCTGCGGCCCTTCGCCGGCAGCAGGGCGCGGACGGAGGCGAAGCTGGCGAAATACCGGGCCCTGTGCGACACGATCGCGGATGTGCGTGCCTCTGCCGACGAAACCGTCCTGCCGAAGCCGAAAAAGAACTCCTGAAAAGGCGAAGGAGACTCACGGGACGCGACGATTGTCCGGAGCATGCCCTATCCCTCATAAAGAAGCAGGGGGATGTCGAAGGCCCCTGCCGTGTCCTGTTTGGAATGAAACTCCACGCTCCCTGCTGACCTGAACCCTGTTCGCTCATGCCCTTCAACTCCATCATCTTCCTGGTCTTCGCTGCCCTTTTCTTCGCTCTCTGGCCCCTGGCAAAAAGAACCGACAACGGGCGCTGGGTCACCATCACCGCCGCATCGCTCGTGTTCTACGGGTGGTGGGACTGGCGCTTCATCTTCCTGCTGCTCGGCGCAGGGCTCAACGACTACGCGACCGCGCGGGCCATGGCAGCATGGCCCTCCTGGAAGCGCTGGTTTCTCGTTGCGTCGCTGGCCGGAAACCTCGGATCCCTTTCCGTTTTCAAGTACGCCGGATTCATCGCGGAAAATGTGGGCCTCCTGGCGGCGGCCGCGGGGCATCCCGTTGACCTGATGTCGAAGCTGCCGGCCTTCACCCTGATCCTTCCCATCGGGATCAGCTTTTTCACGTTCCAGTCGATGAGCTACACCATCGACGTCTACCGCGGGCACATGAAGCCCGTCACCAACCTGTTTCATTTCTTCGCTTTCCTGTCCATGTTCCCCCAGCTGGTCGCGGGCCCCATCGTCCGGGCCAGGGATCTCATCCCGCAGCTCGCCGTCCGCCGGGACACGACGGAGGAAAGCCGCTGGGAGGGAATGAAACTCGTTGCCGGGGGGTACTTCAAGAAGGTCGTCATCGCGGACAACCTGGCGCCCTTCGTGAACACGGCCTTCGCGGCCGTGCCCGCGCCGGAGTCCTCCCTGTACTGGTGGCTCGCCGTCGGCGCCTTTGCCTTCCAGATCCTCTTTGATTTCGGCGGGTACAGCGACATCGCGAGGGGGCTGGCGAAGTGGATGGGGTTCGATTTCCTCGTGAATTTCAATCACCCCTACACGTCCACCTCCCTGCGTGAGTTCTGGTCCCGGTGGCACATCTCCCTGTCGACCTGGTTCCGGGATTACGTCTACATTCCCCTGGGCGGATCGAAGAAGGGGGAAGCCCGGGGCCACGTCAACATGTGGCTGACCATGGTCGTCTCGGGGCTTTGGCACGGGGCCGCCTTTCACTTCCTGGCATGGGGCGCCGTCCACGCGCTCTTCCTGAGCGCCGAGCGGATCACCGGCTGGCCCGAGAAGCTCAAGAAGCTGCCGGGCGGGTCCGTCCTCGCGCTTGCGGCCGTCCTGTTCCAGGTCCTGATCGCCTGGGTCTTCTTCAGGGCCCAGGACATGGCGCAGGCCTTCGCCATCATCGGCACAATGCTGGAATTCAATAGCCGGACGGGTTTCCCCACCACCGAGGCCTTCAAGGTCGGGGTCCTGTACCTGTCCGTGGGGCTGGCGATGGAGTTGTTCCACTTCTCGAGGCTGGATGCCCGGAAATGGTTCTCCCCGACGGTCTACCGGTCCGTGGAGGTCGCGACGGTCGCCGTCCTGATCACGTTCAGCGTGTTCCTGCGCGGGCCCGGGATGCAGTTCATCTACTTCCAGTTCTGAGCCATGACGAGAAACCGCGTCTTTCTTGCCCTCGTGCTTGCCTCAACCCTGATCGTCCTCATCGGGCTGCTGCGGCCGGACGCCATGCGGACCGTGTCCCGGGAAAAGTGGTTCTGGACGTGGAAAACCCATTCCGACCGAAAATTCGACGTCGTGTTCGTGGGGGATTCGCGAACCTATCGCGGGATCTCTCCCGAATCGATGACGGACATCCTTCAGGGGATCCGTATCTTGAACTTCGGATACTCCTCGGGCAGCCTGAGCGCCCTCATGCTGGGCGAAGCCGAGAGGCGGCTGGATCCGGCAGGACGGCGGATCATCGTCCTCGGCGTCACGCCGTCCTCGCTGACGCCGCGGGCCGCCCGTGACGAGCAATACCGCCAGGAAAAAAACAGGACCTCATCGGAGATCATCGAGAATCTCTACCTGTCTCCCTTCCTGACGTATTTCGACCCCCCCACGCCGATACGGTTCTTCGAGGAAATCGGGAGCAGAAAGGGGAGATTCCGGGAGGCGTTTTACGAAAGCGGCTGGGTTGCGGGATGGAAGGAGCCCGCGGGCCCTCCGGGCTCGATCGGCGTGTTTGCGAACGACTTCACCGGCAACGCAGTCTCCCCGATGCTCGTGGACAACGTCCTGCGTCAGACGGAGGCGTGGACCCGGGAGGGGATCCGCGTCTATGCCTTCCGCCCGCCCACATCCCGTAACATGACCGACATGGAAATACGCCGGAGCGGGTTCGACGAGACGACGTTCCGGCAGCGCTTCATCCGGGCAGGCGGGGTCTGGATCGATGTCGACCGGCCCGGCTACCGGAGCTACGACCACAGCCACCTGGACAAGGAAAGCGCGGAAACGCTTTCGCGGCTTGTCGCAGAAATCATCGGGCGATCGATGGGGGAGCCGCTTGTCTTTCCGGCGCAGGACTCTGTTTCGCCTTCGCCGGGTGCCGCGAGACCAGGCGGCGTCTGATTACACGATTCACGAAGCAGCCCGGTGCCGGCTTCCGCAGCGGTCCCGTCCATCCGCCGGAGAACACCGGCGCGACCTGCCTGGCGGCGTGCTTCCCGCAGGTTCCGAAACGAAAAGATCAATCAAAGGAACAAGAATCTGACATGGAGAGAGCCCCCGAGCAGTGCATCCTGTGCGGATCAGCGGAGAGGTCCCTGCTTTTCCGGCAGGGCGAGTGGACGGTCTTCAAGTGCGCGGCCTGCGGCCTTGCATTCCTGGATCCGCGGCCGTCTCCGGATGAACTGAGCCGTTATTACGAGAGGGACTACTTCGACAGCCATTACGACCGGGGGCTGCGGCGCGAGTCCCCCGAAATGCGCAGGAGACTCTCCCAGGAGCAGCACCGCATCCGGTTTATCCGCCGCTACAAGAAGAACGGGCGTCTCCTGGATATCGGCTGCGGCATGGGCTACTTCCTGTATGCCTGCAGCCTGCAGGGCTTCGAGGTGGAGGGAATGGACATCTCCGATGCTTCGACCGCCTATATCCGCGCGGAGCTGGGGCTGGATGTCAAAACGGGCACGGTGGACCGGATCGGCTACGAGGACGGGCGATTCGACATAATCACGATGTGGCACTTCCTCGAGCACAGCCCCGATCCGCGCGCCTACCTGGAGAGCGCATCGCGATGGCTGAAGGACGACGGCATCCTCGTCGTAGACGTGCCGAACCATGAGAGCACGGACGCGCGGAATCAATGGCCCCGATGGACGGGCTGGTCGCTTCCCTATCACTTCTACCACTTCACGCCGGCCACGCTTGCCGCGTTGCTGGCGCGGTACGGGTTCACCGTGATTGCCGAAAAAAAATATCTTTCCGAATCGGTGAAGGAGCGGCTGGAACGGACTGTTCTCTTGAAACCCCTGGCCCGGGTCATCGCCCGGTGTTTCTCCGGCCACAGCATCGCCGTGATCGCATCCAGGCGCCGATGAGGCGCATCCCGAGCGGGACCCGCGCCCTTCAGGGGGCCCCGCCTTGTTTGTTTCCTCTTCCCTGCGGGCACGTACGAGTTCCGTGATCCGTCACCCTGCATGCGCTTCGGACAGGAATTCCTCAATCGCCTCCTTCACGGCGCCTGCCGTGAGTTCCTCCAGGCACTCGCTTCTTCCTTCCCCCCGGCAGCCCTTCTCCCGGCAGGGCACGCAGTCCTTCGCAGGCGTGATCACCCGGTGCTTTCCCCCCTCCGGGGCCCAGTCACGCCAGTCCGTCGGTCCGTAGATCGTGATCACGGGGGTCCCGACGGCCGCCGCGATGTGCGGCGCCGCGCTGTCGACGCCTGCATGGAAGACGCTCAGGCTCAACAGGGCGGCAAGTTCCTTCAATGACGTCTCTCCCGCCAGGTTGACCACCCCCCCGCCCGCCTCCGCGGCAATCCGCGCCGCCGCTTCCCGCTCGTCGCGGGAGCCGACAATCACGGGCACGTACCCTTTCTCTTTCCACATCCAGCGGAGCACCTCCGCCCACTTCCCGTAGCCCCATTCCTTGTACTTCCAGCGCGCAAAGGGGTTGATCGTCACCTGACCCCGCGGGCCCCCGCCTGGCAGTAGCCGCCGGACCCGCTCCAGGGCTTCCTCCGAGACGTGCAGCCTGGGCACGATGTTGGCCGTGTCGATCCCGAGGGGACGGATGACGTCGAGGGACTGGTGGGCCGCACCGCGGATTCTTTTCTCAGGCGGGGGCGGGATGACCAGGTGGGTATAAAAAAAATCCCGCCATGCAAGGCGGTCGTAATGCATGGCCGCGCGCACGGAGGCGCCGGAGGCCAGCGCCATCCAGGCCCCCCGGTCATCCGCCCTCAGATCGATCACGAGGCCGAACCGCTGCCGTCTCAACTCGCCGATCAGCCGAAACGGCTCCAGGACCCGGTCGGCGGGCACGCCCTGCCTCCGCCTGACCTCGAAGATCCGGTCGATACCGGGATCATCCTCCAGGAGGCCGCCGAACCCCTCCCGGACGAGCACGGCGAGCAGGGCTTCCGGGAAATGTTCCCGGACGGCCCGGAAGGCCGGGGTCGCGGAGACGACATCTCCGATGTCTCCGAGCTGGATGACGAGGATCCTCGAAACGGGTCTGCTGAAGGGCAGGCTTCCCTTGACGAGCACGGTGTCTTCTTCCCCGATGATGTCAGGCCCCGGCTTCGCCCCACAGCGAGGCGGCCGACAGGGTGTTCCGGAGCAGCATGGCGATCGTCATGGGGCCCACGCCGCCCGGCACGGGGGTGATGTAAGACGCCCGGGCCGCCGCCTCGGCAAAGGCCACGTCCCCCACGAGCTTGCCGTCGGCCTTCCGGTTGATGCCCACGTCGATGACGACGGCCCCCTCCTTCACCATGTCGCCCCGGACCATCTCGGCCCTGCCCGCCGCGGCCACCAGGATGTCGGCGCGCCTGGCCACCGCCGCCAGGTCCCGCGTCCGGGTGTGGCAGATGGTCACCGTGGCGTGGCGGTTCAGGAGCATGAGCGCCAGGGGCTTGCCCACGATGTTGCTGCGGCCCACGATGACGGCCTCTTTCCCCTCGATGGCAATCCCGCTGCGGTCGAGCAGTTCGATCACCCCCAGCGGCGTGCAGGCCCGGTGTCCCGGGCGCCCGGTGAAGAGGCCCCCGATGTTGACGGGGTGGAACCCGTCGACGTCCTTGCGGGGGTCGATGGTCTCGATGACCACGTCGGGGTTGATGTGCTTCGGCAGGGGCAGCTGCACGAGGATTCCGTGAATCTCGGGGCTTGAGTTGAGCCCGGCGACGATCTCACGGAGGCGATCCTCCGTCGTCTCGGCGGGCAGCAGGAACTCGCGCGACAGGAAGCCGGCCTCCGCGGCGGCCTTCTCCTTGCGGCCCACGTAGATCTTCGAGGCGGGATCATCGCCCACGAGGATCACGGCGAGGCCCGGTGTTATTCCTCTTTTTTCTTTCAATTCAGTGGCTTGCGCCCGAATCTCCGCCCTGACCTCCTGAGCGATCCGGTTTCCGTCAATCACTTCGGCCATCGGCTCGTTCACCCTTTCATCTTCCCAACATTTCAATATTTCAAGAAGTTTCTGCTTTTACCTCAGGCTGCCCGAATTGTCAAGAACAGGGACCCGGCGGACCGGCCGTCACGGTTCCCTAACCCCGCCGTTTTACATCCCTTTCAAGGGGTCTCAGGAGCGCCTTCCCGACGCCCCTCCGCTGAACGTTTTCCGGGTATCCAAAAGCCCCGGAAAGCCCATTTTCTCTGCTGTTTTCTGTTGAGAAACTGACCCTGTTGTGATATGGTTCGCCCGTAAATTTTCGGGGGGTCCGTGGGCCTTATGAACCTTGGAAAAATGTTCGCAGATTCCTGCAGCACATACAAGGACAACAGGGCCCTCGTCTACGAAAATTCGCGCATTACCTTCAGCCGGATGGACAGGGCCGTCAACTCCCTGGCCAACCACCTGAAAGCTCTCGGCATCGGAAAGGGCGACAAGGTTGCCCTGATGCTGCCCAACACCCCCGAATTCCCCATCGCCTACTTCGCCTGCCAGAAGCTGGGCGCCGTGGCCGTGACGCTCAACGTCATGTCCACATCGCACGAGCTCAGGCACCTCCTCGACAACAGTGACGCGAAGGCGCTCTTCACCGCGGCCCAGTCGGCGCGCCGCTTCGAGGAGATCAGGGACGGGCTCGCCACGTGCCGGCATCTCCTGCTGACGGAGGTCGACGAGGGCCCCCTGTCCATGAAAAGGGTCCTGGAGGCGGGCCCCTTCGAGTTCGATCCCTCCGATGCCGCCGAGGACGACCCCGCCGCCATGATTTACACCGCGGGCCTGACGGGGAAGCCCCTGGGGGCCGTCCTGACCCACGGCAATCTCATCTCCCAGTCCCGCCTGCTTGCGGATCTCTTCGACGGGTCGCAGAAAGACACGGGGCTGAGCCTCATTCCCCTGTTCCATTCCTTCGGCGCCGTCGCCAACATGCTCAACCCCATCCTGATGGGCGCCTGCGTCGTCATGCTCGACGCCTTCAGCATCGACAGCATCTTCAAGGCGATCGAGGCCGAGAAGGTCACCTACATGACCGCCGTCCCGCGCGTCTACCTCGCCATGCTCCTCCAGGAGGGGACCGAGAAGTACGATATCCGCTCCCTCAAATACTGCGTCACCGGGGGCTCCACCATGCCGCCGGCCTACATGCCGCAGTTCGAGAAGAAGTTCAGGGTGCGGATCCGGGAGGGTTACGGCCTCACGGAGGCCTCGCCGGTCTGCTCCGTCACCCGGCTGCACATGGAGCAGAAGCCCGGCTCCATCGGCATTCCCATCCCGGGAGTCGAGGTCCGCATCGTCGACGACACGGGCCGGGAGCTGGCCCGCGGGGAGATCGGGGAACTCATCGTCCGGGGCCCAAATGTCATGGCGGGGTACTACAAGGATCCCGAGGCCACGGCCGCCGTCATCCGCAACGGCTGGCTGCACACGGGGGATCTCGCCCTGATCGATGCCGACGGGCACATCTTCCTCAAGGGCCGCAAAAAGCGGATGATCATCACCAGCGGGTTCAACGTGTATCCCCGGGAGGTGGAGATCGTCCTGGACATGCATCCCATCGTGGCGGAGTCGAGGGTGATCGGGAAGTCCGACCTCATGCGCGGGGAGGTGGTCAAGGCGCTCGTCGTGAAGAAGGAGGGGGCCGCTGCAGACGAAAAGGCCATCCTGAAGCACTGCAGGACTTACCTGTCCTCCTACAAGATCCCGAGAGAAATCGAGTTCGTTGACCGTTTGAGTTGATTCCGGCTTCCGGCGCCTCACGGGGGACGCGGGAAGCCTGGAAACCGCCGCGCCGGACTTGCGCCGCGCGCCGGGGCCGATCCCCTGCCGTCTTCGCGCAGGCGGGGCCGGAACGACAGGAAAACCCGGCAGGGACGGGCGGGGCCGCGACAGGGCCGACCGCTCATCCCTCACAGGAGAAGAGGAGGAAGAGGAAGAGATGGAAAAGGTACCGCAGAAGCTGGACAAGACAAGAGCCGAGTACTACAAGGGCGCCCCCATCGCGAAGTTCGGGGAGAGGAAGCCGGACTACAAGGGGATGGGGAGAAAGACGAAGAACACCTACAAGAACTTCCGGCAGGTGGTCTGCGTGGAGGCCTGCCGGACGCCCTACGGCGTCTTCGGCGGCGCGCTGAAGGGCTTCGACGCTCCGCAGCTGGGCGCGTTGGCCATCAAGGAGTGCCTGCGCCGCACGGGCGGCAAGGTGAAGGGCGAGGACGTGGACTACGTCATCATGGGGCAGGTCGTCCCGGCCGGATGCGGCCAGGTCCCCAGCCGCCAGGCGACCCTGCTGGCGGGCCTCCCCGAGTTCGTCCCCTCCATCACCGTCAACAAGGTCTGCTCGTCGGGCATCAAGACGGTCGACCTGGCCGTGCAGATGATCCAGACGGGCAGGGCGGAGATCATCATCGCCGGGGGCCAGGAGAGCATGTCCAACTGCCCCTACTCGCTTCCCGACATGCGCTGGGGCAACCGCATGGGCCTGCCCAACGGGCGCGTGGTGGACCTCATGGTATATGACGGCCTGTGGGATGCCTTCTACAACCGGCACATGGCCATCCACGGCTCCGAGACGGCCGACGAGTTCGGCTTCACGCGCCAGGACCAGGACGAGTGGGCCTTCCAGTCCCAGAGCAGGGCCGTCGAGGCCATGAAGGCAGGCCGGCTCAATGACGAGATCTTCCCCGTGGAGATCCGGAAGGGCAAGGACGTCGTGGTCTTCGACAAGGACGAGGGCCCGCGGCCGGCCACGACCATGGACGGCCTCGCCAAGCTGCCCCCCGTCTTCAACCACAAGAGCACCGTCACGGGCCAGCCCGGCGGCGTCACGGCGGGCAATGCCCCCGGCGTCAACGACGGCGGCGATGTGTGCCTCATGATGAGCGCCGAGAAGGCGAAGGAACTGGGACTGAAACCCCTCTTCACCGTCCTCGACTACGCCGAGGTCTCCCAGCAGACCAAGGACATCGCCACGGTCCCCGGCCTGTCGATCAAGAAGGTCCTCGAGCAGAACGACCTGACGCTCGACAAGATCGACCTCGTCGAGATCAACGAGGCCTTCGCGGCGGTGGCCATCATCAGCGCACGCACGATCCTCGGCATGAGCAAGGAGGAGATGTTCAAGAAGGTCAACGTCAACGGGAGCGCCATCGCCTACGGGCATCCCATCGGGGCCACGGGCGCCCGCATTCTCATGACGCTGGCCTACGAGCTGCGCCGGCGCGGCGGCGGCATCGGGGTCTGCGGTATCTGCTCGGGCCACGCCCAGGGCGACGCGATGTTGATTAAAGTATAGGCAACAGGCATTAGGCATTAGGCAACAGGGAAAAGAAAATAGCATTCAGAGTAGAGGCATCAGGTTCAAAAAAACAGCACATTAGAACCGGCACCTGATGCGTTCTATCAAGCAATCATTAACAGGCTGGCATCTCAGGACCTACGGCATTGGGAAGGGAGGGCTTCAGAGGGCTGAAAGTATGGCAGAAGGCGAAAGATCTCGCCGTATTCATCTGCAAGGTTACGAACAGAGAGGGTTTTTCGAAAGATCGTAATCTTAGAGAGCAGATGAGAAAAGCTGCCATATCGATCCCGAGCAATATTGCGGAAGGCGATGAACTGGGCTCCGACAAACAGGCATCGCGCTTTTTCAATATTGCCAAAGGATCCGCAGCGGAGCTGCTGACGCAAGCGATCATAGCCCAGGAAATCGATCTGATTGACAAGACAGTGTATGACGAAATAGATGCCCGGTGCACCGAAATCCTCAAGATGCTGTCGCGACTTATTTCGATTCGGTCCAATTCCTGATGCCTCGTGCCTGATGCCTGGAGCCTAAAATTTTGAAAGGAGAGTTGATAGACATGAAAGAGGCATACATCGTAAGCGGAGCGAGAACGGCCGTAGGCGAGTTCGGCGGTTCTCTGAGGGGCGTGTCCGTCGTCGAGATGGGCCGGCTCGTGATCAAGGAGGCCATCGTCCGTGCCGGCCTGAGGCCGGCGATCAACGACTTCGTCAAGGCGGCCCGTCCCACGGCCTTCGGCGATTTCGACATGACGGAGATCCAGAAGAAGCACTACGACTACGACAAGGCCCTGAAGCCCGTCTACTTCGATGAGGTCATCATGGGCAACGTCCTGACGGCAGGCGTGGGTCAGAACCCCCCCAGGCAGTCGGCGATCTTCGCGGGCCTTCCCGAGGAGACCAACGTCTACACGGTCCAGAAGGTCTGCGCATCCGGCATGAAGGCCATCGCGCTGGCGGCCCAGGCCATCATGGCGGGCGAGGGAGACATCTACGTCGCCGGCGGCATGGAGAACATGAGCAACGTCCCCTACGGCCTGGCCGATGCCCGCTGGGGCTACCGCATGAACATGCCCTTCGGCAAGGTGACGGACCTCATGGTCCACGACGGCCTTTGGGAGATCTTCAACGGCTACCACATGGGCTTCACGGCCGAAAACATCGCGGCGAAAATGAAGATCCCGAGGGAAGAGCAGGACCAGCTGGCCTACGAGAGCCACCGCAGGGCCCGCGCGGCCAACGCGAGCGGCGCCGTGGCCGACGAGATCGTCCCCGTCGTGATCCCCCAGAGGAAGGGCGACCCCAAGGTATTCAAGGTCGACGAGCGGCCCATGGACACGACCCTCGAGAAGATGGCGAAGCTGCCCCCCGTGTTCAGCAAGACCGGGACGGTCACGGCCGGAAACGCCTCGGGCATCAACGACGGCGCGGCCGCCGTCATCGTCGCGAGCGCCGACAAGGTGAAGGAGCTGGGCCTGACCCCCCTGGCCAAGATCAAGGGCTGGTCCTCGGGCGGCCTCGACCCGGCCTACATGGGCCTCGGCCCCATCCCGGCGGTCCGCAAGCTCTTCAAGAAGCTCAACCTCACCATGAAGGACATGGGTGTCATCGAGCTCAACGAGGCCTTCGCCGTCCAGGCCCTGGGCTGCATCAAGGAGCTCGGCGTCGACCTGAACAAGTGCAACCTCAACGGCAGCGGGATCTCCATCGGGCACCCCATCGGCTGCACCGGCGCCCGCATCACCTACACGCTGGCCATGCAGATGAAGAAGGCCGGTCACAAGTACGGCCTGGCGTCACTGTGCATCGGCGGCGGCCAGGGCATGGCCATGGTTCTCGAGAAGGCGTAACCCGTCAGTCAACGGAGGCTCCCGGGCCTCATCACCTCACTTTCCACCCGGAGCCGGCGGAAGAAACTCGCTTCCGCCGGCGGCCGGGTCGCCGGATTCGGAGACCCGCCGACCCGCGCGCTTCGCCCGCCCAGGAGAGAGGACTGTGCCGCGGGCCGGGCGCCGGAGCCGGCCAGGCTCATCGCGAACAACAAATACGGACAAGGAGGGTTGTAAGATGGCAGTCAAGACAATCGGCGTCATAGGGGCTGGTCAGATGGGCAACGGGATCGCCCAGGTCTCGGCATACCCGGGCGGGATCAACGTCATCATGAACGACATCGCCGACCAGTTCGTCAACAGGGGCTACGACACGATCTCCAAGAACCTCGACCGGCTGGTCGCCAAGGACAAGATCAAGGAGGACCAGAAGAAGGAGATCCTCAGCCGGATCAAGAAGAGCACGAACCTCGAGGACATGAAGGATGCGGACTTCATCGTCGAGGCGGCCACGGAGCGAGAAGACCTCAAGCTCGGGATCTTCAAGAAGCTCGACGAGATCTGCAAGCCCGGCGTGATCCTCGCGTCGAACACCTCGTCGATTCCCATCACGAGGATCGCCGCCGCCACCAAGCGCGCCCCGCTCGTCATCGGCATGCACTTCATGAACCCCGTTCCGGTCATGCAGCTAGTCGAGATCATCCGCGGGCTCGTCACCTCGCAGGAGACCTACAACACGACGGAGGCCCTCTCGAAGCAGTTCGGAAAGATCCCCGTCGAGTGCAACGACTTCCCGGGCTTCGTCTCCAACCGCGTCCTCATGCCCATGATCAACGAGGCCTTCTACACGCTGATGGAAGGCGTCGGCTCGCCCAAGGCGATCGACGACATCATGCGGCTCGGCATGAACCACCCCATGGGGCCTCTCACGCTGGCCGACCTCATCGGCCTCGACACCTGCTGGGCCATCATGGACGTTCTCTACAAGGGCTTCGGCGACTCCAAGTACCGCCCCTGCCCGCTGCTGAAGAAGTACGTCGACGCGGGCCTCCTCGGCCGCAAGACCGGCCGCGGCGTCTACGACTACAGCGCAAAGTAACCGGCGATGAAGCGGGGCGGGGACGGCTTCCGCCCCTGCCTCGCACGAAACGGGATCTTCAACAGAAAGGAGGGTCGACCTGTTATGGAATACAAACACATCCTGTTCGAGGTGGCCGACGGGGTCGCCACCATCACCATCAACCGGCCCAAGGCGCTCAACGCCCTGAACTCGGAGGTGATTGGCGAGCTCAAGGACGCGGCCGCCAGGTGCAAGACCGACGAGGCGATCAAGGCTGTCATCCTCACGGGTGCAGGCGAGAAGTCCTTCGTGGCCGGCGCCGACATCTCCCAGATGGCGGAGTTGAGGCCCCAGCAGGCGATGGAGTTCATGGAGGCCGGCATCGAGACCTTCCGCATGTACGAGGTGCTTCCGAAGCCCGTCATCGCGGCGGTCAACGGCTTCGCCCTTGGCGGCGGCGTGGAGCTGGCCATGTCCTGCGACATCCGGCTGGCTTCGGAGAATGCCCGCTTCGGCCAGCCCGAGATCCTCATCGGCCTAATCCCCGGCTGGGGCGGCACGCAGCGCCTGGCGCGCCTCGTGGGCATGGGACGGGCCAAGGAGTACATCCTGGCCGGCGGCCAGATCGATGCCAGGCGGGCCTACGAGATCGGGCTCGTCAACCAGGTCTATCCGCTGGATCAGCTCCTGCCGGAGGCGAAGAAGCTGGCCGCGAAGATGGCCAACCTGCCCGGCTTCGCGCTCAAGATGGCCAAGCATGCCATCAACTACGGCTACGACCTGGCACTCGACAACGCCATGAGGCTCGAGACGGAGTGCTGCTCCCAGTGCTTCAGCACCGATGACCAGAAGGAAGGCATGAAGGCGTTCCTCGAGAAGAGAAAACCCGTATTCAAGGGCAAGTGATGAGGCCCTTGGAGCCGTAACCTGTCAGGGTCTGGGAAGTTCAGGATTGAACGAACCACAAAATACATCAAGGGGGGATTTTTATGAATTTCGGACTCACTGAAGAACAACAGATGGTGAAGGACCAGATTACCAAGTTCGCCGAAACCAAGATCAAGCCCATCGCGGCGGAGCTCGACCTCACCCACCGCCACCCGGAAGAGATCTGCCGGGCCCTGGGGGAGATGG
>ERZ1026796.1631-NODE-1631-length-14526-cov-6.608306_pt1 | contig 14526 bp, 15 predicted proteins | sample MGYA00520874_ERZ1026796 | MGnify/ENA primary metagenome ERZ1026796 (study PRJEB33270, sample SAMEA104284474) | anaerobic digester metagenome | biome: Anaerobic digester microbiome; feature: mesophilic sludge digester; material: Anaerobic digester biomass...
AAGGATGATCCACCAATAACTCTGGGCAAAGTCACTGGCGGCAATCATCACCGCTGTCAAAGGGGGCAACTCGCCGCCCATGCTTTCAAACATCCCTCGAAAAACCGGGATAACCTTGATGAGCAACAGAGCAACTACTCCTAAAGAAATAAGTAAAATGGACGCCGGGTAAACCATGGCGCCCTTGACCCTGCTTTTGAGCTTCATAGCTTTTTCCATGTAATTGGAGAGACGTTCCAAAACAACATCGAGAACGCCGCCTGCCTCTCCCGCCGCAATCAAATTTGTAAAAAGCTCGTCAAATACTTTAGGATATTTTTTTAGCGCATCGGTTAAGCTAGTGCCTCCCTCTATATCTTCCTTGATTTCCCTGATGATTTTGGCAAAAGCTTTATTGCTTTCCTGCTGCGCCAGGAGATCCAAACACTGAATGAGCGGAAGACCGGCACTAATCATCGTGGAAAAAACCCGGCAAAACACAACCACATTCTTTTCCTTAACTTTGCCCGCCAGGAAAGGCAGGTATTCGGCCAGATCTTTAGGCTTTTTTTTGATCTCCAGGGATTTAAAACCCTGACGGCGTAAAAACGTACGCACGGCAAGTTCATCAGCCGCTTCTATCTCGCCTTTTTTCAACTCGTCTTTTCTTGTCACTCCTTCCCAGAGATAAACCGGCATGCTAAATCCTTTCTTTATGAAAAAAGATTTTTTGATCCGCATTATAAGCTATCTCAAAACCAAACTCAACCCGGTTAGAGATTAATTTCAAAAGTAGTATTGTTCTTAATATTTCGCCGCCTCGCTGCGCCGGCGAAATATTTCATACAAAATAATACCTGTGGCGACAGCAACATTAAAGGAGTCAAAACTACCAGCCATGGGAATACTCAATAAAAAATCACATTTCTTTCTCAACAGCGGCCTGATTCCCTTTGCTTCCCCACCCAAAAGAAGAGCGGTGGAACAATTAAAATCCACCTCTCTCAAATCTTTACCTCCGCGAGCTTCGGCACCAAAAACCCAAAAACCTTTTTCCTTCAAATAGTCAACGGTTCGGGACAAATTACCAACTCTCGCCACAGGTATTTGCAGTGCACCGCCGGCGGAAGCCTTGATAACCGCCGCCGTCACTGGCGCCGCCCTGTCCGCAGGAATTATCACTCCGTTAGTGCCCAGACAATAGGCACTGCGGATTATTGATCCAAGATTCTGCGGATCCATAATGTTATCGAGGATTAAAACAAGATCAAATTTTGAAAATTTACTGCGTTTTTTAAGTAATTCATCTAAATTGCAGTAAGCGTACGATTTGCAGATGCCCACAACACCTTGATGATTTTTATTACCGGTGAGTTTATTCAACTCTTGCCGATTTTTTATTTCCACCGGAATATTCTTTTGCCGCGCAACAGTTACTATTTCTCCCGCGGCTGAATCATCACGGCCCGAAGAAACATAGAGTTTCACTAATCCCGAATCTGGCTGGCACAAAAGAATTTTAATAGGATTAATGCCGTAAACCTTTTCCACCCCGTGCCCTTTTGTTGCAATTTATCGATTGTTATCTCGCGGCAAGACCTTCCGCAATTTCCTGAGTAATTTGACGGCAAGCCTCCAGCGGCTTTGCCGCAGCGCGTATCGGCCTGCCAACAACAATATAATCGGCACCAGCGCTTATCGCCTCATAAGCGCCAAGCGTCCTTTTCTGATCGTCCGTGTCTGTTTTGTTTCCCCCGCTGCGTATGCCCGGCGTTACAATAATAAAGTTGTCTCCCAGCTTGTTCCGCAGTTCATAAACATCCTGGGGAGAAGCAACCACGCCCGTCGCCCCCGCAGTAATCGCCATTCGCGCAAGATCAACGACCAATTTCTTGGCCTTCTTCCTAAATCCTATTTCCAGCAGGTCACGGTCATCCAAGCTAGTCAGAACAGTTACCGCCAAAATATCAGGCTTTGTTGTTTTCCATTCATCGGCGCAAGCGTGAGCGGCCGAAACTGTTTCCCTGATCATTTTGCTGCCGCCTGAAGCATGAACATTAAACATATCCACGTCGAGCTTCACCACAGCACGGGCCGCCTGAGCAACTGTATTGGGGATATCATGAAACTTAAGATCTAAAAATACTTTGCCGCCTCTTTGCTTTATTGCCTTTATAATCTTTGGCCCCACGGCGCTGAAAAGTTCCTTGCCTACCTTAAACATGCCCACCTGCCCCGAAAGCAATCCTATCCACGACAGGGCTTCATCATAGCTGTGGACATCAAGCGCAAAAATTAATCTTTCGCTTGCTTTTTTACTCAAGGTAATCTTCATCGCCGATAAACTCAGTATTGTCCGGAATCGGCTTGAAATCTTCTTTTGTTCCGTTCAGATATTCCGGACGCGCGTAGACGACTTTTCCCGCAGCTATTTCCCGCAGCGCCAAAACGATTTCCCTGTTTTTGCTATCCAGCAATGGTTTTGCACCTTTCAACAGTTGACGCGCACGCTGCGATGCCAACGATACCAAACCGAATCTGGTTCTCGCCACATTTAAAGAATCTTCCACCGTAATTCTTGCCATTTAAAACTGCCTCCCGAATGGTTATTTCTGCATAAATTTTTTTATTTCGTCAGACAAAATTTCTTTCCTGCACTTTTCAGCAATATAAATAGAATGCAATTGTTTTACCGCTTCTTTCAAATCCTTATTGAAAATCACATAATTATACCATGAAATTTCCTTTAATTCACTCTCGGCCTGAGCAAGGCGGGCCTGAATTACTTCCTCGCTTTCATGACCTCGTTTTTTCAGGCGTTTCAGAAAATCATCCCGTGAAGGAGGTAACACAAAAACAAAAACACCGCCTCGGTATATTTTTTTTATTTTTTTCGCGCCCCGCGGCTCCAAATCTAGAAGTAAATCTTTTCCTGTTTGAAGATACTTGTCCACGGTCTTTCGCGATGTTCCATACAAATGGCCAAAACTTTCCACCCATTCGACAAATTCACCACGTTTAACACGCTGCAGAAAGTTTTCGCGGGAAACGAAATGATAATCTTTCCCGTTCACTTCCTGCGGCCGCGGCGGGCGAGAAGTGTAGGAAACGGAAAAATTCAATTGCGGACAAATATCAAGTAACCCCTGACAAATGCTGCTCTTACCCGCACCCGAAGGCGCGGAAACAACCAAGAATAATCCTTGTTTCATAAATTCACTCTATGTTTTGCGTCTGTTCACGCAATTTGCTCATTTCGCTTTTTGCTTCAATCACCCAATGGGCTATTTCCAGGTCATTGCTTTTTGCACCGATTGTATTGATTTCCCGGTTCATCTCCTGCAAAAGAAAATCAATTTTTTTCCCCTCGGCGTCATCACTGAGCAAGAGTTCATCAAATTGTTTGACATGGCTTTGCAATCGTACGATTTCCTCTGTTATGTCTGATCTTTCTGCCATGATGGCCACTTCTTGGGCCAAGCGGGCATCATCCAGCGAATATCCCGCTGCCAGTTCTCTGATTCTATCCGTCAACCGCTTCTGGTATTCCACAACAACCTGCGGCGCGCGCGATTTAATCACGGTGACAATTTTCTTAACCATACCGAGTCGCTCTTGCATATCCTGATACAGCACGGCCCCCTCATCCTGCCGCATTTTTACCATCATTGCCAGTGCTTCGCGTAGAGTGTTATCCACCGCCTCAAGCAGCTCCGCACTCAATTGTACCTCTGTTGACACAACAAAAATGTCGCGAAAGGAAGCTAAGGTTTTCAGCGATATATCCTCAAGCAAGCCGAATTCTGTCTTAAGCCTGTTGAGAGCATCAAAATAACCGCGGGCCGCTTCCATATTGAAATTAACTTTCATGTTATCCGCGTTTTCACTTTCCAGCTTGATGTTAACTTCAATACGTCCGCGTTTGCATTTCTCCGCGATTTTCTTTTTTAATTCCGTCTCCAGGTGAAACAACACGGAAGGTAGACGCATGGATAATTCCAGAAATCTGTGGTTCACGGATTTCATTTCTGCAGAAATTTTTATTCCCTGCAAAACCGTCTCTGCCCGACCGAAACCGGTCATACTTTTAATCATCAAATCACCTTCCGAGCCGTGAGAATTAACGGTTGTTCTTGTTTTAATTGCAATAAGTACTTTGCCCTGATTTTACCGAACATGGCAATTTGCTTTTCTTCGGCATAATCGGCGTAAGTCCATGGCAGGGAGGTAAATTTCCCTTTCTGAAAAATCAATGTCAAATCAGCGTAAATACCATCGCGCAAATACGGCCGGTGCGTGAAGCCCTTCCCCGTAGCCAGAATCAGATGGGCGGCGGCAATATAACCGGGATCGATATTTACCTGGCGCTGTTTATTTTTAGCTGATTTTCCCTCAACCTCGTTTGTTGCCAATTTGATATCCGGTAACATTTCTGCCTTGATTAATTTTTCCATCGTCATAAAGCGACGGAAAAGATTCCCTCCCATTTCCGAACAATAATAGTCCGTATAATCAAAGGACATTTTTGCGCTAATGTAATCCGGCGGACCGTAATAACGCGACAGAGTATTTATCGTTTCGTTCAAAAGCCCTTCCTCCCCGGCCAAAATGCTAAAAATCAACTTGACCGGCTGGGCTGGCATTGGGTTGCTCATATCGCTCTAATCAACTCTTCCCGCGAAACGGTTGATGTTCCGATTTTTCCCACAACAATGCTCGCCGCCAGATTGGCCAGGCATGTGGCTTCCTTCAGATTGGCTTTCGCCGCCAGGCAAAGCGCGAGCACGCCAATCACCGTATCCCCCGCGCCGGTCACATCATATACTTCCTTCGCCTGCGCCGGAAAATACGTATGAACGATCCTGCGACCATTTTCGAAAAGGCTCATCCCCTCCTCGCCCCTCGTGACGAGCATCGCCTGAAAGTTATGCCTTCTCAAGATAATATCACTTAACCGTTCCAGGTCATCACCGTTGCTTATTTCCATGCCGGCAGCCCGTTGCGCTTCATGGTGATTCGGCGTTATTATATCCGCCCCTTCATAGAGGAAAAAATTGCTTTGTTTGGGATCAACACAAATTAAAACTCCCGAGCCCTTTACTATATCCCTTATGCCCGCAACAAGAGTCTGGGAAACAACACCCTTATTGTAATCGGAAACAATAATAGTGCCAATCTTATGGCGCAGGGATCCGATATATTCCAAAATTTTCTTAGTTTCTGCCGGAGATATCGATTTTTTGCTTTCTTTATCAAAACGCACTACCTGCTGTCCATGTGCGACAATCCTTGTTTTAAGAGTTGTCGGCCTTTTTTTATCCACGATAACCCCACCTGTTTCAATTTTTCTCTGATTTAGTTCCTTAAGAAAAACCTTACCGATACTGTCCGTACCGATAACTCCGGTAACATAAGCTTTGCCGCCCATCGTGTAAATGCTGTTGAGTACATTGGCGCACCCGCCCAGCATGATGCTGTCTTTTTGCACATCGACGACGGGAACCGGCGCTTCGGGGGAAATACGCGAAACCTTCCCCCAGATAAAATGATCAACCATTATATCGCCGACAACCAGCACCGCCGTGCGGGAAAAATCAGCAATAATTTCCATCGCTCTTTTTTTTGATAAAATCCGCTGCACTTTAAGAAAACTCCCCAAATAAACCGCTTGTATAAATTAAAAAAGCGCCTGTGCGCCCAAGTAATAAAAAGCGCCGTAATACTATTACTAAGGCTTTAATTTGTCAAATAATTTTCCAAAGAATCTTTTATTTTTGTTGACGACAGTTTGATTTATTTCTCGCAATCTTCTGACAAAGAATGCGTATTGGACGTCGAACATGGTATTGCCTAATTCATAAAACCATGGCACAAATTACCAGCCGCACTGAAAAAGTGTTATCGGCGCTGCCGTAAGAAAAGGAGGTTAAATGCTGAATATTGAACAGTTCCGTCATGGTGACAACTTGGCTTATCTTGTTTATGGAAACACGCAGGCTATAGCCGTCGACGGCGTCAGCTGGCAAAAAATTCTTTCCTTCCTGGAAAAAAATAATCTGATCCTTTCTGCTGTCGCCAACACTCATCAACATTTTGACCATACTTCGGGCAATAATCACCTGTTAAAAGCGACAAAGGCAGAACTTCTAACTTATGCCGCTTTAACCGACGGCAAGGGATTCAATATCGATGATGAAAAAATCACTGTTTACCGGACACCGGGACATACGGACGATTCCGTCTGCTTTTCCGCGGGGAATGCTCTTCTTACCGGTGACACGTTATTTAACGCCACCATCGGCAATTGCTTTTCCGGAAACCTGAAAAGTTTTTATCTTTCCATTAAGCGCCTGATGACCTTGCCGAACGAGACAATCATTTTTGCCGGACACGACTATGTTCGTGATTCCGTTATTTTTGCCCGCCGTTTGGAACCGGACAACAAAGAAATCGAAAAGTTCTGGAATTCATATAATACCGAATGCGTTTATTCAACAATGGCCGCTGAACGTAAAATTAATCCTTACCTGCGTTTCAATGAAGAACCAATTGTAAATCTTCTGAAAAAAATGAACTTGCCTCACGACACGGAATGGGAACGTTGGCAATCGCTGATGTCCATAGAATAAATTCATTTGCTTTCGCTTTCCGCGAGTCCCGTTATTTGCAAAAATAACTTTTGCCATCGTCTTCTTATAAAACATAAAGCGTGGTGAATAAACAGTATTGACTTCAACAATATAATCAAGTAAAAAAATAAAACAATTTAAGAAGGGGCTTTTATGATCCGTTCAGCACTTTTAGTTACAGTAGGTGTCGGCATAACGGCTTTTATGTCTTTTTGGGCGGTAATTTTTTCAATTCTTCCCAACTCCGACGACAGGATACACAAAATAGCCATTCTTTGGAGCAAAATTTTACTTTTTATATGCAATACCAAAGTCGAAGTGATCGGCAGGGACAATCTGAAAACCGACAGACCATATGTTCTCATGGCCAATCATCAGAGTGATTTCGATATATTAATAACCCTTGCCCATCTTCCCGGGCAATTCCGCTGGTTGGCTAAAAAAGAGCTTTTTAACATCCCCGTTTTTGGGGCGGCAATGAAAAGCGCCGGATATATTTCCATCGACCGGCAAAACAGAGAAAAAGCCATGCAGAGTTTGGATGAGGCCGCGTTGCGCATACGCAACGGAAAATCGGTAATGACTTTTCCCGAAGGCACCAGAAGCCGTGACGGAGAAATCAAAGCGTTCAAGCAAGGAACTTTTTATCTCGCCATTAAATCCGGTGTGCCCATCCTTCCCATCACCATCATCGGCAGCGGTCAAATTATGCCTAAAAGATCGCTCCGTGTTCGTCCGGGAAAAGTTAAACTGATCATCGACAAACCCATTGACGTGAGAGGGTATGGCATCGAAAACAGACGAGAACTAATTGAAAACACCAGGGATACAATTATCAAAAATTATGATTACTGGCGGGAAGCCGGTACCGCTGTCATCAAAGACATAGAAAAGGAATCCTCTTGAATCTTACTACCGCGGTGCTTTTAGGAATTGTTCAGGGCATTACCGAATTATTTCCTGTGAGCAGTTCCGCGCACCTTGTCATCCTCCAGAGTTTTTTCCCGGACTTTCGACAACCCGGCGTCGCTTTTGATGTGGTGGTGCATCTGGGAACGCTTGCCGCCGTAATCGTTTATTTCCGCAGCGAAATATGGAATATGGCGAAATCAATCCTGCCCCAAAACATAACGGCCTCACCTCCGGAAACGGAAAACGATTTTCGTGCCGCCCGAAAACTTCTGGCGCTAATTATTATCGGTACGATACCCGCCGCTTTTTTTGGTTTTCTCTTTCAGGAAAAGATTCACGCTATATTCGATTCCGCCCGGATGGCGGCATTTTTTTTAATCATTACCGGATTACTTCTTTTCTTTTCCGACAGAGTTGGAAGCACGCCGCGCGGTGAAAAAGAAATGAATATCACCGACGCTATTTTAATCGGCCTCGCGCAAAGCGTCGCCCTTCTGCCCGGCATTTCCCGTTCCGGCGCAACAATATCCGCGGGCGTTTTCCGCCACATAAACAGAACCGCTTCAGCGCGTTTTTCTTTTTTGCTTTCGCTGCCGGCGATATGCGGTGCCGCTATTTTGGAATCACCTTATCTTAAACACATCTCCCCGCAGGAAATATTTTCATACACTGCTGGTTTCCTCTGTGCCGCTTTGGCGGGACTTGTTTCGCTCAAACTTTTCTTTCTCATCATCCGTAAAGCCCGGCTGAAATATTTCGCCTACTACTGTTGGGCACTTGCCCTATTCACGCTGCTTGTCAAATCTTATTTTTTCTGAAATAATTGGTTTACTGGCAAAACACTTATAATATACGCGCAAAATGGAAGAAAAAACGAAAACCAACAAAAGAAACCAGGAAATAAAGGGGGTACTTTTCCTCGCCCTCACCATTTTTTTCCTGCTTTGCCTTGTGTCCTACCACCCGCAAGACCCTTCTTTTACTCATTTTGTTGCCGGCGGCAAGGCAACACATAATTTTACCGGCTTTATAGGTTCTTACACTGCCGATTCCTTGCTACGTCTCTTGGGTTTCAGTTCTTTCCTGTTACCGATACTGTTTTTATTGCTTGCTTTAAAATATTTTTTAAGACCTGCTTTTATTATAAAGAAGGGCCGCGTTTTGGGTTTTATCGTTTTCGTTCTTACGGTCGCCGGTCTTCTTTCTCTTATTTTCAACAGCGGCGTGCCTATCCGCGGCGAAACACTGAAGGCCGGAGGTCTCCTCGGTTCCATAATCGTAAAAATTCTTTTATACTTCTTTAACAAAGCTGGAACGTATATCATCTTACTTGTTTTATTTATCATAACATTAATTTCCCTGGTCGAATTTTCCCTGGTTTCGTTAACCGAACGCTTTTTCCAATCTTCTTTTAATATTTTTTCCTTGATTAAGGAGCGCCTGGTGAAATTTTTCAGTTTTTGTTTCCTTAAATTAAGGAAACAAAAAAAGTCGGAGCCGATTATTGAAAAAGTTGCGCCGGTGTCAAAAAAAACCAGGCCTAAGAAAATTGAACAGGCTCGTTTAGATTTCGCCAAAACAGCGGACAATAGCAAATATCAGCTTCCCACCATAGCTTTGCTGGACGATGTTCCGCACAAAGATAGCCGCGTCAAACGGGACAGTCTGGTTACCAATTCGCGCATCTTGGAAAAAAAACTGGCTGACTTCGGTGTGGAAGCAAAAGTAGTGGAAGTTACGCCCGGACCGGTAATCACGATGTACGAAGTGGAGCCGGCCTCCGGAGTTAAAATCAACAGAATAACTAATTTGGCCGACGACCTGGCGCTGGCCCTAATGGCACCCAGCATCCGCATCATTGCGCCGATTCCCGGAAAATCGGTTATCGGTATTGAAATTCCCAATCTAAAGCGTGAGCATGTTTTTCTCAAAGACGTTCTGGATAACGAGGAATTTATGGATTCTTCTTCCAAACTTCCCATTGCTCTGGGCGTAAATTTTGTCGGTACACCGGTTATCGCCGATTTGACCAAAATGCCGCATTTGCTTATTGCCGGCACCACTGGCTCAGGCAAAAGCGTCGCGCTCAATGCGATGATTTGCAGCATCCTTTTTAAAGCCCGCCCTGACGAGGTAAAATTCCTTATGATTGACCCGAAAAGACTGGAGCTTTCCTCCTACGGCGGCATTCCGCACTTAATACATCACGTTGTCGTCGATGCCAAAAAGGCTTCGCAGGTATTGCGCTGGACAGTGGAGGAAGTCGAAAGACGATACAGAGTAATCAGCGACGTGGGCGCGAAAAGTATCGACTTCTACAATGAGTTAATCGCCAAGGGGGCAAAAAGCAAAACTTTTCGCGAAACAAAGGAACAGCAATCCGAACCGTTAGATAAAGCTGAAAATATCTCAGGCGGCCTGGCCGGAAGCGAGCAGCCGATAAATCATGTCAAGCTGCCCTATATCGTCATCGTTATCGACGAGCTGGCCGATTTAATGATGGTCGCCCCGCGTGACGTGGAAGAATCACTGACAAGGCTGGCACAGATGGCGCGCGCGGCAGGCATTCATCTGATTATCGCCACACAGCGTCCATCCGTAGATGTTATCACCGGCTTAATTAAAGCCAACTTCCCCACGCGCATATCGTTTCAGGTATCTTCAAAAATAGATTCGCGCACGATAATCGATCAGCAGGGGGCGGAGCAACTGCTCGGCGCCGGCGATATGCTGTTCATTCCGCCCGGCACCTCCAAGCTTTCCCGCATTCACGGCGCATACGTTTCAGACAAAGAAATTTCGCGGATTGTCGATTTCATCAAACTGCAGGCCCAGCCGCTATACGACGCTTCCATTGAGAAATTCCAGGCGACCGCCGCGCATTCTCAGCGGGAGGACGATGATTATGACGAAAAATACGACGAAGCCGTGGCCTTAATCAGCGAATTGGGACAGGCCTCCATATCGTTGATTCAACGTTACATGAAAATCGGCTACAACCGTGCGGCGCGTATCATCGAACAGATGGAGCACGAAGGCATCGTCGGTCCATCCGACGGTGTAAAACCCAGGAAAGTTCTCATTCGAAAGCCTCCCCGTTGAAAAAACCAAACAAAAACAAAATTTATATTATCAGCCTGGGTTGCCCGAAAAATTTGATTGACTCGGAAGTAATGGCGGGACTTTTGAATAAATCCGGTGACATACGGCTGATGCGGACGCCGGAAAAGGCGGACACAGTCATCGTCAATACCTGCGCCTTTATTGAACCGGCCAGAGAAGAATCCATCGAAACCATCTTGACTCTGGCGCAGCAAAAGAAAAAGGGGGGAAGCGAGTTCAGATTGATTGTTGCCGGATGTCTGGCGCAACGCTACGGCAAAGAACTTCTCGACGAGATCCCCGAGGTTGATTTATGCATCGGCACGGGAGAAGTAAACAACATTGTAAGGCATGTAAATGAACTGAAGAAAACCGCTTTCCGGCGTGCCAGCGTAACCGGCAGGCCAGCGTTCCTGATGAACTATCGCCACCCGAGAATACTTTCCGCAAAAACCGCCACAGCTTATCTGAAAATTTCCGACGGTTGTTCAAACCATTGTTCTTACTGCATTATACCTTCGTTGCGCGGCAGAGCCCGCAGCCGGCTACCGGAAGATATTTTGCGCGAAGCGGAAAATCTGGCAAAAAAAGGCATTAAGGAAATCGTCATCACCGGTCAGGATACAACCGCTTACGGCAAAGATTTAAAAAGCCACCCGCGATTATCTGAACTTTTAAAAAATATGGAGCAGATTAAAGGAATCAAGTGGATTCGCCTTCTTTACGCCCACCCGGCACACATCACCAAAGATACACTGGAGGTTATCGCGGCGGGAAATAAAATTTGTCACTATATTGATTTGCCTATTCAGCACATCGATGACGATATTCTCCAAGCCATGAACCGTAAAGTCGACAGCACGAAAATAAAAAAAATAATCGCCCAGGCCAGGCAAATTATTCCCGGTTTGGCGCTGCGAACTTCCCTGATTGTCGGCTTCCCCGGCGAAACACAAAAAAAACTTGAAAAATTATTGGACTTTATGCGCGAAACCAGATTTGACCATCTCGGTGTTTTTACCTATTCGCGCGAAGAAGACACGGCCGCGGCAAAAATAAAAACGCAGATATCCGAAAAAGAGAAGGAAAAACGGCGGGACTTACTCATGACTGAGCAGGCTGCCATATCTCACTCCTTAAATGCAGAGTTAATCGGCACCACACAGGAGGTGCTGATTGAAGAAAAAAGCGACCACCCGCATTACGGTTTTATCGGCAGGTGCCGCAGGCAGGCCCCCGAAATTGACGGCGTTACCTATGTAAAAAATACCGGCGCCAAAATCGGCTCTTTAATAAAATGTAAAATTTTCGCCGGCGATGATTATGATCTATTCGGAGAAATTGTTTAAGCAAAAACTCGTTTGACAATCCGACGCATATTAAAATATATTCATTTCCACATCTCCCAAAAGAGGAAATTATCATGCAAATTCAGGAAGTATTTTCCGCTTATAAAAAAGACCTGCAAGAAGTGGAAAGAAACCTAAACAAACACATAACTTCAGACGTAAAACTGATTCCCGATGTTTCACGTCATTTGATTGACAGCGGAGGCAAAAGATTCCGCCCGCTGCTGTTATTAATCTGCGGCGCGCTTTGCGGCTACAAAGGAAAAAACCGCTTTCCCATGGCCACCGTCATGGAATTTATTCATACCGCCACACTGCTGCACGACGATGTTGTTGACCAGGCCGTTATGCGACGCGGCAAAATCTCCGCCAACAACATCTGGGGAAACGCCGCGAGCGTTCTGGTGGGCGACTTTCTTTATTCCAAATCTTTCACTTTAATGACAGAAATCGGAAATTTGGCCATCATGAAAATGATGTCGGATGTGACCAACATCATGTCGGAGGGCGAAGTTTTTCAACTCATGAAATGCGGCGATGTCAATCTCACCGAAGAAGAATATTTAACGATCATTCATAAAAAAACGGCGGTGCTGATTTCCGCCGCCTGCGCCTCAGGCGCGATTCTCGCGGGCGCATCCGAAGATAAAGTTACCACGCTGGCGCATTTCGGCCACAACCTCGGCATGGCTTTTCAGATGACGGATGACACACTGGACTACATGGCCAAGGAAAAAGATTTCGGTAAAGCCATCGGCAAGGATCTGGAAGAAGGCAAAATGACCCTGCCGCTAATTTACGCCCTGAGAAAGGCCAAACCGTCGGAAAGGAAGCTAATTAAAGAAAAAGTGTCGCACAGAAAACTCTCGCAGAAATCACTGAAAAATATCCTGAGCTTTATCCAGCAACACGGCGGCATTGATTATGCGATGCAATGCGCGGGAAAATACGTAAATGATGCAAAAGGAATGTTGAACATTTTTCCGGAAAGCACGGAAAAAAATCAACTTTTTGCTGTTGCGGATTATATTCTTTCACGCGAAATATAATGCATAAAAATAATATTACTTTCACCTACTCGCTTTCAACCTCATAGAATAATAAAATCGATGATTGCTGGTCATAAACGTATTGCTAACCATCAGCTGTAACTTTCAACGGTCGCCTGTAATACTTCGTTAGGCAAGGTATTCATGCCCGTATGGGCACCAGCCCAATGCCTACCATAAAACTCAAAATGTCAGACTGATGCTGCTGGGTAATTTTCACCTCTACCATAATGATAGATAAATTGGTTATCGCCCACTACGTTTTTATTCAGATCTGAAAATATTTGAAGAAATTCTTCGTTTGGTTTATTAAACTACTTTGGTGAAACCTGAGCACCGGCAGGCAAAACTATCACCAAAGTGATAGAAATATAGTCCGCGTACCATTCTCTTAATAACTTCATCATGAGCTTTTGAGTTCCAAAGAACTTTCATTCCTTGGCCAATATAAATTCCGCTTGGAGTTGTAAAATTGATGGGTTGTGCACTGCCTAATATTTCTCGCTGTAATTTTTTGTTATATTTATAAGTCCTTAAAGCTTCATGAGAATATGCAGAAGTTACTTGATCATCCAAGTCACCAACATGCAGGGCTAAATATAAACGAAAGATCTCGTCTAAGCCAGATGCACTATTGTTGCATTCATTACATGATGGGACAGTTATTAAATTGCTTGGTCGTGGCTTAGGAAAAATGCTTTTGGGCGGCAGATGATCTGAAGTTGTTGCTTCATTAATCCCGCAGATAGCACATATTTTCCCTTTGTCTCGACTCATTTTTTGTATTGCTCAACAGGCGCTTTTCCGATTTTCAATTTAAGCTTACTTTATTTCATAAAAAACAAAAAGTGAAAGCTACTTCATTGAGATCATTTGATTTCAGGCGTGCAAGATAACACAGCTTGGTATTGGCCTGTTTCAGCATAACTGCAAATAAATTTTTTCCCCTTACATGTTGCCATCCATGTATCTTTTTTAAGATTTGATATCTCTATGTCATCCGGCAGGCAACCAATTTTCCCTGAACTTGCTCTCTGGTAGTATGCGGTTGTATGGCAACCAATTAAAAGAGAAAAGCACAAAATTATTATAAATAACTTCTTCATTTTTTCCCTCCTTTACTGAAAATCATAATAGCATTTTTCATTTTTTAAAATAGGTCACTACACAGCCTTGTTGATAACGAATTGAGGCTCCGCATCGCATTTAAGGTTGATGCTTCTAGGATAACAAGTATGCATCATTAGAAAGAACAATAGTTTGATTCCTAAAATATTACCGCCAGCGCGTAATAACAGTTATCAACTTCGCCCGCACGGTCTTTTTTTAAAGCGGCTGGCAGATACTCCATAATATCCCGCGCGGTGATGCCGTCCATTCCTTTTTTTTCGGCAGCTAAATCTCCCGCCAGACCATGCAGGAACACGCCCTTGCGCGTTGCTTCGTGCGGCTTCAATCCCAGGCCATACATCGCCGCGATGCAGCCGGTAAGCACATCGCCGGAAC
>ERZ1026796.1636-NODE-1636-length-14487-cov-4.259819_pt1 | contig 14487 bp, 13 predicted proteins | sample MGYA00520874_ERZ1026796 | MGnify/ENA primary metagenome ERZ1026796 (study PRJEB33270, sample SAMEA104284474) | anaerobic digester metagenome | biome: Anaerobic digester microbiome; feature: mesophilic sludge digester; material: Anaerobic digester biomass...
TACCTGATTGTCGCAACCTAGACATTTGTCATTGTCCGCAATCTGGTAAAAAACGGGCTTAACTTTGTGCCATTCGGGACGCGCCGGGAAACTTGATCCGGACGGTGAGTCCGGCCCCTACCGTGTGGCCAAGGCAAATTTCAGCCTTGTGCCGCTGTGCAATGCTGCGAACGATTGCCAGACCGAGGCCGCTGCCAGTGGCGCTCTGCCCGCTGCGACGATAGAAGCGGTCGAATACGCGGTGGCGTTCGTCCGCGGGGATCCCCGGGCCGTTGTCGGCGACGCTGATCCGCACGCAACCCTCATGCTGCTCGAGCACGGCGCGGACGGTCCCGCCGGCGGGGCTGAACTTGACGGCGTTCGAGATCAGGTTGTCGAGCAGCTGGGCGATGCGCACGGGGTCTACGTCGACCGGCGGCACCTTCGCGAGCGCGTGCTCGAGGCGCAGCCCGGCCGCGTCCGCGGGGGCGCCCGGGACCTCGGCGACGGTCTGCAGGCTGACGCCGTCGTCGAGGTCGGGCGCCAGGGGCTCCCGGAACGGGAGGTTCAGATGCACCGGTCCCGCGTCGCCGCCGCGGTCCCCCCGCGCCGCCGCCCAGGCGCGGTCGAGCGCGGTCCGCCATGCGGCGGCGCGCCATACTGGAACGCTTCCAGCAGGTGACCGAATTGGCTCTCTACCTGCTCGCCTGACAGCCCGAGGCGGGCGAAGAGGCGGGCGGGGGTCAGCTCCGCGACGTTAACCCGGTTGGTAAACAGCAGCTCCCAGACCGAGGCGCTCTCATAGATCCTGCCGTCAAACGCCAGGTTCAGCATGGGCTTATGATGGCGGCAGCGAACCAGGGGCACATCCGAACCCAGCAGGCTCATCTGGCGGCGTTTCCACTCGCGGCGCGTCCGGGTCGGCGCGTTGGTGGCGGCGGCGCCCAGCGGCACCGGGCAGAACTCGAACAGGTAGGAGCTCGGCAGTTTGGGATCCGCCAGCGACGGCGATTCCGTCCGGCCCGTGCGCCGGCAGACCGGGCAGAGCAGCATGTTCACATCCTCAAGATAGCGGGGCACCAAATCCGACAGCCAGTTGGGCAGGTCGTGATGATCGGCTTGATAAGCCTGGATGGCCGCGTAGATCGCCTTCAGATGCCGGATGCATTCCTGCTTTTCCGCCGCGGCGCGGCTGGTTTTCCCGGGGGTCGGAGACTTGGGCGGGGGCGCGGCGGGAGCCAGCTCGGCGGCGGCGAGGGAGCCGGCCAGCAGGATGCCGAGCCAGGATGCAAGGCGGAGCGGCATGGCGGAATCAGGGGTATTTCACGTTATTCAAGCGCCGGGTGATCTTGCGGACAACGGCGCGCGGGCATCCGCGAACCAGAAACGCCGGGAGCTGGTTGCGAAAGCCGTTGATGACCACCACCCGGCCGCGGCGGAAGCCGCGGTGACCCTGCCGGGCGACGGCTTCGGCGGACATGGAGATTTTCCTCACCAGCCCCAGCGTGCGCATATTGGCCGCCCGGCCAAAGTTCGTCGTCGTCGGCCCCGGGCATACCGCGGTGATGGTCAGGCCCGTTCCGGCCAGTTCTTCGGCCAGGGCTTCGGTGAACGAGAGCACATACGCCTTCGTCGCGTAGTAAACCGCCATGCCGGGGCCGGGCTGAAAGGCGGCGGTCGAAGCGACGTTAAGGATGCCGCCGCGCCGGCGTTCGAGCATGCCCGGAAGCAGCAGGCCGGTGAGGTGGGTCAGGGTGGTCAGGTTGAGCTGAATCATCTCCAACTGCCGGGCTAGGGGCAGTTCGACAAACTTCCCCTGCGCGCCAAACCCGGCGTTGTTCACCAGCACGTCCACTTTGAGGCCCGCCGCCTGCAGGTGCGCCAGCAGCCGGGCCGGGGCTTCCGGGCGGGCCAGATCGGCGGGGATGACCTGCGCTTGAATCTTGCGCGTTTTGCGCAGCTCCGCCGCCAACGCCTCGAGCGCATCCCCCTTGCGCGCGACCAGCACCAGCCGGCAGCCGTCCGCCGCAAAGCACCGGGCCAGGGCCAGCCCAATGCCCGACGAAGCGCCGGTGATGAGAACCGTCTCAGCATTCATGGGCCTCAGCTAACCTGACGCCGCCGGGTTTGGCAATCGCGCAGAAAGCGCGGCGCGGCGGGAGGGATCGCCTCCCGGGCCGGGCCCCGGGATCAGCGCCCGGAGGAATCGGAAAACCAGCGCGCCAAATCCCGGCGCAGAGCGTCGAGGCTGCTTTCCCTGACCGCGAACGGCTGATGCTCCAGCACGCCCAGGTCTTTGAGCCCGGCGCCCGTCAGCATGAGCAAAACGGATTCGCCGGCGGCGATCCGGCCGGCGGCGCGCAGCTTCCGAACCGCGCCCAGGGTCGTGGCGGCAGCCGGCTCGACGAACCAGCCGGCTGCCGCCAACTGGCGTTGCGCCTCCAATATCTCCGCTTCCGTCACGTCCTCGGCCAGCCAGCCGTGGGCGCGGGCTTTGGCGATGATTTCATCGCCCCCCATCGGGTTGCCGGAGGTAATGGCCTCGGCCACGGTATGGAAGTTGGCAAACGGGATGACGTGCTCCGCTCCCTGTTTAAGGGCGCTGACGATGGGGCTGTTGTTGGCCGCCTGCACGACAATCATGCGCGGACACCGGCGAATCAGCCCCGCGGCCTGGAGTTCGCGGAAACCCTTGAATAACCCGCGCAAATGTCCGCAGGCCGAGGTCGGCACGGCGATGTAATCCGGCAGCTCGCCGCGCGTCTGCTCATACAGCTCGAAGGCGGTCAGTTTGTAGCCCTCGACGCGAATGGGGCCGTTGCCGGAGACGATGCGCAGGTTGAACTCCCCGGCCAGGCCGAGCACGGTTTGCTTCATCAGCGCGTAGTCCGGCGCGCGGACTTTGATCACCGTGGCGCCGTGCAGGGTCATGGGCAGGAGTTTCTCCCGCGGCGCAAACTCCGGGACGAAGACCAGCGCCCGGAGGCCGGACCGGGCGGCGTAGGCGGCGATGGAATGGCCCATGTTGCCCGTCGAGACGGTCGCCAGAGTCGGCTCGCCGCGCTCCCGCGCCATGAACACACAGGTCAGCGAGCCGCGGTCTTTGAAGCTCCCGGTGGGGTTCTGCGTCTCGTTCTTCAGCCAAAGCCGTTCGAGGCCGCTGAACGTGGCCAGCCGGGGCCCCGCTTCCACCAGCGGGGTATTGCCCTCTCCCAGCGACGCGCGCGCATCCATGCGCTCGAACGGAAGGAACTCCGCAAACCGTTCCCACAGGTGGCGGCCGGGCCGCGGTCGCGCCCGCTCGAGGCCGGGCCAGGCAACCTCCAGCGCCTCGCCGTTCCCGGCGAATTCCTCCAACTGCGCGAAAGGGTATTCATCGCGGGTGAGGGTCGAGACGAGTTTTAGCATGGGCGCCACTTGCGTATTGGCTTCTGAGTGGAAAGCATCCGGCGCGGCCTGTCAAGCGGGCGAATAAAGAAGCCCATGATGACTAAACGATAACGATTCAGTTAGGCTGTTCCGCCTCCCGCCCCCGTTCCATCGGAGCCTGAACGGGCCTGACCGCCCAAACCGAACCCTTGGCGAACCCTTTCTTTAGCAATTTCAAGGGTATAGCTGCCGAATCCCGAGCCTTTCGCCGATAAAATCAAGGATTTAGGCATCGAGAGGGGCAAAATAAGGCCAAAATCGGAATCCTGCCGGCTTCGGCCCACCATGACCATGCCTTGAACATCCCTTGGATTTACCCTGCCATCAGGCTGTGTACAAGGGGTGTACAAGGGATGCCCATCGGGTGTACCAGCTAAAATCCCATGAACTCCCGGTGAGCATCCCTTGTACACCCCTTGTACACAGCCTGATGGCAGGGTAAAAGCAGGGTATCTGGATAATGAATATGGATCCCCGGAAAGGCCGAAACGAGGAGAAGGAATGGGAGGATTATTACTAAACTCTGTAAAAACAGTCAGTTATAAAGCCGAGGCTGACAAACGGCGGCTTTTCAAGAGAGGGGGGACATCCGGACGGCTTTTGGCTCTGCGAATGCCTTTCGTCTGTAAAATCAGAGGTTTATGCGTGCCGCAGGGCCGAATTAGAGGCGAAATCTGAACCGATCCGGCTAAACCGTGCACGCCCGGCCACGGGCGGGGCGAGGCCCCGGCCGCCGCCGCCCTTATGGGGCGGGGAGCAGTCGGCGGGCGCGCAGGAGGGTGCGGATGCGCACTTCGTCACGCAGGGGAGATTGGGGGTCGAGGCTGCTGATATGCACCCGGCCGGAGGAATGGATGAAAAGTTTGTTGCCGAGGTATATGCCCACATGCACCACCCGCTCCGGCTGGCTGCGGCGGGCCGGGCGCCCAAAGAACAGCAGGTCGCCTTTCTGGAGTTGCCGCAGATCCGGGTCCAGCGGCACAGCCACGCCCTGGCCCGCCTGTTTGCTGGAATCACGCAGCAAATCAATGCCGTTCAGAAAGAAGACCTGCTTGGTCAGGCCGGAACAGTCAAAGCCCTTGGTCGAGTTGCCGCCCCAAAGGTAGGGCCGGCCCAGAAATCGCCGCGCCGTTTGTTCGATGTTCTCGGCGGTGGGCCGCCGCGCCCGCGCCCAGGCGGCGTAGTCCTGGGCCGCGCGCCGGGGCAGGAACCCCGCACGCTGGTCGGGCAGCTCGACTTGATACCAGTCGCCCGTTTCGCCGGTTTTGCGCACGAGGTTGCCCAGCACCACATCGGAGACCGGCGGCGCGTCCGCGCGGGGCTGTTCCAGGACGAGGCCTTCCATGGCCGTGACGATCAGCAGGGGCGCATGCCGCCACGCCTCCGCCTGCTCCCGCGTGCAGCGGACAAACGTGTCCGCGTGCAGCCAGGAGAGGTAGCCATCGGCGGTTTGAACGAGGTACCACGTATAGAGCGGGAGAGAGGAGCGTTTCCAGACGCGCACGATTTCGCCCATCAGGACCTGGTTGCCCAGTTCCGCTTTGTGCTCGGGCTGCAGCCGGCCGCTGGCGACGCTCAGGCAGCCAATGCCCCATACTTGTTCGCCCAATCGTTCCTCCGGCAGCACCTTGATGCGGTCCGCGACCTTGACCCCCGTGCGCTCGACGGCGCGGAGGATTTCGATTCGGGCTTCGGCCCGATCCACTTCGCCGGTCAGGACCAGCCCGCGCCCCAGGCGCTCAAGGCCGACGTTGAAGATTGCCAGGCGGCCATCCGGGGCGTAATCCTGCTTTACGCTCTGGAGCGCGCGGTCAACCGCGCGGGAGTGATCGTCTGTGGGTTTGACTCCCGGGCCCGCCGGATGCGCGCAGCCCCCCAGCAGGGCCGCCAGTGCCACCCCGGAAATCCAAGCCAGCCAGCTTCGTTTTCGTCTATTCACAAGTTCAGATATAAGGCGATAAACAAGCCGGAATCCGGCCCGAAAGCCAGCATAAACACAAAAGCCGCGTGGCGCCGCCACGGGGGCCGGGGACTTCGGCCAAGCGGCCGGCGGGCCGGAGGGCGGGCGCCGGGAAAAGAATTGCTTCCCATTCTGCGGATTTACCCTTGCGCCAGCGAGGCGGGGAGAGATAATAAGAATGCGCGCTCGCTGTGGGCGGGGGCGCTTTGGTGAACGCTCGATTACTGCGGTAGTTGCTTATGGATGCCATGTTTCGCTTCAGGATATGGGGAATCATGCTGAGCCTGTTGGTGCTCCTGACCGCCAGCCTGCCGGGCGCGACCCCGGAACGCCGGGTGCTGGTTTATACCAAAAACGGCAAGGGATATGTCCACGACAACCTCGCGGCGAGCTCCGCGGCGATTCAAAAGCTCGGCGCCGCGCATAACTTCGCCGTGGATGTCTCGGATGACCCGGCGGTGTTCTCCGATCAGAACCTGAAACGGTACCGGGCGTTGATCTTCAACAACGTCAATAATGAGATTTTCGACACCGAAGAGCAGAAGGCGGCGTTTCAGCGTTATATCCGGGCCGGGGGCGGGTTTGTGGGGCTTCATTCCGCCTGCGGCGCGATGCGCAACTGGCCGTGGTTCTGGGAGCTGGTCGGCGGCAAGTTCGTGCGCCATCCCAAACTGCAGACGTTCACCATCAAAGTGAAGGATTCCCGGGATATTTCGACCGCGCATCTGCCGAAGACTTTTTCCTGGACGGACGAGTTCTATTTCGTGGACCACATGCCCAAGGGCCGGCATATCCTGCTGGCGGGCGACCTGACCACGCTGGACGATCCGGCCCGGGAGAAATATCCGGGCCGGATGTTCGGCGACGAGTTTCCGCTGGCGTGGCGCCGCAAGTTCGAGGGCGCGCGCACCTGGTACACGGCGTTGGGGCATAAGCCCGAGCATTATTCCGACCCCAAACTCACGCAGCATATTCTCGGCGGCATCCTGTGGGCGATGGGCCAAAGCCCGCGCGCCGCCCGTCACCCATAACCCTCCCTGGCTCCCCTTCGATATTTATGAACACATCATTCCCGGTATCCCGACGGCAATTCCTCCAGGCTTCGCTGGCCGCAACGGCTGGCGCGGCGGTCTTCCCAACCATCGTGCCCGCTTCTGTCCTGGGGGCGGACGCGCCGAGCAAGAAGATTCAGGTCGGCCAGATCGGCTGCGGACGCATCGCCCTGGGCATGGACCTGCCCGGCATTATCAAGCACGACATCGCCCGCGTGGTGGCGGTTTGCGACCTGGATTCCAAGCGGCTGGCGAACGCCCGCAAGTTTGTCGAAGACGCCTACGCCAAAAAGCCGGGCAGCGCAAAGGCGGTGGCGGTGAACGCCTACGGCAATTACCGCGAGCTGTTGAAAGACCCGCAAGTGGACGCGGTGGCCATCAGCACGCCCGACCACTGGCATAGCGAGCCGATCATTGCCGCCGCGCTGGCCGGCAAGGATATTTACGTGCAGAAGCCGCTCACCATGACCCTCGTGGAAGGCCGCGCGGTCAGCGATATTGTCCGCGCCCGGAAACGCGCCTTCCAGATCGGCAGCCAGCAGCGCTCGGGCACGCAGTTTCGCCTCGCCTGCGAGCTGGTGCGCAACGGGCGGATCGGCAAGCTGCGCCGGGTCGAAATCGGCCTGCCGGTGGATCCCGCGGGTGGCCGCACGGAGGAGATGCCGGTTCCGCCCAACCTGGATTACGACCAATGGCTGGGCTGCACGCCGAAGGTGCCCTACACCGAAGACCGCGTCCATTCCCAGCGCACGACCTTCGAGCGGCCCGGGTGGCTGCGCATTGATTCCTATTGCCTCGGCATGATCACCGGCTGGGGATCGCACCATGTGGATATCGCGCACTGGGGCATGGGCACGGAGTTCACCGGCCCGATTGCCATCGAGGGCAAGGCCGAGTTTCCCACCGAGGGTTTGTGGAACGTCCACGGCCCTTACCATATCGAAGCCCGCTACGCCAACGGCGTGCTCATGGTGATTGACAATACCTTCCCCAACGGCGTGAAGTTCGAAGGCGAGAACGGCTGGATCTTCGTCAGCCGGGGCAGCGCCAAGGTCACCGCCAGCGACCCGGCCACCGCCTTTGGCAAAGCGCTGGATGCCAGCGATCCCAAGATCCTCAACTCGAAGATCGGGCCGAACGAACTCCACCTGCCCAGGAGCGAAGACCACCACCTGAACTGGCTCCAGAGCATTCAAACCCGCCAGCCCGCCGTCACCACGCCCGAGGAGGCGCACCGCTCGACCAGCGCCTGCATCCTGGGCTGGATTGCCATGAAGCTGGGGCGCCGGCTCCGCTGGAATCCCGAACAGGAAACCTTCGTGGATGACCCGCAGGCCACCGCCCTGCTGTCCCGGACGCAGCGGGCGCCCTACGGCATTGACCGGCTGCTCAAAAAGCCTTGAAGCCCGGGAATTGCCGGCCGAAATTGATGAATTGCCGCCTCCGGCTGCCGATTGCCATGAACCTTGCCTCCGACCTCAGCCTGCTCATCCTATGCGCCGCGCTCCCCGCCGCGGCGGCCGGCGACCGTGTCCGGCTCATCACGCTGGACCCCGGCCATTTCCACGCCAGCCTGGTGCAAAAGAGCATGTATCCGCAAGTGAGCCCGGAGGTGCGGGTTTATGCGCCCGCGGGCGCGGACTTGCAGGAGCACCTCAAGCGCATCGAGAGCTTTAACACCCGCGCGGACCAGCCCACGCACTGGCAGGAGCAGGTCTATACCGGCCCTGATTTCCTGCGGCGCATGCTCAAGGACAAGGCGGGCAACGTCGTGGTGCTGGCGGGCAACAACGCCCGCAAGACGGATTACATCAACCGCGCGGTGGGGGCCGGGTTCAACGTGCTGGCCGACAAACCCATGGCCATCACGCCCGCCCAGTTTGATCAGCTTCGCCGGGCCTTCCGCCGCGCCGCCGCGCAAAAGGTGCTGCTCTACGACATCATGACCGAGCGCTACGAAATCACCAGCATGCTCCAGCGCGAGCTGGCGCGCATGCCGGAATTGTTCGGCGTCTTGCAGCACGGCGCCCCGGAGCAGCCCGCGGTGGTCATTGAAAGCGTGCATTACTTCTTCAAAGAGGTGGCGGGCAAGCCGCTGATTCGGCCCGCCTGGTTCTATGATGTGCGCCAGCAGGGGGAGGCCATTCCGGATGTCGGCACGCACCTGGTGGACGCGGTGCAATGGATTTGCTTTCCCGACCAGGTGCTGGATTGGCGCCGGGATATTCAAGTGTATCACGGCCGCCGCTGGGCCACCCGGCTCACTCCGGAGCAGTTCAAGCGCTCCACGGGCCAGGACCGTTATCCGGATTATTTCAAGAAAGATATCGGCCCGGACGGCGCGCTCGAGGTGTATGCCAACGGCGAGGTCGGCTACGCGCTGCGCGGCGTCCACGCCCGGATCACCGCGCTCTGGGGGTTCCAGGCCCCCGCCGGCGCGGGCGACACCCATTACGCGCTGCTGCGCGGCACGCGCTGCCACCTGCGCATCCAGCAGGGCCCGGAACAAAACTACCAGCCCGCCCTTTATGTCGAGAACCCGATCGGTGTCAGCGCCGCCCAATTTGAGGCGGCGGTTCGCGCCGCGGTTGCCAAACTCGATGCGCAATGGCCGGGCGTGGGGCTCAAGCCCGCGGGCGCCTCGTGGGAAATCACCATTCCCGCCCAATATCGCGTGAGCCACGAGCAGCACTTCGCCCAGGTGACCGAGAAGTTCCTGGGCTGCCTGGCGGCGGGCCGGCTGCCCGACTGGGAAGTGCCCAACATGCTCGCCAAGTACTACACCACCACCCAGGCTTACCGCCTCAGCCACGCCCGAAAATAGCCAGCGCCGTTTGACAGCCGGGGCGGCCTGGGGTTGATTAAAAGCAGTGATGCTTTGCTGCCAGCGCGTCCTCGGTTGGGGACGATTCGCCCTGCTGTGGGGCTGCGTGCTGGTCTGCGGCACCGCCCGGGGGGCGGGGGTCACGCTCATCACGCACGGATATGGAGGCAACGTGGCCGACTGGGTGATTCCCATGTGCAATCAGATCCCCCTGCGGAGCGATTTCCCGGGCACGAACCACACCCGCTACCAGTTTTCCATTACCCGCAGCGGCAATCTCCTCTATACCACCGTGACCCTGCTCGGCGGTGGGGATCCGCTCACGTCGGACTCGGGCGAAATCATCATCGCCCTGGACTGGTCCACGCTTTCCTCGCTCGGCGGAGCCTCCAGCTCGGAGATTGCGGCCGAGGCGGCCGAGGCGTTGCTGGCCTCGAACCTGATTCCGGCCCTGGGCGGCCGGCGCCTGGCGGAACTGCCGCTCCATCTGATCGGGCATAGCCGCGGCGCTTCGGTCGTGGCGGAAATGGCGCGCGAGCTGGGCGCGGTGGGGGTCTGGGTGGAGCATCAAACCACGCTGGATCCCTACCCGGTGAATCTTCTGGGTGATCCCGGCACCATGCGAAACTACGCCAACGTCTTCTATGCCGACAACTATTGGCAAAACAGGGATTTCCCCGCTGGCAAATCGCTGGCCGGCGCCTACAATCGCTACCTGCCGGAGTTGAGCGGCGGTTATGCTTCCGGCCAAAACCATAGCGATACCCACCTGTGGTACCACGGCACCGTGGATGGGAATACCCCGGCGGGAGATAACCTGGCCACCATCACCAGCGCCCAGCGGAGCACCTGGTGGACAGCTCTCGAGCAGGCCGGCACCAATGCCGGCTTTCGCTACAGCCTGATCGGCGGCGGCGACCGTTTCAGTTCCCAGGAGCCAAACGGCCCCGGCAACGGACGCATCAACGATGGGGTGAACCGCAAGTGGGATCTGGGGGCTGGCGCGGGCGCCAACCGGACCAGCCTCCCGGCGAACAGCGGCGCCTGGCCGAACCTGGTCCGCCTGAGCCTGGCCGGAACAAACGTGGTGGTCTCGGGCCAGCCAGTGCCGATTGCGCTCTACTACCAGCTTGGCGCGGCCCCCGCCGCCACCGGCAGCCTGAGCCTGTACTTGGACCTGGATGCCAACCCCTACAACGAAAACGAAACCGAACTCCTGAACTGCACGCTCAGCGGCACCGGCCCCAATGCGGTCGCCGCTCTTTCCACTAATGCGCAGCCCAACCCCGCCGCGATTATGCCGCGAACCTACCGCCTGTTTGGGCGGCTGGCCGACGGCTCCCGCGCACGGTATTTGTATGCGCCCCAAACCATCACCCTGACCCCCAGTCTGCAGGCGCCAACCCTGCTCGACCCGGTTTGGCAGGGCAACCAGTTCCGCTTCACCCTGGCGGCCATGCCGGGGCAGCGCATCGTGATTCAGCGCACTCCCGACTTCCAAACCTGGACGCCCGTGGTCACCAATGTGATGCGGGGGCCTTCCGCGCAGATTATTTTATCCGCCAGCTCCGCCGACCCGCCCGGCTTCTACCGCGCCCTGCTGACGCCTTGAGTGCGGGCGAAGGGGGGAGCAAGCTTGCAGGGCGCATTGCGCGTCATAGAACTGGCGGAAGGGGTGGGATTCGAACCCACGGTAGGGTTACCCCTACGCCTGATTTCGAGTCAGGTGCCTTTAACCACTCAGCCACCCTTCCGCGGCAGGCCAACCGAGATATATTGTGCCGCAATTTACGGCGACGGCAACTGGATTCATCAGGTGCGCCAATCCTTTTGGGCCTGAACATTCTGGCAATACGCAAACCGACCCGGAGCGCTTCATCCCGAAACGCCCCGCTTTCCCGGAGCCGGAAAGCTGAGCCGCCCCGGACGGCATCCGCCCCGCAGGGATTCTTCTCGGGATATGCCCCTCGCTCGCATCCGTCACCCGGGAGGGAGGGTTGACAAAGCCATTGGGGCGGCACAGGTTGATGGCAGCACCGATCAACTTATGAAAGCAACCCTCGCCCTGATTATTTTGGCCGGGTTTCTCGGGGGAACCGCCTGGGCTGGCCCCGAAGGCGTTCTCAAGCGCGCCCGGGAAACGCGCGATCAGAATAACGTCCGACAGGATGTCGCGCCGGTCCGGCCACCGCCGCCGCCCACGCCAGCGCGCCAACCCGCCGCCCCGGCGCCTTCGGGGCCCTTGCAGCAGAGCCTGGCCCGGGTGCGGGCGGATTTGGCGACCATCCAGGCGAATTCCCCGGTCACCGTCACGCAAAAGCAGCAGCTTGCCAAAGACCTACTCGCCTGCGCGCAGGGCGCCAGCAAACCATCGGCGGCGACCGTGGCCGCCCTGGCCGACAGCCTCGTCTCAGCCCTGGCGCAAAAGCCGCTGCCCGAGGCGAGCCGCCAACGGTTGGTGTCAGACCTGGCCGCGGTGCTTAACCCGGCCAACCTGCCCCCCGCCCAAATGCAGGCTATTTACAACGACATCCAGGCCATCTTTCAAGCCAACGGCCTGCCGCGCACCGAAGCGGTAAAACTCGCCGACCAGGCCCGGGCGATCGCCGCCGAAACCCGGAGATAAGCTCCAGCTCCTCCCCGGAGGAGAGGCGTTCCTGATTGCTGATGAAACGAATCGGACATCCGCGCCGCGGGTCCAGCCGCCCCCGGCTTTCGACCCTCGCGCCGATGGCTCTGCTGGCCCTGGGCTGGCTGCTCGCGGAGGCAACCGCGGAGGTGACGCGCACGAATATTATGAACAACCCACCCCCCCACACCGAACTCGCCACGTTCGGCGGCGGCTGTTTCTGGTGCACCGAAGCAGTGTTTCAGTTGCTCCCGGGAGTCAAGTCCGTCACCAGCGGTTATGCGGGCGGCCACACGGCAAACCCGACTTATCGGGAGGTCTGCACCGGCGACACCGGCCATGCCGAAGTGGTCCAGGTTGAATATGACCCGCGGCAGATTTCCTACGAAAAGCTGCTGGCGGCCTTTTGGGAGGCGCATGACCCCACGACGCTGAACCGCCAGGGGGCTGACGCCGGCACGCAATACCGCTCCATCATCCTCTACCACAACGACGCGCAAAAACGCGCCGCGGAGAAAGCCAAAGCCGGGGCGCAACCGCGCTTCCGGGCGCCGATAGTGACGGAGATCGTGCCGCTTGAACGGTTCTACCCCGCCGAAGCCGGCCACCAGAATTATTACCGCGCCAACCCGAACCAGCCCTACTGCCGGATGGTCATCCAGCCCAAAGTGGAAAAGTTCACGCGCCAGCTCAAAACCATCTCCCCGTAGCCGGAAATAACGATAAACGGCCCGCCTCGGGACGCACGCTCCCGGCGAAGCCGGGCGCGCGGGTTGAACTATGGCGGAAATAACAAAGGCGGCCCGTTGCCGAGCCGCCTTGATTCACCCAACTCCCAACCAAAATCAAAGACCCTTTTGGATCATATACTTTAGCAGGTCCGAAACGCGGCAGCTATAGCCCCACTCGTTGTCGTACCAGCTCACCAGCTTGAAGAAGCGCTGGTTCAGCTCGATGCCGGCCCCTTTATCGAAGATCGAGGAAGCCGGGCTGTGGATGAAGTCCGAACTGACCACTTCGTCCTCGGTGTATTCGAGGATGCCCTTGAGGTAGGTCTCGCTGGCCTTCTTCATCGCCGCGCAGATTTCCGCGTAGCTGGTCGGTTTGACCGTCCGCACCGTCAAGTCCACGGCCGAAACGGTGGGCGTCGGCACGCGGAAGGCCATGCCGGTCAGTTTGCCTTTGACCGCCGGCAGCACCAGGCCCACGGCCTTGGCGGCGCCGGTGGTCGAGGGGATCAGGTTCAACGCCGCGCTGCGGCCGCCTTTCCAGTCCTTCTTGCTCGGGCCGTCCACGACCTTCTGCGTGGCGGTATAGGAATGGACGGTGGTCATCAGCCCCTCTTCCACACCAAACCCTTCCTTGAGCAGCACATGCACGATGGGCGCCAGGCAGTTGGTGGTGCAGGAGGCGTTGGACAGAACATGATGCGCTTTCGGGTCGTAGCTGGCTTCGTTCACGCCCATGACAATGGTCGGACACTCGCCCTTGGCGGGAGCGGTAATGACCACCTTCCTGGCCCCGGCAGTGAGATGCCCCTTGGCTTTCTCAACGTCGGTAAACAGGCCGGTGGACTCGATCACCACGTCCACGCCCAATTCTTTCCAGGGCAACTGGGAAGGATCTTTGGCGCTGACCACCTTGATCTTTTTGCCGTTGACGACGAGCACATCCGCGTCCGGCCGGTCGGCGGTGGACTTCTCCGACCCGATGGCGCCGTTGAAGCGGCCCTGGATGGAATCATACTTCAGGAGATACGCGAGGTTATCCGCCGGCACAATATCGCCAACGGCAACGACTTCCACGTCTTTCCCGACCAAACCTTGCTCGACCATCGCCCGGAACACCAGGCGACCAATGCGGCCGAACCCATTAATTGCAACTTTGACTGCCATAATTCGTTTTCAGATAATATGTAAAATAGAACAGCTAAGCATATCACCCGCGCTCCGGAGGTCAATAGGCAAACCAACAAGCGCGGCGGCCCAAAAAACCCAAGCCGCTCCGCAACCGCGCGCGCCCCGGGCGCATGCCTTCCGGGCCGGCGATCCGCGCGGACTCAGGAGGCGCCGCTCCGGCTCCGGGGCGGCGCGGCCGTGACCCCGAGCCGCAGCGGGGGCAGAAACCGCACGGCCAGCTTCTCCGTCAGGCTGAACAGCACAAAGCCCTCCGCGCCCAACTCGCGCGCCAACTGGATTTGGCGGACGAGCTGCTCCGGCCCGGACAGCGTGTGCGCGCCGATTCCCGCGTAGCAGGGAATCCGGTGGTTGACCGCCTCCACCTGCTGGCGCAGCAGTTCGGCGAACTCCAGGTCCTCCGGCTCATAATTCATCGGGCAGACAAAGTCGAGATACCCGGCGTCAACCCAGGCCAGCGCGTCCTGGCCCACCACCTGGCGGGCGCTTTTCCAGTTGCCGAACACCGCGGCCGAGACCTTGATCGCGGGCTTGATCCGATGCGCCTCCTGGCTCACGGCGCGAGCCAATCACGCGGCCGGTGCGCGCCGCGAGCCCGGAGGCGCCTCGGGTCCAGCCCGCGATCAAGGTCTCGGCCGCGGTGGTCCGCAACCGGACAAGCGCCCCCCAGAGGGCGGGGCAGGACGCGCGGGACCGGG
>ERZ1026796.1647-NODE-1647-length-14403-cov-5.379868_pt1 | contig 14403 bp, 9 predicted proteins | sample MGYA00520874_ERZ1026796 | MGnify/ENA primary metagenome ERZ1026796 (study PRJEB33270, sample SAMEA104284474) | anaerobic digester metagenome | biome: Anaerobic digester microbiome; feature: mesophilic sludge digester; material: Anaerobic digester biomass | place...
GCCCCACGACGGCCAGCACGTTCTCTCCGGCCCGGATAAAGCCGAGAGCGCCGGAGACATCGATGCTCTCGGGCGTGCCCGCCTCGCGCGAGGCGGTCGCCGTCCAGGACGCCAGCGGCGTGCCCGCCGGCGCGTTGCGCGCCGCGATGCGCTGCCCGTTGAGGTAGGCCGCGAACCCATCGTCGTAATCGATCCTGAGGGTCAGCGCCCGCGCCGCCGCGGGATCGGGCAGCACGAAGGCCTTGCGCGCGAAAACCGTCGTGTAGCCCTTGCGCATGTCGTCGAGCACGGTGGCGTCATCGCCGTCGCCGTACCCGAAGCCGCTGGGCCCCTCGAGCCACGCCGAGTCGTCGAAACCGACTTGCGTCCAGCGCAGATCGCCGCCGCTGGGCTCGCGCGTGCCCTTGAAGTAGCGCCACGCCTCGCCCTTCACCACCAGAGCCTGCGCCCACGCTTCGTCCAGGCCTCCGCGCAGTCGGCGCGGCACGTGCTCGTGGAGCCAGCCCATGCGCGCCGTCCAGTACGAATCCACCGCGTCCCGTTCCTCGAAGGTGTACTGCGGATCGATCAAGGCGAGACGCGCGCGGCACTCCCGCCGCGAAAAGGCCCCGTCCAGCAGCTTCTCGAGCCAGGCGTGGTAGCCGGGCGCGAAGGCCGGATGCTTGAGGAACCGCCGGATCGAGGCCGTCGTGGGGCGGAAGAGCTGCTCGGCGGCGGAGTAGAAGCAGGTGTCGAAATCCCACGGGATCAGCACCGCCTTGCCATCGCTTCGCCTGAAGTAAATGAAGTAGTCATCGCCCTTGTCCTTGGCGATGTTACCCTCGTTGTTGCTCAGGCAGGCCTGCGCGGCGAAGAAGAGCAGCCACTCCTCGACATCGATGAGCGGCGCGACGGCGGCGGCGAACTCCGCATCCGGCGTGCGCGCCGGATCGAGCGCCTCGCAGAGCGCGATGACCTTTTCGTAGGTGTCGTGGTCCCAATCGCCGTTGATGCGCTCGTAGAAGGGCCGATACGCCTCCGGAGACGTCCCCAAGTAGGTGAAGTCGGCGCTGCGCCGGAGGTCATCCACCTCCAGGCCGCGGTACAGCTCGCCGTCATCCTCTCCGAAGTTGCGCGCGCAGAAGTCGCCGTCCACCGCTTCGACGCGGAGGTAGCGGTCGTCCCACGCGCCGCGGATCCAGAGGTTCACCATCCATTCCTGCGAGTAGGGCAGCCCCGCGCGCTTGAAAATGTCCATGGCGAGGTGCTGCCGCTGCGTGTACCGGCGGTTGAGGTTGAGGCGCTTGATCCCGCGCATCCGTTCGGCGTCGTTGAAGTTGACGCGGTAATTCTTGGGCGTCGCGGTGCGCGAGCCCGCGCCCCGGTACCTGATGCCGACGTTGTAGCGGATCTCGCCGCCGTCGCCGATGAAGGTCGCATCCAGCGGAACGTCGCTGGCCACATCCCGCGTCGTCAGCGTGGTCCAGACGGCATCGGTCACGAGCACGCGGTAGCCGACGGCGCCGTTGGCCGGCGGCGCGCCATCGTCCACCACAAAAAGGAAGTCCCTGCCCGCCCCGGGCGCATCGGTGGCCAAGCCGGGCGTGTCCCCGTCATCGGCGACGATGTGGAAGGCGACCAGCGCGCCGTCGGCGAAGGGACCGATCAAGGCGGCGTATCCGCCGTCGCCGGCCCGTTCGTCGCCGCCCGTGCCGTCATCCCGCATGGGCGCCGCCGCGGCGGCGCCGGCGTTCACCCGATACCTCAGCTCCACCGACGCCACGGCATCGCTGTCGGCGACCCGGCACGTCACGAGCACCCGCTGGTTCGATCTCGGCACCGGCGGGTCGTGGCGCGCCTGGGAGACGAGCGGCGCGATGGCGCGGTCGGGCGGCGCGACGCCCGGCGTGCCGCCCGCGACCGCCTCCCAGGCCGCGGCGCAGTTGCTTCCCGTCCTCCGGCTCGTGCGCAGGCACAAGGCCGCGCCGCCGCCGTCGGCTTCCGGCGGCCAGAAGCCATCGTCGGCGTACGCGACGGCGTCGACGATGTTGTACCAGGCGTCCCGCAGGACGAGCTTCTCGCGCGAGTTGCGGAGCGCGCCTTCGAAGCTGCCGGCGACGGCTTCGGGCGGCACCGCGGGGCGGGCGGCCCTGAACGCCGCGGCGTCGCGGGGGATGACGAGTTCGGCGCCGGGCGCCAGGATCGTCCCCTCGGGAAACCTGAAGTGAACGCCCTCGGTGAAGCGCCATCCCCCCAGATCGACGGCGAACGCCGCGCGGTTGGCGATGGCCACGTATTGCAGCCCCAGCGGTTCGGTGGGAGGCGTTCCCGTGTGGGCCGGGTGATACATGATCTCGCTTATGTACACGTCGTCTCGGACGGGCGGCGCGTTCGGCGCGTTCCACGTCGCCTGGGCGAAGGAGGCCACGTTGTCATCCCCGTCCGGGAAGCGGCCGAAGCTCTGGGCCTCGGCCGCAAAGCGGGGCCGGCACGTGTCGAGGATCGTTCTTCCGTCGGGGTGAAGCAGCGCGTAGAAGTCCTCGCCGGGCGGCGGCTCGAAGGCGAGCGGCACGGCGAGAAACGAGTCCACGACCGCGGGGGCGAACGTGTGGCAGACGACCAGGCCGGCGCCGCGGGCGAGCATGCAGCCGCCGAGCGCGAAGGGCTCCGGGCCGGTGCGGACGATTTCGATCCAGGACGCCGCTCCGGCCCGCGCGACCTCGTTGATGCGCACGGGACGCACGGCGGGCGCGCCGGCCGAATTCGCCGCGCCGGGCGTGCCGCCCGCATAAGCGCTCGCCTGCCACGACCAGGGGAAATCGTTGTCCAGGCGGGCGCTGCGGAGCTCGAGCGTCGCGCCCTCGCCGTCGGGCTCGGCGGGCCAGGGGTCTTCATGGCCGTAGTGGACGAAATCGACGCGCACGCCGTCGGGCCTGCGCAGGATGAGGACGGCGCCGTCGTTATCCAGACTCCCGTCCCAAGGACCGTAGGCGTCCGCCACGCCCACCGCCGACGCCAGGCGGGCCGGGTCGGCCGCGACGACGGCGAAGGCGCCGGGGGCGAGCATCGCTCCCGCGGGAAACTCGAACCGCACGCCGCCCTCGATGCTCCAGCCGGACAGATCGACGCGCTCCGTGCCGCCGTTGAGAAGCTCGATGAATTCCAGGCGCGGCTCGCCCCCGAGGGGGTGGTAATTGATCTCGTTCAGGACGACGCCCAGTTCGCCGCCCGCAAGTCCGGCGCCGAAGGCCACAAGCAGCAACGCCACCCCGGTCACGCGACCTCCTCTCGATCCTCGGACGCGAGGCGGCTGAAGACCGCCGCCCGGAACCGCGCGGGATCGTCCTACGGGAGTCGATAATACGGCCTGCGGCCGGAGGCATCAATTTACGCCCACGGCGGGGCGTGGCGAAAAAAAACCGCCCGAGGGCGGTTTCGCGTTTGGAGCGGGCGATGAGGCTCGAACTCACGACAACCACGTTGGCAACGTGGGACTCTACCACTGAGTTACGCCCGCGTGTCCGTGTCCTATGTTACTATCGGCTCCGGAGTTGTCAATCCTTCGCCCGGGCGCTTCCGCCGGCCGGGCAGCGGTCCCCGGCAGGGCCTCAGGCGATCTTCTTCTCCAGGCAAATTATGTTGCCGGTGCCCCGGTATTCGATCTTGTCGGTGCAGCGGCGCATGAGCAGGATCCCCAGGCCGCCCTTTTTGCCCTCCTTGACGATTTTGCGCTTAGCATCGTGAAGCGCGTGGGACATGAGCGACCAGCCGAGGTAGAACTCGTAGTCGAAGCCCTCGCCCTCGTCGGCGATCTGGATGCGCACGCGATCCTTCTCCAACAGGTAGATGACCTCGATCTGCTTGTCCGGGCTGTGCTTGTTGCCGTGGCGGACGGCGTTGTCCAACGCCTCCTTGAAGGCCTTGAAGAGGAGGTCGAGCGCCTCCACCGACAGCCCGGACTGGGACAGCAGCTTGAAGGTGAGGTCGTGGGCCTTCTCGACGCGGCTCTGGTTGAACCTGAAGGCGAACCTGACCTCCTGCAGGGCGTGGCCGCGGTCCTCGGGGACGCGCCTGAGTTCGGTCTCGGCCAGCGAGAACAGCTCCAGCAGCTCGAAGGGATCCGTCAGGTAGTCGTTCTCCCAGATCCTGAAGGCGCTCTGGCGATGGACGTTCGACCCCTTGGGATAGAGCTTGATCACCGAGGTGAGGCTCTTGCCCTTATCCAGCTTGATGCGCGCCAGGAAGATCCCCTTGGGATCCATGCGATCATCGACGATCACCACGGTGGGCGCGACCTGCTGGTACTGCTTGAGGGCCGTCTCGGCGGAGTGGAAGAGGTGAAAGGAAGCCCTGGCCTTGGCGAGCCTGAGCCGGACGACCTCGCTGAAGTGGCCTTCCTTGGGGACGAGGAGGAGCACCGATGCCTTGCCGGCGGGAAGGGGCTTATGGGGCCAAACGGGAATCTTCCGGGCGGTCTCCTTGATCTCCGAGGCCCGCGCGAGGCCGCCCGCCGGCAGGGAGCCGTCCTCGACCCCCCGCAGAATGTCCTTGGCCTTGTCGACATCGACCGCGAGCGGCACGACGGTCGTGAGCCCGAGCAGATCCAGGGACACGGCGACGGTGCGCGGCACGTGAGCCAGGACGAGCGCGCCGCCGGTCTCCGCCAGCTTCCCCTGCCACTTGATGAGAGCGCTGATGCCCGTCGAGTTGATGTAGGCCACCGAGGCCATGTCGATGACCAGGTACTTGTCGCCGCCCTGCGCGGCCTTTTCAAGGGCGGCCGTGAACGCTTCGTAGTTGGGCGCATCCACGAATCCGCTGACATGCAAGACCGTGCACTTGGCCGTGTGGCTCACGGGAACGTGTTCGGGTACAATCTCTAACTTCGGCATCGGGATGCCTCTTTCGCGCCGCGGTTCCACCAGCGCCTGAGGTCTATTGTACCCCCGCCCAAAGTCGGGTCAACAAAACCGGCGCGGGCCTCTGGCCGCCCCGCGGCGCCTGTGCTAGAATCACGCCACGCCCCCGCGGCGAGGCCCTAGAAAGGAATTGCCATGCCTCCGCAACCGCTCCTCCCCTTCGATTTCGTCCAGAGCCTGGAAATCAAGTTCCCCATCGAGGAGATCCGCAAGCGCAACCAGCAGCGCTACGAGATGGAGCACCTCTCGGCGATCGTGCATTTCGATCCCGACGCGCGGATCGTCGCGGGCTACAAGGATGTCTCCGATCAGGAGTTCTGGGTGCGCGGCCACCTGCCGGGCCGCCCGCTCCTGCCCGGCGTGATCATGCTGGAGGCCCTGGCGCAGCTTTGCTCGTTCTACCAGCTCACGATTCAACCCGACGCGCCGTTCTTCGGCTTCGGCGGACTGGACGAGGTCAGGTTCCGGGGCATGGTCGTTCCGGGCGACCGCCTGTACCTCGTCGCCCGGGCCTTGGACATCAAGGCGCACCGGGGGTATTACCAAACTCAAGGCCTGGCCGGCGGCAAGCTGGTCGTGGAAGCCAAGGTCCTCGGCATAGCCTTCTGAGGGAATCCATGGCGCGTCTCGCCCTGGTGTCAGCAGTCATCCTCACCCTGGCCGCGCCGGCCGCCGCGGCCGGTCCGGCGCCGCTCTCGCTGGCGGGCCGGTGGCGCTTCCAACTGGACCGCGAGGACGCCGGCATCAAGGACCGTTGGTTCGAGCGCGCGCTTCCCGAAAGCATCACGCTCCCCGGGGCCCTCCAAAACCAAGGCTTCGGCGACGAGATTTCCGTCCGCACCGAATGGACCGCGAACGTCTACGACCGGACGTGGTACGAATCGCCCGCCTTCGAGGCCTACCGCCGGCCGGGCAACGTCAAGGTGCCCTTCTGGCTCCAGCCCGACCGCCACTATGTCGGCGCGGCTTGGTACCAGCGCGACATCGCCATCCCCGAGGAGTGGCGCGGAAAGCGCGTCGTCTTGACCCTCGAGCGCCCTCACTGGGAGACGCGCGCGTGGATCGGCGGCCGGGCGCTCGGCGTCCGCGACAGCCTCTCGACCCCCCATGTCTACGACCTGGGCCCGGGCCTCGCGCCGGGAACGCACACGCTCACCCTGCGCGCCGACAACCGCATGATCGTGGACGTCGGCATCTGGGCGCACAGCGTCTCCGACCACACCCAGGGCAACTGGAACGGCATCGTCGGGCGCATCGAGCTCGCGGCGACAAGCCCCGCGTGGATCGACGACGTGCAGGCCTTTCCGGATCTCCCGCGGCAAACCGTGCGCCTCGCCGTGCGGATCGGCGGGAGCGCCGCTGGCAAAGTCACGGTCCGGGCGGGCTCGGCCGCCGCGGAGGTCGACCTGGGGGCCGATGGCGCCGCCGTCGAGCTGGAGACGCCGTTGGGCGCCGGCGCGCGGCGGTGGGACGAGTTCGCCCCGGAGCTCCAGCGCCTCTCGGTCGCCCTCCGCGGGCCCGGCATCGCCGACGAGCGCGTCGTGACCTTCGGCTTGCGGGAAATCGCCGCCCGCGGAACCCGGCTCGTCCTGAACGACCGCGATCTCTTCCTGCGCGGCACGCTTGAGTGTTGCATCTTCCCGCTGACCGGATACCCGCCCACGGAGATCGAAGCCTGGAAGCGCGTGATCCGCATCTGCAAGGACCACGGCCTCAACCACATCCGCTTCCATTCCTGGTGCCCCCCCGAGGCCGCCTTCGCCGCGGCCGACGAACTCGGCTTCTACTACCAGGTGGAAGCCGCCGTCTGGACGGCGGTGGGCGACGGCGGTCCCATCGACGCCTGGATCTACGCCGAGACCGAGCGCATCCTCCGCGCCTACGGCAATCACCCGTCCTTCCTCCTCATGGCGCACGGCAACGAGCCGGGCGGGGCGCGCCGGGACGAGTGGCTCGGCCGCTGGGTCGAGCACTGGAAGGCGCGCGACGGCCGCCGGCTCTACACGAGCGGCTCGGGCTGGCCGGCGATCTCGGAGAACCAGTACCACGTGACTCCCGCTCCCCGCGGACCCGGCGGTTGGATCGGCAAGGACTACCGCGCGAGCATTCGGAACCTCTCCGCTCCCGTCATCGTCCACGAGATGGGCCAGTGGTGCGTCTACCCGAACTTCGACGCCATCGCCAAGCACACCGGCCCCCTCAAGGCCCGGAACTTCGAGATCTTCCGGGACTCCCTCGCCGCCCGCGGGATGCTCCCTGAGTGGCGCGCTTTCCAGCGCGCGTCGGGAAGGTTCCAGGCGCTGTGCTACAAGGAGGAGGTCGAGGCGGCCTTCAGGACGCCGGGGGTGAGCGGCGTTCAGCTGCTCGATCTGCACGATTTCCCCGGACAGGGCACCGCCCTCGTGGGCGTGCTTGACGCCTTTTGGGACGAGAAGGGCTATATCGCCCCCGCCGAGTTCCGCCGGTTTTTCGGCGCCACGGTGCCCCTCGCGCGCATGGAAAAGCGCGTGTGGACGACGGAAGAGACCTTCGCCGCCGAAGTGCAGGTCGCTCACTTCGGCCCGGCGCCCCTCGCGGGCGCCCGACCGTACTGGCGGCTCGTCGGCGCGGCGGGCCGGGCGGCGGGCGGCCGACTTCCGGAACGCGACGTGCCGATCGCCCGGGAAACGCCGCTGGGCCGCATCGCCTTCCCGTGCGCCGACCTCAAGGCGCCGGCGGCGTACCGCCTCGTCGTCGGGCTGGAGGGCACGGAGTTCGAGAACGATTGGACGATCTGGGTCTACCCCGCCGCGGTCCCGCCGCCCGCGCCGGCCGGCGTGCTCGTGGCGACGGCGCTCGACTCCGCCGTCCTGGCGCACCTTGCCGCCGGCGGCAAGGCATTTCTTCATTCCGTGCGGCTGCAGGCGGCGCATCCGAGGGGTTCCTTCACGCCGGTTTTCTGGAATCGCCAATGGTTCCCCGGGCAGGCCTGCCAAACCCTGGGGCTGCTCTGCGACCCCGCCCATCCGGCCCTGGCCGCGTTCCCCACCGAGGCGCACTGCGACTGGCAGTGGGAGGATATCGTCGCCCACGCGCGCTGCCTGGTCATGGACACGCTGCCGCGGGAACTCCGCCCCATCGTCCAGCCCATCGACGATTGGAACTCGAACCGCAAGCTCGGCCTGGTGTTCGAATGCGCGGTGGGCCGCGGCGCGCTGCTGGTCTGCACGGCCGATCTCGCGCGCGACGCGGCGAGGCGCCCGGCGGCGCGGCAGCTCGCCCACAGCCTGGCGGCCTACGCCGCGAGCCCCGCCTTCGCGCCGGCAACGGCGGCGGACGCGGAGGATCTGCGGGAACTCCTCGCCCCGGCGCGGGCTTCGAAGCTCGTCGCCCTCGGCGCGACGGTGCTGCGAGCCAGCAGCGAGGACGCCGCGAACGGCAACGTCGCCGCCAACGCCCTCGACGGAGACCCGGAGACCTTCTGGCACACCGCCTGGACGCCCGCCCCCGACCCGATGCCGCACGAGCTGGTCATCGACCTGGGCAAGGAGATCGAGCTCGAGGGCCTGATCTACACCCCGCGGCAGGACATGACCAACGGCCGCATCGCGGCTTGCGAAATTCACGTGAGCGCCGATGCCGCGTCCTGGGGCGCGCCGGCCGCCGCGGCCGCCTGGAGGGACTCCGACCGGACCGAAACGGTGAAGTTCGACCGCCCCCGCGCGGGGCGCTACCTGCGGATTCTCATCGGCGCGGAGGTGCGCGGCAACCCCTTCGCGGCCATCGCCGAGCTGGACATCATCCCGGCGCGACGCTGACCTCCGCGCCCGGGATCAGAACTTGTCGAAGTAGATCCGCTCCTCGGGCAGGCCCTTGTCCTTGAGCACCCCGATCACCGCGTCGATCATGATCGGCGGGCCGCAGAGGTAGCATTCCTTGTCGGCCGCGTCGTTGATGATCCGGTCGACGACCAGGTGGATGAACTCCGTCTCGCCCTCCCACTCATCGCCGGGCTCCAGGCCCGAGAGCGAGGGGAAATAGCGGAAGTTGCGGTGGCGCGCGGCCCGCGCCACGTTCTCCTTGTGCCAGTACAGGTCCCGGAGCGCCCGCTGGCCCACGAAGCAGTCCACCCGGCGCTGCGTGCCCTTGTCGAAGAGGTGCTCGACGATGGAGCGCACGGGCGCGACGCCCGAGCCGCCGCCCACGCAGATGATGGGGCGGTCCGAATCCTCGCGCAGGTAGAACTCGCCGTAGGGTCCCGTGATCGTCACGCGGTCGCCTTCCGCAAGGAGCGTGTGCACCCACGTCGTGCAGATTCCGTTGGGCACGAGGCGGATGATCAGCTCGACAACGCCGGAGTCCTTCGGCATGGAGGCGATGGAATAGGCCCGGAAAACGGGCTCGAAAATCGGCGGGGTGAGCCTGAGCAGGTAATCCCGAGGCACGTTGAGCTGGCAGTACTGGCCCGGCTTGAAGGCGATCCGCGGGGGATCGAGCAGCTTCAGCCTGAGGAGCTTGGTGTCATGGCTAAGCACCTCCAGCTTCTCCACCAGGCACGCGAATTCCTGCACGGCCAGCAACTCCGCCGGAATGCGCAGATCCAGATCGTTCTTGACCTTGACCTGGCAGCTCAGGCGCACGTTGCGCCGGACCTCGGCGCGCGTCAGATGCATGCGCTCGGTGGCGAGCGCCGAGCCCGCGCCCGCGCGCACCTCGACCTTGCAGTAGCCGCACGTCCCTTGGCCGCCGCAGGCGCTGGGGATGAAGATTTTCCGCTCGGCCAGGGCCATGAGCAGATTGGCGCCGCCCCGGCACTCGAAGCTCACCGCCGGATCATGGTTGATCTCGACTTTGCAGACGCCGTAGTCGGCAATGTACTTCTCGGCGATGATCAGGACTAGCGCGAGGAAGCCCGACAGCCCCCCCAGCACGGCCGCGCTCAGCAGCAGAAGCCCGACATCCATGGCGCCCTCTACCTGATGGCCACCATGCCGGCGAAACCCATGAACGCCATGGCCATGGTTCCCGCCACCACGATGGTGATGCCCGGCCCCTCCAGCGCCGGCGGCACCTTGCTGAACCTGATTTTCTGGCGCAGGCCGGCGAGGGCCACCACCGCCACGAACCACCCCAATCCGCTGCCGGCCCCCCAAGCGACGGACTGCAGGAACCCGTAGCGCCAATTCACCATGAACAGGCACAGGCCCAAAATGGCGCAGTTGACGGTGATGAGGGGCAGGAAGATGCCCAGGTTGTCGTAGAGCGTCTGGCTCTTGCGCTCGATCACCATCTCCACGAACTGCACCAACCCCGCGATGAGCACGATGAAGACGATGAACTGGAGGTACTCCAGGCCCAGGGGCACGAGCACCAGGTGGTAGACGGGCCAGCCGGCGGCCGCCGTGAGCACCGACACGAACGTCACCGCAGCGCCGAGGCCCAGGGCCGTCTGCGTCGTGTTGGAGACGGCGATGAAGGAGCACATCCCCAGAAAGTAAACCAGGAGGATGTTGTTGGTGAAAACCGCGGCGAAGAGGATGACGAAGGGCGAGATTTCCGGCATGTCACTTCCCTCCCGGCCGCGCCTTCCCGGCCTGGGCGCGAAGCTGCAGGGCGCGGCACACCCAGATGACCACGGCGAGCCCGAAGAAACCCGCGGGCGCCATGACCATGATGTTCCACCGGGGCAGGCTCTCGGGAACCACCGCGACGCCGCACAGGCTGCCGAACCCGAGCAACTCCCGGGGCAGCGAAACGAGGATCAGCACCAGGCTGTAGCCGCAGCCCGCGCCGATGCCGTCCACGAAGGCCAGCCAAGGCCGGTTCTTGGTGGCGAAGGCCTCCACGCGGCCCAGCACGATGCAGTTCGTGATGATGAGGCCGACGTAGGCGCCGATCTGCTCGCTCACCGCGAACATGTAGGCCGCGAGAAAGAGGTGCACGACGATGACGAAGCTCGCGATGATGAGCATCTGCACCAGGAGCCGCGTGCGCGGCGGCGTCGCGTCGCGGACCAGGGCGTACAGGCAGCTCGAGCACGCCGTCACCAGCGTCACGGCGACGCACATGACCAGCGTGTTCGTCACCAGGTTCGTCACGGCCAGCGCCGAGCACACGCCCAGAATCTGCCTGAAGAGCGGGTTGTCGTCCCAGAACTGCGTCTTGAACGTGCGGTACTCCGGGCTGGCCTTGATCCGCAGCCCGAGCGGCATGGCCGGCGGCGCGATGTTGCGTGCGTGCTCGCTCACGGCGCGTCACCTCTTCCCGATTCCGCGCCTCTCGGCCGCATCCAGGAAAGCCCCGATGTCTCGGACCAGAAACGCCTTGACGCTGTTGGTGGTCTCGGTGGCGCCCGTGATGGCGTCGACCTCGTTGAGCGCCTTGGGCTCCTTCCCCCGGGCGGTGAACTCGACGCCGACGGCCCCCCCGGCGTCCCTGACGCGCTTACCCTTGAAGGCGTTGCGGAACCACTCCGCGTTGATCTCGTGCCCGAGCCCCGGGGTTTCCTCGTCCTTGTAAAAACTGATGCCGCGCACGGTCGCCAGGTCGGGCTCGAGGGCCAACACGCCCTCGATAGGGCCCCAGAACCCGACGCCCCCCACCCTGAAGGCGTAGCCGATCACCTTGCCGCGCGGCTCCGAGCCCCCGCCGGGAGCGTCGGTTTCCTCGTATCCTTCCCAGACGACGAGGGGCCGCCCGCCCGAGGCGCCGGCGTACTCGCGCTCCGCCACCACCGCGTCGAAGCGCGCGAGGATTTCTTCGCTGGACGCGTCGTCCCGAAGAACGTATCCCAGGGCGCGCATGATTTCGCGGCACATGGCGGCCTGCCGGTTGGCCTTGATCTTCGGGGCGGTGAGCTGGTTGACGAAGGAGAGGACGAGGCCGAAGGCGACCGCCACCCCCACCGTGTAGCACCAAACGTACACCGGGCCGCGCTTCTTCATGCCGGGGCCCTCCGCGCGCGGTACCGGCGCCGTATCGCAAAGTGATCCAGGATCGGCGCCGCGGTGTTCATGAGCAGGATGGCGAACATCACCCCCTGGGGATAGCCGGAGTACATCCAGATCAGCACCGAGATCGCGCCGATGCCCAAGCCGTACAACCAGCGGGTCAGGGGGTGCCGGGGGCCCGACACCGGATCGGTGGCCATGAAGACCGCGCCGAAGAGCAGCCCGCCGCCCAGCACTCCCATGGCGCCGCAGGGCCAGGCCGAGGGGGCCGCGTGGTGCCCGATCGCGGCGGTGACGAAGGCGCCGATGACCGTCGAGATCATGATCGAGAAGCTCGCGACGCGCGTCAAGGCGAGGATCAGTCCGGCGGCCACGATCCAGATGCGCAGGGTCTCTCCCACGCTGCCGGAAGCGAGCCCGAAGAGCAGATCCCCGAAGGGAACCGGACATTCCTGGAGGGTGGTCAAATGGGCCGGCGTGGCCGAAGTCACCGCATCGACGCCCGCGTCCCAGGCCGCGAACCCGCCCGCGGCGCCCGGGATCGGATTCGTCCACACGCCGCCCACCATGTGCCGGGGAAAGGAAATGTACACGAAACACCGCCCGACGAGGGCCGGGTTGAAAACGTTGTACCCCGTGCCGCCGAACACCTCCTTCCCGAACACGATGCCGAACACGATGCCCACGGCGCAGACCCAGAACGGCGTCGTGGGCGGGAGCGTCAGGGGAAAGAGCAGGCACGTCACGAAGGCGCCCTCGTTGAGGGTTTCCTTCCTGGCGCCCGCGAAGATCGCCTCGACGCCCACGCCGAAGATGTACGACACGGCGATGAGCGCGGCGACGCGCCACCCGAAGGCGTAAACGCCCCACGCGGCGCAGGGCAGAAGGCACAGGATCACGACGCTCATGAAGCGCTTCACGTCCATGTGCCCGCGCACGTGCGGGGCGCCGGCCGTCACGTCGCCCTTGCCGAAAAGAAAGGTGTCGATGGCGTCCACCGCCGGGTGCACCGGCGACAGGCGGGGATTCTCCCGCGTGACGCGCAGCAGGTAATCCAGGATGCGGCGCAGCCTCCCGATCATTGCGCCAGCTCCTCCCGCACGGCCCTCTTGCCGCGCGCCAGCTCCTCGTGGAGCGGCAGCTTGGAGGGACACACGTAGCTGCACAGACCGCACTCGATGCAGTCCATGAGCGCCAGCGCTTCGGCCTCCTCGCCTTGGTCGATGCGCAGAAGCTTCATCAGGAGATCGGGCATGAGGCCGACCGGGCAGACATCCTCGCACCACCCGCAGTTGATGCAGGGCCGGAGTTCGCCGTGGAGGTTCGTGTCGCCGGCCAGGGGCCGCTTGAGAAACGCCGCCAGAAACGTCCTGCCGTAGGAGTCCTTGCGCGCCCCGGGCCGCATGAACTCCAGGAAGCGGCGCTCGCGGTCCTCAGGAAGCACGCTCACGCATTCCAGATCCCGCGTGACGGGGTGCTCCGGCGGGACGGCGACGCCCGTCAGGAAGTTGCCCGCGACATACCGCACCTCGCGCCCGGGGGCGAGGCGGTCCGCGCACAACTCCCCCAGCGGCGTGCCGACGCGGGCGTCGACGATGGCCGGGCGCGCGAGCCCGGCGCCGCCCAGGCACAGGCGCACATTGATGAGGGCCGCGCCCTTGACGGCCGCGTCGATGCGGTTCAGCTCGTCCCCGAAGAGCGGCACCAGCCATTCGTCGAGGCCGGCAGCGGAGCCGCCGTCGCGTAGCGTGTTCGCCGCCTGGCGGCCTAGCTTGGTCCCGGCGAGCCTGTGAAGGGCCCGCTTCGCGGCACCGGTGGCTTTCTGGGCCAGGGGCCGGGTACTTGAAGAGGATGACATCGCGGCTGATCCTACCTTCATGGACGCGCCCTCGGTTTCCTTTGTGGCAATCTATGCCCATGGGGAACGAAAACCCCCGTATAGCCGTCATCGTTCCGAGTTGGAACGGCGAGATGGATCTGCGGGAATGCGTCAGGTCGCTCTATGCCCAGCGCGACATTGACCTCGAACTGATGGTGGTGGACAACGGATCCACTGACGGCAGCGTGCCGTACCTGGAGGCCGAAGGCGTGCCACACATCTCCCTGCCCCGGAACCTCGGGTTTGCCGCCGCGGTCAACCTCGGCTTCGCTTCGACCGAAGCTGATGCCGTCGTCACAGTCAACTCCGACACGGTGCTCGAGCCCGAAGCCCTGATCAGAATGCACCGGGTGCTCACCAGCGACAGCCGGATCGGCGGGGTCCAGCCCCGCATTCTCTCGCTGGTCCGCGGCAAGCACCGTGACCCGGCCGACCCCGAGGCGATCATCTACAGCCTCGGCCAGGCACTGACCGCCGATGGCCGCGCCCGCGAGGACGGCATCGGCCAGAGGCAGGGCGAGCGTGGCTTTCAGGCCCGCGACATCTTCGGCGTATGCGGGGCCGCGTGCATGTTCAAGCGCAGCATGCTTTCCGAGCTCGGCGGCTACGACGAGCGCTACTTCGCCTTCTACGAAGACGTCGACCTCAACGTGCGAGCCCGCATCATGGGCTGGAGCTTCCAGGTGGTACCCGAGGG
>ERZ1026796.1651-NODE-1651-length-14384-cov-2.456688_pt1 | contig 14384 bp, 13 predicted proteins | sample MGYA00520874_ERZ1026796 | MGnify/ENA primary metagenome ERZ1026796 (study PRJEB33270, sample SAMEA104284474) | anaerobic digester metagenome | biome: Anaerobic digester microbiome; feature: mesophilic sludge digester; material: Anaerobic digester biomass...
ACGCAACCCTGGCCGGCAGCGGCTTCAACGCCCGCTTCGACCTGGATCGCGACGGCCGCGTGACCCTGCTGGACATTCAGACCATCGCCGGTCATTGGGAGTGGCACTGGTAGGCCCATCATAACACGCCAGGGCAGAGATGTGCAAACCTCTGCAGGAATTCCAAATGTGGTCGCTGAAGACATCTGGAATGGAGGCTTTAGCCGGTTATTGGGCACTTGAGAACCCTGTGGCAGACCGGCTGAAGCCTCGATTCCGGGTACATTTGGATTTGCTGAAACCTCTGAGCGTTTTACGAAGATCGCCTGGTCTGTGTTATGATGAGGGTGTCATGGCTGTGCCCCTGAGGGCGACGCAATCCGGCGGATTGCGGCACAATGATCTATGGAGGAGCTTTTTATGCTCGATACCAGCTACATCGGCAAAGAACTGCCGCTCATTCGCTACCAGGTGGATCGTAGCAAGATTCGTGAATTGGCCACGGCGCTCGGCGATCCCAACCCGCTTTTTCACGACGTGGAGGCCGCGCACGCGGCCGGCTATCGTGACCTGGTGGCGCCGGTCACCTTTCCAACGTTGTTCCGCTTCTGGGGCGGCACGGAAACGCGGGGCATCCTCACCCAGATGGGGGGCAACATCATGCGCCTGCTGCACGGCGAGGAGGAGTATGAGTATTTCGATGTCCTGCAGGCCGGCGACGAGATCACGGGGCGTCTCGAAATTGTGAGCATCGAAACCAAAGAAGGGCGTTCGGGCATCATGGATTTCGTCAAGACGCGGGCCACCTACCGCAATCAGAGTGATCAGGTGGTGGTCATAGCACGGGCCACGATGGTCCTGCGGCGATAGGCGTGCAGCCGAGAAAATGAGGCGAAAATGACCATTTACTTCGACGATATTCAGATCGGCTCCGCGCTGCCCACCGTGGTGAATGAGCCGCTGACGCAGATCCAGTTTGTGCGCTATTCCGGCGCGTCCGGTGATTTCAATCCCATTCATACCGTGGAACAGGCCGGCATCGAGGCCGGCAATAACGGCGTCATCGCGCACGGCATGTTGGTTGCCGGGCTGCTCGGCCGCGTGGTAACGAATTGGATCGAGCCGCGGCAGGTGCGCAAAATTGCCGTCCGCTTCACGGCCATCAGCCGCGCCGGTGATGTCATCACCTGTCGCGGCCAGGTGGTCGAAAAATTCGAGGTCGCAGGTGAAGCCCGCGTGCGCGGCGAGGTCGAGGCCGTGGATCAAAACGGTCAGGCCAAAGTCAAGGGTGAGTTCATCGCCGCCCTGCCCCGGCGAGTCGAATGAATTCTACATCAGGGTGAGTTTGTCTTGCACGAGGCTGACCAGGAATCTGCGCTCGCCGGCGGTGACGAAGGAAATGGTAATCGCCATGTCATTGCCGTCTGGCTGCGCGGCGACGACCGTACCCCGACCGAAGCGGTCATGCTTGACCTCGGCGCCGGGCTTGTAGACGGTGGCGATGATGCGACCTGATTTGAACAGCGAGCCGCCGGGTGCGTTCGCCGGCTTGGCTTCGGCCTGGGCCGTCGCGATGGCGGCCATCTCCCGATCGCGCCAGGCATCCGCGTACTGCGCCACATCCTCTGACCGGCGCACCTGCATGCGCACCCGTTCCAGCGTCTGGCGCGCCTGGGCCAGGTTGGGCATCAAGCGTCCCTTGTCCACGCTGCGGCTATCGCTTTGCGCCACCACGCGCGAGGCCGTGGCCAGGGCGCGGCTCAACTCATTGAAAACGACGCGCGTTTCCTCCGCAGCCAGATCCACGTTGATCAGACGCACACCGTGCTGGCGGCACAGCTCCTCGCGCAACTCGTCGCGCTGCACTTCTTCCAGCTCCTCCTGATCGCTCTTGCGCACCTTGCGTTGACCTTGCAGTCCTTGCAGCCGCACAGCGACCCCGACATCAGGATAGAAAAGATCGAGCTTGAGGAGTCGTTTGGTGTTTGGATTGCGTAACCAAGCTGGCGTGACGTTCTCTTCCACGGTAAAATCGCCCAGGATGCGGGTGAAAATCTCACGCCAGCCCATCGCATATTGCCACATAATCTGCCTCGTCGTTCTGTTTGGATGGCGGGCAGATTGTAGGTCAAGAGTGCATTTCGCGCAAACAACGCCCGGCAGCAGGCGGCCGCCAAGCGCACGCGCCCGGCGCCTTGTCACCTCTGCACCGGACATGCTATAATCAGATGGGCGCCGCTCGCGGTCGCCCACGGTCAGCAGACAACATATCACACCACAGGAGAGAAACCCATGGCACAAACAGCGCAAGAAAATGCAGGCGCGCAACCCACCCACCACGCGTCGCGACACCACGCGCCGGAGGGACTGGTGATCGTGGCTGAAGCCGCCGGCGAACTCAACGGAGAGATCATCCGTGGCCGGCTGGAGAGCGCCGGTATCCCGGCGGCTCTACAGTACGAGAGCATGGGCACCAGTCTCTTCCCCGTGCCCAGCGTCCCCCTGGGCGTTGTGCGTGTATTGGTGCCGCAGGAGTTCGCAGACGCGGCCCTGGCTCTCCTCAGCGTCGAGGCCGACGCCGACGATGCGTTCGATGAAGAAGCTGATGCCACCGCTGACGCCGATGACGCCAACTGAACGGCTGCGGCGCAGCGCAGAGCGCATCGTTCATCACCCGCGCCTGACCGCGCTGGCGCTCGCTCTCGGCGCCCTGCTCCTCTACCTGGTGACATTAGCGCCCAGTATTCCGCCCACCGACAGTGGCGAGTTGATCCTGGCGGCCTGGTTGCCCGGAGTGGCGCATGCGCCCGGTTTTCCCTTGTGGATCGTCTTGGGCTGGCTTTTCAGCCACCTGCTGCCCATCGGCAGCGTCGCCCAGCGTCTCAATGCTATGTCTGCCTTTTGGGGTGCGGCCGCCGTGGGTATGACCTACCTGCTGTTGCGCGCGGCGCTGCAGCCCGAAACCAGGGGGCAGAGGCCAGGGATCAATGGCGATTCCCTCGTCTCTGCTCCCTGGTTTCTGGCTGTCTCAGCAGTCATCGGCGTGGCGGTCACCCTGACCTTCGCGTTCTCGCGCACGCTGTGGGCATGGAGCGTGGTGGCCGAAGTCTACAGCCTGCACGTCTTCCTGACGGCCACCATCTTGTGCCTGCTGCTGGCCTGGCGCCACCATGTGCAGCAGGGGGAGCCGCCGCGACAGGCCGGCCGCTGGCTGATCCTGGCCGCCCTGGTCTACGGCCTGGCCCTGGGCAACCATAACCTGACGATCGGCCTGTTGGCGCCGGCCATCATCTTCTGGCTGTGGAGCAACCGCCGCGGCTTGAACCTGCCCCTGATCGCCCTCAGCGCGCTGGCGCTGGCCCTGGGCACGTTGATCTACCTCTATCTGCCCTGGCGCGCCAGCCAGGATCCGCTGCTCAATTGGGGCGACCCGCACAACCTGGAGCGCCTGTGGTGGCATGTGAGCGGCAAGCAGTACCGCGTCAATCTGTTCGGCGGCACATGGGAGAGCATGGGGCGTGAGCTGGGCGCCGGGCTGTTGCTGTGGACGCAGCAGTTCACGCCGCTGGCGGTCCCGCTGCTTCTCGGCGGCGTGTGGGCGCTGTGGCGCCGTGACCGTGCCCTGACCCTCTTTAGCCTGCTCGTGGCGTTCTTCGGCGTCAGCTACGCGGTCATCTATGAAATCGCCGATGATCGTGACGCCTATTACCTGGCCTCGTTCCTGGTCTCAACCCTGTGGCTGGCCGCGGCCTGGCAGTGGCTGCGCGATTGGGCGCTGGGACTGAACGCGGTGGTCCCCGCGCCGGCACGGCCCGCTGAACGCACCAAGGCGAGCGAAAATCGCACCAGGACGAGCCGCCGCCCGCCGCCCCAGCCGGCGCGAGGCGCCGACCAGCGGCGCCGGGCGCCGCTCCCCGCGCCGGCTGGCTGGCGACGTCTGCTGCCGCTGACCGTGCTGCTCCTGCCCCTGCTCACCCTGGCCTGGAACTGGCGCGAGGCCGATCATCGCCATTACATCTATCCGGCTCTCTATGCGCAGAACGCCCTGGACGAGGCCGCGCCTAACGCCCTGATCCTGACCGGCGACTGGCAGCTCTACGCGCCGCTGTTGACGCTGCAAGGAGTAGAACAGCAGCGGCCCGATGTCGCCGTGCTCGATGTGCTGCTCTTTCAGAATCGCCCCTGGTATCACCGCCAGATCGAACTGAGCCATCCTGATCTGCTGACGCCGGTGACAGCCGAGCACGAAGCCTTCCTGGTCAAGCTGCGTCAGTTCGAAGCCGATCAACTGGCCGAAGATGATGCGGAGATCAGTCAGCGTTACACGGCCCTGTGGCAAGCGCTGCTTCGAAGCGCACTGGCCACGCGGCCGGTCTATGTGACGCCGGAGGCGCTGGGGCATTTGCGCCAGTTTGAGCTGGACCTGAGCGGCCAGGCGCTGCCCGGCGGGGTGCTCTTGCGTCTGCTGCCCCAAGCGCCCACAGGGGCGCCGGCCCTGCCGCCCTTAGCCTGGAACGTAACGCCATTCAGCGAGGCCATCGCCGCCAATCGCTACCTGGATGAGCCGGCGCGCAAGATTCGTCGCGCCCATGCCGTCATGGCCGTCAACCGTGGCACGTTCAGCCAGCGCTTCGACCGCCCGGCCGAGGCGCTGACCGATTTGCAGTTGGCGACGCAGATTGATCCAACGTACAGCCTGGCCTATCTGCTGCTGGCCGATGTGCAGCAGCGCCAGGGCGACCTGACCGCGGCCCGGCGTTCGCTGCTGGCGGTGCTGTTCCTGGAGCCGGACAACGTGCAGGCACAACAGCGCCTGGCTGCCTTGAAATAACGCGTGATGCGGGAGTGAAGAGCGATGAAGATTGATGTCGTTTTGTCTTACGAACAGGGCATCCATGATGCCGGCACGGCCGCGCGTGCGGCTGAAGAACTGGGCTTCGATGGCCTATGGACGGCCGAAACGCAGCACGATGCTTTCTTGCCCCTGGTGCTGGCGGCCGAACACACCCGGCGCATCGAACTGGGCACGGCCATCGCGGTCGCGTTCTCGCGCAGTCCCACTGAACTGGCCTACACCGCCTGGGACCTGCAGGCGCTCTCGCACGGGCGTTTCATCCTGGGGTTGGGCACGCAGGTCAAGGCGCATATCGAGCGCCGCTTTGGCATGGCCTGGGATTCGCCCAGCGCGCGCCTGCGTGAGATGATCCTGGGCATGCGCGCCCTGTGGAACTGCTGGCAGAACGGCGCACGCCTCAACTTTCGCGGCGAGTATTACAAGCTGACGTTGATGTCCCCCTTCTTCAACCCTGGCCCCATCGAACATCCGCGCATCCCCATCTACATCGCGGGCGTGAACAAGGGGCTGTGTCAGTTGGCCGGCGAGTTGTGCGAAGGTTTCCATGTCCACCCCTTCCACACCGTCAAGTACCTGCAGGAGGTCACACTGCCCAATATCGGCATTGGACTGGTGCGCAGCGGCCGTCAGCGCAGCGATATCAGCCTCTCCAGCTCAGTCTTTGTCATCACCGGTCAGGATGCCGAGGCGCTGACCGCCTCACGCCAGGCCGTGCGCAGCCAAATCGCCTTCTACGCGTCCACCCCAAGCTATCACAGTGTGATGGAAGTACACGGCTGGCTGGAGACCGCGGAGAAACTGGGCATGTTGGCCGCGCGCCAGCAGTGGCAGGAGATGGCCAGCCTGATCACCGATGACATGCTGGAGATCTTTGCCGTCAGCGGTGCGCCGGACGATTTGGCGGCGCAGATTCAGCAGCGCTATGCCGGCCTGCTCGACCGCGTCAACTACTACGTGCCCTTTGTGCCCGGTCAACAGGATGCGCATTGGCGCCGCGTCGCTGGGGCGTTCCATCAAGTTTGAGGTCAAATTGACCCTCCATCATCGGTCTGATACAATAGCCGCTATGCCAAATCATGCACCAGACAATCCGACTCTGCGCCGCATCGGTATTTTACACCATCCCAAAAAGCCGGACGCTCTGCCGTTGGCGGAACGGATCGCGACGGAGATTCAGCGCCAGGGGGGTCAGCCGTCGCTCTTCTCGGCCTGGGAAGAACAAGAAATCAGCGCTCATGTGCAGGAACTCGATCTCCTCATCACCCTCGGCGGTGATGGCACCATGCTGCGCGCCGCACGCCTGGGCGCTCGCTTCCACGTGCCCATGATCGGCGTCAAACTGGGCCGTCTGGGTTTCCTGGCCGAAATCCAGCCCGATCAATGGCAGGAACCGTTGCAGCAACTGCTGGCGGGCCATTACTGGCTGGAAGAACGCATGATGCTCGATGTCTCAGTCAAACATCATGCCAACGAGAACCCGCACGATCATCACTACGAGGCGTTGAACGATGTGGTGGTCAGCCGCGGCAGCTTGGCGCGTATCGTGCGTATCGCCACGTCGCTCGATGAGGGCTACGTGACGACTTTTGCAGCCGATGGCGTGATTGTGGCCACAGCGACCGGTTGTACCGGCTATGCCCTGGCGGCCGGCGGCCCCATTCTGCCGCCCGAACTGAAAAATATCCTGCTCGTGCCCATCGCGCCCCATCTCAGTTTCGACCGGCCGCTCGTGCTGGCGCAAGGCGCCACCGTCAGCCTGCAGGTCTTCGCCGATCATCAGGCCATCCTGACTGTGGACGGGCAGTTCGAGATTGACGTGCATAACGGCGACACCGTGATCGTCACTTCCAGCCCCAACGTCGCGCGTTTCTTGCGGCTGCGGGCGCGTAACTATTTCTATAAGACGCTGATCGAGCGGCTGAAGTGGAATGTATAGAGGGCAGAGGGCAGAGGGCAATGAGATGGAAACTGTAGTGGAAAAATTAGCGCGTGCTTCGGCGGCGATGCGTGTGGGGGAGATGCAGCAGGCGCGCAGTTTGTACGAAGAAGCGATTGGCGACGCGCCAGACAATGTGGAGGCCTGGCTTGGTCTGGCCGGCCTGGTCGGCAGCCCTGACGACAAGCGCGCCTGCTTCGAGCTGGCCTTGCGGCTCGACCCGGCCAACCGGGAAGCCGTCGCCGGCATCGAGTTCCTGCGGCGTCGCAGCCAGATTCCCCTCAAGCAGGGTGAGGTCGCGCCGCTGCCCGATGCTACCCTGGGCAGCCTGATCGAAAAGACGAATCAACGTCTCGCCGCCGCAGAAGCGCAGGCCGACCGTGGCGCGCCGGCGCCCATCGCTGAGGAAGAACGGATCTTCTGCACCAATCATCGCACCGTCGAAACGATGCTGCGCTGCAACAAGTGTGATCGCCCCATGTGCGTACGCTGCGTGCGGCTGACCGATGTGGGCTACCGCTGCAAAGAGTGCATCACCGGCCAGCAGACCATCTACTTCAACGCGCAGTCGCTCGACTATCCGATTGCCTTTGGCGTCGGCTTCATCGTCTGCGCCATCGCCTCACCCCTGGCCGGGCTGCTGCTGGGCAGATTGGGTTTCTTCGGCCTGTGGATTGCCGTGCTGATCGGCTCCGCGGCCGGGGGCATCCTGGCCGAGATGATCCGCCGCGCCATCGCCCGCCGGCGCGGCCGCTACCTGTGGGTCGTAGCAATTGGCGGAATCCTGCTGGGCGTGCTTGTGGGCAATATCGCCATCTTCTTGTTCACCGGATTTTTTCCCCTTCTCAGCCTGGTCACGCTGATCTTCACCGGCCTGGCCCTGAGCACGACGTACGCGCGCCTGCGCTAAATTCATACTGGAATTCGATTTGATATGACATTGACAACAACTGCGAGTGACACATGGGCCATCGAGGCGCTTGGCCTGCGCAAGACCTACGGGCCGCTGGAGGCGGTCAAAGGCGTCAATTTACAGGTGCGCGGGGGCGAGATCATGGGCTTCCTGGGGCCGAACGGCGCAGGCAAGACCACCACGATCAAAATGCTGACCGGCCTCCTGACGCCAACGGCCGGCACCGCGCGCATCTGCGGCTACAACATCCAGGCCCAACCCATCCAGGCCAAGTCGTGCATCGGCTACGTGCCCGATACGCCCAACCTGTACGGCAAGCTCAACGCCTGGGAGTTCCTGCGTTTCATGGGCCGTCTCTATCGTGTGCCGGCCGCACTCCTGGAAGCGCGCGCGGCCGAACTGCTCAAGCTGTTCGACCTGGAAGAGGCCGCTGGCGACCTGCTGGAAGGCTACAGCCACGGCATGCAGCAGAAGATGGTCCTGGCCGGCGCGTTGATCCACAACCCGCAGGCGCTCTTCCTGGATGAGCCAACCGTGGGCTTGGATCCCAAGTCGGCCCGGCTGATCAAGGCTCTGCTGCGCCAGATTGCCGACCGCGGCAACGCCGTCTTCTTCTCCACCCACATCCTGGAGATTGCCGAGCGCATGTGCGACCGCGTGGCCATCATCAATAAGGGCGAGATCATCGCGGTGGGCACGATGCAGGAGCTGCGCGCCGGAGGCGTCAGCGGCTCGCTGGAGGACATCTTCCTCAGCCTGACCGGCGGCGCGGACTACGCGGAGCTGACCGAACTGCTTTCATAGCCACCCAGGGCCACCCGGGGCTGGAGCCACACAGACGAGTTTTGGTGTAGAAACAAATGATCGCTGATACCCTACTCTTATTGCAACTGCGCTGGCAGTTGAACTGGAATAACTGGCGCAAACGCACCCGCTGGCGCAAAATCCTCACCCTGGTGGGCGTGCTCTGGCTCACGGTCATCGGGGGCGGCCTCTCCGGCGCCATCGGCTGGGGCAGCGCGGCGGTGGTGCGGCGTTTCCTGGGCGCCGGGCTGGAGCCGCTCGTCCCTGGCTTGATCCTGACCGCGGCCGCGCTCATCTTGCTCTTCAGCGCGTTCAGCATCGCCCTGGGCAGTCTCTTCTTCAGCAATGACCTGGAACTGCTGATGGTGGCGCCGGTCAATCGCCGTGCGGTCTTCCTCTCCAAACTGCTCGATGGCATCGCCTGGTACTACGCCATCCTGGCGATCACGGCGGTGCCGGGCCTGTTCGCCTACGGCTGGCGCCTGGGCTACCAGGTCTGGTATTTTTTGTTTGCCCTACTCACGCTGCTGGGCGCCCCCCTGCTCACCGCCGGCATCGGCGCATTGGCCGTCATGTTGGTGGCGCGCTTTGCCCCGGCCCACCGCGTGCGCGAGGTGCTCGGCTTTGTGGCGGCCATCTTCGGCCTGAGCTGCAGCCTGCTCGGCCAAACCTCGCGCTTATGGGCGGAGCGCTTCGAGCAGTTCGAATCCGATCCGCAGGCGCTCCTGGCTGCCGTCGAGCGTTTTTCCAATGTGCCCTTGCCCACGCTGGTGGCTGGTCGGGGTTTGGCCGCGGCCGGCTATGGCCGCGTCGGCGCCAGCCTGCTCGACCTGGCGGTCTTTCTCCTCATCACCTTCGGCTTTTTTGCCCTCTGTGTCGTTCTGGCCGACAGCCTGTACACCAGTGGCTGGACGCGTATGCAGAGCACGGGCACAGCGCGGCGCAGTGCGCGCGACCAGGCGCGCGCGCGGCGCGGCGGTGCGCTGGTCAATGCGCCCAGCCTGCTCACGATTGCGCTCAAAGATTGGCGCGTCATCCCGCGTGACCTGCGCAACTTTGCGCAGATGCTCTCACCGCTCCTGCTGGTGCCCATCATCTATATCAACATCGTCACCAACGGCGGCCCGCGCGGGCAAGCCAACATCAGCCAGTTTCTCGGTCGTTTCGAGGGCGGCGGCCCGCTGACGCTAATCGAGATCGGGCTGGCGGGCAGCGTCCTCTTCATCGCGTCGCTTGTCTTCACCCGCGTCGCGCTGACCAGCATCAGCATGGAGGGCAAGTCGTGGTGGCTGCTCAAGGCGGCGCCCCTGGGCAGTTGGGAACTGCTGCGCGGCAAATTCCTGAGCGCCTACATTCCCTTTGTCGGCCTGCATCTTCTATTGATGCTCGGCGCTGCCATCTGGCGCCGGTTCAGCCTGTTGGCCTTTACTTACACCACCCTGGGCACGTTGATCCTGGGCGCGGGCGTCATGGCCGTCTGCGTGGGGCTGAGCGTACCCTGGGCGCGACTCGACTGGGATGATCCGCGGCGCATGAGCTCTGGCTGGGGCGGCCTCATCGCGTTCATCATCCAGACCACCTACACGTTGATAGGATTGGCATTTCTGGCCCTACCCGCGCTGGCTGCCATGTGGCTACCCGCATGGGCGCCGGTTGCCTGGCTGATCGGTCCGGCCGGCGCGCTCGTGCTGACCTTCGCGGTCAGCTTCCCCATCCTCAGCTTTGGCGTTCAGCGCCTGGCGCGAGTGGGAGAGAGCTGACTATTGAGTAAGCCGTGAGTAAGGGTTTTTCACTTCCTGTTTCCTTTTTCTTGTCTCCGGCGGTACGGGCCGTGCCGCTTCTGTTTCTGCGCCCGGTTTATCTGCTGCGCACTTACCGCCGTACCAACTTGCAGCCGGACATGCTGGCCGGGCTGACCGTGGCGGTGGTGCTCTTGCCGCAGGCCATTGTTTTTTCGCTGCTGGCCGGGTTGCCGCCGCAGATGGGCATCTACACCGCGGTGGTGGCTGGCATCGTGGGCGCGCTGTGGGGCTCTTCCAGTCATCTCAACAGCGGGCCAACCAACGCTGCCTCGGTGCTGGCGCTCTCGATCCTGGCGCCCCTGGCCGCACCGGGCACTCCGCCCTTCATGGCCGCGGCCGGTATGTTGGCCGTCATGTCTGGCATCCTGCGCATCGCCATGGGCATTGCCCGCCTGGGCATCCTGGTCAACTTCGTTTCCGATTCCGTCATCGTCGGCTTCACGGCCGGCGCGGGCGTGCTGGTGGCCGTGGGAGAGGTGCGCCACCTGCTGCGCCTCGATTTCAGCGCCTCGGGCCTTTTGGACAACCTGATCAAACTGGCGCAGACCGCGCTGCAGGCGCATCCGCTGAGCATGGCACTGGGCCTGGGCGCGGTCGGCCTCATCTGGCTGCTCAAGCGGCTGAATCGGCGCCTGCCTGGCCCGTTGATTGCCCTGGGGCTGGCCGGCGCGGTGGTGGGCCTGGCCGACCTGGCGAGCGCCGGCGTCAAGATCACCGGTCAAATGCCGGGCGGGTTTCCGCCCCTGGCCCGCCTGCCGCTGCTCGACCTGACCCTGATCGGGCATCTCTCCACCGGCGCCCTGGCCATGGCGGCCATCGGGCTGGTCGAAGCCACGTCCATCGCCCGCTCCATCGCCAGCCAGAGCGGCGAGCGTCTCAACAGCAACCAGGAGTTCGTGGGACAGGGTCTGGCCAACATCGCATCCGGCCTCTTTTCCGGCTACCCCGCCTCCGGCTCCTTCAATCGCTCCGCGCTCAATCTTGAGGCCAAGGCGCGCTCCCCTCTGTCCAACGTCTTCGCCAGCCTGTTCGTCCTGATCGCCACGCTGCTGCTCGGCCCCCTGGTGGCCTTCGTCCCGCGCGCAGCCCTGGCCGGCGTGCTCATCGTGGGCGCCTATGGCATGATTGACCGCAAGGAGATGCAGCGCATCTGGCGCGGGGCGCGTGGCGATACGCTCATCATGGTGGTGACGCTGCTGGCAACCCTGCTGCTGCCCTTGCAATTTGCGGTCCTCTCTGGCATCCTGATGTCGCTGGGCTACTATCTGCTCAAAACGAGTATGCCGCAGGTGCGTTCGGTGGTGCCGGATGAGCACTTTCGCCATTGGATCTTCCAGCCCAGCAAGCCGGTCTGCCCGCAGTTGGGCGTGGTGGACATCCTGGGCGATCTCTACTTTGGTGCGGCCAGCCATGTGGAGGAGATGGTGCGGGCCTTGCAGGCGCAGCACCCCACGCAGCGTTACCTCCTGCTGCGCATGCAGAGCGTGGATCACTGCGACATCAGCGGCATCCACGCGCTGGAGAGCATTCTGCGTCTCTATCGCGAACGGGGCGGCGACGTCTACTTCACGCGGGTACGCGAGCCGGTATTGAAGCTGATGAAATCCACCGCCTTCTACCGGGATGTGGGCGCCGATCACTTTCTGGGTGAAGACGACGCGGTCGAACACCTCTTCTACCATGTGCTCGACCCCGCCATCTGCATCTACGAGAGCGATGTACGCGTCTTCCGCGAGTGCCAGAACCTGCCGCGGCCAGAGTACAGCGTGCCGATCGTCCTGCATACCGACATTCCGGCCGGTATGCTGACCGAGATCGAACCGCGCGCGCTCTGGAATCGCCTGCGCGAACAAAGCGCGCCCATTGTCGTGGATGTGCGTGAGCCGCGTGAGTTCATGCGGGGACACATTGCCCAGGCACAGAATATCCCATTGAATGAGCTGCTGACCCGACCGCTGACCCTGCCGCACGACCGTTTGATCATTCTGGCCTGCCGCGCCGGGCGGCGCAGCGCACGCGCCACCTACGCGCTGCACAACCAGGGCTATAACAACTGCGGCGTGCTCAAGGGCGGCATGCAAGCCTGGGAAGATGCCGGGCTGCTGGAAGCGGTGGATGGGTAACTGTTTTCGCGGCCGGGAGTTCCGAACTCGTTCGGGGAGCCGCCAAGAGAGGTTTTGAGATATGCCAAACGCACCTTCGATGGTCAAAGTCGTCACCTCACGCAACCTGGGTCTGGATTTGGTCCGCGCGACGGAAGCTGCGGCCCTGGCGGCCGGGCGCTATGTGGGCTTGGATCATCCCGACGAGGCCGATCACATCGCCGGTGACGCAATGTACCAGATCCTCAACTCGCTGGACATGGACGGCTATATCGTCACCGGCGAAGAACTCAAACTGGGAATGCATTCACCCTTCGACACCGGCGCCCGCATCGGCACCGGTAAAGGGCCGATGTTGGATGTCGTGGTGGACCCCATCGAAGGCCGCAGTTTGCTGGCTTCGGGACGATCCGGCGCCATCGCCGCCTGCGCGGTGGCGCCGGTCGGCAGCATGTGGGCGCCGCAGCAGGCCATCTACATGGAGAAGATCATCGTGGACGCCGAGGTGGCCCCCGCGCTGGTGCCGGAGTGCATGGACGCGCCGGCCGCCTGGACGTTGGCGCTGGTGGCGCGCCTCAAGAAAAAGGACATTCACGACCTGGTGGTCTTCGTGCTCGACCGGCCGCGCCATGCCGAGCTGGTGGATGAAATCCGCCGCGCCGGCGCCCGCGTCATGCTGCGCGCGGCCGGCGACGTGGCTGGCGCGCTGCTGGTGGTGGCGCCCAACGGCCGCGCCGACATGCTGATGGGCGTGGGCGGCGTGTCCGAGGGCATCATGGCGGCCTGTGCGGTGCGCGCCCTGGGCGGCGGCATGTTGGGACGCCTGGCGCCGCAAAGCGATGTCGAGCGCGAGGAGATCAAAATTGCCGGGCTGAGCACGCGACAGATCCTCAGCGCGCGCGAGATCATCGCCAGCGACAATATCTTCTTTGCCGCCACCGGCATCACCGATGGGCCGCTCCTGTCTGGCGTGCGCTATCACGGCAAACGGGCCGAGACCCATTCGTTGATCCTGCGCGGCGAAACCGGCACGCGGCGTCTGATCTACGCCGAGCACGTGCTACGCTAACTCATTCATCCTTTGTGCGGAGGTTCTTCGAGTCGTGGAGCTTTATCTGATTCGCCATGCCCAGTCCACCAACAACGCCCTGCCTGACCAGACCCTGCGTGTGGAAGACCCGCGCCTGACCGACGTGGGCTGGCAGCAGACGCGGCGTCTGGCCGATTACCTGGCCGCGCAGCGCCTACCCGCGACCGAGGCGGCGCACCTGGCGACCAACGGCAGCAATGAATTCAATCAGCAGGGCTACAGCTTCACGCGCCTGTTGGTCAGCCCGATGACGCGTACGCTGCAAACCGCCCAGGTGCTGGCCGACGCGCTGGGGTTGATTCCAGAGGTGTGGGCTGACATTTTCGAGGTGGGCGGGATTTATCTGGACTATGGCGGACCGATTGGTGAGGTGGGACTGCCGGGCCGCACGCGCACCGATCTGCAGGCCGAATTTCCGCAGGCGATCTTGCCGGACACCATCGGCGAAGATGGCTGGTGGTGGGGCGGCCGCGAAACCCGGCCGGAGAGCCTGCTGCGCGCCGGCCGGGTGATGGAGCGCCTGGCCGCATGGGCTGGCACGGACGAGCGCATCTGCATGATGACGCACGGCGCGTTCAGCGACCGCCTGCTCAAAGTCTACGGCCAGCAGGCGTTGGATGGCGTGGCCTATTTTTTGGTCAACACCGCGATCTCGCGCCTGGATGTGCCAGCCGCGGGCCGCATCTCTATTCGCTACCTCAACCGCTGCACACATCTGACGGCCGATTTGCTCACGTAAAAATGCTTTTGCGTTGAGGACCGCCCCGTGAATGAATTCACGGTCTGATACACCGAAACCTGCTGAAGCAGGTTGGTGTTGGGTGTGTCAGCTCGAGGCGTAAAATTCATGGCAGAACGAATTCACGGGCTGAACCACCCGTGAATGAGCATCGCTCTCCCGAA
>ERZ1026796.1659-NODE-1659-length-14339-cov-3.125528_pt1 | contig 14339 bp, 16 predicted proteins | sample MGYA00520874_ERZ1026796 | MGnify/ENA primary metagenome ERZ1026796 (study PRJEB33270, sample SAMEA104284474) | anaerobic digester metagenome | biome: Anaerobic digester microbiome; feature: mesophilic sludge digester; material: Anaerobic digester biomass...
GAAAGTAGACGTGACTTATAATAGCGGTGGTGTGGCATACAACGATTATATAGTGAAGTTATCCAAGAACATACTAAATTTATTGCTCCTATATACCTGTATCCCGGCGAAAAAGAAATGGAAGCTCTCTGCCAGGGTGGAATTAGAGTTCTGAATGGAACCGAAGAGGCAAAGGAATATCCTTATTGAAATATTTCATAGTTATCTTTCTGCTTACTATCGGCATTTTCCTTAATGCGGAAAATTGGACTGTCCTCGTTTATATGGCTGCCGATAATAATTTAGCAGAAATGGGCAGATTAGATATAAATACTATGGAAAGTGTTGCCCAACCTGCGAATTTGAACTTAATCGTCCAAGCCGATTTTCCTGAAGGAGCGAAACGCTATAGAATTCAGCAGGATAATTCGGAACAGATAACTTCGCCGATTTTAGCCAATTTGGGTAATATTAACAGTGGTGATCCTAATACCTTAAACAGTTTCCTAAAATGGGGTTTCAACCGCTATCCTGCTCAGCGCAAAATGCTTATTATCTGGTCACATGGGGATAGCTGGTATAAAAACAACAGCGGAAAATGGATTTGTCCTGATGATAATGCTCAAGACCTGATAAGCGTTGCCGGGGGAGAACTGGTTTTAGCACTATCCGATATTCCCCAATTAGATGTTTTATTATTTGATGCTTGTAGTATGCAATGTATTGAAGTGATTAATGAAATTCAATCCTTTGCGGATTATATAATCGGTTCGGAATATCTTGTTCCCCAATACGGTTTTCCTTATGAAGATATTATTCCCCTTTTTGAGGGTGACTTTGATCAGCTTTTAGCCCAAATTCCCGAGCTCTATGTTTCTTCCTATTTGCCGGGTCAAGGTATAAATCCCGGTGGAGCTCTTTGGACTGTTACCTGTTCAGTAGTTAAAACAGAATTAATGCATCAGTTTATGCAACAAATTAAAAATTTTGCCGTAAGCCAAAGATTTCTTGCCTCTAAATACTTTACTGTTCGCAATTCCTGCTATTCTATGAATACAGGACTTGCGGATATAGATATCAGGGATTTTTTGGAAAGAGCACAAACGGTTTGGAATAGCGGAATACAAAATCTGCTCTCTCTCTGGAATTCTATGGTTATCAGCAGTTGTTTTACCAATCCTGAAGAAGTTGGCAATATTGGCACAGCTGCAATTTGGTTTCCAGACAGCAGATTCAATTTTGAAAACGGCTGGAGACAATATTACAAGCTGGATTTTTCTCGCTCACGCTGGCTCAGTTTTGTAAATTCAGCTATCGGAAATGATACTATTCCTCCCGAAAAACCAAAACTCCTTTCCCAAAACCTGATTTATAATACCTTGCAAATTTCTCTGCAGGCAGGTCCTGATCCCGATTCCCTTTACTATGAAATAATTAACGATGGAGGTGAGCATTCTCAATATTTTTATACCAGTCCCGATAATTCTGTGTTTACGATTATGCTGCAAATTTCTCAAGCGGGAACATATCAAATAAGAGCTATTGACCAAAGTGGAAACAAAAGCGAACCATTAACCGGAAATTATGCCTATTCTGAACCCCGGGCATCAATAATAATTAACCCTAATCCTGTTTCCGGAACCTCTCTCGCTGTTTTAAGGTGGTGGGCAAGTGAAGAACTTTCAGGTAAAATGCAACTGGAGATTTATAACCTGAAAGGTCAAAAAGTGATAAATAGATGTTTGGGAGAAGTGATTTCAGGTGAAGGCAATTTCCTGCTTTCTGCAGAACCGAAATTTAGAACTCTACCCTCGGGTGTTTATATTTTAAGATTGTATATGGGAAACAGGAAATTTACAAAAAAGCTGACTATCTTATACTAAAATTATGCGTTTGGGTCTAATGTGGATAACCTGTGGATAAGTTTTGTGGAAAAGCTTCTACAAATTATAACAGCCATTATTTCCAAGCAGTTAATAAATTATAGTTATCCACAGTGCTTGTGGATAAGTCCCTATCTGATTAAAAATGAGAGAATTTGGAACGAAGGATAGTTGATGATGAAAAATATTACCTTTCTCCAACTGAGTAATGAACGCCTGCGCTATCTTTCTAAACTGAAACAGAAGAAATATCGTTTGCAGGAAGGACTGGTAATTGTTGAAGGAAAAAGAACACTGGAACAGCTTTTTGCCTGGGGTATTAAACCCAGGGAACTATATATTGTGGAAGGCGAACCAACTGTTTCAGCAGAGATAAATTATACAGTTTCGGGGCAGAGAATGAAACGACTTTGTGATTCTGAACAGCCGCAAAAAATAGCAGGACTGTTTTCCTTACCTAAACCCCGGAAAATAGCTTTTCAGAAAGCATTTTATTTGGACAATATAAGCGATCCTGGTAATTTGGGAACAATTTTCAGAATTGCTTCTGCCTTCAATATTGACAGTTTAATTCTTTCACCTGATACTTGTGAAATTAGCTCTCCTAAAGTGATTCGTGCCTCTTTGGGAGCTGTTTATCAAGTTCCATTTGTCTTTTGTAAAGCGGAAAATCTGCAGGAATTTAATGCGCATATTTTCGCTCTGGATGCCAAAGGGAAATTAACTCTTTCCCGTTTTGAACCCCCTTTTGAACCATATATAGTTGCTTTGGGCAATGAAGCTAAAGGTCTTTCTGAGGAAATTTTGCAGATAGCAGAAAAAATAATCTCCATTCCTATGCCGGGGAAAATGGAATCCTTGAATGTATCTACCGCTGCATCTATTTTAGCGTATTTCATTAGTCAGAACTAATCTTATTTTATCTCCAAGTAGAAGAAAAAAAATAATTTGCACTTGACAAATTTATGATTATATTTGCAAGTGGAATTGAGTTATAAAAGGAGTGTGATTATGGAAAATTTCCAAGATGAAAGGATACTTTTTTTAACCGAAGGACATTCTTCAGGGTTGTGCTGCAAAATAAAGATACCATTGAAGAGAACTGTTATCTATAAATATGAAAACTGGATAGGTGTTTTAATAAAGGAGGAAGGTTGACATCCCTGTCAACCACCTTATAAATATAAGACCCGGATAGGTGTCTTAATAAAGGAGAAACAAAAATGAAACAACTACCAAAACTTCTCGCAGTGATACTGTTACTTGTAATTATCAGTTCCTGCACGATGAACAAACCGATTTGCGCTACCTCTAACCCATTGGGCGAAAAACAAGGTGTTTATTCACAAATCAGTATATTGGGTATTCCTCCTATAGCTAATAAAAATGCTGCTATTGCCAAGGCAGCGGAAAATGGTGGAATAACTAATATTTCTACAGTTGATTATAACACTACCTTTCTTTTCTTCCTGATTAAATATGAAACCATAGTAACAGGAAATTGATGCTGTCGGGCTGTTCCAAGAGAATTAGTATTTTTTATTTTGTTCCTGCTTTCAGTTAGTTTGATATTTTCAGGAAACGGAACAATACTTTGAACTGAAGAAAATGAAGCGTAAACGGGAACTTTATGGTTGCCTGAAGGATGTTTTACTGTAAGAAAAGGTTAGTAATAAGATAATTGTAACTTTGGTTTGTACACCATAGAGGCAAAAGTGTTTTTTGCGAAAGGAGGATCTATGTTTTAGGTGTATTGTTTTTTATTGAAACCGCGCTTCCTTTTTGTTAATAATTATGTGGTTTTCTGCTTTTACAGGAATGACTAATTACTTTTCATTCTAAAAATGATATTAAATGAGGAATTGACAAAAAAGGGGAGATGCAGGACTTGGTAACAGGAATATTTTTCTTAAGGGAGGATAAAGGATGCTGAATATTGTAAATCAGAAAACGGGCTGGATAGAAGTAATTTGTGGAAGTATGTTCAGTGGTAAAACGGAAGAATTGATTCGGAGAATCAGACGTGCCGAATATGCTAAACAAAAAGTGCTGGTTTTTAAGCCGGTTATTGATAATCGTTACGATGCGAATAACATTGTTTCTCATTCACAAATGCAGGCACCTTCAATTCCGATTGCTTCTCCTGGAGAAATTTACAGCTATCTGGATGATGATGTAAAAATAATAGCTATTGATGAAGCACAATTTTTTGAATCCTCCATAGTTGGTATTTGTAATGATTTGGCAGACAGGGGTTATAGAGTTATTGTAGCCGGTTTGGATCAGGATTATAAGGGTGAACCCTTTGGCAGTATGCCTCAACTAATGGCAGTTGCAGAATATGTTACTAAAAATTTGGCTATTTGTGTGATTTGCGGAAATCCTGCCAATAGAACTCAACGCACAATTCATAAGGATGAACAAATTCTGGTTGGTTCCACAGAAGCTTATGAAGCAAGATGCAGAAATTGTCATGAGGTTTTAGATTGATATATTCTACCAGTTTAACAGGTTCCATAATACTGTTTGCTATGCGCATTATTCAGATTTATAATATTTTAATTATAGCGAGGGTTTTAGCTTCCTGGATAGTCAGGAATCCGTATAACCGTTTATACCACTTTCTAATAACTATTACGGAACCGGTTTTAGGTCTAATCCGTCGTATTTTACCTCCGATAATGGGTTTGGATTTATCTCCGATAATTGCTTTTTTTCTACTTGATTTATTATCGCGGCTTTTAGCTTCGTTAATGTAAGATGGAGGAGTTTATGCCCCTATTTCCTTTGGATATAAGACATCAGGAGTTTTCCACTGCAATGTTTGGTTACAGCAAAAAAGAAGTGCGTGCTTTTTTAGACCAGGTTGCTTCAGAGGTTGAGGCATTTCAAAAACAGCTGGAAAAGGAACTGGCGCGTCAGGAACAAAAACAAAATGAAGTGAAACAAGAAGCATTGCAAGCCGGGAATGTTGTGGAAGAATTAAAACGACGGGAAGAACTAATCAGCAGAACCCTTGTTTTTGCAGAAAAAACTAAAGCAGATATTATTGCCAACGCTCGTAAGGAAGCAGAAAATATAATTAAAGAAGCAGACCTGAAAGCTAAGCGAGCTATCCAGGAAGCAAAACAATATTTAAGTGTTTTGGAACATCAATATCTGCAATTAAAGGAACAGAAAAGACAATTCCTGATTCAGTTTAAGGTGGAACTGCAAAGTTTTCAGGATAGAATAAGCAAAGACCCTCTTTTAAGTAAAGACAGTGAATTAAGGTTAGATAGTGAATTTCATCAAATAAAAGAAGAATTTGTTCCCAAACAGGAACATACTGAAACCCAAACAGATAAGAGTAAATAAATGAGCAGTTACAAAAATACCTCTGCCTGGCTGAAAACCAAATTGCCTAAAGAGCCCGAAATTGCAGTTATTTTAGGAACGGGATTGAGTAAATCGGCAGAAGCATATCCAATACTTTATTCTATAACTTATAATCAAATACCTGGTTTTGTTCAAAGCACGGCTCCCACTCATAAAGGAAACTTGTTATTGTGTGAAGTTGAGGGAGTTCCTGTTCTTTTTTTGCAGGGACGTTTTCATTATTATGAGGGTTATTCAATGCAGGAAGTTGTTTTTCCGGTGAGGGTCTTATCAGCATTGGGAATAAAGGTCTTAATAGTTACTAACGCTTCCGGAAGTTTGAGAAAAGAACTGGAACCGGGAACAATTGTGCAATTGCAGGATCATATTAACTTTATGGGCACTAATCCCTTAATAGGAATGAATGATGCTGAAATTGGTGAAAGATTTCCTTCCTTGAATAATCCCTACGATCCTGAACTATGTTTGCTGGCAGATGAAGTAGCTTTTGATTTGGGAATTAAAACAGCTAAAGGTGTTTATATAGCAGTTACAGGACCTTCTTTAGAAACGAAAGCTGAGTGTTTCGCTTTTGCTTCCTGGGGAGCGGACCTTGTTGGAATGTCTACAGTTCCGGAAGTGATAACAGCGCGCCATTCAGGGCTTAAAGTTCTTGGCTATTCAATAGTGACTAACTATAGTAATCTGTTTCATAATTTGGCACATAGTCAGGAAGAAATCCAAAGAATTGCTGATAAATCAGGAAAACTACTACAAAAGTTAATAGCAGAATTGATTTTAAGGATAACAAGGACTTTTTCATTGACACCATAATTGGTATTATAATATTTGAATAATTTAATTTTTGGAAGTTCAACACCAAAGGAGAATATAATGGCAACGAAGAAGTTACCGCCTGAAAAATTGAAACATTACGAAGAAGTTATTCGGGCTGAATTACAGGAAAGCATTGCCTATATTGATAGCATCAATAAAGAACAGAGTTTGGGTGCTCGTGAAAGCAGTGGTGACCTTTCCAGTTATGCTTTTCATCAAGCAGATCAGGGTTCAGATACTAACCTTATGGAACAGTCAGTTATGATGCTGGAAACGGAGAGAGAAAAAATTCGTCAGCTTAATGAAGCACTCCAAAGAATAACTGATGGAACCTATGGTATTTGTGAATTTTGCGGTGAATTTATTCAGGAAACCCGCCTGGAAATTATTCCTTACGCTACCTGCTGTGTTACCTGTAAAGAAAAAAACGAAGATAAAAAAAGGCGGCAAAAGCGTTGAAACAACCTCGGACACAGTTAAAAACAGCTCCTGCTTATGTTATTATGCTCCTAATTTTGGTTTTGGATCAATTAACCAAAACTTTGGTGCGGGTAAATATGGAATTATATGAAATTATTCCTATTTTACAGGATTTATTTAGCGATACATTTATTTTGGTTAGAGTCCAAAATAGTGGTGCTGCTTTTTCCTTTGGTTTTGGCAGTGATTTAATAAACAGGATATTTTTCATCTGTGTAACGGTTTTAGTGGTAGGTATTATTATTTATTTATTACATTATGCTCAGCATAAGATTCAGGTTATTGCTTTCGGTTTGGTTTTAGGTGGAGCTTTAGGTAATTTAATAGACCGGGTTTTATTTGGACCGGTAACGGATTTTTTTTCTATGGATTTTCCCGATTTTATTATGGAACGTTTTCCTGTGTTTAACATAGCTGACAGTTCAATTTTTATTGGAGTGGTTTTGCTGATCATTGATATGTTGTTTATTAAAGATAAGCCAAGCCCTCTTCCCGAAACAACAGACAATATAGAAATGAGTGAAATTAATAAGGAGCTATAAATGAAGAATTATCTTCTTTCCTTTCTGGCAATTTTCCTGGTAGCAGGAATATCTGGTCAAACAGTTCTCACCTGTCACGACATTCAATATACTACCGATCTCACAGGCAATTCACCTTACTACACTCAAACAGTTACTGTTCAAGGAATCGTAACTCATATAATTCCCAATTCAGCTTTTTATATTGCTGATCCGGAAGGAGGTGAATGGAGCGGACTTTATGTTTATCATAGAAACACAAGCAATGTTGTAAGTGTCGGAGATTTAGTTCGTCTTACAGGAACGGTTGATGAGTATTTTAACTTAACTGAATTTACCAATGTAAGTGCTTATGAAATAATTTCCCAGGGAAATCCTCTGCCGCCATTTCTGGAATTATCTACAGCAGGTATACCTTCCGGAACTAATCATCCGGAAAATGAAAAGTATGAAGGCGTATTGGTCAGATTTCAGGATGTAACAATTAAGTCCACACCTGATAGTTACGGCCAATTTTTAATAGCAGACAGCAGCAATATTTCGGCAATGGTAGATAATGGATTATATGCTATTCCTGCAAATTCTATAGTAGTAGGTGAGCATTGGTATATTATTCAAGGAATTGTGGACTTTCACAGCAGTGCCGGGTATAAACTGAATCCCCGTAATGCCAGTGATATGATTAAGCAGGATACTATAGAGAATTCCATAATAAAAATCGTTAGAACCGATCCTACAAGTGATCCAGCTCTTAATACAGATATCTCTATGAGTTTAATTAGCACCAAAATTAAATCCGAATGGGGAGTAATGAGTTATTCTGTTACTTTCAAAGTTAATCCCGCTGAGCTTATTTTTTCGGGGTTGGATATTGATAGCACTTTAACAAGAGATATGCCTGATTTTCATATCAGTGCCGGTGGAGATACTATTAGTTGGACTTATTTTTCTCAGGACGGAATAATATATCCAACCAATGATGCTCTGTTAATCAAAATTCTGGTGAGACCTCTTGTTTATGGAGAACACATAATTGACCTTATCTCTTTCAAATATAATGAAACGGAAGTTAATAACCTGATTGACGGTTCGGTTATAACTAAGATTCAGAAAAAAATTGCCTATCTGAATATTAATCAACAAGGAGATAAGAAAAATATCTTTAATCCGGAGAGGGGAGAGGAAATTATAATCAGCTACGGAACCAAAACCGGCTATCTTTCCAAGGCAATTATCAGAATTTATGATGCACAGGGACGTTTGGTTTACACACCTGTGCATAAAAATATAACTTCTGCAACTGGAATTGAAGAATATAAATGGAATGGACGCGACTCTAATTTGAAATTACTAACTCCTGGTTTGTATTACTGTCATTTGGAGGTTACCGATCGCAGTAGCGGTGATAAAGATAATACTGTTCAGCCCATTGTTATTAAAAGCGCTTTGAAGTGAGGTTTATAATGAAAAAATTTTTGTTTATCTGTCTGCTTCTAATACAGTCCGCATTACTTTTAGCTGTGTTTGATGATTATCAACCCTCTGCCATAGCCAGGGGAATGGGTGGTGCTTATACAGCTGTTTCCAAAGATGCCAATGCTATATTTTTCAATCCTGCCGGGCTGATTAATACAGCTTTTAGTGCTAAACTCAGCTTTTCTCAACTTTACAATCAGGACTTCAGTGAATTGAAAACTGTCGCTTTGGGTTATAAACTTCCTAAAAATCTGGGCACGGTAGCTATAGGAGCAAAAGCAATGGATGTGGATTTTGAGGATGTAAATCTGATGAGTGAACAGGTTTATAGTTTGGCACACGGTTTCTATTTATTGCAGGATATCCATTCGCAAATTTCTTTCGGTTATACAGGCAATTTTTATCGCTTAAGTATAGATGGCGAAGATGACGATACTGCTTTGGGAATTGATTTGGGTGCTCTGGCAGTTTTGCATACCAGAACTCATATTGCCTTTGCTGTTACCAATATCAATAAAGCCAAAATGGGAGATGAAAATCAGATAGACCTGCCCAGTAAAATGGCTTTGGGAATTGCTTATATTCCTTATGAGAAAGTGACTACTTCTATAGAAGTTAAAAAGGACTTTGCCAAAGAAACTGAATTTATGGGGGGAGTGGAAGCACATTTATTAGAGCCCTTAGCTATTCGTTTCGGTGTTCATCAAAATCCTGCTACTTATAACGCCGGTTTAAGCATCTATATCCAGAATTTGGAATTGGATTATTCCTTTACTTATCATAGTGTCCTACCGGCAACACACTATTTTTCTTTGGGTTATAATTTCCAATGAGAGTAAGTATGAAAGCAACAAAATTTATTCCCGCCTTTATTCCTGTCGTCCTTGAATTGTTCTCTATCGTTAAGCGTAATGCCAAACACGATCAAAATATCAGAAAAAAAGATCGGACTGCAGAAAAAATTGGTTCCCTGGAGCATTTACTGGTTCGCCTGGAAAAGAAAGTTCAACAAAACAGGGAAATATACATCAAGAGCTTTAACAAAATTAAAATTTGGCTGGCAATTAATTCCCTGCTCCTTATAGCTATCCTTGTTAAACTGTTTATCGGATAGAATGAAAAATTAAGAATGCTGAATGAACAGCTGAGGGAAACTGTAAATAATTCTCTGTGATAGAGATAATTACATTGTTTTTAAGGCAGATATAATTTTCCTGCTTTTACGGAACCTTAATTCAGTTACCTTATTACTTGGTAAAAATTCAATTCTCTAACAACCCCGTAAAACTTCTATAGTTCCTTTACAGGGTTGTTACAGAAATGTTACCTGGTTATAATATAGTTTTCTAAATGATAATGCATAAATATTTTCCTTTCTGAGATGGATTCCTGTTTAAACAGTAGTCCAGAAAAGTTTATGTGATATATTTATTATACTTTAAAGGAAACAATGTTAGGAGAAAAAAGTAAGTGGCGAAGAAAGCATTTTCTAAACCTGTTTTTTTCTATTGCCTGTTCATAATTTATAGTGTCCCCAATTAAAAATTTACTTTAGGTTTAAATAACTTAGCTTGCAATTTGCGCAACATTTATATATTTTATGCTGCGCATTATTACCTACCAAGTTGAATCTTTTATGCTGCCTTAACATATCTTTAACGATTCCTTAACGAAGTTAATGTATTGTTAAAGAATCGTTAAAGAGTCGTTAAAGAAATGACCAGGTAACAGGTAATTAAACTAAGTCCACAAAGTAATTTTATAAAACAAGATAATAACAGGTGCATTGCTTCTTTCTTGTAATTTCATTCAGTAAAAAAGCTGGAACTATTATATGTCTACGAACCAAGGGACTAGGTAGTAAAGTATTTATTGCTAGCTTAATATGTTCTAATCTTAGCATTAAGATATTACTATCGTCGTTCTATGGTTTTCCTTTGGATTTTTTTAGCACAGGAGGATATAATCATTATTTATGGCTTATCAATAAAATTGTTGTATAATTTATGGCAATAACAGGATGCAATTCAGCAATGCTGTAAGAAATGATTGACAGAATAGGGCATAAAAATATTTAGTGTTTTGTGTGCGCCCTTAGCTCAATTGGATAGAGCATCTGACTACGGATCAGAAGGTTGGGGGTTCGACTCCCTTAGGGCGTGCCATTTTTTTCTTGCCAGCACTTGCTGGCTTTTTTTTGTGGAATAATTATGGCTATGAAACGGAGAATCAAGAACAGATGGAATAATATTATCCTGATTTTCAGGATGATGTTGCGTTACTGGCATTATATGCTTGCCGGTTTTGTATGTATGTTACTTTTTGCTCTTTTTAATGGAGTGAGCGTAACTTTAGTAATTCCAGTGTTTGATTATGTTTTCAAGCCGGATAAAGTCAATTTATTATACACTGATTTCAGCAGTTTTCTTGTGGCTTTAGGAGAGATGCTAAAACAGCATATTAGTTCTTCCGGTGGTTTTTTCCCGGCAATTCAAAATTATGGTGCCTTATGGGAAGATGCTAAAATGCTGATGTTGCAAACGGACTCTCTATCTTTATTGTATTTATTATGTATAGCGGTTTTTCTTATTATCCTGTTTAAGAATATCTTTTATTTGCTGCATAAGGTCCTTTTCAATTCCGTAAGGGGCAGAACTATTCGCGATATACGCAATTATATGTTTTCCCGCTATTTAAATCAGTCCCTAACTTTTTTCAGTCGTCATCGCGTTGGTGATGCTATTGTTCGTATGGTTGGTGATGTAGAAATCGTTAGTGAACAGTTAATTAATTCCTTTGTGAATGTTATTCGGGAAGTGATAACGGTGCTTGTTTTTGCCCGAATAGCATATTTATTAAATCCTGTTCTACTTCTTTACAGCATTATTATTTTGCCGGTTTTTTCATTTACAATAGGTCTTTTAGGCAAGAAAATAAAAAAATATTCCAAGCGCATTCAGGAACAACTTTCTAATCTTTTTTCCAGTGTGGAAGAAGTGCTTAACAGTATGAAAATTGTGCAGGTATTCAGACACGAGAACTATGAAAAGAAAAATTTTGAAACCATCAACCAGAAACATTATCGGATGTGGTTTAAGGCACAATATTACGGAACATTAAATACTCCTATATCAGAATTGAACACTGCAATTACCGGCATAATAGTAATCATTATTGGCGGGAATATGATCCTTACTCCTGGCAGTAGTTTTACTTTAGGTGATTTTACTGCTTTCCTTTTTGCTTTGTTTTCTATGCTGCACCCCCTAAAAGTGATTACTCAGGTCTATACTGATATTCGTAAAGCTCTGGTTTCTCTGGATAGAATTGGCTTGGTACTAAATCAGGAATCCCGCATTCAAGATAAACCCGATGCCATAGCTAAAGATACATTTGATAAAGAAATAACTTTTGAAAATGTAACCTTTGGCTATAAAGAAAATAAACCCGTGCTCAAGAATTTTAATTTAACTATTCCTAAAGGCAGTAAAGTTGCCTTTGTCGGCTCCAGTGGAGGTGGAAAAACAACTATTGCCAACCTGATGAATCGCCTCTATGATGTTTCTTCCGGGGCAATTAAAATAGATGGAATAGACATACGCGATATTAAGTTGGATAATTTACGAAAGTTCTATGGAGTTGTAACTCAGGATTCCATCCTCTTTTCCAAATCTATTAAAGAAAATATTGCTTACGGCAGCCAGGAAGAAGTTAGCGATGAACAAATCATCAAAGCTGCCCAAATTGCCAATGCGGATGAATTTATCAATGAATTGCCCAATACCTATAACGAAGTCCTTGGCAGTAAAGGTTCGGACTTATCAGGTGGACAAAAACAACGACTTTGCATTGCACGTGCCATTGTTGGCGACCCGCCTATTTTAATTTTTGACGAAGCAACTTCCGCTCTGGATACGGAATCGGAACAAAAAGTGCAACAGGCAATTGATAAAGCAACCCAAAACAGAACAGTTATCTTGATTGCTCATCGGCTTTCTACGATTTTGAAGGCGGATAAGATAGTAGTTTTGGAAAGAGGGAAAATTGTAAGTATGGGAACACATCAGGAATTGATCCATAACTGTTCACGCTATCAACATCTTTATCATCTGCAGCAGGGTAAATAAATTAACAAGTGGATAGCAGAAGGGAGAAAAAACAATGAAAATTAGCGGCTTTTCCTTTGTGCGCAATGGGATAAAATTATACTATCCGGTAATTGAGTCCATATTAAGCATTTTGCCAATTTGCGATGAATTTATAATCGCAATAGGGAAAGGTGATTCTGACGATGAAACAAGGGAACGCATTTTGGCATTAAATGAACCAAAGATTAAAATTATTGATACAGAATGGGAACCCAAATTGTGCCAAAGGGGAGTTATTAATGCCTGGCAAACTGATATTGCTAAAAATGAATGCCAAGGTGACTGGCTTTTTTATCTGCAGGCAGATGAAGTTGTGCATGAAAAATATTTACCCGTAATTAAGAAACGCTGTGAAGAACTTTTAAATGATCAAGAAGTAGAAGGTTTACTCTTTGCTTATAAACATTTTTGGGGTGATTATTATCACTTTCAAAACGGGCATGGTTGGTATCCTTTTGAAATAAGAATTATCAGAAATGACCCTCATATCCATTCTTATCAGAGTGCTCAATCCTTTCGCTATTTTGAATATTATGATAATCCGCGTCAGGAAACAGGCACAAGGAAACTAAAAGTTGCCAAAGTAGATGCTGAGATTTATCATTACGGTTGGGTTCGTCCTCCCCATTTAATGCAAAATAAACGCCGAGCTTTAGATTCTGTGCATTGGGGGAAAGAAAAAGCAGATGTTTATTATAATCAAGCTCCACAATATTTTGATTACGGACCTTTGACCCGATTAGCTGTTTTCAAAGGTTCTCATCCTCAAGTTATGCAGAATAAAATTTCTTGTTTTGACTGGCAGGATAAATTGCAACTTACAGGCAAACCCAATCCTTATCGGGAACCGCATAAACATGAAACCTTTAAAGCCAGCTTTTTAACTTTTATAGAAAAACACTTTAATGGCAGCAAACAAATCGGAACATTTAAAAATTATATCTTATTGAAACGATGAGTATAAGCTTAATCATTCCTGTATATAACTATCTGGATTTGTTGGAAAAATGCCTGTTTTCAGTTTACCGGCAAAGTGTGCTACCCGATGAAATTATCCTTACCGATGATGGCTCCGATGATGATATTATCTGCTTTTTTAATAGTCAAAAATTGAAGACAGACATACCCATTATTTTAATCAGACAAGAACATCAAAATTTCCGTTTGGCAAGAGCAAGAAATAATGGTATTTAGGTTAGCAAAGGAGAAATTTTGGTTTTTCTGGATCAGGATATAGTTATTCCCAAAGATTATCTGAAAAGTATCAAGGCAAATCTGACTAAAGGTAATTTTATTCGTGGCTATCCTATTCGTCTGAATAAAGAGCAGACAGAAAAATTAACTTTTGGGTTAATAGAGAAAAATGACTGGAGCACTATTTTAACCAAAGAACAAAGGGAAAAGATAGAAAAACAATATAGAAAGGACTATTTATCCTATATGGCTTTTCGTTATTTACACATTGGACAACATGGAGCAAAATTACGAGGTGGTATTTCAGCTATTTTTAAAAGTGACTTAGAATTAATTAACGGTTATGATGAAAACTATATTGGTTGGGGGAATGAAGATGATGATTTGGGGAGACGCTTACAGGCATTAGGCAGATCAGGTTACAATTTTGTCCGTTCTCAAATTCCTCTTCACCTGTATCATAC
>ERZ1026796.1660-NODE-1660-length-14338-cov-2.114067_pt1 | contig 14338 bp, 12 predicted proteins | sample MGYA00520874_ERZ1026796 | MGnify/ENA primary metagenome ERZ1026796 (study PRJEB33270, sample SAMEA104284474) | anaerobic digester metagenome | biome: Anaerobic digester microbiome; feature: mesophilic sludge digester; material: Anaerobic digester biomass...
ACGGTACACTGGAAGATGGTGCGTGGGAAGTGGGCGCCCCGCTGCGCAGTGCGCGCAGCGGACTGGGCGTGATTGTGGAGAGTGGCGCCCTCTACGCCTTTGGTGGCGCGGACGCAGCCGTGGACTACCACGAACGTTACGACCCCTTTACGCAGACCTGGTCGTCCATCGTGTCGCCCTGGACGGGCGCATGGCGCGGGATGGGTGTGGCTGTCGTCGCGCCCATGATTTACATCAGCGGCGGCTGGAACGGCGATTACGCAGAGATCAACGAGCAGTATCAGGCCGGCTTCCGCACCTTCTTGCCCAACAGCCCGCGCTGAGTGGCGCCCGCTCCGAGTCCATGCACATCAGGCGCCGCGGCCCGGGCAGAAGGCCGGCCAGCTTTGTTTGCAGGCGGACACTCACAGTCCGGGCGCGGCCAACAGGCGAATTCTCTCCAGCGTTTCGCGCCAGGAAATCTCCGACAACCCCATCTTGAGGCGCAGGCGTTCTGCCGGCATTCCGGTGCGGTAATCGCGCACCGCGGCTGTCCAGCGCAGGCCCTCGAACGAGACGCTCTTGGTCATGCCGGCCGCCTTGCCGGTATCGCCCAGGACATACTCCAGATTGCGGGATGTACACTCGAACAGAAAGACCTTCGGCTGGTATTCGCGCAGGTACTGTTGAATGGCCGGCGCCAGTTTGGGGCTGAGGCCAAGTTTGCGCTCTTTGTCATGATAACGAGGGTTGTCATAGCGCACATAGACCGCGGGGCCAAGTGGATCGGAACTGTCGAGATGTTCGAGCTTGACACGCATGGCCTCGCCTTTCTTCATGGCGGTTTGCAGCACCAGGTTGATGAGCAGATAGGGCCGCGCATCAGGCTTGCTGCGGTTCCAGAGCATGTCCTGACTGGTTTGCAGCATCTGCTTGACTTCATTGTCATACAGAATCACCGGCAGCGCCGCGCTGGTCGGCAGATGAATGATCGGCGCCGCGGGATCACTGGCGATAACCTCGGTCGCGCGCAACCAGGCAAAGAAGACCTTCAGGGTCGTCAGGCGGCGGGCGTAGCTTTTGGAGCTGCACGGCGCCTTGCGTTCATGCTCCAGCCAGTAGAGAAATTGCTGCAAGGCCTGGGTGCTCAACTGATGGAGCGGCCGGCTGGCGCCGGTGTGGCGTCCCAGCAAGCGCAGATCGCTCTGAAACGATTTGACGGTGTTGTCGGCAAACCCCTGGCGCACCATGTAAGGATAAAACGCGGTGATGGCCGCGGCCAGGGACGATTGCCCGGTCAGCGTGGGTGTCTGGGTAATAGGCGGCGCCGGCGCCCTCTCCTCCGGCGGCGCAAAGAGACTGGGTTGTACTGCATCGGCTTCTAAATCTGCCATGTGTTACCCTCCCGACACCCATTGCATTTCGCATAGTTTAGCACGCTTAGATTCTAACCCATTTGCGGCGTTTTGTCAATCCCCTCCAAAAATCGAAATGCGTGGCAAATTCAGGGTCAGGTTGGCAGTACGCTGAAATCCTGGAGAATGGACCCGCCGATGAACTCGCGCAACAGCGAGTTGTCGGGCACCATGTCCAGCGGACAAGGCAGAAACCATTGCAGGAAGGCCAGCAGGCGCCGCGCCTCCACGTACTCTAACCCGCTGCTTTCGATCTGCAGCAACAGCGGCTCGACATACGGCTTGAGTACCGCCAGCTCGTAGACCAGGGCCGAATTGAACATCACGTCGGCGTTTTCCTGGTATGGAAAGATGTAGGTCGTTTCGCCGCTGCGCACACTGTCCCAGCGTTGAATCGTGGACTGCGCGCTGTAGCCACGGTACTGCGCGTCGCGTAAAATGCGGCGCAGCAGACGGGTGTCCGTGGTGGGGATGCGGTTGTGATCATCGAGGTTCAACTGTGTCAGGGCCGACACATAGATGCGATAGATGCAATCTGGCGGAATATCAGGCACCAGGTTGGGGTTCAGTCCGTGAATGCCTTCCGCAAGGATCACCACATCATCGCGCAGGCGCGTGGTTGACCCGGTTTCACGTTGACCATTGTGAAAATTGTAGCGCGGCAGTGCCACCTCACGCCCGGCCATCAGGTCGAGCAGGTGCGTGTTCAACAGAGGCCGATCGAGGGCGTCTAGCGCTTCGAAGTCATAATTGCCCTGGGCGTCGCGCGGGGTCAAGTGACGGTCCAGAAAGTAGTTGTCCATTTCCAGCGCAAATGGGCGCAAACCGTGCGCCAACAACTGCACAACCAGGCGTTTGGCAAAGGTGGTCTTGCCAGAGGAGGACGGCCCAGCGATGAGAATCAGACGCACGCGCTCGCGGCGGCTGCCAATGTCGTGCGCAATGGTCGCGATACGCTGCTCGTGCAGCGCCTCATTGACCAGGATCACTTCCTGCATACGACCATCCTGGATAGCGTCGTTCAGAGAGCTGACATCTCCAATCTTCATGATTTCCATCCACGCGCGGTGCTCGCGAAAGACGGCCGCCAGCTTGGGGAAATCCTGATCATCAGGCAACTGATAGGGAGCGCGACGGCGTGGGAAGCGCAATAGGAATCCAGGGGGATAGGGCTGCACGGCGAACAGATGTAAATAACCGGTAGAGGGCAGCATGTAGCCGAAAAAGTAGTCAACCACGCCTCGCAGTTCGTAGACCGGCAAGTACTCCTTGCGCCGATATTTCAGGAGGTTGACCTTGTCCTGGTCGCCTTGCTGCTTGAACAGGGCGACGGCTGTCCCCACCGGTACATTACGGCGCACAATAGGCTCATCGGCTGCGGCGATCTCGTGCATACGCTGATTGAGCTGCGCCACTTCGTCTGCGCTCAAGGGCGGGCGCCCCCTGACCTCGCAAAACAGGCCGCCCATAGTCAAAGAGTGATCCACCAGCACCCTGGCGTCGGGGAAAAGTTCATGCGCTGCGACCACCAGCAGGAACGCCAGTGAGCGCTGATAGATACGCATGCCGTCGCTGTCGGACATCGTCACCGGGCGCACATGGACGTCTTCGTTGACAACCTGACTCAGTTCGGATAGATGCCCGTCCACCAGTGCGGCCATCACCGGGGCCTGCTCCGTGGACCAGGCGTGCTGGATGAAGGTTTCGAGACTCGTGCCGGTCGGGCCGGCAAAGATGCGCCCGTCAGCCAGATGTACCTGCACCGCGCTGCGAGGAAGTGCCGGTACGATTATGTCACTTGGTAGTGTCTGCGCGTGTGCTGCCATGCTTATCGTTCTATGACCTCTCTGAGGTAGAATAGGGTTTAGATAACCTAACTTTACTGCAAGTGCTGGGAATGTCAAAAGATGACCTCTGGTCATCCATCATGTTTGGGAGCCGACACCTATGACCGCACAAACAACCGCACAAACAACCGCCCTCAGCGCGAAGATGACAGCCCTGGATAAGGTGTGGGCAGCGATCGCGCTGCTCACGCCGCTGTGGCTTGCTTTCCTGACTCCCCTGCAACGCCTCGACGTATGGTGGCATATCAAAGTGGGTGAGGCCATTGTGCAGACCGGCCAGATCCCCACGGTTGACATCTACTCTTTCACGGCCAACGGGACGCCATACGGCTACGCCAATGTCTGGCTGGCCGACGTCATCTTCTACGGGCTGTATCGCAGCGGAGGCCCTGCCCTGTTGATCGGCATGACCGGCCTCTTGCTGTGCGCCGCGTGCGGGCTGAGTTGGCACCTGGCCTTTCAGCGCAGCGCCAGCGCGCGCCTGGCGACGGTGGCGAGCCTGGCGGGCGCCGTGCTGATCATTCGTTTTGGCGCCGCCCGCCCGCAGATTTTCTCCATTATCCTGTTTGCCCTGTTTTTCTGGTTGCTGGCTCAGGCGCGTACCCGCGGACAGGGCCGGTGGCTGTGGCCGCTGCCTCCTCTCATGGCGCTGTGGGCCAACCTGCACGGTGCGTTCCCGCTGGGCCTGCTGCTGATCGTATTTTTCCTCGGTGAAGGGCTGCTGCGCTATGGGTTCAAGCAGCCGCTGCCCGCGGAACGACGGCTGCTGCTGGCGCTTGCGGCTTGCCTGCTGGCGTCGGTTGCCGCCGCCGGTGTCAATCCGGCCGGCTACGCGGTTTTCAGCACAGTACAGGGCATCATGGGCGCCCCGGCCGTCCAGCAGTTGGCGCTGGAATGGCAAGCGCAAGATATCAAACTGGGCGCCGATCTGCCATTCTTTGCCCTCTGTGCGCTAACCTTCCTCGTGTTGATCTACACGCCGAGCCGGCCGTGGATCGGTGATGTCCTGCTCTTGGGTGGCTTCTGCGCGCTTGGTTTGAGCGCGCGCCGGCACGGCGTGTGGCTGGCATTGATCGCACCGCCTTTGCTGGCAGGCTACTTGGCGCAATGGCCCTGGCCGGCGCGCCCCGCGCGTGTGACCAAAAGGACAGACGCGCCCGTCACTCACGGCCAGGGTGCGCCGCGCCTGCTGATCGGCGTTCTGCTCCTTCTCACCCTGTTGCTCAGCCCCTGGGTGCGCCCGCGCCTGCCCAATCAGCGCCTGGGTTACGGTTTGCTCGACGCGCGCACCCCGGTCGCGGCGGTCGAGTATATGGCAGAGCAGGGTGTGCAGGGGCGCGTGTTTCATCCGCAGTGGTTTGGTGACTACCTCCTCTGGCGCCTCAGCCCTGCCGTCCAGGTCTTCCTGGATGGCCGCGTGCATCTGTATGACTGGCAGACCTGGCGCAATCACAGTGCGATCCTCAACGCGTGGGATTGGGAACGGCTCCTGGCAGACTACCAGATCTCCTGGGTGCTCCTGGATACCGCCGACCCAACACAGACTGAGCTGCGCGCCGCGCTGCGCGCCTCACCGCGCTGGCGGCTCCGTTACGCCGACAACGTTGCGCTCCTCTTCGGTCGCGCCCCGTAGCTCGGTGCGCTGCCTTCCGCACGATACAGGCAGAGTAGTACATCTGTACCAGGAAAAATCATTGCGATTGGGCCGCGGGTACCATTGAGATTCGCCATCATCGGGACTACACTAGAGCCAATCAAGTACGAAGGAAGTCAGGGAAGTCAGGGCAGTGAGTGCCGTGAACCTTGACCCAAACGAATGGCTCAGCCATCATTCATTCATAAGGAGATCGAAATGTTTACTTATCTGGTCGCTCTGTTGAACCGTGAAGAAGGGCAGGACCTGGCCGAGTACGGTCTGATTATCGCCCTGGTCGCCATCGTCGTCATCGCTGCGCTGACCGCCCTGGGTGGCAGCCTCAACACCATTCTCACCAGCATCTCTGGCGCTATCTAACCTCCCAAGTCGAGCCGTGAGAGTCGCTGTCAGTGAAGCCCGGCATTGGCCTACGGCACTGAGGCGGTAAATCATGAACAGAGCGGGGCTTAACCGATAAGTTAAGCCCCGCTTTGCGTTTCTGCGCGTGGCAGCTTGCGTCATATGAACGTGAAGGAGTGAAAAATGCAGTCACACCAAACCCTTGCCCACCGGCGCCAGGCCGGACAAAACCTGGTTGAACTGGGCCTGCTGTTGCCCATGTTGATCCTGATGCTCGGCATCCTGTTCGACATGGGGCGCGCCTTCAATGCCTACATCGTCATGACCAATGCTGCTCGCGAAGCGGCGCGTGTGGGCGCCGTCACGCCGAGTGACACCGCCGGCATCACCACTGCCGCCCTGGGTGAAATGCAGCGAGGGGGCCTGAGCACATCCTTGACCCAGGTGCAGATCAGCACAAACTACGGAACCCGCGAAGTGCGGGTCACGCTGACCTACAGCTTTCCTCTCTTGGGCGCGATGATCTTTAGCGGGCAACCGGTACTATTGCAACGCGGCGTAAGTATGGTTATCCTGTAAGTGATACTAACAAGAAAGGATCACCACATGTCGCAACCAGGGCAGCCGTTGTTTCCGGAGATGCATCCTCGGCGGTCAGAACATGGCCAGAGCACGATCGAGTTTGCGTTATCTGTGGGATTTGTCATGCTGCTGCTGATGGCGTTCCTTGATATGGGCCGCGCCATTTACGCCTTCGGTGTGGTGGCAGAGGCGGCGCAGGAGGGGGCGCGTTATGCGGTCATCTCCCCCAACGACACAACCGGTATCGTCAATACGGCACGCAGCCACGCCGTGGGCCTCAACCCGAGCCTGCTCACCGTCACGCGCAGCCTCCCGAATACGTCGCAGGTGGACGTGCAGGTGACGTACCAGTTTCGCCCGGTGACTCCCATGATCAGTCAAGTCATTGGAGGAAGCGGCTTTATCCAGCTCAGTAATACGGCGCGCATGTTGATCGAACGCTGACTTAGGAGCGAGCTGGCAGGATCCCCGGCTCACACTCAAGGCTTGAGGATCGGGGCAGCGGCGATTTTCAATGTGGAAGCCCCCCGTGGAAGCCTCCCGTAGAAGCCTCCCGTAGAAGCCTCCCGTAGAAGCCTCCCGTAGAAGCCTCCCGTAGAAGCCTCCCGTAGAAGCCTCCCGTAGAAGCCTCCCGTTGAGTAATAGGAAGCCCTACTTCTTCAATGAAGGACATGAAAGAGGGCAGAGAGAAAGGCAAGAGAGAGAGGCAACAGAATGGAGACAGAAGGATGATTTGCAAATGGATCGCCCAACGGCGTGACCTGGTACACCCCCGCCTGCACAAAGGACGCCAGTCAGGACAGTCGCTTGTTTTGATCGCGCTGCTGCTGCCAGCGCTGCTGGGGGTGATTGCGCTGGCGATTGACGGTGGCTACGCCTATGCGCAGCGGCGTCAGATGCAAAACGCCGCCGACGCGGCGGCCGTCGCAGGCGCACGGGCTTTCGCCCTGCAGAGCAATGTCAACTCCGAAGTGTCTCGCTTTACCAGTGCCAACGGTGCCTCTTCGTTCTCATGGCGTCAGTTAAGCGAAACGCAAACCGATGTGTTGACCAACCTGAGTATCAACCTCACCAACATCGAGGTGACAGCCAACGTGACCTTCGACACGTTCTTTGCTCGCATTGTTGGCATCAACCAGATGACCGCCACGGCCACCGCGCGCGCACGCGTGCAACCGGTGAACGGTATTGGCAACATGCTCCCCATCATTCCATACGAGCAGAATTTCGTCTTCGGCCAAGAGTACAACATGTGGGACAATGTGCAGAACGCGCCTGGCGGATTTGGCTGGGTCAACTGGGACGGCGGCTCGCCGAGTACCCCGGTCCTGGTCAACTACATCTCGAACCCTGCGTCGTCCGGGGTTCGCAACATCGGTGATTGGGTGCATTCGATGACCGGCGTCAAGTCCAGTTCCCAGGTGCGTGACGCCCTCTCCTACTGGCTGAACCGGCCGGTGATCGTGCCCATGTACGATCAGGTCACCGGCAGCGGCAGCAATGCCATGTACCGCATCAGCGGGTTCGCCCAGTTCATCATGACCAGTTTCAGCCTGACCGGAAACCCCAAAACCGTCCGTGGTCGCTTCGCGGGCCTGGTCATGCCAGGCAACGGTGGTTTCACGCAGTGCTTGACCTGTATGGTCACGATCAATCTGAGTCAATAGGGCGCCGTCGCGGCAAGGGCGGAGGCCTGCGCATGACCTCCGCCTCTTGGCGCCAGGAGTTGAGCAATACCGTGCAAAACGTGCAAAACGTGGATCCAAACGAAACAGAAAACGGCCCCAAGTCAGCCTCAGAGCGAGCGCTGGATCTGATGGTGGCGGTGGTGTGGGCGCTGGTGGCCGGCGGCTACCTGTGGGGCCTGCGCCAGGAACGCAGCCTGGCCGGGCTTGGGCTGTTCATTTTCTACACCCTGGTTGCCGTCAGCTTCTTGCGCCGGCGCGCCGCACGGCGGACGCCGACCTGGTGGGAAAATGGCCTGGCCTTGTTCGGCGTCTTTTTACCCATGTTCGGTCTGCGGCCCGCAGCAACCGGTTGGCCCATCGCCGGCGTGGTTGTCCAGGTGCTCAGCCTGGCCGGCATGATCGTGGCCCTGGGGTTCCTGGGGCGCAGTTTCGGAATTGCCCCGGCTGATCGCGGCGTTGTCAGGCATGGGTTCTATGCCGTGATTCGCCACCCGCTGTATGCATGCGAAACCCTGTTCTACCTGGGTTTTCTGTGTGCCAATCTTTCGATCATGAATGGACTAGCCGTGATCATGATAACCGCGATCACGGTGGTGCGCATCTTGCGTGAAGAGCGCATTATCAGCGGTTATCAGGCTTACGCACAGCAGGTGCATTGGCGCCTGCTCCCGTTCGTCTGGTAGCACTGACAAGACGGTTAGAAGGAGCGATTCATTATGCGACAACGTGCTGGCTGGTTCTGGTTAGTGACTGGTATTCTGGTCGCTTTATTTGCTGGCTTTATGACATTTCGTACCCTTGCGCAGGCCACAGTAAACCAGGCTCTTCTGCAGGATGTGCCTGTTTCGCAGGCCGTCGTCGCGGCGCGTGACGTACCCGCCAACACGGTGCTCACTGCCGACGACCTTGAGGTTCGGGAAATGCCGGATCAATTCCTGCCCGCAGGCGCCGTGCGCGACATTAACGACGCCCTGGACAAGATCACCACCGTGCAGATGATCACCGGCGAGGTGGTGCAGAGCCTGCGGTTGGTGACGCCCGATGTTACCGTGGCGACCAACCTGGCCTTCACGATTCCAGCGGGCAAGGTGGTGATGGCGCTCCCCCCGCTTGATCTGATGAGCAAGCTCGGTCTGCTCAAGGCTGGCGACAAGGTTGACCTCCTGGTCAGCGTGAACGTGGGGGATAGCGCCAGTAGCGGCCAGTTGGCAACGATCAGTTCCTTACAGAATCTGACCATCACGGCCATCGTCATGCCGCAGATTGACATTCCCCAGGGCGCGACCGTTTCTCCTGATGGCAGCGGCAAGGAAAGCGGCTCGGTTCAAGCCCTGCTTTTTGCGCTTGACCCGCAGGATGCCCTGGTCCTGAAGTATCTGAAGGACAGCGGCGGTATCATTGATATTGTTCTGCGGGCTAACAATAGCGATGAATTTGCGCGTACCGAGCCTGTGGACTTGCCTTATCTGGTGGACAAGTACCACTTCCAGATCCCGGCAACACAGCAAAGTGCTGACACGGCTGCCAGTCGCTAGTGGATTCTGGGCCAGTCGCTTGACAATGCCCGGTTTTGCAGGCGCAAGGCAGATTTCGTCAGGGAATGCCTTTTCTGTGAGGAGCTGACATGATGGTGTCGCGTTCGTACAAAGCTATCCGTGTGCTGGTCGTCAGCGGCCGCACCAACCATGCTGTTGAGATCACGGACGCGTTTACCGGGGTAGAGGATGTCCAGGTTGTGGGCGTGGTCACTCGACCTGACCAGGCCATCAAACTGGCTGAACAAGCGCAGATTCATGTTGCGCTCATAGACGACACTGTGCCCGAAGCAACGCCTTCGAGCGTCACCCGTGCGCTGGTCACCGCGCTACCCTCGGTGGCCGTGGTCGTGCTGACCTCGAGCCATGCGGTTGATGAAGTTCGCTTGTCCATGCTGGCCGGTGCGCGCGGCTTCCTGATGCAGCCCTTTAGCGCTGCAGAACTCATGGCTACCGTGCGTCAGATTTTCGAGCTGGAAGCGTCACGTCAAGCCTTGTCGGTCAGTCACGCGCCGGCCTTTGCCCCACAGCACAAGGCCAAGATCATTACCGTGGCCGGCCTCAAAGGCGGCGTGGGCCGCACGATGGTTGCCAGCAACCTGGCTGTGGCTCTGCAGGATGCCCTGGGTAAACATAACGCAGGCGTGGTCGTGGTGGACGGGCACCTGGGCGCCGGTGACATCGGCAGCGTGCTGAACCTGCGGCCTTTGCACACCCTGGCCGACCTGCTGGCCCGCGGCGGTGAGCTGGATCGTGACGTGATGGATGCCATCCTGACCACGCACCCTGCCGGATTACGCGTGCTGCTGCCGGCCTCGCAGTTCAACGGGCTGGAGGTGGTAGAGCCTTATCATATGGAACAGGTGCTCACGCAATTGCAGCAGATGTGCGAATACATCGTGGTGGATACCGGGCCGGCCCTCGACCGCACCACGCTGGTCATGCTCGACATGGCTGACATGCTGTTGGTCGTCACTACGCCGGAGATTCCCTCCCTGTTGCGCACCAGCCTGTTTCTGGATTCGGGGCGTAGTTGGGGCTATTCGGATGCAAAGATGCAGTTGGTGCTCAACCGTGCCAACAACAAGGGGGGGATTCCGCTGGCAGATGTGGAGGCGCATCTGCGCACTAAAGTGGCGCTGACCATTCCCGATGATGCGGCCCTGGTGACCTACTCGATCAACCGGGGCGTGCCCCTGGCGATGAGCGACAAACGCAGCCTGGTGGCTGCGGCGCTGATCGAACTGGCCCGGCGCATCATGGGAGGAGAGCCGACGAAGCAGGCAGCGCAGAAATCGGACGGCTTGCTTGGGCGTTTGTCCAACTTACGCATGCCCGGCACTGGTATCAGCACGGCTGCGGTTCAGCCTGGCGCCAGCAAGGTCAATATGGTCGGTTGGAGCAGCAGTAAATAAGGGAGAGATGACCTATGTTAGTCGCACTGACACTCGGTCTTGCCATTGTGGTCGCTGTCATCGCCTTGTTCATGGGCGTCTTCTTGGTGATGGAGCCAGATAAAGAGATGACGTCACGCTTACTTTCGCTGACGACATCGGCGGGAGAGGCGCCCGAACCTGACGAGAGCCAGGGCAAAATCGGCGGCAAATTGAACAAACCGGTGGGCAAAGCGATGAACCGCTTAGGACTGAGTGGCAACATTGCCCACAAGTTAGCCCAGGCCAACATGGCAATTACGCCCAGCGAATACTACATTATTACCGCCGGCCTGATGCTCGGCGCGCTCCTGCTCGGCTGGGTGCTAACCCGCATATTCGCCGTTGGCATGGCGGCAGCGCTGGTCGCGTATATGATCCCCGGTTCGCGGCTCAAGAGTGCGCACAGCAAACGTCAGCAGAACTTCACGCATCAACTGCCGGATCTCATCATGATGCTGGTCAGTTCTTTACGAGCCGGTTATGGCCTGGTGCATGCCATCAATATCGTGGTCAGTGAGATGCCATCGCCCTCGTCAGAGGAATTCGAGCGCGTGGTGCAGGAGATTGCGCTTGGCTTTTCCTTGCGCCAGGCACTCGCCCACATGGTCGAGCGTATCGAAAGCGATGACCTGGGCCTGATGGTGACGGCCATCAACATTCAGCATGAGGTGGGTGGCAATCTGTCGGAGATCTTGGAGACGATCAGCAACACGATTCGCGAGCGGGTGCGTATCAAAGGCGAGATCCAGGTCATGACGACGCAGCAGCGTTACACCGGGTATGCATTGGTCGGTATGCCTTTCATTCTGGCCGTCATTATTTCTGTGATCAATCCTGGCTACATGTCCGAGATGTTTCAGCCCGGTTGGCCGATGTTTATTCCGATTGGCGCGCTCATCATGATCTTCATGGGCTTCATCCTGATGCGCAAGATGATTCGTATTGATTTTTAGAGGAGTTATCCGATGTTATCGAATCCTTTCGTCTTGAGTGTTCTGGTTGGCTTGGGCGCCGCCCTGTTTCTGTACGGCATTTACCACGTACGACAGCCGGCCGAGCTGCGCAGGCGCGTGCGGTCCGCCTTCGAAGGCCCCGCGCAGTCCTATGAGCAACTGGAGTTGCAGACCACGTTTAGTGAACGCGTGATGCAGCCGCTGCTGCGGCGTATTTTGGCCTCTGCCAGCCGCTTCGCACCGGCCGGCAATGTCGAGCGCCTGAAGCACGACCTGATTGTTGCCGGTAATCCGCGCAATCTGACCCTGATTGACTTCATGGGGCTGCGGTTGGTGGCCGGGCTGGTGGCGGCTGTCATTGCCTTCTTCCTGTTATCATGGCGCGGCATGAATGGGATATCGGCCATCCTGTTCTCGTTTGCCGGCGGCATCATGGGCACCTATCTGCCCAACTACTGGCTGAAGCGGGCCATCAAGGCTCGGCAGCGCGAAATCACACGCGCCCTGCCCGATGCCCTGGACATGCTCTCGATCTGTGTTGATGCCGGTCTCGGCTTCGACGCCGCCCTGATGAAGGTGGGTCAGCGCTGGCAGAACGCCCTGGCCCTGGAATTCGGCCGGGTGATCGGCGAAATTCGCATGGGCGCCCGCCGTCAGGAGGCCCTGCGCAACCTGGCCAGCCGCACCGATGTGCCAGAGGTTTCAAGTTTCGTGGCGGTCCTGGTGCAGGCTGACAGCCTGGGCGTTTCCATCACCGACGTCTTGCACGCTCAGTCGGAACAGATGCGCATGCGACGACGCCAGTGGGCTGAAGAACAGGCACGCAAGGCGCCCCTCAAGATGCTCATCCCATTGGTCATGTGCATTTTTCCCGCGTTGTTTGCGGTGATTCTCGGCCCTGCCGTGCCCCGTATCGTGCGGGCATTTGGCAACATGTAACTCGCCCCGATGGTCGTTGACCGATAGGATGAAACAATCATGGATACCAACCAAACAGATTCGACAACGCTTCAGTATGATCCGCTCTATCAGGAGGCGCTCCTGCACCTGCAGCAAGGGCATTGGCCCGAAGCAAGCCAGCGCTTCGACGTTCTCATGCAACGCTATGAGGGCGTCAATGAGCTGAGATCACTGCAAGAATATGCTCAGCTCAAGGCTTCCCTGACTCAGCACAGGCCGCGCACAGGCCTGGGAGGGACAGCGCGGCTGCGTGAAATCTTCACCCGCCGGCGCGCGCTGGCGCTCTTGCTTCTGTTGGTGTTTGGCGCCTGGGTCGTCTTTTTCCGCAGTTACGTGAAACCCGCAACCGACGTGCGCGCATCGGCGCTGCGCCTCGACGAGCATTTGACGGTTGCACACGATGCGCTCACCCGCAGCGATTATGTCACGGCGCAGCGCGAGTTCCAAGCGGTATTGACCGAGGACCCCAACAACACCGAGGCGCTGCAAGGGTTGAACACCGCACGCAGCCAGGCCGATCTCGAAGCCACGTACGCGCGGGCCGCAGCCTTGCAGCGTGACGGCAATTGGGAGCAGTCACTCCCCCTGCTGCAGCAGATCGCCGCCACATCCCCTGGCTTTCGTGATGTAGATGAGATGCTGCAACGTGCAAACCGGGGACAAGGGGTTGGTGAGCGTTATGCGGCCGCGGACGAAGCGTTTCGCACGCAAAACTGGCAGGCAGCCATCGAAGGCTATGAGGCGATGCGCAGCCTGGATGTGCGCTATGAGCAAACGACGGTGACGGCTAATCTTTTCGCGGCCTACGTACACCAGGGCAAGACCATTTTGAGCAGCGAAACCAGCGCCGATGCGGCCGAGACTGCCCTCAGCATGTTCCAGCAGGCCCTGACCCTCAAGCCGCGCGAGTCGGAGGCCACGACCCTGCGCGATCAGACACAAATCTTCATCACCGGCAATTCCGCGTTCCAGAAGGGTGAATGGCGCAGCGCCATCGCCCTCCTGCGGCCTGTGTACGATCAAGCGCCTGGTTTTCTGAACGGGATGGTCGCCACACGACTGTACGATGCATATCTTGAGAGCGGGTCCGCGTACCAGCGTGAGCGCAATTACGTGGATGCGTTCAAGGACTACACCACTGCCAGCGAATTGCAGGTTCCAGACGCCAGCCGCGCGCAGGAACGGGTGCGCACGGTGGGCCTGCTCTTGACACCTACCCCAACACCCTCGCCTTCGCCAACGCCAACCGAGGCGCCCGCCACGCCGACGCCGCAGCCGCCACAGGCACAGGTGGCCGTGGAGCCGATCAAGCTCTCCTCGCCCAAGCTCAAAGGGATGATCGTCTTTCGCAGTATGCGGGAAGAAGGTGCGGGGCTTTTCGCCATGCGCCCTGATGGCAAAGGGATTGTGCCCGTGGAGGACGAGCAAGGAACCGTCGAAGTCGTCGGCGTCAACGGCGAAAACCTGACCATGAATTACCGCAGCACCGGTTATGAAAAACTGGAAGCCCTGGACGCATGGACCCCCGATCGGCGCCTGCGCGTGTTTGTCGAAGGCTCCAAGAATGAAAAGACGATGACACCCATCTATCTGTGGCACTACGACATTCCGCAGAACTGGGACACCGTCCGCACCCAGGTGCTGGACAACACGGCTACCAACTACAACCCGGTCCTGACGCCCGATGGAACGGTCATCGTCTTCGTTTCCCAAAAGGACGGCGATGACGAAATATGGCGGATCAACAGCGATGGCACCGGTTTGCGACAACTCACGCGCAACGACTGGGAATGGGACAAACACCCATCGCTATCCGCGGATGGCAAATGGATCGTCTTTTGGTCCAATCGTGGCTCGACGGGCAATGGTCAACTGCTGATCATGGACCTGGACGGCAAAAATGTGCGCACGATCAGCAGCGGCAAGAATTACGATTGGGACCCCATC
>ERZ1026796.1664-NODE-1664-length-14311-cov-2.889382_pt1 | contig 14311 bp, 14 predicted proteins | sample MGYA00520874_ERZ1026796 | MGnify/ENA primary metagenome ERZ1026796 (study PRJEB33270, sample SAMEA104284474) | anaerobic digester metagenome | biome: Anaerobic digester microbiome; feature: mesophilic sludge digester; material: Anaerobic digester biomass...
GAGCTGTGACGTCACGAGATTCGAGCCAATCTCCGGCTCGGGCATGACGCCATGGACACGTACCAGGTCGACGTAGCGCTGCACGACCTCGGCGACCTGGGGCGTATCGAAGGCGGGCTGCGGCGGGTCCGCGTTCTCATCCCACAGGGCGACGCCGTACTGCTCCGGCAGGGCGAGCAGTGTGCCGGCCGGGGTGCCGTCCACGAACCCATAGCGAGTCACGGTGCCATTCTCGACCTGCGTCAGTTGCGACGCGGCGGCAATCAGATCGTCCCAGGTCCAGCCGGGCTCGGGGTAGGGAATCCTGGCGGCGTCGAACATGGCGGGGTCGTAAAAGACGAGGTAGGGCAGCAGGCGCGCCGGCAGGCCGAACGTGCCGCCGTGCCACTCAAAATGCGCCAGCGTGCCGGGGAAAAAGTCGTCGGATGGAAAAGAGGGATCCTGGATGAATGGTTCGAGGTCGAGCAGATAGCCCCAATCGGCGGCCCTCAGGCTGGCGTACCAGGCAAAGGTGTCGGCAGCGGCCGCCAGGCGCTGCACCTCGCTGCCGTCCGAGGTGAGCGTGCCGCCCTGCTGCTGCCTGCCCGATGCCTCGTTGGCCGAGATGAGCTGCACCCGGACGTCAGGATTGGCGTCCTGAAAGTCGTCCGCCAGCTCCTGGTACCCGGCGCGCTCGTGGTCCAGGCAGGCAAAGGTGACGACCACGGGATTGCCGCTCGGGACGGATGGATGATTGGCGGCTGGGCCCGGGGCGCAAGTGCACAGCGACAGGGCGAGCAGAAGCCAGATTGTGTGCTTGCCGAGCCTGGCGGCAGCTTGAAGCAACGTGTGTGACATAATCTTCTCCCGGTTGCGCCTGTCGTAGCCCGGAGGGTTGCAGTACACAGCTTATCACGCAGACTAACGGGCGGCAGCCAGCGATTCCCCGATCCGCACCAGCGTCTCCAGGCCCATCCCCGGCCCGATGAGCGTGATGCTCACGCCGTCCTGTTCCCACACGATCGCCTCATCGCCGATCCGTGCGGCGACCAGGTCGCCCACGCGCACCTGGTCGACCACAGACTCGCTGACCACGGCGCTCTCGCGGGCGGTGACGACGACAACAGCCTTGCCTATGCGCTGCTCCGACCTGTACCCCACGAACGACTGGTACAGGCCCAGGCGCCCGGCCGGCCCTTCGTACGAGACGAATACGTCGTACGGCGCCACCCCGAGGAGCCGCACCTGGGCAAGCCTCAAGCCGCCGGGCAGGTACGCCGGGAGTCGCAGCGGGTAACCCGCCTCGGTCACTGCCGCCGGCAGCGACACCACCTCGTCCCTCATCCCATCGACACAGCAGCCGCCAAAGGCATATCCCTCGAACTCGAGCTCCCACGCGCGCCCCGCCGCCAGCTCGCCCTCGTACCGTGCCCTGCGCGCCTCCACGTCCTCGGGTGTGCTGCCCGGCGCGACTTGCTGCACGGACAGGTTCGGCCACAGCATCTCGCGGATCACATTCCCTGCCCGCGCAGCCAGCGCCTGCCCGGCCGGAGTCAAGGTCAGCACCACGGCCACGGCCAAGACAACGACCACCGTCGCAGCCCGCCAGGAAAGCCAGGACCGCAGAGCCGGGAAAGGATGCCGCACCGTCCTCGTGGTTTCCAACCGGGCCAGCAACCGGCGCCGCAGCGGTAGGCGAACGCGGCTTTCGAAAGAGAAATCGGCAGCCGCCAGCGCCCGCGCCACCTGGAGGTCCGCGCGGTACCCGGGCGGAGCCGGCTCCACGTCCATCCCGCCCCCGTCCAGCAACAGGTTGTCCACGTCCCGTGTGAAGCGATCGGCCAGGTCAGATTCGCTCATGGCCCCCACCCCGCGTCTCCGATTTCCTCGCGCAGCTTTGTCACCGCACGGTACAGGATCACGCCGACGTTGCTCGCGCTCAGTCCCGTCAGCTCGGCAATGCGCCGGTTGGTCAGCCCCGCCGCGAACCGGAGCGCGATCAGGTCCCGCTCTCGCTCGCTCAGCCGGGCGATGGCGGCCAGCAAGGCGGCGCGTCTCTCCGCTCCCGCAACGGCCTCGGGCGGTGATGGCTCCGCGCCTGCCGCGTCGCGCAGCGCGTCGAGCGACAGCAAACGCCGCACGCGCCGGCGACGGAGGTGGTCGATCACCGCGTTCCGCGCAATGCAAAAGAGCCAGGCGGCAAAGGGTGCGCGCTCGGGATGGTAGCGGGCCAGGTTGGCCAGTGCGCGTTCGAACACGACCGCCGTGACGTCGTCGGCGGCAGTCGCATCGCCGATGCGGTAGCGCACATAGTTGTAGACGCGCGGGAAGTAATGGTCGTAGAGGGCGGCAAAGGCCGCCGGCTCGGCAACCGCCCGCTGTACCATGGCCTGCTCGCCCGGCAGGGCAACCACCAATTGCGTTCCCTCCTGCTTCAAACGATCTGGGTTCCTATGGATAACTACGCGTGGCGGGGAAAAGCGTTACATGCTTACGACTATCCTGACTTGTGACCCGGCGCAAGTCGTCTTGGCCAACCTTGCCAGAGCACCACCGCGCTCGTGGCAATGAGGGCAGCCACGCAGGCGCTCGACAGCACCCACGCGGCGTTAAAGTGGTTCTGCCTGCGTAGAACGCCACCATTCGCCAAGGCTCACCAGCCACGTTCCTGTCATCGAGTCGAGGGATCTGCCGTCGCGGGCAAGCTGACCAGACCGAGGTCGTCCACATTGATCGTCGAAAGCTGTCGACGGAGCCCAGGAAGCCGGTTGCAGCACAGGTTGGTGCGTTGCGAAGGAACGGGTTCGGTCACAGATCTCGGACGGACGCACCGGTTCTGTCTACTTCGGCCTCGGCGGGCGCCTCGGCCACGGCCAACCCCGGCGCGACGTAGGGCTGCGGCGGCAGCGCCCAGCCGGACGCCTGCCCGCCGGTGGCGCGCCAGACGTGGTACATCCGCTGGAAGGACGTGAACAGGCTCAGGCTCCCCAGGATGATGAGGCCGATGAGTACCTGGTCCAGGATGAGGGCCACGATGAGGATCGCCACCCGCGGCGGCCTGGACAGGATGCCGACGTTGCAGGGCACGCCCAGCCCCTCGGCCCGCGCCTTGGTATAGCTGACCATGAGCGAGGCAAAGGTGGCGATCAGCAACAAGGGGATCTCGACGGGGCCGCCCACGCGCGCGTAGTAGATGATCAGCCCCAGGAAGACGATGGACTCCTCGAAGCGGTCGATGGTCGAGTCGAGAAAGGCGCCGAAGCGGCTTCCCCTACCACTGACGCGCGCCAGGGTGCCATCCAGGGCATCGCACACGGCGGCAAATATGTACGCCAGGCCCGCCCAGCGGATATAGCCCAGGGCCAGCAGGAGAGCCACGCCGCCCGTCAACACCAGGCCCAGGTAGGTGACGGCGTCGGGCGAGATGTGCCAGCGGGCCAGGGCCCGCCCCACACTTTCCAGCGTTGGCCGGCTCACCTCACGAGCCTTCTGCTCAATAAAAGACATGGTCTCCAATCCTTCTGCAGACGTGGTGCCCGACGACGGCGTGCGGGTGGTTCAATCTGCGCTCGCCGGCCAGAGAGGCGCTGCGATCAGCCATTGGTCGGGGCTGCGGGCAATGTAGCGCTCCATGATGCGCACCACCTGCTCCATCCCCGCGGCAATGTCCGCCTCCTGGTCGCCGGTTTTTTCCATTTCCAGGGGCGGCTCGACCTGGATCAGGAACCGATCGTCGGCCAGGCGCCGGGCAAAGGCGGGAAGCAGGACCGCGCCCGTGCGCAGGGCCAGGCGCACCGGGCCATCGGGCAGGCGGGTCGGCGCGCCAAAAAACTCGACGACGCGCGTGCTCTCGGCTATGACGCGGTCCATGGGCAGCCCGACCAGCTCGCCCTTCCTCAGGGCACGGACCACCGGCAGCAGCGGGCCGTCGATGGGGATCAGGCGCAGGCCATGGCTCTGGCGCAGCTTCAGGATATAGCGGAACAGCCGCTCGGGCTGCACGTGCATGGTGGGCCCCATGATGGAAATGCCATAGGCCAACGGTGCCTGGATGACAATGTCGACGTTGCCCAGGTGGGCCGAGACGACGATGACGCCCTTGCCCGGCTGCTTTGCGGCGTGAAAATGCTCGATGCCCTCGATGCGCACCATGTGCCGGATCTCTTCGGGCGTCAGCCGGCTCACACGAAACAGCTCGTAGTGCCCCTTGGCAATATTGCCGCATAACGTGCGCGTCGCGGCCCGCACCTGCTCCTCGCTCGCGCCGGGCCCGAGAACGTGTCGCATATTGTCGGCCAGGGCTCGCCTCAAGCGCGGAGAAACGTGGTAGAGGAGGGTTCCCGCCCGGCGGGCCAACGGATAGCCCAGGCGCGGTGGGAGCGGGCCAAACAATCCACCGAGCAGGCGATAGGACCCATAGATCAGAAATGCGCGCACAGGGCCGTGTTCCTCCTCACAAGAGACGGCTCGCATCTTACCCCAAAAGGCCCCCTCTGTCAAGCTTGCCAAAGGCCTGGTTTTGTGCTAAAGTACTCGCCAGGAAGGCGGGAGATGGAAAACCGGATGGAACAAAAGATCGAGCGCGCCGCCGAGCTGATTCGCAGCTCAAAGCACGTGGTTGCCTTTACCGGCGCCGGACACAGCACCGCCTCCGGCATTCCGGACTTTCGCAGCCCGGAATCGGGGCTCTGGGAAAAGTACAACCCCATGCTGGTCGCCTCCGTGTGGGCCTTTCGCCTGAACCCAAAGACTTTTTACGACTGGATCCGCCCCCTGGCCGACACGATGCTCGCCGCCCGCCCCAACCTGGCCCACCAGGCCCTGGCCGAGCTGGAAGCCATGGGCTTCATGCGGACGGTCATTACCCAGAACATCGACAACCTGCACCAGCGGGCGGGCTCGCGGCGCGTGCTGGAGCTGCACGGCCACATGCGCGAGGCCACGTGCATTCGCTGCTACAAGGTGCAGCCCATCGATCCCGTCTTTCACAGCCTCGTCCGCGAGGGCCGGGTGCCCCATTGCGAGTGCGGTGGCGTCCTCAAGCCCAACGTTATCCTCTTTGGCGAGCAGTTGCCGGTGCGGATCCTGAACGAGGCCATGGCCGAGGCGCGCCGCTGCGACCTGATGCTGGTTGCCGGCTCGTCCCTGGAGGTCACCCCCGCGGCCGACATTCCCTTCCTGGCAGTGGAATCGGGCGCCAGGGCGATCATTGTCAACCGGCAGCCCACGGCCTTTGACGGCCATGCCGACGTTGTCATCGACGGCGACGTCGTCCAGGTCCTGCCTCGCATGGTGAAGGCAGTGCAAGAGCTCGTCGCGCTGGCCTGAGGGTCCGCCATGCCCAAGCTTGTCCCAAAGGTCATCCTCGAGGGTACGCGCCTGACCTACAAGACCGAGATTGCCTTTGCCCTCAACGAGCACCCACTGGTCGTCGGCCCGCGCAAGTACCGCTACCACTCGCCCATCGTCTCTGCCGAGTGGTGTGGCTTCACGAACTTTCCGTGGGGGCGCGGGCTGATCAATTTCGCGCCCGAGGAAGAGGAGCAGGCCATGGAGACCTACCGCACCTGGGTGCGCCTATTTGAGCTGCTGCGCTATTACTCCTGGATCGTCGATCGGTTCCACGTCTCGACGCGCATGTTCCAGCTCCAGGAGCGGGGCAAGGACTATGACTTTCGCTGGCTCGAGGAGCGGCTGCTGCCCCTGGGCTTTCGCCTCGTCTTTTGCACGCGCACGCCCGAGTCGTTTGCCGCCGCCCGGGCCGACCGGCTCAAGGTTTCGGGCAACCCGGCGCAGTACGACGACCTGGCGCGTTTCGTCACCGAGCAGGACCTGCTGCGGCGCCTGGTGGGCCAGTCGATCCTGCCCACCCTGGAGCTGGACGTATCGGACAATGACATCGCGGGGGCCACGGACCGGATCGCCGGCTGGCTGGAGGCCACCGGGGGCTTGTGGGCCCCGGAGGAGTAGGGGCCCGGTGGCAGGCTGACAGCCCGCCCTGGACGACCGGACGATAAGGACGGGCTGTCAGCCTGCCTGCTGTCTGCGGGGTTTACTCGTCTTGCTCCTCGGCGCCATCCTCCCAGCCGATGATCCACACGCACAGGCCGGCCAACAGGATGGTGGCGACGATGAGCGCCGCCCACTGGCCGGGCAAGAGCCCCACGTCCCGTGCGGACAGAATCAGGATGATCACCATGCCGGCGGCCAGCACCGCCCACATCAGCAGGCGCGGATGCCGCCTTGCCCAATCTTGAACACTCACTGTCATTGCCTCTCCTCTAGTCCCAACGGTGGGCCCTAAATGATCGTCGGTTCGCGATATTCGCCAAAGACCTGGCGCAGCACGCCCATGATCTCGCCCAGGGTGGCATAGGCGCGCACGCAGTCCAGGATGCAGGGCATCAGGTTGTCGTCGCCCTCGGCCGACTGGCGCAGCGCCTCCAGGGCCGTGCCCACGCGCTCGTTGTCGCGCTCGCGGCGCACCCGTTCCAGCCGCGCCACCTGCCGCTCGTAGCCCTGGGGATCCATCTCTAGCAGGGGGATGCGGACCGGCTCGTCCTCCACGTAGTCGTTCACGCCGACGACGGTCCGCTGCCGGCTGTCGATCTCGACCTGGTAGCGGTAGGAGGCTTCGGCGATCTCGCGCTGGAAAAAGCCCTTCTCCAGGGCCGGGATGACGCCGCCCAGGGCCTCGGCCTTGCGAAAGTACTCGTAGGCCTCCTGCTCCATGCGGTTCGTAAGCGCTTCCACGAAATAGGATCCGGCCAGGGGATCGACGGTGTTGGTCACCCCGCTCTCGTGGGCGATGAGCTGCTGGCTGCGCAGGGCGATCTTGACGGCGTAGGCGCTGGGCAAGGCCAGGGCCTCGTCCATGCTGTTGGTGTGCAGGCTCTGGGTGCCGCCCAGGATCGCGGCCAGCGCCTGCCAGGTGGTGCGCACGATATTGTTCTCCGGCTGCTGGGCCGTCAGGCTGCAGCCCGCCGTCTGGGTGTGAAAGCGCAGCAGCCAGCTCCGTGGATCCTTTGCGCCAAAGGTCTCGCGCATCTCCCGGGCCCAGATGCGCCGCGCGGCCCGGAACTTGGCAATCTCCTCGAAAAAGTCGTTGTGCGAGTTAAAAAAGAACGACAGGCGCGGCGCAAAGTCGTCCACGTCCAGGCCGCGCTCGATGCCCCAGCGCACGTACTCCAGCCCGTCGGCCAGGGTAAAGGCCAGCTCCTGGACCGCCGTCGAGCCGGCCTCGCGGATGTGATAGCCGCTGATGCTGATGGTGTTCCAGCGGGGCAGGTGCTTGCTGCCAAACTCGAAGGTATCGACCACCAGGCGCATGGAGGGCGCCGGCGGAAAGATAAACTCTTTCTGGGCGATGTACTCTTTCAGAATGTCGTTCTGGATGGTGCCGCCCAGGGCATCCATGGGGATCCCCCGCTTTTCGGCCATGGCGATGTACATCGCCCAGATGACCGCCGCGGGGCTGTTGATGGTCATGGACGTGGTGATCTCGTCGACGGGAATGCCGTCGAACAGCTTTTCCATGTCGGCCAGGCTGGAGATGGCCACGCCGCACTTGCCAAACTCGCCCAGGGCGTGGGAGTCGTCGGTGTCGTAGCCGTACAGGGTGGGCATGTCAAAGGCCACCGACAGGCCCGTCTCGCCGTGCTCCAGCAGGTACTTGTACCGCTCGTTGGTCTCTTCGGCGGTGCCAAAGCCGGCGAACATGCGCATCGTCCACAGCCGGCCGCGGTGCATGGTGGCGTGCACGCCCCGGGTGTAGGGATACTCGCCCGGAAAGCCCAGGTCCCGCTCATAGTCCATGCCTTCCACGTCGAGCGGTGTGTACAGGCGCTCGATGGGCATGCTGGAGGTCGTCATGAACTTTTCCAGGCGCTCGCCCTGCCTGGACAGTGATCCGGCCAGGGTCGTCTCTTCCCAGCGCTGCTTTTGCTCCTTCAGGGCCTTTAGCTTGGTTTCGTCAAACATCTGCTTTCCTCCCCACGAGCCCGGCTGCGACGACGTCGTCAGCGCCATGGCAGGTTGTTGGGGGCCAGGATGCGGCCTGCGACGGTCCGCCTCCTTGCCCCGCCCACGTTCGCTGCCCTATTATACCACAGGTTCAACCCTGCCGGTGCGTTGCACGTGCCGTTCGTGCGATGCACCTGTAGCTCCCACCCCGATCTCGATCTAGTGCTCCACCAGCTCCAGGAGCACGCCGTGGGTGCCCTTGGGGTGGACAAAGGCCACGCGCCCGTGGGCGCCGGCCCGCGGCTCCTGGTCGATGAGGGGCACGCCGTTGGCCTTGAGCTGCACCAGGGCGGCCTCGATGTCGTCCACCTGGACGCAGATGTGGTGGATGCCCTCGCCCCGCTTTTCGATGAACCTGGCGGTTCCCGAATCGTCGGTGCTGGGCTGCACCAGCTCGATGTTGCTCTCGCCCAGCGGCAGGAACGCCACGCGCACCTGCTGGTCGGGCACGTCGACGACGTCCTGGACGGGCAGGCCCAGGGCCACCTGGTAGACCTGGAGCGCCTGTTCGATATCGCGCACGGCAATGCCGATGTGATCGATCTTCATGGTTCCTCCGTGGAGTGTGATGCGCTGCCTCGGGGCCGGCTCCCGGCAGTTAGTAGGCACCGTCCCATTCCCTCTCTGCCTGGCGCTGCCGCAGCGCTTCGGGCAGCGGCCCCGCCTGGAACGACTCCATCCAGGGGAAGGGCTGCTGGGCGGCCGGAGCCGGGGGCGCCGCGGCGCGCTGCTTCTCGCCGGGCACCTCCTCCTCGCCCAGGCCCTCCGCCTTGCGAAAGAGCGCTGTCAGCTCGGCCAGCAAGGGATGGTCGCGGTTCAGGCAGTAGAACACGCGCTGCCCTTCGGGGATGCGAACCAGGAGGCCGGTCTCCTCCAGGCGCTCGACCTCACGCTGGACCGCCCGGATGGGTTGGCCAGACTGCCGCTCGATCTCGCGTTGGTAGTATCGTTCCTCGGGATTGAGCAGGAACAGGCGCAGAACCTGCACGCGGGCCGTGGACGAGAACAGGATCTCCAGGCTTGCAGACATTTTGTATACGCTCCTTTGCCAACAGGCGGCTAGAATACGGTTGACGCCTGGTATTCGCCAAAGACCGTCCGCATCACGCCGCAGATTTCGCCCAGCGTGGCATACTGCTCCACTGCATGCAGCATAAGCGGCAACAGGTTGTCGTCACCGCGGGCGGCTTCTTCCAGTTGCGATAGGGCGCTTGACACCTTTTCGTTGTCGCGGGCGGCGCGCAGCGCCTGGAGCCGGGCCACCTGGCGCTCGCCGATGCCCGGATCCACGCGCAAGACCTCCATCTCCAGGTCCTCTTCAACCTTGAACCGGTTCACGCCGACGACCACCTTCTCCTTCGAGTCCACGGCGCGCTGCCAGCGGTAGGCGCTGTCCTGGATCTCGCGCTGGACGTAGCCCTGCTCGATGGCCTTCAGCGCGCCGCCCAGGGCGTCGATCTTGGCGATATAGTCGTTGGCCCGCTCCTCGATCTCGTCGGTCCAGCGTTCCACCAGGTAGCTGCCCGCCAGGGGATCGATGGAATCGGCCACACCGCTCTCGTGGGCCAGGATTTGCTGGGTGCGCAGCGCGATCTGGACGGCATCCTCCGTGGGCAGGCCCAGGGCCTCGTCGCGCGAGTTGGTGTGCAGGCTCTGCGTGCCGCCCAGGACGGCGGCCAGCGCTTGCAGGGTCACGCGCACGACATTGTTCTCGGGCTGCTGGGCGGTGAGCATCGAGCCGGCCGTCTGGGTGTGAAAGCGGAGCGTCCAGGAACGCCTGTCCCTGGCACCGAACCGGTCGCACATGATGTGCGCCCACAGCCGCCGGGCGGCGCGGAACTTGCTGATTTCCTCCAGCAGGTTGTTGTGGGCGTTAAAGAAGAACGACAGCCGCGGGGCAAAATCGTCCACCGCCAGGCCGGCGTCGATGGCCGCCTGGACGTAAGCGATGGCGTTGGCCAGGGTAAAGGCCACTTCCTGCACGGCCGTGGAGCCCGCCTCGCGGATGTGATAGCCGCTGATGCTGATGGTGTTCCAGCTCGGGACCTCGTCGTGGCAGTAGCGGAACAGGTCGGTGATGAGCCGCATGGAAGCCTGCGGGGGATAGATGTAGGTGCCCCGGGCTATGTACTCCTTCAGGATGTCGTTCTGGACGGTGCCCTGCAAGACCTTGGGGTCCACCCCCTGCTTTTTGCCCACCGCTACGTACATGGCCAGCAGGACCGCCGCCGGGGCATTGATCGTCATGGAGGTGGACACCTTGTCCAGGGGGATGCCCTCGAACAGCCGCTCCATGTCCTCCAGGGAAGAGATGGCCACGCCGACCTTGCCTATCTCGCCCGCGGCCAGGGGATCGTCCGAGTCGTACCCGATCTGCGTCGGCAGGTCAAAGGCTACCGACAGGCCTGTTTGTCCCTGCTCCAGCAGGTACTTGTAGCGGACGTTCGTCTCTTTTGCGCTGCCAAAGCCGGCGTACTGGCGCATGGTCCAGAAACGGCCGCGATACATGGTGGGCTGGACCCCACGGGTGAAGGGAAACTGCCCCGGAAAGTTGAGCCTCTCCTGGTAGTCGCCCTGGACGTCGTCGGGAATATAGACCCGCTCGACGGGGATGCCCGAGTCGGTCTTGAACTCGGGCTTGCGTTCGGGAAAGCGCTCCAAGGTCTTGGCCAGGGATTTCGCTTCCCATTCTTCTTTGAACCTACGAACCTGGTGTGGCATTGCGCTCCTCAAAGGTCTACTTGATTTCGGCCAACACAGAGCCCATCTCCACGTCCTGGCCGGGCTCGGCGTACAGCGCCTCGATGGTCCCGGCCTTGGGGGCCCTGAGCTCGTTTTCCATTTTCATCGCTTCCAGGATGCAGATGACGTCTCCTTCGTTCACCTGGTCGCCGGGCTTGACCAGCACGCGGATGATCTTGCCCGGCATGATGGCCGTCACCGCGCCTTCGCCGGCGGGCGCTGCCTGCGCCCGCTTCGGGCCGGCAGCCGCCTTGTGGCCTTCCAGGCCCTCCACCTTCAGGCTGTGGGCGATGCCGCCCACGATGGCCCGGTCGCCCTCGATCCGCACCTCGTAGGGTAGGTTGTCCACCAGGACCTTGTCTCCGTCCACGCGGACGACAAAGGGCTGGCCGTCGACCAGCACCGAGTCGCCGTTGACGGTTACGGCGTAGGCCCTGCCTCCCAGGGTAAGGGTGAACGTGGAGCTCATCGCTGCCCTCCCGCTCCGTCGATGAGCGCCGACCAACGGCCCTGGCCCGGGCGCCAGGCCAGCTTCCAGGGCGAGACCGAGGGCTCGCCCCGGGGGGTGGCCGCTTGCGCCGCGTTCTGCTGTTGGGCGAGGACGGCGGCGACGGCCGCCACCATGGCCTCCCGATTCCCGCCGCCGTTCCTCTGGCGCTCCAGGAAGGGCCTCGCCACCTGGGGAAAGAGGGCATAGCTGATGACGTCCTCTTCGCTGCGGGCCAGGTCTCCGATCTCGGCCCGGGCCTGCTCCATGCCCGGCGGGATCAGGTCCGCCGGGCGGCAGTCGATGGGCTCCTCGTCGCCGATGGCCCTGCGCTTGAGCTCGGGGTCGATGGGCGCCGGGGGGCGCCCGTAGTAGCCCCGCACATAGTTCTTGACCTCGGCCGGGATGACCTTGTAGCGCTCGCCCAGCAGGACGTTGAGCGTCGCCTGGGTGCCGACGATCTGGCTGCTGGGCGTGACGAGGGGCGGGTAGCCCATCTCTTCGCGCACCCTGGGCACCTCGGCCAGCACCTCGTCGTAGCGGTCCTCGGCCCCCTGCTCGCGGAGTTGCGATACCAGGTTGGACAGCATGCCGCCCGGGATCTGGAACTGGAGGACGTTGACGTCCACCCCGGAGATGCCGCTCTCGAAGGCGGCGTACTTGGTGCGAACCTCGGCGAAATAGCGGCTGATCTCGGCCAGGAGGCCCAGGTCCAGCCCGGTGTCGCGGGGCGACTCTTTCAGGATCCGCACCAGCGACTCGGTGGGCGGCTGCGAAGTGACCATGGCCAGGGACGAGATGGCCGTATCGACAATGTCCACGCCCGCCTCCACGGCCTTGAGCACGGCGGCCATGGCCATGCCGCTGGTGTAGTGGGTGTGGAGCTGGATGGGCACCTCGAGCTCGTCCTTCAACCGGCCCACCAGCTCGCCGGCCACGTAGGGCGAAAGGAGCCCGGCCATGTCCTTGATGCACACCGTGTCGGCGCCCATGTCCTCCAGGACGTGCCCCATGTGCACAAAGCTGTCGATGCTGTGCACGGGGCTGATGGTATAGCAGATGGCGCCCTGCACGTGGGCGCCCACGGCCTTGACGACCTCCATGGCACGGCGCATGTTGCGCACGTCGTTCAAGGCATCAAAGATGCGAAAGACGTCGATGCCGTTCTCGTGGGCCTTGACGATGAACCGCTCCAGGACGTCGTCGGGGTAATGCTTGTAGCCAACGATGTTCTGCCCGCGCAGCAGCATCTGGAAGGGCGTGCGGGGCATGCGTGCCTTGAGCCTGCGGATTCGCTCCCAGGGGTCCTCGTCGAGAAAGCGCATGGCCGAGTCAAAGGTGGCTCCGCCCCACATCTCGACGGACCAGTAGCCCACCTGGTCCAGCTTCTCGGCCAGGGGCATATCGGGGTTGCCAATCATGTCCTCGGTGCGCATTCGCGTGGCCAGGAGGCTCTGGTGCGCATCGCGCAAAACCGTGTCGCAGATGCGAACCGGTTTGTGGTCCATCAATTCCTACTCCTTTTCCGGCGATCCGGCGGTTGCTTACGGCGCTGGCTGGGTTGCACCATGGGCAGGGGGCAGGAGCAAGCCCTGCCTCTACTATCCTTTCAGTTCCTCGCGCGTGCCCCAGGGCTTGACCACTTCGCGCCAGGCCCGGGCTGCCTGTTCGGCGTGTTCGGCGGCCTTGAGCCAGTTGCCCATGAGGCGGTGCGTATCCGAGAGGGCCCAGTGAGCGTCGGCCACCAGGGCCTGGCTGCCGACCGAGCTGCGCAGGGCCAGGGCCTGGCGAAAGGCGCTCAGCGCCTGGTCGAGCCGGCCCTGTCCCTTTTCCCACTGGCCGCGGGTGTACATGATGTACGACAGCCCGATGGTGTCTTCGACCTCCCGGGCAATGTCCTCGGCGTCGCGAAGGTGCTTTTCGGCCTGCCGCCAGTGGCCCTGGGTGACCATCACCTCGGCGATGTTGTGCAGGCTGCGGCCCTCTTCCCGGCGCAGGCCCTCCTCGCGGCGGATTACCATGCTGGCGCGGTGGGCGTCGATGGCCTTTTCCGCGTCTCCCAGGCGCAGGTAGGCGACGCCCAGGTTGTTGAGCGCCCAGGCCTCCTGCTCGCGGGAGCCCGAGCCCTGGCACAGGCGCAGGCTGTGCTCAAAGGCCACGAGGGCCTCCTGTACCCGGCTCTGCCTGAGGTGCGACCAGCCCATCAGGTTGTAGATGGCTGCCCGGTTGGTGTCGTCGCCCAACACCGAGGACAGGATCAGGGCTTCCTGTTCCAGGATCAACTGCTCCTGCCACTGGCCCCCGTAGTGCAGCGATTCGCCCAACCAGCGGAGGGCGTGGGCGCGCAGATCGACCGGGAGGTCCTGCGCCAGGAGCTTGCGAAAGCTGCCTTCGGCGGCGCGCCAATCCTGTTTGATCCACTCCAGCCGTGCCCGGTAGTATTGCACCCACATCAGGCACGGGTCCGAGGGCTCCAGCGCCGGCTCCACCTCGTTTAGCAGGCTCTGCGCCTCATCCAGGTGGTTGGCGAGTAACAAGCGCTCCATCGTCTCATGTAGTTCTTTTGCGTTCATCTCTCCCTCGACCATGAACGGATCTGCAAAGCCGCAAACCTGCCACTGCCCGCCCTGTCCGGCCTCCTCACAGCGGGATATTGCCGTGCTTCTTGGGCGGATTCGTGTCCCGCTTGTTCTGAAGCATCTGCAACGCTTCGATGAGCCGCGGACGCGTTTCGTGGGGCACGATGACGTCGTCGATATAGCCGCGCGCGGCCGCCACGTAGGGATTGGCAAAGGTCTCCCGATACTCCTCCACCAGCCGGGTCCGCTCCTCCTCCGGATCGTCGGCCTCGGCGATCTGCTTGCGAAAGATAATGTTCACCGCGCCATCGGGCCCCATGACGGCGATCTCGGCCGAGGGCCAGGCGAGGTTGACGTCGCCGCGGATGTGCTTCGAGCTCATGACGTCGTAGGCGCCGCCGTAGGCCTTGCGGGTGATGACCGTGATCTTGGGTACCGTCGCCTCGCAGTAGGCATACAGCAGCTTGGCGCCGTTGCGGATGATGCCGCCATACTCCTGGGC
>ERZ1026796.1665-NODE-1665-length-14307-cov-3.865938_pt1 | contig 14307 bp, 14 predicted proteins | sample MGYA00520874_ERZ1026796 | MGnify/ENA primary metagenome ERZ1026796 (study PRJEB33270, sample SAMEA104284474) | anaerobic digester metagenome | biome: Anaerobic digester microbiome; feature: mesophilic sludge digester; material: Anaerobic digester biomass...
GCGGCGCCCGCCGGCGGCCGGCGGCGTGATCCCGAGTTTCTTCATCCTGCGGAAGAGGGTCGTCTTGTGGATCCCGAGTTCCCTGGCGGCCGCGAGGCGGCTCTCCCCGTGCTTCCTGAGGGCGGATCTTATAAGCTGCTCGTCAAGGAGATCGTGCGCGGAGCGCGCGTCCGGCGCGGCGCGCAGGGGCGCGCCGCGCGCGATGAGCTCGGGCGGCAGGTGCGCGAGGTCGATCGGCCCGGCGCCGCATATGATGAAGGCGCGCTCCATGACGTTCTCGAGCTCCCGTATGTTCCCGGGCCATTCGTGCGCCGCCAGGGCGGAAAGCGCCTCCGGCGTGATCCCGCTCACGGCCCTCCCCTGGAGGCGGTTGAACTTCTCGATGAAATGCGCCGCGAGCAGCGGTATGTCGACCGCGCGGTCGCGCAGAGGCGGCAGCTCCAGCCTGATGACGTTTACCCGGTAGTAGAGGTCCTCCCGGAACGAGCCGTCCGCGATCAGCCTCGCGAGGTCCCGGTGGGTCGCGGCGATGACGCGCGCGTCCGTCGTCTCGGTCCGGGTCCCCCCGAGCGGCTCGAAGGCGCGCTCCTGCAAGACGCGGAGGAGGCGCACCTGGAGGGCCGGGCTCACCTCGCCGATCTCGTCGAGGAAGATCGTGCCGCCGTGCGCGAGGGCGAAGCGGCCGGGCTTGTCGCGCTCGGCGCCGGTGAAGGCGCCGGCCTTGTAGCCGAACAGCTCGGACTCGAGGAGGGAGTCGGGCAGGGCGCCGCAGCTTACGGGCACGAACGGCCCGTTGCGGCGCGGGCCGATGCCGTGGATCGAACGGGCCAGCACCTCCTTCCCCGTCCCGGTCTCGCCGAGGATGAGGACGGTGGCGGGGCTCGCGGCCACGGCGGGAAGCACCTCGAATACGCGCTGCATCAGGGGGCTGCGGCTCGCGAGCTCCGCGGCTCGGGGCCTCCCGTCCAGCTCCCGTCGAAGGGCCTCCACCTCGCGCATGTCCCGGAACGTCTCCGCCCCTCCTATGACGCGCCCCGCCTTGTCGCGGAAGAGGGCGGTTGACACGCTGATCGGGACGCGCTCGCCGGCGGCGGTGACTATATAGCCGGACCGCCCTATCACCGGCCGGCCGGTCTTCAGCGTGCGCCGGAGGGCGCAATGCGCCTCGCACATGCTGGAGCGGAAGACCTCCATGCATCTCCGGCCTATCGCCTCCCGACGGGGGACTCCCGTGATCTTCTCGGCCGCCCGGTTGAACGAGGTGATGCGCCAGTCGAGGTCGACGGTGAACACCCCGTCCGAGATGCTCTCGAGGATGGCCCCGGTCGGCGTCCCGAGCCCGCCGTCCCCCCGTTTCGCCCGGCCCGCCGTCATGCCGCGCCCCCCTCGTCCCTGAACACCGTCACAAGCCTCATCCCCTCGATGGCGCTGAAGGGATCCCCCCGCAGCACGCAAGGCAGCGCGAGGCGCGGGTCCGCCACCAGCGCCGCGCATATCGCGTCGACGCCGTGTCTGAACAGGGCGGGGGAGAGGGGGGTGGTCGGCCCCAGGACCACCGTGTAGGCGTCCGGGCAGAGCGCGAGGAGGTCGTCGATGGTGTGGTTGATGAAAGAGCTGCCTGTGAGGGCGACGACGCCGGCGCGGGGGAGGAAGGCGCGCGCCTCCTCGATCCCCCGGCGGCCCTCCCACGGGGGGCGGCTTACCACGCGGAGGCTTCGGGCAACGGGGCGAATCCTCTCGACAAAGGGGAAGGAGCCCACCACCGCGACGTCAGCCCCGCGGCCCTTCTCCTCGATGAGGCGCGCCGCGTTCATGTCGTGCATCACGAATCCGGACGTGTCGAGTAGGGAGTTGAGCGCGGCCATCCCGAGCGAGGCCTCCGACAGCCTGTCGGAGAGGGCGAGGCGGGCGACCTCGTCCGCCGGGCGCCCCGCCGGGTTCTCCGCCGCCGACGGACGGCCGGCGCCGGGGTCCCGGAATGCCGAGGAGATCCCCCACCTCGCGCTGCGGACAGCTATGTCGCGGGCGCAGATGTGCGCCTCCTCCACCGTGTGGCCGGAGGGAAGAGAGTCGAGTATCTCTTCAAGCAGTTTCATTTCCGTCTCGGATTCCGTCCGCCGCGCCCCGTCCCCCTGTGCGCGGCCGCGCCCCCCGGCCGGGTCTCGCATCCCCCTTCCATGGCGACCGGGCCGCCCTCCATCCTGATCGCCTTCCCGTGGAGCAGGGCGTCGGCTATCTTCCGGTGCGCCGACTCCAGGAGGCGGGAGAACGTGGGGCGGGAGATGCGCATTCTTCCGGCCGCCTCTTCATGGTATACCCCTTCAAAATCGGCGAGCCGTATCGCCTCCACCTCGTCGAGCGCCACCACGATCTCCTCCAGCGCGAGCAGGGGGGCCCCGGCGGGTTTGAAGTACGTGACGCCCGGCACGTGGCGGATACGCCTCAGGCATTTTGGTCTCGGCATCGGAACCCCCTCCATCGGCGTCCATATTATGAGCAAATGTGCATAATGGGTCAAGGGGTAAATGGAGGGGGGGGGCCGCGGTATTCCGCGCGCCGCGGGTACGGGCTCGACGCCGCTTCCATTTTTCAATGGCGCGGCGGCCGGGAATCGTGCATACTTCCGTTCCTCGACGGAGAAGCTGCATGACGGACGGCAAGATCATCCCGCTCACCGAACTCGACCCCATGCGGCGGGGGAGGATCCACAGCCTCGACGGATGGCCCAACTTCGTCCGGCGCCTCGAGTCCATGGGGCTGCGGCAGGGAAGGCGCATCACGAAGATCAGCGGGCAGGCCCTGAGGGGGCCCGTCACCGTCACGGTCGGCGGGACGTCGATGGCCCTCGGCCACGGTATGGCCTCGCGCGTGATGGTCGAGGTCGAGGGGTGAAGACCGTTCTGCTCGTCGGGAATCCGAATGTCGGCAAGAGCGTTTTCTTCTCCCGGCTCACCGGCACGCGGGTGACCGTCTCGAACTACCCCGGCACAACGGTCAGTTTCACCCGGGGCGGGATGACGGCGGGCGGGGAGGAGTACGAGGTCCTCGACGTGCCCGGCGTCTACTCCCTCGTTCCCACCAACCGGGCCGACGAGGTCGCCTTGGAGATGCTCGCGAAGGGCGACATCGTCATCAACGTCGTCGACGCGACGAACCTGGAACGCAACCTCTCGTTGACGCTCGAGCTGATGGAGCGCGGCATCCCCCTCGTCGTCGCCCTCAACATGTGGGACGAGACGGCGCATCGCGGCATCTACGTCGACGCCCCGCTCCTTGAGAGGATGCTCGGGGTGCCGGTCATCACGACGGTCGCCCTCACCGGGGAGGGTTTCGGACAACTCGCATCACGCCTCGCGGAGGCGCGCGCCCCGGCCGTGCGGCCGCTCGACCGCGCCGACCGCTGGAGCGCCGTCGGCGCCCTCGTCGACCGCGCCCAGCGCCTCGAGCACCGCCACCACACCGCGAAGGAGCTCCTCCAGGAGATGACCATAAGGCCCCGCGTCGGCCTCCTCATCGCCGCCGCGGTGGCGGCGGCCTCGTTCTTCGTCGTCCGATGCGCGGCCGAGTCGTGGATCCGGTTCGCCTCGGATCCGTTCTTCCACGGACTGTGGGGCCCCCTGCTCGACCGCCTGAGCGGCGCCATGGGGGGCGGCGGCGTGATCCACGACGTCCTCCTCGGGCGGCTCATCGAGGGGCGGATAGATTACGTCCAGTCGTTCGGCCTTCTCAGCACGGCGGTCTACGTCGAGTTCGGGATGGTGTTGCCGTACGTCGCCTCCTTCTACCTCGTCCTGGGAACTCTCGAGGACTCCGGCTACCTGCCGCGCCTCGCGGTCCTGATGGACAGCATAATGCACCGGCTCGGCCTCCACGGCTTCGCCGTCATCCCCGCCCTCCTCTCCTTCGGGTGCAACGTGCCTGGCATCCTCGCCACGCGCGTGCTCGAGAGCCGGAGGGAGCGCTTTATCGCCGCGACGCTCATCTCCATCGGCGTTCCGTGCGCGGCGCTCCAGGCGATGATCGTCGGCGTCGTGGGGAAGCACGGCATCGCCCCGGTCGCGGCGGTATACGGGATCCTCGCGGCCGCCACGCTCGTCCTGGGCCTCGCGCTCAACCGCCTTATGCCCGGTTTCAGCCACGAGCTCCTGCTCGAGATCCCGCCGTACCGACGCCCGCCGCTGCGGCTTCTCCTCGAAAAGACGTGGTGGCGCATTTTGCAATTCCTGCGGGAGGCGGTCCCTGTGGTGGCGGGGGGTGTCCTGGTGATCAACGTCCTCTACATGCTCGACGCCTTCGCGGTCGTCGCGCACGCGGCCGCCCCCGTGATGAGGGGCGTCCTGGGGCTCCCGGAGGAGTCCGCGGTGGCGGTCGTCGTGGGGATCCTGCGGAAGGACGTCGCGATGGGCCTGCTGGCCATGCAGCCCCTCAGCGTAAAGCAGCTCGTCGTCTCCTCCGTCGTCCTGGCCATGACCTTCCCCTGCGTCGCGACATTCGCGGTCCTCTGGAATGAACTCGGCTGGCGGGATATGCTCAAGGCAACGGCCGTGATGATCGCGGCGGCGCTCGGCACGGGGGGGGCGGTCAATTTCATCTGGCGCTGACCCCCCGGCGCGCCGAACGCGCGGCCGCGCGGCTCGAGGGGGCCGTCCGCCAGGCGGATATGGACGCCCGGAAAGCCGCGGATCCCGTTGGGGGCTGAACCCGGACAAGGGACGCGCGCATGCTCTCATATGCATCGCTCCTCGGCGGGATCTTTCTCGCCTGGTGCATAGGGGCGAATAACAGCGCCAATATATTCGGCACCGCCGTGGGGACCCGCTCCATACGGTTCGGGACGGCCGTGATTCTCATCGCGATATTCGCGGTTATCGGCGCGATGGCGGAGGGGCCCTCGCTGTACGACGCCTACTCCTTTTCCGGGGATGTCACCCCCCGGCTCGCCTTCGCCGCGACCGCGGCCGCGGCGGCCACGATGCTGGTCGTCACCTATTTCAGCCTGCCCGCCTCCGCGTCCCAGGCCGCCGTGGGGGGGATGATGGGAATCGCCGTCTGGTCGTGCGGCGTCGCCGGGGCGGAGTGGGCGAAGCTGGGCGGATGGGCCTTCTGCTGGGCCGTCACCCCGGTGAGCTCCGCGGTACTCGCCTACGCCGGGGTAAGGGGGCTCAAGCCCCTCATCAGCGGGGTGACCGACATGGGAATGCTCAGCAGGATCTACAAGATCGGCTTCGTCATCAGCGGATGCTACGGGGCATATACCCTCGGCGCGAACAACGTGGTCGTCACAACCGGCCCGCATTTCAAGGCGGGTTTGTTCGGCGATCCGTCCGGGCCGGACGGCGCCTTCGTCGCCGCCGTGATCGGAGGGGCGGGCGTCGCTCTCGGGGCGCTCACCTACAGCCGCAGGGTGATGAGAACGATCGGGGGGAGGATCACGGCGCTCGACCCGTTTTCGGCGCTGGTCGCCGTCCTCTCTCACTCGGCCATCCTGCACGTCTTCACCCTTTTGCAGATCCCGGTCTCCTCGGCCCAGGCGATCGTGGGGGCGGTTGCCGGCGTGGGCCTCTCCAAGGGGTCGAGGGCGCTGAACTCGAGGCTGCTGGCGGCGGTGCTGTCCGGCTGGCTGCTGGTGACGGCGGCGTCGGGGGTCCTGGCGCTCCTGCTCGCCTGGCTCCTCTGCCGATGATGCGGCCCGCGCCCTCGGGCCGCCTCACGCGCCGCGCCGCGAGTGCCGGTGCGCATGGATGTGGAGCATGTCCGCGTGCCGGTGGGCGTGGATATGGACGAGGTTGTTCATCTCGAGGAAGTCCTGGTCGAGCAGGATATCGCCCGGGGCGGCGCTTCGGATGAGATTCTTTTCCGGCCCCATGACGTGCACGACGTCCGCGAACTCCTCGACGAGATGCAGATCGTGCGTCGCGAAAACGATCGTCTTCCCCCCGCCGTGCTCGGCAAGCAGCACGGCGATTATGTCCCTTACGGTCTGAGGATCCAGGCCGGCGGTCGGCTCGTCCAGGAGCAGTACCTCCGGCTCGATCGCCAGCACCGACGCGAGGGTAACCTTCCTCTTCTCCCCGACGCTCAACTGGTGCGGGGCCCGCCCCAGTATATCGGACAACTTGAAGACCGACGACAGCCTCTCCAGCCGCGCGCGGATCTCCGGGACGGGGGCGCCGAGCTGAAGGGGCCCGAACGCGATATCCTCCTCGACGGTGGGGCAGAAGAGCTGGACCTCGGGATTCTGGAACACGAATCCCACCCTTCGGCGGAACTCAAGGGAGAAGCCGGCGTCCTCGAAGAGTTCCGCGGTCAACTCCTTTCCCATGGCGAGGACCGCCCCCCCGTCGGGAAAGATCAGGGCGTCGAGCATCGCGAGGAGCGTGGATTTGCCCGTGCCGTTGGCGCCGACGAGCGCGACACGGGTGCCCCGCTCGATGGAGAGGGATACCCCGCGCAACGCCGGGTATTTGCCATGGTACGCGTACCGGACGTCCCTCAGCTCGAAAAGCGGGCCCGCCATATTCCTCCGGCAAGGATGAGAATCGCCGCGCCTAGGCATAGTATGTCGGCGGCGGTGACGCGGTCGTCATCCATCGACAGCGGCTCGCCGCGATAGCCGCGGGAGATCATCGCCTGGTAGACCCGGCCGTGGAGGTCGTACGAGCGCCGCCAGAGGGTCGAGATATTCCACGCGACCATGCGCCTCCCCATGGAGGGGGAGCGGACCCCCCCCGAGCGGCTCTTGATGGCGAGGTGGGAATTCTGAATGAGCTCTATGAAGGAGTAGACGTAGCGGTGGCACATCCCGAGCGTCATCACGAAGACCTGCGGCACGCGAAAGGCGCGGAGCGCGCCCAGGAGGCGCTGATGCCTGGTGGTCAGGGAGAGGAGGACGCAGAGCGAGACGGATGTCAGGATGCGGAGGAAAAAGATGCCGGCCCCGGCGACGCCCTGTTTCGTGATGGCGATGTTGAAGGAGAAGATCGTGACGCTGATCAGCGCCTCCCCCGGGGTGAAGATGCTGAACAGGGCGGGCGCGGCGATGCAGAGCGAGAAGAGCGGAACGAAGAACCAGGTGCGCTTCAGAAAGTACGGGATCCCTATCGAAGAAACGGCGGCGAGAAGGAGGCAGAGGGCGTAGATGCAGGCGATGGGCGCGATCTCCCTCGAGAGAAGGACCGCGAGCAGCAGGGCGAATATGGCCGCGGCCTTGAGGCGGGGGTCCCGCGCCTGCAGGAATCCCCTCGAGGAGGCGTACTCGTCCGCGAAGATCGACTCCTTGATAAAGGAGAGCGCGCCCGTGATGGTCCGCTCGACGAACCGGCCGCGGCGCGTCCCCAAGTCAGCCGCCCCTTCCGGCCAATATCTTCCCGTAGAGGACCGCCGCCAGCGCTGTCGCGGCGATTCCGACGATTGCGGAGAACACATAGGCGATGCCCAGGCGCGGGAGCCCCTTCCCCTCCCACCCCTTGAACGCGTAATCGGGCAGTGGGGCGTTCCATGTCTGCGAGAGTCTATCGAGGCCCTGCGGGAGATACCCCGCCGCCTCCCTTATCGTGTCGTTGCCCCATTCGCCCCACGCATCCCCCGCCTTGAAATACTCCGGCAGCAGAAGTCCCAGCGGGGACAGGAGCGCCAGTATTATAACCCCGAGCCAAAGTTTTGTAATGGTTGTCACGCCGCCACCCTCCCCCCGGCATTGAGCAGGCCCGGATCCTCCCCCTGTAGATATTTCACCGCCAGCGCGGTGACGATCGCCTCGACCCAGCCGAACAAAAGCAGGTGCTCGCCCAGCATCGCCGGTATGGCCGTCCGCAAGCCGTATGGACAGTAGAGGGACCGGCCGCTCGCCGTCGTGTGCAGGTGCGGCTGGACGCCGAACATCACGGCGGCCGAGAGGGCCGCGAGGTTCAACGCGACGTAGCCGGCGATCCCGGCCGCGACAACCCGCCTGCCCGATGTCGCGGGGGCGCCGGCGCCGATCAACCTGTAGATGTAATACCCGGCGAAGACCTCGATGAACGCCATATTGAAGCAATTCGCGCCGAGGGCGGTGATGCCCCCGTCCCCGAACAACAGCGCCTGGACGACGAGCGCGGCCGTGACGGCGATGCAGGCCGCCCACGGCCCGAGCAATATCGCCGCCAGCACGGCCCCCACGGCGTGCCCGGTGGTCCCGCCGGGGATCGGGACGTTGAACATCATGATGACGAAGCTGAATGCGGCGCCTATGCCGAGGAGCGGCACCTGGCGCGCCTTGAGCGTCCTCTTCAGCGTGCGCGAGGCCGCCATCCATATGGGGGCCATCGCCGCGTAGAACACCCCGCAAGTCGCGGGCCCCAGGTACCCGTCGGGTATGTGCATCTCTTCCCCTCCTTTTGGTTGGCGCGCCCCCCGGGCCGCTAGAGTCCGGCGGTCAGGCTCAGCCCGGCCCACGGGACGATATTCTCGAACACGCGCCCGTCTTCCGTCTTCAGGCGGCTGAGGCTTTTCGTGAAATGCAGAAGCCCGGCGACCGTGAAATGGTGGTTGATGGGAAAGGCGAGATCCAGGCCCCAGTCGATATGCGTCAGGGCGGTCTTCTCTATTCCCTTGTACGCGTTCATCCCCATCGCCATGGAGGGCGTGAAGGTCGCGAGCTTCTCGCCCTTGATGCAGATGGGGAAGGGATGCGATATGGACCATTCGAAGTAGTTGCCTTTCGCGTCGTCGTAGTCGTAGTTCCATGAGAAGGCCGGGTTCAGGGGCATATCCACCGACACCTCGGCGCCGATCTCGCCCGAGTCGTCCCCGTAGAAGTCGTCGATCCTGACATACGTCCAGCACGGCCTGACGGACAACCGCTTCCACGAGAGCGGAAGGTATATGGTGAAATCCTGCTCGAGCGTCCTCGGCCCCCCCTCGGGGCGCGTCGTGTCGACCTGGAAGAATTCGAATCCGGCGCCGCCGGAGAAGCCCGAGATCTCGCGCGTGTATTCGGCGGAGTACGTCTGGGTGATCTGCACCCCGTGCTTGGCCGCGTTCATCCCCTCGTCCAGCCAATTGCTAAGGAAGTTGCCCTGCGCGCCGAACGTGATGGGGGAGATCTCGTCGAGGCGGTTCATGGCGTTGTCGGTGTAAGGAAGCAAGGGGAGATGGTTCAATAGGAAGAGGTTGTCCTGCGCCTCCGTTTCCATCTCCTGTTCAATGCGCGGGGCGCGCGGCTCGGTATCGACGATGTGCTGCGCGCGCGCGGGCGGGCAGGCCCCATGGATCAACCGCGCCGCGGCTAAGATTCCGCACAGGCGTAAGATCTTTCCTCTCATCCCGTTCCCCCCCCCTTCCTTGCGCCCGGCATGCCGGGGCATTCGCGTCGCGGGATCGAGGACCGTTGAACCCGGGGGCCCCCTTGAATTCCCCCGGGAACGGCCGCGGGACCCCCTACGCATGGCCCTGGAATATTACAGATAATAAAATCGTGCTACCGCATGGCGAAAAAAAACGACTACAGGTTTCTCCCCGTGGTCGCCATGCTCAACGTCGCGTGTTTCACGCCCTTGACCGCCTTGAGGGTGTCCGCCAGTTCCCGGGCCTTTCCCGGCCTGCCCCTTACGGCTACGATCTCGAGGCAGTTGTCGTGGTCAAGGTGTATATGCTGCGAGGATATGATAACTTCCCCGAAATTATGCTGGATATCCACGAGCCTGTTCACCAGCTCCCGCTTGTGATGATCGTAGATAAGCGTTATCGCCCCCGCGATCTCCTTGTTCTCCCTCCACTCCGCCCGCACCAGGTCCTCTCGGATCAGGGCGCGGATGGCCTCGGAGCGATTGGGGCACTTCTTGGTTCTTATGCGCTCGTCGAACTTGCGCAGCAGGTCCTCCTCCAACGATACGCCGACTCTCGCCACCGTGGCCATGCGGCACCTGGATTTCGAACGTCGCACGATTGGAGGAATGGTAGCAAGACCGCGCCGTTCGTCAACGGATATTTCGACCTTCCCCCGTCCATGTGGGGCTGAACCGGAGCGCGTGCTTTCGAGGGGGGGGCTCCGCCCGCACCCCCATGGCGGGGGAGGCGCCTGGCGGGTTTCGGGCGATGAACTCCTCCGGCGGCGCGCGCCCCGGCGGTCCCCCGCGATGCCGGCTGTCTCGTCGCAAGCGGCGCGGCTTCGTGGGGGAGGGGGCGCCGGGGCTACAAGCCGAGGATATACGCGAACATGAGCGGCGCCACGATGCTGGCATCCGACTCTATGATGAATTGCGGCGTGTCGCACCCCAGCTTTTCCCATGTTATCTTTTCGTTCGGGACCGCCCCCGAGTACGACCCGTAGCTGGTGGTTGAGTCGCTGATCTGGCAGAAATACGACCAGAGCGGCGTCTTGCTCAGCCGCAGATCTTGGCGCAGCATCGGGACGACGCAGATGGCGAAGTCGCCGGCGATGCCGCCGCCTATCTGGAAGAACCCGAGGCCGTGCGAGGAGTTGGCCTGGTACCACTCCGCGAGGCGGACCATGTACTCTATGCCGCTCCTCACGGTATGGACATCGGCGATCCTCCCGCTGATGATCTTCGACGCGTAGATGTTCCCGAGCGTGGAATCCTCCCATCCCGGGACAAAAACGGGGATGTTGCGTCGCGCGGCCGCGACGACCCAACTGTCCCTTGGATCGATTTCGTAGTGGCGTTCGAGAACCCCTTTCCGTATCAGTTCAAAGATAAATTCGTGAGGCAACAAACGCGCGCCGTTTTTATCCGCCTCCATCCACTCCTTTTCTATATGGGCCTCGAGCCGGCGTATGGCCTTGCCCTCCGGTATACAGGTGTCCGTGACGCGATTGAGGTGCTTTTTAAGAAGCGCCTTCTCCTCCCGGTGAGTGAGATATCGGTAGCCGGGAATTCTCACGTAGTGAGAGTGGGCGATCAGATTGAATATGTCCTCCTCGAGGTTGGCGCCCGTGCAGCTGATCGCGTGAACCCTGTCCCGTCGAATCATCTCCGCCAGCGAGATTCCGATCTCCGCCGTGCTCATTGCCCCGGCGAGCGATACGAGCATCTTACCGCCTTCCCCGACATGGTCCGCATACCGCCGCGCGGCGTCGAGGAGCGTGGCGGCGTTGAAATGCCTGAAGTTCCGTTCCATGAAGGCCGAGACGGCCGGGCGGGCGCCCCTCTTCCCCCGAAGCCGCTCACCCCTTGGGGCGGGGGGGCCGGCTGGGCGCGTACGGCGGCGATTGGGCGTGTCGTGTTTCATGATTCCTCCTGGCTGGATCTGCCTTCCCCCTTGCAAATAACCGACGTGATCCGTGATGGAGTCCTCAATCGTCATGAATTCGGCTTTGCATCCTGCCCGCTTCAGTTTGCCGATATTTGCCCGGGTGCAATACTGGTACCCCCCCTCGAGGATTCCGGCATTTCGATGCAGCGGATATCCACCTTGCGCCGCAGGGCCGAGGCCATAGCATGTGCGAGGTCGTTCCAGCTCCGCGGAATGCCGGTGCCCGGATTGAATATGCCGTTCTTGTCCGGATGCTCGACGAAAAAGAGCAAGACGTCAACGGCGTCCTTGACATAGATGAAGTCCCGCTTCTGTTCTCCGTCCGGGTAGTCCGCGCGATAGGATTTGAAGAGCTCTATCTCCCCCCTGTCCCGCACGTCGGCGAACTTCCTGCAGACCGCGCTCCGCATCTCGCCCTTGTGGTACTCGTTGGGGCCGAAGACGTTGAAGAACTCAATCCCCGCCGCCTCCGCATCCATCCCGCGATCGAGCATCCAGAGGTCGATGAGCTGTTTGTAGTACCCGTACAGGTTCAACGGTTGCAAGCGGCGCGTGGTGCCGTTCGCGTCGCTGTATCCTTGTTCGCCGGCGCCGTATGTGGCGGCGGATGAGGCGTAGATGAAGCGAGCCCCCCGATCGCGAGCCCATTCGGCGAGCGTTTGGGAGTACTCGAGGTTGTTGCGGGCAAGGTACGCGGAATCGGTTGCACTGGTGGAGCTGCACGCCCCGAGATGGTTTACGGCCGAAACGCGCCCCGGGGATCGCCCGGCGAGCGTCCCCAGGAAGGCGTCTTTGGGGATGTACCGCTTGAAGCGTTTGCCCTCCAGGTTGCGCGCCTTGAGAACGCCGTCGAGGTTGTCCACGACGATGATGTCGTCGATCCCCTCGTCGTTGAGCTTCCGCAGGAGGCAGCCCCCGATGAATCCCGCTCCGCCGGTCAAAACAAATGCGCCGTTCATTGTCTGTGGATCGACATGGTAGCATAATACGAAATATCGTAGCACGCATTTCGGGGCGGCGGCGCGGTGGACACGGCGCGGACAACATCGGCGTCGGAGATCGTCTGCTTCGGCGGGGCGCCCCCCCCAACCCTCTCCCCCCATTTCATTGGAGAATGAGTTAGCAGGCCCTGTGGAATGTGGCATAATTTCATCTGCTTTTCGTTCCCATATGGCGGCGTATCCCAACTGCGAATGGGGAATGTGGACACGGAGGACTTGGCAGTGCGGTAACCGACGCGGCGAAACGGCGGGACGGCGACGCGGCGAAGGGGCGGCAATCTGATCGGCATGGAAAGACGCTCAGAGAAGGAGGCGGGGAGATGATGGGGAAAGTTGTTCTTCTGGCGGGGGCGGCGATAGTTCTCCTCACGGCAGCTATGGCCTTCCCCCAGGGGGTCATCATCGATCACACCTGCACGGACCTCGCGCAGGTGCCGATGGAGTACATCGCCGCGGCCCAGAACGGGTTTCGAGTTCACTATGCTCACCGGTCGCACGGGAGCCAGATCACCGTCGGCCTCGGCCTGATCGAAGCGGGGGCGGGGGCGTACGCCGTCGCCGTGGAGTCGCTCAACCTTCCCGGCGAGACGGGGGCGCTGTGCATCTACACGGGTATGCCGGGCAACGACTACCCGTACCCCGAGGATTACTCCAACGGGGTGCAGGCGTTCCTGGACAGCCATCCGACCGTAAATGTCTCCATGTTTTCCTGGTGCGACGAGCTGAAGACATGGAACGAGGCTCAGGTCAACGACTACCTCACCCGGATGAGCCATCTGGAGGAGGCGAATCCCAACGTCAGGTTCATCTACATGACGGCGAACGCCCAGGGTGAGATCCACAACCGGCACCTGCGCAACGAGCAGATACGCAACTACTGCCGCGACAACGGCAAGGTCCTCTACGACTTCGGCGACCTGGACTGCTGGCACGAGGGGTCGCAGCACACGGAGGGCGGCATACCGGTGGAGCACCCGGCGTACGCGGGGGATTACGAGGGGACGCACGTCAACGCCGCGAGCTGCGTGAACAAGGCGAAAGCATTCTGGCATATGATGGCGATCCTCGCCGGCTGGCAGGGGGGCGTGCCGCCCGGACCGGGGCCGGGCCCAGGCCCTTCGGGCCCGCCGCTCTCCCTCCGGGCGGACAAGGAGTTCTTCAGCGCGGCGTACGACACGATCACGATCTTCGCGACCGTCCAGCCGGCATCGGGCTTCACGCCGTACATCCGCATCGCGACCCCCACGGGATCGTACCTCTACATCGGGAGCGGAGGCGGCCTCGTTCCGGGGAGCGCGTTGGGGGGGGCGCCGTACCTGCGGGGGCCGCTGACGCTCGGCGCGACGCTGACCGACTACACGGTCGCCGCATTCGAGTTCGGCAACATCGCGTCGGGGACCTACCGGTTGGAGGGGGCGCTCGTGGGGAGCGGGGGGATCATCGGGGAGATCTTCTCGACGGACCTCATCGTGGAGCAAAGGGCGTTTTCCCCCACGCGGCGCACTGGACACGGCGCGGACAAGATCGGCGTCGGAGATCGTCTGCTTCGACGGGGCGGTCCACGAATCGCTGACGGTCGGATGAATCCACCCCCGTAGCGCACGCCCGTAGCGCAGGTTCGTAGCGCAGGCTTTAGCCTGCGCTACGGAAGGTATCGGGCGCTACAGAAGGCATTGAGCGCTACGGGCGGTATTGAGCTCGTAGCGCAGGCTTGTAGCGCAGGCTTGTAGCGCAGGCTTTAGCCTGCGCTATGATGTCCGATAGATCTGTAACCCTCACAATAATCTGTCCGCTAAATGGGGCAGGTCAATGCCCCCATCATACTGCCCGCGCCATCCTGGTCAGTTGACCCTGCCTTGGATATATCCTCTTGCACTGCCGGTAGCTTATCTTCTTTACATCTCCGCCTGTTTTATGCTAAATTATTTGGTTCTCTTCCACTTTGTGTGGGTGATCAGTCAAAGCACAGTTTGCCGGCCACAAGGTAGACGATGGTTTTGAGGTAGCTGGGGCTTTTGAATCCGTACGCCCGCTTCATCGCGGTCTTGATCTT
>ERZ1026796.1666-NODE-1666-length-14306-cov-3.540024_pt1 | contig 14306 bp, 12 predicted proteins | sample MGYA00520874_ERZ1026796 | MGnify/ENA primary metagenome ERZ1026796 (study PRJEB33270, sample SAMEA104284474) | anaerobic digester metagenome | biome: Anaerobic digester microbiome; feature: mesophilic sludge digester; material: Anaerobic digester biomass...
CTGGGCGAGGCCTTCGATGTCACGGCGACGCGCAAGCAGACGGACTGGAAGAAGATCGCTAACGACACCTACGAGGCGGCCTTCGAAATCGTCCTGCGGAACCACAAGGCGGAAAACATCACCGTCCGGATCATCGAGCCCGTTCCCGGCGACTGGCAGGTGCTCGGCGCCTCGCACAAGGCGGTGAAAGCGAGTTCGTCCCAACTGGAGATGAACGTCCCGGTCCTGAAGGACGGGGAAACGGTTGTGACCTACCGGGTCCGAATGCGCTTCTAAGATCGGGATTCCATCGGTGTCTATTGGCTGGGCGTTTCCATTGCACCATTTGTGAGGGTATGCCATGGATGCTTACGACAAAGGTCTGATCACCATCCTGGTGTGTTGTGCCATTTTTTGCCTGGTGTCGATTCCTCTTGTTTTACGCAAAGTTCCCCGTAATCCGATTTACGGCTACCGTACCCGGACAACGCTTCGTGACGATAAAACCTGGTACGAGGCCAACGCCTATTTTTCCCGGCGCTTTCTCATCGCCAGTGTGTTGTCGGCCTGTATCGCGCTTCTTCTCCATGACTGGCGCGGCCTGTCACCCGAGACCTTCATGAAACTATCCGTTGCGTTGCTGGCGGCGCCGGTGGCATTTGCCTGGCCGTTGAGCCGCCAGTGGCTTACTACATTCCCACTGGTCACGTCGTGGGCGCGTCGCAGGCCGGCAGTGGCCAGATGAATCTCTTTGCCGACGGGGCCGTGCCCGCGCCGGGCCAGCTACCACTGGCGCAGGTGCTCGACGCGTTCCCGCTCCAGGATCTTGAGCGGGGTGACGTCCTCGACGATGGCCACGAGGCTGTCGCCGCCACCCCGGGCGATGCTGGCGGGCGACAGGGAGAAGCGCAGGTAGCGATGGTCGCCCTGCTCGGAGCGGGCGCGCGCATCCACCTGGCGGCGCGACCCGCTGATAGCCACCTCTTCCAGGGCCCGCACCACGTGCTGCCCGTCACCGCCCGCCAGCAGGTCGGCCAGGTTGCGGCCCACCAGGCTGCGGTTAGCCCTGGAGAGGAGGCCTTCCAGCACCGGGTTACAGAAGAGGACGTCGCCCGTCACCGACAGCACGGCAATGCCCAGGGGAGAGGCGCGGAATACCGTCTCATAGTCGTAGGGCTCGCTGGGTGGGCGCTGCTGGTAGATCCGCTCGACGATGAGGGATGCCTGGCTGGCCAGGTGGGTCATCAGGCGCATGGCATCCCGACCAAAGCTCCCGCCCCGGCGATGCTCCCCGACGCCCAACATGCCCACCTGCTCGCCCGACACCCGCAGCGGCAAGATCAACGTGTGCTCGATCCCCAGCCCGAGCATCACCTCGCGGTCCGTCTTGCCCGCGTTGAGGCCTTCGGACGCGCGGGCGATGGGCACGCGCCAGCCACCCAGGGTGCCATCGCCCCGCAAGCTGGCCTTCAGAAGCTGCTCGCGCTGCTCGCCCGTAGCGGCGACGCATTGCAGGCGGCTGCTGCTCTCGGCCAGGAGGAAGACAAAAGCGTGCCGCGCCTCGGCAAAGTCCGAAGCCTCGCGGACCACGGGCTGCAGCTCGGCTCCCGGGTCCAGGCTTGCCGACGCGGCGCGGGCGTGGGGTGCCTCGTGCTCGCGGACGCGCCGGCAGGCGTCGTCCAGCAATTGTGCTCGATAGAGGATAGGAGCGGCGTGGCGGGCAGCCTCGGCGGCCAGGTGGGTGTGCTCCGCGTGGAAGGCTCCAGGCTCCAGGGCGGTCCATTCCAGCAGCCCCAGGGTCCATTCCCCTGCGATGAGGGGCACGCCCAGCCACGTCCTGACCTTCTCCTCGCCGGGCACTTCTTGCCAGGCCGGGTCGAGGCTCGTATCATCCACCAACGCCGGCCGGCCACTGTCCAGCGCGGCGCGGGAATTGCCTATCTGGCCCGCGGGGAGGGTGAGGCCCTGTAGGGGGGCAGTGGTGCCGTGGACCGCCAGCACCTCCAGGTGGTCGCCGGCCAGCCACATTGCCGCCGTCCCATCGCACGGCAACAGCGCCGCCGCCTGCTCCACCAGAACTCGCAGCGCCTCCTGGAAGCCCGTCGCCGCGTTGACCTGGTAGACCACGCCCAGCAATCGACTGTTCAATTCGCTTGAGTCCGTCTCTTGGTAGCTCACCTTGTTTTTCTCGCTGGCCTATGACTCCCGCTCATTATACCACAGATGTTATCGAGCGCAACTTGTCTTTTACGTCATCCAGGCGGTTGACGGACCTCATCACATGTGCTATAATAATTGTGCTGCTGTTCCTCATTCCTCGGGGTAGCCCGAGCTCTACAGCAGCGCCGCAAGACTAGCGTAGCACTGCCGCCTCGCGCAAAGATCACTGGCGTCACAGTACAATCCATCATCCGAACAGAACAAGCAGAATCGGTTACGTTCTTGGCCGCACCCTTTCAGGCGCGCGGCACCAGGACGCACGGCCCGGTTGTTATGCCGTGATACGTCCGTACCAGGGCCAGGAAACAGATGAGAAACAAGAATTGGACGACCATGAGTGCCACCATTTTGTTAATCGACGACGACCAGGACATGGGACAAATGATGCATGACGCCTTGACCCCTGGTGGGTACAAGACCCTTTACGCGCAGGACGGCCTGACAGGCCTGGATATTCTGCAGGACCAACCGGTGGACCTCGTGTTGCTGGACTTGATGCTGCCCGAGATCGACGGTTGGGAGATCTGCCGCCGCATCCGGGAGTTCTCCGACGTGCCCATCATTATCATCAGCGCCCTCGGCCGGGAGCAGGACGTGATCCGCGGCCTGGAATTGGGCGCCGACGATTACATCACCAAGCCCTTCAGAATGGGCGAGATCAAGGCCCGCATGCGGGCCAACCTTCGCCGCTGCCAACGCCCGTTCGCTGCCGAGCCGGTGGTGCACATCGACGATAGGTTGGCCGTAGACCGGTTGACCCACTCTCTCATCGTCGACCGGCAGACGGTAAGGCTGTCGGCCACCGAGTACAAGCTCCTGAATTACTTCCTGGACAATCCCGGGCGCATCCTCACCCAACAAAACCTGCTGAGCCAGGTGTGGGGTTGGGAATACATGGACCAAACCGACTACCTGAAGGTTTACGTGCATCGCCTGCGCCGCAAGATTGAGGAGGAAGCCAATGAACCACGATACATCCTCACGGAGCGTGGCTTTGGGTACCGTTTTCAGGTGCCGGGTTCTTAAACCAAGGTCAACACATTCTCCAACGCTATTTAAACGCGTTGTTTACCAGCAATTTACCTTCCGTACCTATACTGACGTTGCCTATCCTGCTGAAGGTTAGGGGCAAGGTACGCCTTTGGTGCGAACCGGGCCCTGGCTCAAGTAGGCGGAATACTTGGAACTTTCAAAGAAAGGTTGACGAGACGCGGCTGGGGCCAGTAGGTGTCGGGAGCACTGGATGAACGTCTCCCGAATAGAGCCTGGTAGGTCAGGGCGAGGAACAGAAAACTACCGCAGGTAAACACCGGTTCCTTGACCTGTCATTTGCCCACAGCTCGCGGAATTCGCAGACGAACCCCCGAGCCAAGATCCACCCATTTGCCCTCCATAGCTATCGGTGGCAGAAAATCATAGAGAAAGGCGCGAGTAAGGCATGGCTAGCGAGTTGTCTTCGTCCAGCTATAACTATGTGCTGTCGATTGCAGAGAAGCGCGACCAACGAAGGCTATACTTTTCGGCAAAACGGTCCTTGGACGTCGTAGTGGCTGCGATGGCCCTCCTGATTCTATCGCCGTTTATGCTGCTCATCGCAGCCTTGATCAAGCTCGACTCGCCGGGGCCGGCGATTTTTACACAAAAGCGTGTGGGGCTGCGCCGCGTAAATCGGAGCAACGGCCAGGGCACCGGCAGTGAGGTCCGGTGGGAAGTGAGCACCTTTGACTTCCACAAGTTCCGGACAATGAAGCAGGACGCCAGCGCAGATGTGCACCGCGCCTACGTACAGGCGTTTATCCGCAACGATCGCGAGGCCATGGCAGCCGTGCAGGGCGCGGACACCGATGTGCGCAAGCTTCTCAACGATCCGCGGGTGACGCGCCTCGGTGCGTTCCTGCGCAAGAGCAGCCTGGATGAGTTGCCCCAGTTCTGGAGCGTGCTCAAGGGCGATATGTCGCTGGTGGGGCCCAGACCGGCGCTGCCCTACGAAGTGGAAGCATATCAGCCCTGGCACCGCAAGCGCCTGGAGGCCACCCCCGGCATAACCGGGCCGTGGCAGGTGTCGGCACGCAGTTCCGTGGACTTTGACGAGATGGTCAAGATGGACATCGACTACATTGGACACCAGTCATTCTGGCTGGACGTGAAACTCCTCGCACAGACACCGCTTGCCGTCCTGCGCAGCAGAGGGGCGGTGTAGAGGAATCTAGGAAGGTGGACATGAAAAAGCTTAATGTCGGCGTCATCGGCTCTGGTTATTGGGGGCCGAACCTGATCAGGAACTTTGTCTCTTTGCCCGAGTCAAGCCTGGCGGCCGTGGCCGATCTGCGACAGGACCGTCTTGCGCATGTCAAGTCGTTATACCCCACCGTCCACGTGACGGACGACTATTGGGAGCTGTTCTCTATGAACCTGGATGCGGTTGTGGTGGCGACTCCCCCGACCACCCACTTTTCCATAGCTCGTGACTGCCTGCAACACGGCCTGCACGTCCTGGTGGAGAAACCGCTGGCACTGAACAGCCGCGATGCTGAAGAACTGATCGAAATCGCAGACCGAAAGAACTTGACGTTGATGGTGGGCCACACGTTCGAGTACAACCCGGCCGTTCGCGAGCTGCGCCGGATCATAAGTAGCGGCGAACTGGGCAAGATCCATTACCTGGATGCCGTGCGGGTAAACCTTGGCCTCTTCCAACCGGACCTGAACGTGTTGTGGGATCTGGCCCCCCACGACATCTCGATCCTGAATTACATCCTGGGCAAAGAGCCCCTCAAGGTTAGCGCCCAGGGCGCGGAATGTGTTGTGCCGGGCAAGCACGATATCGCCTACCTGAACCTCGAGTTCGAGGACAACGTGCTGGCCCACGTGCGCGTGAGCTGGCTCGACCCCTCAAAGGTCCGGCGCATCACCGTGGTCGGCAGTAAAAAGATGGTCGTGTACGACGATGTGGAGCCCGTGGAAAAGCTCAAGATCTATGACAAGGGCGTGGAGACTCCATCCTACGCCGACACCTACCACGAGTTCCAGTTCAGTTACCGCCATGGCGATGTGGTAAGCCCGGCCATTCGCATGGCCGAGCCGCTGAAGGAAGAATGCCAGCACTTCCTACAGAGCATCCTCGAAGAGAAAGCACCGCAGAGCGACGGGCGGGTGGGGTTAAAAGTCGTGCGCGTCCTGGAGGCCGCCGAGCGATCGCTTCGGCGCGGGGGTATCCCGGAATTTCTGACCTGGTACGAGACCGCCCCGGGCTCTGACGGCAGGCAGCCGGACGCCTGGCAGCTTGGGGAGGAACAAGTCGAATCCTTCGCGACAGCCGAAGCATAGGAACAAGGAGCAACCTTGAACGACACATCCTTCTCTACATATCCAACCGGCGACCCGCTCCATCGAGACTGGGACTCTGCGCCCCTCGCCGAGGCCGTTTTCCTCGGCGAGGGGCACCAGGTCGATCGCGGCGCCATCCTGGGCTATCTGACCGGCCGCAAGATCGAGAGCCAGGTATTGCGCATCGGACCCCGGGCGAGGATTCGCTCAGGAACGGTCCTGTATGCGGGATCGACCATCGGTGCCGGCCTGGAGACGGGACACAATGTCGTAATCCGCGAAGAAAACGTCATCGGCGACAACCTCAACATCTGGAACAGCTCGACCATCGACTATGGCTGCCAGATCGGCGACGGGGTCAAGATCCACTGCAACGTCTACGTCGCCCAGTTCACCATCCTTGAAGACGACGTGTTCCTTGCGCCGGGGGTGATGGTCGCCAACGATCCCCATCCCCTGTGCGCCCACCACTTGAAGGGACCGACTATCAAGAAGGGCGCCCGGATCGGGATCAACGTCACCCTCCTGCCTGGCGTCGTCGTCGGAGAGGGAGCCATGGTGGGGGCGGGAAGCGTTGTTACGCGCGACATTCCGCCCTTTACCGTCGCCTACGGCAGCCCGGCGCGGCCGCAAAAGGCGGTGGAAGAGGTAATGTGCTCGTACCAGTTGGCCGAGCGAGGCCGTAGCGCTGGCCTGGGGACAACGCCCGACGGCCTGGGCGCCTTGGAAAGGAGCTGACAATGCGAGTGCCATTTGTCGACCTACAAGCTCTACACCAGGACCTCATCCAGGAGCTGGACGAGGCCATCCGGGGCGTGTTGACGCGGGGCGACTTTGTCTTGGGCCAGGAGGTGGATTCCTTCGAGCAAGACTTTGCCGCCTACTGTGGCTCGCAATACGCCGTGGGGGTGGACAGCGGTCTGTCCGCACTGGAGCTCGGCCTGCGCGCGTTTGGCATCGGCCCCGGCGACGAAGTGATCGTGCCCAGCCACACGTTTATCGCCACGGCTGCGGCCGTGAGCTTTGTGGGCGCCACCCCGGTCCTGGTGGATGTGGAGGAGCAAAGCTACAACCTGGACGTCTCCAAGCTGGAAGCAGCCATCACGCCCCACACGCGGGCAATCATCCCGGTGCACCTCTACGGCCTGCCGGCCAACATGGACGGCATTATGCAACTGGCCGAGGAGCGCGGCCTGGTGGTCATCGAAGACGCCAGCCAGGCCCACGGCGCGACCTACAAGGGGCGGCGTGTCGGCTGCCTGGGGCACGCCGCGGCCTTTAGTTTTTATCCGACCAAGAACCTGGGGGCGGCGGGTGACGCGGGAATGCTTGTCACGAACGACGCCAACGCCGCCGACCAGGTCCGGGCGATGCGCAACGTCGGCCAGCGAAAAAAGTACCACCACGAGCTGCCGCCGTTTAACCACCGCCTGGATACGCTGCAGGCTGCCGTCCTGCGCATCAAGTTGCGCTACCTGGACGGCTGGACAGAGGCACGCCGTCGCAACGCGGCCCTCTACCGGGAAAAGCTTCAGGGGAGCGACCTCCTGATCCCCGTGGAGACACCCGGGGCGACGCACGTCTATCACGTCTACGTGGTTCGATCGCCCCAGCGCGACCGGCTCCAGGCGCATCTGCAGGAGCGGGGGGTCGGCACAGCCATTCACTATCCGGTGCCGATCCACCTGCAACCCTTCTACGCCGGCAACGGCTTTCGCCAGGGCCAGTTCCCGGTGACCGAACAGATCTGCAACGAGATCCTGTCGCTGCCCATGTTTCCCGGAATGACCGCGGAACAGATCGAGTACGTGGCGGCGTCGGTGCTCGAATGTTGACTCGTCTCTCTGGCGAGGATGTTCGAATCTTGCTCTGGTGGTAAAGGGAGAGAAGAGTGGAAAAAAGCTATCCTGCCATACTGTGGCAAAGAAAGTGGCTCATCTTGGCGACGACCATCGCGACTGTACTTGTCGTGCTGGTGGGCATGCTTCTCGTCACCCCACAATACGAAGCCTCGACCAGGCTGCGCGTATACACGGCGGCCAGGGGCTCCGTGGACTGGGTGGACTATGACATCGCCTACACCGAGCGGTTGATGAATACGTATTCTCAACTGGCCACCAGCCAGCCGGTGCTGCAAGAGCTGGCCCAACAGCTCAACCTGGCGAACCTGCCCAGCATCAGCGCCCAGGTCGTCTCTGACACCGAGTTGATGCAGATTAACGTGGAGGGGGCTGACCCGGCGCAGGTGACAGCCGTGGCCAACGGCCTGGCCCAGATCCTCGTGGCCCGTAGTGAGGACTATGCCGGGGGTGGCCGGACGGCGCAAGACATCCTGAGCGAGCAGTTGACCCAGGCCGAGGACGAACTGAACCAGGCCCAACTGGCCTACGTCGAGGCCGTCGGTTCGTCACCGGCCGACTCGGCTCGCGTCGCTGCCCTCAGCCGCGCGGTCGACCTCAAGCAGGAGGTCTACACGGCCCTGCTGCAGCAGTACGAGCGAACCCGGGTGGCCGAAGAGCTGCGGACCAACGCGCTGACCATCGTCGAGCCTGCGATCTTGCCGCGGGAACCGTCCAAGCCGAACTGGATGACCAACCTGATCTTGGGCGGCCTCGTCGGCCTGGTTGCCGGCGCCGGCCTGGCATTCCTGTTTGAGCGGCTGGACACCCGCGTCCAGTCAACCGACGAGATCGAGGAACTCACGGCCCTGCCCACCCTGGGGCGCATTCCTTACGTTCGCAAGGGACCGGCCCACGTGTTCCTCGGCGATGCCATCCCGGCCCAGGAGGCCTACCATCGCCTGCAGGCCAAGCTCGAGGCCCGCGTCCAGGCCGACGGCCTGCGGTCCATTCTGATCACCAGTCCCGAGCCGGGCGAGGGCAAGTCGGCCATCGTGGCCAATCTCGCCCAGGCCCTGGCCAACGCGGGTCGCCGTGTCGTCGTCGTCGATGCCAATCTGCGCCGGCCGATCATGCACCAGATCCTGGACGTGAGCAACAAGGTTGGCCTCAGCAACGTCCTCAGCCAGGAGTGGACGGTCAAGGAAGCCGTCCAGACGACCAGGACACCGGGGGTATGGGTTCTCACCAGTGGCACGCCGCACCCGAACCCGGCACAGTTGCTCAACTCGGCGGGCATGCCCAGCCTGTTCGAGGAGCTTGCTGCCCCCTTTGACGTGATCCTCCTCGACTCGCCGCCCGTCCTGGCCGTGGCCGACGCGACACTCCTGGCGCCGCTGGTGGACGGCGTGTTGCTGACAGTGGGCCGGGCACAGACCAAGCGCGACTCGATAGAAGCGGCCATCGAACAGCTCGCGGGCGTGCAGGCCAGGCTCCTCGGAGTCGTCGTGAACTGGGCGGAGCGCACCAAGGACCTGCGCCACTACCGACACTACGAGCGAGCGCGCAAACCCGCGGGCACCAACAGCCAGCGCGCGGTCTCTCGCCCCGTCGTCACCCAAGGTCTTGAACGAAGTGAAAGGCAAGGTCTTGAACGAAGTGAAAGGCAAGGTCTTGAACGAAGTGAAAGGCAAGGTCTTGAACGAAGTGAAAGGCAAGGTCTTGAACGAAGTGAAAGGCGCAGCATACCGCAGGAAGCCGCCTTTACCGGCAACACGCAGCGGGCCGACCAGGGCCGCGAAGAGCCATTGGCCTAGGTGGACAGGGGTCAGAAAGAGCCATGTTGAGCCGAATCGTCGGGCGTGCGGCCCAGGATTCCAGCGTTTTGCCCGTTTTTTCCTCGGCGGCGTGGCCGTGGACCGTGGGGGCTGTTGTCGCCGCACTGGTGGCGGGAGCCCTCCTGGGCGTGGCCGTCCTGCTCACTGGCCCGGTGCCCGTCCTCATGGGCGTCGTCGGGATCCTGGTGGCCCTCCTGGTATTCCGCTATCCCGAAGCGATCGTCGTGCTGATGCTGGCCCTGGCCTCGCAACTGATCCCAAGCCGGTTCAACATCTTTGTGGACCTGTTCGTGGGCCGCTTCCAGGTGTCCGACCTGCTGCTGTTCTGGCTGTTGTTCGTGACCGCCCTGCGGGTCATCATGGAAAAGGACTTTCCGTACAGAAGAAGCCGCCTGGACCTGCCTATGGCTCTGTTCTACCTCGCGGTGCTGGGCGGCCTGGCAACGGCCGTGTTCCTCTTCGGGGTAAACTTTCGTTACGCCACCTACGAGGCGCGCACCCTGGCCTACTACCTGGCCTTCTTCCCCATCACCACCCTCGTGCGGACGCGCCGCCAATTGGTGCGGCTGTCGATAGGTGTCATGGGCGTCGCGGTCCTTATGGCCGTCTCGATGCTCCTGCAGTCCACGATACAGCCCGGCATCCTGGCCGACGACTGGACCCTGGACGTGGAAGGCGTCGTGCGCATCTTTCACCCCGGGTTTTCGGCGGTGTACGTTGGCCTGTTGATGCTCGCCGGCTACGTGGCCACGCGCAGCGGCCGGGAGAGAGCCTCGCGCGGCGTTCACGACTGGGGGTGGCTGCAATGGGCCATCATGCTCGTGCTGGCCACTGCCCTGTTCTCTACCCTGGCCCGCAACTTGCTCATCGCCGGCACCGTCAGCTTTGGCCTGCTGGCCTTGTTGCTGGGCAGCGAGCAGCGCCGCAACCTGATCCAGATGCTCCTGCGACTGACCGTGTCGCTGGCTGTGGTGCTGGTGTTCCTGGCCCTGGTGTTCGACACGTCCACCCTCATCACCCAGTACGCCGCGGCCTATGTTGGGAGGCTGGAGCGCATGTTCTCCAGCGAAATCCTGACGCGAGAGGAGAACCTCTTTTCCCGGTGGGAAGAGATGCAATTCGCGTTTCAGAGGTTGCAGGAGAATCCGATCCTGGGCACGGGGCTCTACAACCCCTACCGGCCGGCCTTTTATGAGGGAGAGCCCATCACCCTGCGTCACTTTATCCACAATGCCTACCTGGGCATCTGGCTGAAAACCGGCATCGCCGGCCTGGTCTCGTTTCTCTGGTTCTCGGCCGCGTTCCTACGCCAGGGCTTTCGAGGTCTTGAACGAAGTGAAAGGCAAGGCTGGAAACGCGTGTCGCACCCACTCTTGCGCGGCGTCGCCCTGGGATCGCTGGTGGCGTACGTGGGCCTCTTGATGGCCAATTTTGTGGCGCCCTCGTTTCTACAGCCAGGCAGCCTGGCGATTATGGGCGTGACCCTGGGACTGACCACCTCCATCCTGTTGCTGGACGGGGGCCCTGATCAAGAAATCTCGGAAGGCGAAGTCTTGAACGAAGTGAAAGGCAAAGTCTTGAACGAAGTGAAAGGCAAAGTCTTGAACGAAGTGAAAGGCAAAGTCTTGAACGTAGTGAAAGGAGAATCTACGTGAGCACTCGAATACATGCCACTACTGCCATGGACACAATTGGGACGGACAAAAGCCGGGAAGAACCATTGATCCCGGTCTTTCGGCCGTGGTATGACAAGGAAGAGCTGAAAGCCGTCAAAGAGGTCTTTGACAGCGCGTGGATCGGCCTGGGTCCCAAGACGACCCAGTTCGAAGAGCGTTTCGCCCGCTACGTTGGGGTTCCTTACGCCGTCGCCCTGAACTCGGCGACTGCCGCCCTTCACCTGGGGCTCGCGGTTCTGAACGTCTCTGGCGGCGAGGTCATCACGACGCCCATGACCTTTGTCTCGACGAACCACGCCGTCCTCTACAACAACGCCGAGCCGGTCTTTGCCGACATCGAGCCCGACACCCTGAACATCGATCCCAGGTCCATAGAGGCCAACCTGACGGACCGCACCCGGGCCATCGTCGTCGTGCACTATGGCGGCCACGCCTGCGACATGGACACCATCCTGGACCTGGCGGAGGAGCGGGGCATCCCGGTTCTGGAGGACGTGGCCCACGGCGCTGGCGGAACCTACAAGGGGCGCAAGCTGGGATCCCTGGGAAACCTCGGCTCATTTAGCTTTCACGCCGTCAAGAACCTGGCCACGGGCGACGGGGGAATGCTGACCTTTTCGGACCCGGAGTACGACGCGCGGCTCCGGCGGCTCCGCTGGGTGGGCATCGACAAGGACACCTGGGACCGCTCCGAGATCGACCAGAAGTATTCGTGGTACTATACCGTCCAGGAGCTGGGCTGGAAGTATCACATGAACGACATCACGGCAGCCATCGGCCTGGTGCAACTGGAAAAGCTGGACCGCGCCAATGCTCGCCGGGGAGAGATCGTGGCCTACTACAACGAGCGATTCGCCGACCTGGAGTGCCTGGAGACCCCGGTGGAAAAGAGCTATGCCCAGAGCGCCTTCCACAACTATGTCATCAAGCTGGACCGGCGCGATCAGCTCATCGCCTACCTGCGCGACCGCAACATCTCGACAGGCGTTCACTACATGCCAAACCACCTATACAGCATGTACCGCGGCTTTCGGGCCGATGTGCCGGTCACCGAGAGGGTCTGGCAGAGGCTGGTTACCCTGCCGCTCTACCCGGGCATGACCGACTGGGACGTGGAACGCGTCGTGCGGGGGGTACGGAGCTTTTGCAGCAAAAGCTAGCGACCAAGGCGCAACCTGCGCCGGGAAAGTTGAGCCTGATGCACATGCCAAAGCGGCTGGTCCGCCGGGGAGCATCCCTTGGCAGGCGGGCCCTCGTGAACGCGTCGGGCGCGGCTTTCCAATGGCGCGCGATGCTCGCCTACCGCCTGTGGGGCATCGAGGGCATCGATAACCTGCTGCTGCAGTGCCGGCCGGAGCAGGCAACCTGGCTGCTGCGGCGCTTTGGCGCCCGCATCGGCCAGGGCTCGAATCTGCACGCGCCCCTCATCGTGCACAACGCGCTGAAGAGCTATGCGCACCTGCGTGTCGGAGAGCAGTGCCACGTGGGCAAGGACGTGTTCCTCGATCTGCGGCAGCCCATCGAGATCGAGGACCGCGTGACCATCTCCATGAGGGTCACAATCCTCACTCACCTGGACGTCGGCCACAGCCCCCTGGGGGCGGGCAGCCTGGCCCCCAGGGAAGCCCCGGTGCGCATCCGGCGCGGCGCCTACCTGGGTGCCGGCTGCACCCTGCTGCACGGGATCACCGTGGGAGAGTGTGCCGTCGTGGCTGCCGGCGCCGTGGTCGTCGGCGACGTGCCGGCCTATACCGTGGTGGCCGGCGTTCCGGCGCGGGTGCTCAAGACGCTGGACAAGGACCGAGAATCTTTTAGATCAAGTCTTGAACGTAGTGAAAGAACACAGCCTATGGCTGGCGGCGGGATCGAACAGGATGAGCAACGTTAGGACCATCGCCAAAAACACAACGTCTCTTCTCGTGGCCGAGGGCATCTCCCAGGTGCTGCGGGTCGTCTACTTTGCCGTCCTGGTGCGCTACATCCAGGCCGAGGGGATGGGCAAGATCTCGACGGCCCAGGCCCTGGTGACGATCCTTTACGTGCTGGTCACCTTTGGCTTCGAGCAACTTATGGTCCGGGACGTCGCCGGGGCAAGGCAAAAGGCGGCCTCCTACGTTAGCAACGTCGCCTTCTTGCGGCTGTTCCTGTCGATCCTCTTTAGCCTGGGGCTCTGGGGACTGGTGCAAGCCTTTGGCTACCCGGCCGAGCTGGCGATCATCACCTACATCTATGGCTTTGCCTTCGTGGTCAAGGCCTTCACCGACGTTGGCCTGGCCGTCTATCAGGCCTTCGAGGTCATGGAGTACAACCTCCTGATCCGCGTGGTGCGGGACCTGGTCAATATCGGTTTGAGCCTGCTGGCCATTGCGCTGCAATACAGTCTCATCGTCATCGTCGGCGTCACTGCCCTGGCCAATATAGTGGAGATGGTTCTGACCTTTGCGCTGCTGCGGCGCCGCGGGCTTCCCTTCCGGTTTCAGGTGGACCTGGGGCTGGCCAGGAGGTTGCTCATCATGGCCTTGCCCTTTGCCGTGGTGTCGGTCTATCCCCTGGCCCACTCGCAGCTCAACACGCTCATCCTGTCGGCCACCAGCACCATCGAGAACGTGGGCTGGTTCGCGTCGCCCAGCACACTCATCGGCATGGCCATGCTCATCCCGGCCGTCTTTATGCGGGCGGTCTTTCCCGTCTTCTCGCGCTACTCCCAGCGGTCAGCGGGCGCCCTCCAGACCACCTACCAGAAGTCGTTCACCTATCTGTTGATCCTGGGGTTGGCAGTCTCCGTGGGCACGTTCCTGACGGCCGGCCGGCTCATTCCGCTGGTCTTTGGCGAAGGGTTCGAGGAATCGGTGCCGGTCCTCCAGATCCTGGCCTGGCAGCCCATCTTTGGCTTCGTGGGCCACGTCAACGGCAACCTGCTGATTGCCACGGGCAGGGAAAAGTTCTTTATGGTGTCGGAAGGCCTTTTTGCCGGCCTGTACGCCCTGCTGGGCTTTACCCTGGTCCCCCTCATGGGGATCATCGGCGCGGCCATTGCCGTCGTGGCGCCCACGGCCGTCGGTTTCTTTTTCTATTCCATCTACTGCCACAGGGTCCTGGGGCTGGCGTTGCCCTGGAAGCGCATCCTGGCGGCAACCGTCGCCGCGCTGCTCATGGCAGTGGCGGTCTATTCCGCGTTGCAGCTCGGGGTGAACTTTTTCGCCATCGTGCTGCTCATCGCCCCGGCCATCTATGCCGCGGCCCTAGCGCTGCTGGGCGTCCTCTCGCGCGAGGACGTCTCGCTGCTCAAACAGGCGCTGAGACTACACTAATGGAGGATGCAAGGTCTTGAACGAAGTGAAAGGCAAGGTCTTGAACGAAGTGAAAGGCAAGGTCTTGAACGAAGTGAAAGGCAAGGTCTTGAACGAAGTGAAAGGCAAGGTCTTGAA
>ERZ1026796.1673-NODE-1673-length-14276-cov-2.565058_pt1 | contig 14276 bp, 9 predicted proteins | sample MGYA00520874_ERZ1026796 | MGnify/ENA primary metagenome ERZ1026796 (study PRJEB33270, sample SAMEA104284474) | anaerobic digester metagenome | biome: Anaerobic digester microbiome; feature: mesophilic sludge digester; material: Anaerobic digester biomass | place...
AACAAAAACCGCCCTGAAGCTTTTATATACAACCCGGCCGTTTTGCGGGAGCGGCTCGGGATAGATCTCGAACTCGCCCTCGTCGCCGATAGGAATTGGCGCGCCCGGCGCGCGGTGAGCATCCCTCCATCCCGGCGCCTTTCGGACGCGCGCGCCCTCCTGGCCGACCCGTCGATCGATATCGTGGTCGAGCTGATAGGGGGGTGCGGCGCCGCCAGGGCGTATGTCCTCGAGGCGCTGCGGAGGGGCAAGGGGGTAGTGACCGCCAACAAGGCCCTCCTGGCGGAGCACGGCCGGGAGGTCCTCGGGCTCGCGCGCGAGCGCCGCGCCGACCTCTACTACGAGGCAAGCGTCTGCGGCGCCATCCCGATAATCAAGGCCCTCCGCGAAGGGTTCGCCTCCAACCGGGTCGACTCGATCTTCGGGATCGTCAACGGCACCTGCAACTACATACTCTCCAGGATGACCGGTTCCGGGATCGGATTCTCCGAGGCCCTCCGCGAGGCGCAGCGCCTGGGCTACGCCGAGGCGGACCCGTCGCTCGACATAGACGGGCTCGACTCCGCCCACAAACTGGCGATCCTCAGCACGCTCGCGAGCGGCAGCTGGGTCCCAGCCCGGGCGGTCTACGCCGAGGGGATACGGCGCGTCACGCAGCTCGACATACGCTTCGCCGAGGAGTTCGAATACGTCATCAAGCTGCTCGCGATCTTCAAGCGGCACGGCGGCCGCGTGGACGCGCGCGTTCACCCCACGCTGATCCCGAGGAGCCATCTCCTCGCCTCCGTAGGCGGGGCCTTCAACGCGGTCTGCGTCAACGGGTACCCGGCGGGGGAGATTGTGCTCTACGGCTCCGGGGCCGGTCGGGACCCGACGGCGAGCGCGGTGCTCGGGGATGTCATAGACATAGCCAGGAATATCGAACGCGGCTGCTGCGGCAGGGTCCCGCCCGTGGCCGCCCGGGTCGGCGCCACCCGCGTAAGGCCCATCGGGGAGATAGAGACGCAATACTACCTCCGCTTCTCCGTCGTCGACCGGCCCGGCGTGCTCGCCCGCATCACCGGGATACTGGGCGCGCAGCAGATCAGCATCGCCTCGGTGTTGCAGACCGAGCGCAGGATCGGCGGCGTGGTGCCGGTGGTGTTGATGACCCACCGCGCGAGGGAGGCGAACGTCCGGCGGGCCATAGCGCGCATCGACCGCCTGGCGGATGTGAGGGACCGGACCGCCCTCATACGGGTGGAGGAGAGGGTGTAGGGAAGGGCCGGCGGCGCAGCGCCGGACGGCGTGATGGAGAAGGGGATGAAATACGTGGTGCTCGTGGGCGACGGGATGGCGGACCGCCCCATCCCGGAGCTGGGAAACCGCACCCCGCTCGAGGTGGCGCGCACGCCGCACATGGACCGCTGCGCCCGCGAGGGGGCGGGGGGGCTCGTGCGGACCGTCCCGGAGGGGATGGATCCGGGGAGCGACGTCGCCAACCTCTCCATCCTCGGCGTCGATCCATCCCGCTGCTACACCGGGAGGGGCCCGTTCGAGGCGGCCGCCATGGGGGCGCCCCTCTCCGGGGACGAGTGGGCGTTCCGCTGCAACCTGGTCACGGTCTCCGAAGACGTCATGGTGGATTACAGCGGCGGGCACATCTCGAGCGGCGAGGGCCGCGTCCTCATCGCCCTTCTCGCGGAGAGGTTCGCCGGGCGCGGGGTGCGCTTCCACCCCGGCGTGGGCTACAGGAACATCATGATCGCGCCCGAGCGGCTGCTCCTGGACGGGGAGGGGGCGCTGCGGTGCGTCCCCCCGCACGATATCGCCGGCCGTCCGATCCGCGACCACCTCCCGACCGGAAGGGGGAGCCGCCTGCTGCGGGAGTTGATGCAGGCATCCTACCTGATCCTGTCGCAGGAGACGGTAAACAAGGTAAAGATCGACCTCGGCGAGAATCCCGCCAACATGATATGGCTCTGGGGAGGGGGGAAGAAGCCGGCGACCGCGGCGTTCCGGGCGGAGCGGGGCATCGACGGGGCGGTGATCTCGGCGGTCGACCTCATCAAGGGGATCGGCCTGAGCCTGGGCCTCGAGGTGATCGGGGTCCCGGGTGCGACCGGCTACTACGACACCGACTACTCCGCCAAGGCCGGGGCGGCCCTCGCTGCGCTCAACGAAATCGATTTCGTCCTCGTCCACGTGGAGGCGGCGGACGAGGCCGGGCACAACGGCGACCGCTCCGAGAAGGTGCGGGCGATCGAGAACTTCGACGCGAAGGTCGTGGGGCCGGTCATGGACGGCCTGCGCCGCGGCGGCAGGCCGTTCCGCGCGCTCCTGCTCCCCGATCACTATACGCCGCTCTCGCTCAGGACGCACACCGCGGACCCCGTGCCGTTCTGCATCTGCGGGGACGGGATAAGGCCGGACGGCATGGCGGCGTTCAGCGAGAAGGCCGCCTCATCCGGCTCCATCAGGATCGAGGAGGGGTGGCGGCTCATGGACGAGCTGCTCTCCCCGCGGCCCGGCGGCCGGGGAGGGGGGGCGCAGGAATGCCGTTGATCGTCCAGAAGTACGGGGGCAGCTCGGTCGCCGATCCGGAGAAGATCCGGGACGTCGCCAGGCGCGTCGCCCGCGCGCAGGCGGCCGGAGACAGGCTCGTGGTGGTCGTCTCCGCCATGGGCGACACCACGGACGATCTCATCTCGCTCGCGCACCGCGTGTGCGCGAACCCGTCGGACCGCGAGATCGACATGCTTCTCTCCACCGGCGAACAAGTCACCGCGGCGCTGCTCGCCATGGCGCTGCACGACCTCGGCGTCGACGTCATCTCCATGACCGGCGGGCAGGTCGGGATCGTGACCGACGGCACGCACCGCAGCGCCAAGATCCGGGAGATCAGCACGTCGAAGATCGAGGAGCACCTGGCGCGGGGGGCGGTGGTGGTGGTCGCCGGGTTCCAGGGGGTCGACGAGGACCTCGACATAACGACCCTCGGAAGGGGGGGGTCGGACACGACCGCTGTCGCCCTCGCGGCGGCCCTCAAGGCGGACGTCTGCCGCATCTACAAGGACGTGGACGGCGTCTACACCGCCGACCCTCGGCTGGTCCCCGCAGCGCGCAAGATAGACCGCATCAGCTACGACGAGATGCTGGAGATGGCGAGCCTCGGGGCGCAGGTGATACAGTCGCGCTCGGTCGAGTTCGCGAAGAAGTTCGGCATCGCGGTGGAGGTGCTCTCCAGCTTCAACGACGGCCCGGGCACGATACTCTCCGGGGAGGGGGAAGAGATGGAAGACCTTGTGATACGCGGGGTGACGGTTGACCGGGGCGAGGCAAAGCTGACCATCCAGCGCGTTCCCGACCGTCCCGGGATCGCCGCCGCCATCTTCAAGACGATGGCGGAGGAGAACGTCAACGTGGATATGATAATCCAGAACGTCAGCGAGGACGGCTTCACGGATGTCTCCTTCACCGTGGCGAGCGAAGATTTCGGGAAGGCCCTCCGGGGGCTGGAACGCATGGCCGCCTCGATCGGCGCCAAGGGCGTGACGTCCAACAAGGCCATCGCGAAGGTCTCCGTGGTCGGCGTCGGGATGAGGAGCCACAAGGGGGTCGCCTCCGCCATGTTCGAGGCGCTCGCGCGGGAGGGGATCAATATCAAGATGATCTCCACGAGCGAGATCAAGATTTCGTGCGTGGTGGACGAGGCGGACGCGGGGCGCGCCGCAAGGGCCGTTCACTCGGCGTTCGGTCTCGATCGGGACAGGCGGTGAACGCGGCCGCGGGGAGGACCGGTGCAGCCATGAAGACGGTGAGGCTATACGACACGACTTTGCGCGACGGCTCCCAGGCGGAGGGGATCAGCTTCTCGTCGGCGGACAAGCTGTTGATCGCCCGGAGGCTGGACGAGTTCGGGATCCATTACATCGAGGGCGGATGGCCGGGGTCGAACCCGAAGGATATAGAGTTCTTCTCCCAGGCGCGGGCGCTCGGACTCCGGCGCGCGCGGGTGGCCGCCTTCGGGAGCACGAGGCGCGCAGGCGTCCCCGTCGCGGACGACGTGAACGTCGTCCGGCTGCGGGAGGCGGACACGGCCGTGGTGACCGTCTTCGGCAAGAGCTGGATGCTCCACGTCAAGGAGGTCCTGAGGACCAGCGCCGCGGAGAACCTCGCGATGATCCGCGACACCGTGCGCTACTTCAAGGATCTCGGCAAGGAGGTCATCTACGACGCCGAGCATTTCTTCGACGGCTACCGGGCCGATCCCGACTACGCCGTCAAGACCCTCCTCGCCGCCGAGGAGGCGGGCGCGGACACCATCGTCCTCTGCGACACGAACGGCGGGACGCTCCCGACGGGGATCGCCGAGGCCATGCGGGCCGTCATCGGGCTCGTGCGCGCCCCGATAGGGATCCACACCCACAACGACTCCGGCGTGGGTGTCGCGAACGCGGTCGTGGCCGTGGGGGAGGGGGCCGTCCACGTTCAGGGGACGATCAACGGCTACGGGGAGCGGTGCGGCAACGCGGACCTCGTCAGCATCATCCCCACGCTCGTCCTGAAGATGGGGATCCCGTGCGTGGAGAGGGAGCGCCTCGCGGGGCTCACGGACCTCTCCCGGTTCGTGGACGAGATCGCCAACATGGCGCCGTGGCCGCGCGCCCCGTATGTGGGGGCGAGCGCCTTCGCGCACAAGGGGGGGGTCCACGCCGATGCCGTCCTCAAGAACCCCCAGGGATACGAGCATATCGAACCGGGGGAGGTGGGGGGGGCGCGGCGGATTCTCGTCTCGGAGCTCTCCGGGAAGGCGAGCATTTTCATGAAGGCGCGCGAGATGCGCCTCGGGCTGGAGAAGGAGGGGGCCGCCCTCAAGAACGTCCTCCACGTCGTCAAGAGGCTCGAGAGCGAGGGGTACGAGTTCGAGGCGGCGGAGGGCTCGTTCAAGCTCCTCGTCGAAAAAGCGCTCACGCGCCACACGCCGTTCTTCACCCTGGAGGGGTTCAGGGTGAGCGTCGAGAAGCGCGCGGACGGCTCCCTCATCTCCGAGGCCACGATCAAGGTCAAGGTGGGCGACCTCTTCGAGCACACGGCAGCGGAGGGGGACGGCCCGGTCAACGCCCTCGACAACGCGCTGCGCAAGGCGCTCCTCCCCTTCTACCCGTCGATCGCCGACATGAGCCTCGTGGATTACAAGGTGCGGGTCCTCGACGTGAAGGCCGGGACGGCGGCGAAGGTGCGCGTCCTGGTGCAGTCCAAGGATCCCGGGGCGGCGTGGGGGACCGTCGGGGTCTCGGAGAACATCATCGAGGCGAGCTGGCAGGCGCTCGTGGACAGCGTCGAGTACAAACTGCTCCGCGACAAGGCGGCGCCTGCGACCGCGCGAAAGGGGAGGCCTTGAGGGCGCCCTTGCGCCGTCCGTGGGAGGGGGCATCTGCGCCATGGCGGAACTAGCGACGCGCTACGACCCGGCCCAGGTCGAGGACCGGTGGTATTCAGCATGGGAGTCTCGCGGCTATTTCAGTGCCCGCCCGCGCCCGGGCCGGAAACCGTACGTCATCGTAATCCCCCCCCCCAATATCACCGGCATCCTGACCATGGGGCATGTCCTGAACAACACCTTTCAGGACATCCTCGTGCGGTGGAAGAGGATGCAGGGATTCGAGGTGCTCTGGCTCCCGGGGACGGACCACGCCGGGATCGCCACCCAGAACGTGGTGGAAAAGGAGCTGGCGAAGAGCGGGACGCGGCGCGGGGGGCTGGACCGGGAGGCGTTCCTGCGGCGTGTCTGGGAGTGGAAGGAGCGCTACGGCGGCGCGATCATCCGCCAGCTCAAGAAGCTCGGCTGCTCCTGCGACTGGGGCAGGGAGCGGTTCACGATGGACGAGGGGCTCTCCCGCGCCGTGCGCGAGGCATTCGTCCGCCTCCACGAGAAGGGACTCATCTACCGCGGGCGGTACATAATCAACTGGTGTCCCCGCTGCCGCACCGCCCTTTCCGACGAGGAGGTGGAGCACGAGGACCACGACGGCCGCCTGTGGCATATCCGCTACCCGTTCGAGGGGGGCGGCGGATTCGTGACGGTGGCGACGACGCGCCCCGAGACGCTTCTCGGGGACACGGCGGTCGCCGTCAATCCCTCCGACGCACGCCATGCCGGCATCGTAGGGCGGAGGGTGGTCGTCCCGTCGGTGGAGCGCGTTGTCCCCGTCATCGCCGACGGCTTCGTAGATCCGGAGTTCGGCACCGGCGTCGTAAAGGTCACGCCCGCGCACGACCCGAACGACTTCCAGATCGGGCTCCGCCACGGCCTCCCCCGGGTGTCGGTCATGGACGGCGGCGGAGTGATGACCGCGGAGGCGGGCGCGGATTACGAGGGGATGGATCGCTTCGAGTGCCGCAAGGCCCTGGTCGAGCGGCTGAAAGCGGACGGCCTGCTGGTCAAGATTCAGGACTACGGCCACTCGGTGGGCCATTGTCAACGCTGTCATACCATCATCGAGCCGCGCATCAGCACCGGCACGAAATGCAGCATGGCGCCGGAAATCAGCGGCAGGATGCCGGCGGCAAAGGCGGTAAAGTGCAGGCTGCTCACCGTGTACGACAGCCGCAGCTCGTCCTGCAGAAAGGGGGTGATGGGGCCGAGGACGTTCAGGAAATAGCCGTAAAAGGCCAGCATCAGGTAGGCCAACCAGGTAAGACCGTCGCGGCGGAGGGTCTCGGCTTTCATGGCGCCATTGTGTGCCAGAACCGGCTTTTTGTCAATTGAACGACGGGCCCGATCGCCTGCCCGCGGGAGGCTTTTCGCCCGGCCCCGCCTTCTTGCATATTGGACCGAGTTGCGGTAGAATGGGCCGCGAGGTTGCCCTTTGGTAAGGGGAGAATCCGGGCTTGCGCCCGGCCAACTTGTTATAGTAGAATAGGATCGGCTAGGCGGTCGGGGGTCGTCTAATGGCAGGACAAGGGACTTTGGATCCCTGTATCGAGGTTCAAATCCTCGCCCCCGAGTAGCCGGGCCCTTAGCTCAGCGGCAGAGCGACCCGCTCATAACGGGTTGGTCGCAGGTTCGAATCCTGCAGGGCCCATCTTGACCAGGGATGGCGATCCTTCCCTCCCGCGGCCAGGGAAAGAGGGTTGGAGCATGAGCCAGGTTTTGGTTCTCAATGCCACGTACGAGCCATTAAACGTAATTTCCGTGAGGCGCGCTGTTCTGCTCCTCCTAAAGGAGAAGGCAGAGATCGTAGAGGCGGCGGGTGCCTGGCTGCACTCGCAGCAAATGGCCCTGCCCGTGCCCCTGGTCATTCGCCTGGTGTGTTACGTGCGCATCCCGCGCCACTTCTCGCTGCCCCTTTCCAGGCGGACGGTCCTGGCCCGCGACCATTACACCTGCCAGTACTGTGGCGAGCGCCTGCCCAAGGCCGTCCTGACCATGGACCACGTGCAGCCCCGCTCCAAGGGCGGCGAAACCTGCTGGGAGAACGTGGTGGCGGCCTGCGCCTCGTGCAACCGCCGCAAGGGGGGCCGCACCCCCGAAGAGGCCCGCATGCCGCTCTTGCGCGAGCCGCGGCGGCCGCGCTACCTGGCCCTGACGTTCCTGGAAGAGGCCAGCGCGCCCCAGGCGTGGACCAAGTACATGTATTTCTGACCCCAGGCGGGGCAGCCACAGCACGTCCTTTTTTTGCTGCCCCGAACCAACAATGGTATACTATAGTCTAGCGCGCCGGGCCGGTTTGCCCGGCGCGAGTTTGTCAGGTGGATGACCGGCAGGGCGGCTCCTCTGCGCAGTGCTGCGATTCGCAGAGAACAGAGCGGGCCGCCTGTCTTGTTTCCCCGGGCCGCGGCCGCTGGGCCGGTGCCAGGGGGTTGGGCCGGCATCCAGGGAGTAGAAACATGGACAAGAGAAAATCCAAGACGTTAGATAGAGTCCGAAACATAGGAATCATTGCACATATTGACGCGGGCAAGACGACGGTGACAGAGCGCGTGCTGTTCTACACCGGGCTGACGCACCGCCTGGGCGGCGTGGACGAAGGGACGACGGTGACCGACTTTATGCCCCAGGAGCGGGAGCGGGGCATTACCATCCAATCGGCGGCCATCACCGCCAGTTGGAAGGAGTACCAGGTGAACGTCATCGACACCCCGGGCCACATCGACTTCACGGCCGAGGTGCAGCGCAGCCTGCGCGTGCTCGACGGCGGCGTGGTCGTCTTTGACGGCGTGGCCGGCGTAGAGCCCCAGTCGGAGACGGTATGGCGCCAGGCCGACCGCTACGGCGTGCCGCGCATCTGCTTCGTGAACAAGATGGATCGCGTGGGCGCCGACTTCTGGCGGGCCATCCAGAGCATCAGCAAGCGGCTGGGCGCCAACCCCGTGGCCGTGCAGTTGCCCATTGGCGCGGAAGATCGCTTCTGCGGCGTGGTGGACCTGATGGAAAACAGGGCCGTCGTCTTTTGCGACGAGGACCACGCCGAACCGGCCATCACCGACGTGCCGGCCGACATGCAGGCCGAAGTGGCGTTTCGTCGCGAGGAGATGATCGAGAAGCTGGCCGAGCTGGACGACGAGCTGGCGGCCCGCTACCTGGAAGGCGAAGAGGTAGAGGTCGAGACGCTGCGCGCCGTGCTGCGCCGGGCCACCCTCGAGGGCCGGGCCGTGCCCGTCCTGTGCGGGGCGGCGCTGCGCAACAAGGGCGTCCAGATGCTGCTGGATGCCGTCATCGACTACCTGCCCTCGCCCCTGGACGTGCCGCCCATGGTCGGCGAGGATCCGGACACGGGAGAAGAGATCCTCTGCCCGCCCGATCCCGATGCGCCGACGGCGGCCCTGGTCTTCAAGGTCAGCACCGACCCCTACATGGGCCGGCTGGCCTTTTTCCGCGTCTATTCCGGCGCGGTGCGCCGGGGCGAGTCGCTGCTCAACGCCAACGAGGGACAGCGGGAGCGCATCGGGCGCCTGGTGCGCATGCACGCCGACCGCCGCGAGGAGGTGGACGAGATCATCGCCGGCGACATCGGCGCCGTGCTGGGGCTAAAGGGCACCACGACGGGGCAGACGCTGTGCGCCGAGGAGCGGCCGGTGATCCTGGAACAGATCACGTTCCCGACGCCCGTTATCGAGCTGGCCATCGAGCCGCGCAGCAAGAGCGAAGAGAACAAGCTGTCGGAGGCCCTGGCCCGCCTGCTGCAAGAGGATCCGACGCTTCAGGTGCGCCACGACGAGCGCCTGGGGCAGACGGTGCTGGCTGGCATGGGCGAGCTGCACCTGGACGTAGTGCTCGACCGCCTGCGGCGCGAGTTTGCCGTGGGCGCCAACGCCGGGCGGCCCCGGGTGGCCTACTACGAGACCATCACCCGCCCGACCAAGGTGGAAAGCCGCCTGGTCAAGCAGACCGGCGGCCACGGCCAGTTTGCCGTCGTGGAGCTGGAGGTCGAGCCCCTGCCTTCGGGCGGCGGGTTCGTCTTCGAGAACAAGATCGTCGGCGGGGCAGTGCCCCGGCAGTTCATCTCGGCCGTCGAGGCGGGTCTGCGCGACGCCATGACCCAGGGCGTGCTGGGCGATCACCCGCTCATCGACATCAAGGTGGCCCTGGTGGACGGCAAGACCCACGAGGTCGACTCGTCGGACATGGCCTTTCGCGCGGCGGCCTTCCAGGGGCTGCGCAAGGCGGTGGCCCAGGCGGGCCCCATCCTGCTGGAGCCCATCATGCGCGTCGAGGTCATCACCCCCGACACCTACACAGGGGAGGTCATCGGCGACCTGAGCGCCCGGCAGGCCAGCATCACCGGCATCGACAGCCGCAATGGAAGCGGCCAGTCGATCCAGGCGCAGGTACCCCTGGCCGAGATGTTTGGCTATGCCACCACGCTGCGCTCGCGGACGCAGGGGCGGGGCAGCTTTGTCATGGAGTTTGATCACTATGCCCCTGTATCGCCCGACGTGGTCAAGGCGCGGGAGCAGGCACGGTAGACGGCCGGCTCCTGCCCGGAAACGTGCGACGAGCCCCCCGTGCCCCGGCACGGGGGGCTTTGCGTTCCGCGGCCCGGCGGCGCCCCGCACGCCACAGGCTGCCGCTGCTTGCCCGCGCAGAGGACCGGTGCTATAATAGCCGGGCCGTGCCGGGCGACGCCGAGATGCCCCGGCACGAAGGCGAGCCTGGACCAAAGGGAGGGAGGCCAAGATGAGCTACTGGGATCAATTCCGAGCCTGGCTGCAGAGGCTGCTGCAGGGAGAGCCCCGGCCGGAGCCCCCCACGCCAGCCGTCGAGCCCCTCGCGGCGGTCCGCCCCCGCGTCCTGCTGATCAACTTTGATCCCGTGGTCCAGGCCGAGGGTGGGCGCAAGCTGAGCCGGGTGCTGGGCTGGAACGACGTCGATGCCCTGTGCCGGGGCTACATCGACGACCTGCGAGAGTGCAGCGGCGGGTACGTCGACTACCAGATCGTGCAAAAGATCGAGGCCGAGACCTGGCCCGTAAAAGAGGACGGCTTTCGCTACGACGCCGGCACCTATTTGCGCTGCTGGCGCAGCGGCACCGGCTTTCACCAGCCCGACACTGTGAGCTACGAGGCCATCGTGTCCGACTTTGACCTGCCCGCCCGGGTGAATGCGGACCAGATCGACGAGGTCTGGCTCTTTGGCTTTCCCTACGCCGGCTTTTACGAGTCGCGCATGGTGGGGCCGGGCGCCTTCTGGTGCAACGCCCCCGAGATGCGTCGCAACGACGTGTCGCGCCGTTTTGTGATCATGGGCTTTAACTGCGAGCGCGGCGTGGGCGAGATGCTGGAGAGCTTTGGCCACCGGACCGAGTCGATCCTCAAGCACGCCTGGCGCCGGGTGCCGGGCGAGGACAACCTCTGGGAGCGGTTTTTCCGCCACGAGAAGATCGCGCCCGGCCGGGCCAACGTCGGCTGGATGCACTATGCCCCCAACAGCACCACGGACTATGACTGGGGCAACAGGGCCTACGTGCGCAGCAACTGCGACGACTGGCTGAGCTTTCCCAACTTTAGCGGCGCCTGGCGCGAGGTCAACTGCCAGGAGTGGGGCAACGGCGACATCCGCGAGCATCATCGCTGGTGGTTCCGGCACCTGCCCAAGGCGCCCGGCCAGACGCGGGGGATTGCCAACAACTGGTGGCTGTATGCCGTCGATCCGAACAACGTCCGGTGACGCTGCCGCCGGAATGGAGGGTTGAGTGCCCAGGATACTGACCGCGCCGCGGATGGCGCGCTGCATTGGCTGCGACTCGTGCATGCTGGCCTGCGCGCGGCTGGTGTACCAGAGCTTCACGCCGCACAAGAGCGCCATCCAGATTCGCAGCCGGGGTGGCGTGATGGGCCGCATGGTGGCCAACATTTGCCGGGCCTGCGCCGCGCCGGCGCCGTGCGTCGTCGCCTGCCCCACCGACGCCCTGCGGGACCGCAGCGGCGGCCGGGGCATGGTCTATCGCAAAGAGGCGTGCATCGGCTGCCACGCCTGCGAGGAAGCCTGCCCGGTGGGGGCCATCGGCTGGGACGACGAGGAGGACAGGCCGGTGGTGTGCATCTTTTGCGGGCAATGCACCCGCTTTTGCCCCCACGATTGCCTGGAAATGGTGGAGGTGCGCTGATGGATCACGCCCGGGGATCGGAGGGAGTGCCATGCTGAACCACGACGTGATCCGCATCCTGCACGTCGACCTGGGCACCGGGGAGCAGCGCGTCGAGGACCGGGAGGACCTGTTCCGCGACGTCCTGGGCGGGACGGGGGTGGCCGTGCGGCTGCTGGACGAGATGGTGGACGCCGGCGAGGACGCGCTGCACCCGGCCCAGCCGGTGATCCTGGCCATCGGGCCCCTGACGACCATCTTTCCGGTGGTGACCAAGACCGTGGCGACCTTTCGCTCGCCGCTGACGGGCGAGTATGGCGAGAGCCACGCCGGGGGCCAGCTCGCCTCGGCGCTGCGCTACGCCGGCTACGACGCCCTCGTCCTCCGGGGCCGGGCCAGCCGGCCGGTCTATCTCGTCGTCGACGGCGAAGAGGTCGAGATCCGCGGCGCGGAGGCCATGGTTGGCATGGACACCTCCGAGACCGGGCGCGTCATCCGCGACCGGGTGGAGGGCGCGGGCCATCGCAGCATCATCCGCATCGGGCCCGCCGCCGAGGAGGGGGTGCGCTATGCCAACGTCAACGTCGACACATTTCGCCACTTTGGCCGCCTGGGCCTGGGCGCCGTCCTGGCCAGCAAGAACCTGAAGGCCGTGGCCGTCATCGGCCGCAAGCACCTGGCCCTGCCTGCCGACCATCGCCTGTATAAAAAGACCTACGCCGAGATCTATGACCGGGTGCTGCACACCGACGCCATGATAAAGTACCACGAGCTGGGCACGGCGTCCAACGTCATCCCGCTGAACGAGCTGGGCGCCCTGCCCAGCTTTAACCTGCGGCAGGGCTTTTTCGGCGAGGCCGACGAGATCAGCGGCGAGGGCTTTGCCGAGGGCGAGCTCATCACCAAGCGCGCCTGCGCCGGCTGCCAGATCGGCTGCATCCACGTGGCATCGTACCGGCGGCCCTTTGCCCCGGGATACGAGTACGAGTCGACGCTGGTGGCCTACGACCACGAGCTGATCTATGCCGCAGGCTCGCTGCTGGGCGTGGGCAACCGCGGCGAGGTGCTGCGCCTGCTGGAGGACATGGACCTGGCCGGCATGGACACCATCTCTTGCGGCACGGCCCTGGCCTGGGCCACGGAGGCGATGGAGCGCGGCCTGGTGCGGCCCGAGCAGTTGGGCGGTGTCTGCCTGCGCTTTGGCGACGCCGAGGGCTATGCCCGGGCCATCGCCAGCATCGCCCGGCGCGACAGCGAGCTGGGCCATTGGCTGGGCGAGGGCGAGGTGGCCGCCGCCCGGCACTATGGCGGCCACGATTTCGTCGCGGCCGTGGGCGGGCAGGGCATCGCCGGCTACTGGACGGGCTACGGGCACGTGGTGGGCCACCTGCTGGGCGCCCGCCACTCGCACCTGGACAATGCCGGCTATGCCCTGGACCAGAAGCTGGAGCCGTACACCGACGAGGCGCTCATCGAGCGGCTGGTGGCCGACGAAGCCGAGCGCATCACCCAGACCTGCGTCGCCATCTGCCTGTTCGCCCGGGGTGTCTATGACCTGGAAACCATCAGCCAGGCCCTGGCCAGCGTCGGCATCCGGCGCAGCCCCGGCGAGCTGCTGGCCATGGGCCGGCGCATCTATGACGAGCGGGTGCGGCTGCGGGAGCGCCTGGGCTTCCGGGCGTCGGCCGGCGACGTGCCGCGGCGTTTTTTCGAGACGCCCACGCCGCGCGGGCAGTTGCAGCCCGAGCGCGTGGCCAACCTGTTGGCGCTTTACGAGCGGAAGAGGGGGCAGGAATGACGGAAACGACCTTTCGGGCCTTGGTGGTGCACGAGGAGCCGGCGGGCGAGAACGGGGGCGCGTTTCGGCGCCAGGTGCAAGAGCGCGCCGTGGACGACCTTCCCGGGAACGACCTGCTGGTTCGGGTGCACTGGTCGTCGCTCAATTACAAGGACGCGCTGTCGGCCACGGGCAACAAGGGCGTCACCCGCCGTTATCCTCACACCCCGGGCGTCGACGCGGCCGGCGTGGTGGCCGAGAGCCGGGCGGACGAGTTCCGGCCGGGCGACGAGGTGATCGTCACCAGCTATGACCTGGGCATGAACACGCCCGGCGGCTGGGGCGAGTTCGTGCGCGTGCCGGCGGGGTGGGCGTTGCCCCTGCCGGCGGGCCTTTCCCTGCGGGAGAGCATGATCTATGGCACGGCGGGGTTCACCGCCGGCCTGGCCCTCACGCGGCTGGAGGAGAACGGGCTGGCGCCCGACCAGGGCGAGGTGCTGGTCACGGGCGCCACGGGCGGGCTGGGCAGCCTGGCCGTCGGCATCCTGGCCCAGGCGGGCTATCACGTCGTGGCCGCCACGGGCAAGGTCGACGAGGAAGACATGCTCCGCGGCCTGGGCGCGGCGCAGGTCATCCACCGCGACGAGGTGCGCGACGAGGGCAACCGGCCGCTCCTCTCGGCGCGCTGGGCCGCGGCGGTCGATACCGTGGGCGGCACGTATCTGGCGGGCATCCTCAAGGCCATCAAGTACGGCGGCGCCGTGGCCTCCTGCGGCCTGGTGGCCTCGCCCGAGCTGCCCACCACGGTCTATCCCTTTATCCTGCGGGCGGTGAGCCTGCTGGGCATCGACTCGCAGAGCTGCCCCATGGACGTCCGGCGCCGGGTATGGCGCAAGCTGGCCGGTCCCTGGCGGCCCGAGGGATTGGAG
>ERZ1026796.1685-NODE-1685-length-14173-cov-3.757653_pt1 | contig 14173 bp, 9 predicted proteins | sample MGYA00520874_ERZ1026796 | MGnify/ENA primary metagenome ERZ1026796 (study PRJEB33270, sample SAMEA104284474) | anaerobic digester metagenome | biome: Anaerobic digester microbiome; feature: mesophilic sludge digester; material: Anaerobic digester biomass | place...
GGCGGGGGGCGAGGATCCGGCATCGGCGCATAACCCTCAAGGTGCCGCCGGGGGTGGACAACGGTTCGAAGATCCGCGTCGCGGGCCAGGGGGAGCCGGGGCCCGCCGGGGGGCCGCCGGGGAACCTGATCCTTGTCGTGCGCCTCGGGGCGCACCGTTTCTTCGAGCGGAAGGGGCTGAACGTCTACCGCGAGATCAAGGTCAACTTCGCCCAGGCGGCGCTCGGCTCGAAGATGCCAGTCGAGACGCTGGAGGGGACGGCGATGGTCAGGATCCCCGCGGGGGTGCAGACGGGGACGGCCCTGCGCCTCCGGGGTCGCGGCGTGGAGGGGGCGGATGGGCGGAAGGGGGATATGTTCGTGCGCCTCAAGGTCGCCACGCCCCGCAATCTCACCACGAGGCAGCGCAAGGCGCTGGAGGAGTTCGCCCGCGAGGCCGGGCTGAAGTATTGAACGGACCGCCTCTCGCGCCGGCCCGCGCCCCATTCCCCGGTGCAGGGCGCGGGGGCGGGGGGGGGAGGACGTTTTGGGCCTTTCGCCGCCGGGCGGCGGCGCGGGACGCTGTGCCAACCGACGGAGGAGATATTCCATGGCAAGGCGCGGTTCCAAGGAAAAACACGCGGCGAAGCCGGCCGCTATCACCACGGCGCTTGTCAAGGCGGCCATATCCATCACGCGCAAGACCGAGGCGAAGGCGCTCTTCGTCTTCGGGGACGTGCCGATAGAGTTCAAGGCGCTCCGCGAGTGCGCCCAGGCGTACAAGGTCGTCCTTTTTTCGGCCTATCCCGAGCTGGTGGCGCGCGGGCTGGACCTTTTCGGGCACGCCCTCCAGCTCCCCTCCGCCAACCTCTCCCGCATAGCCCAGATCACCGTCAGCATCATCATGGCGGTCTCGGGCAAGATCATAAGCCCGAAGGACAGGATCGTCTTCCTCTCGGGCACCCAGGAGAAGGAGGAGCTCGACGTCCTCGCGGTGATAGACGTGGGGAAGGAGTTCTCGCTCCTCGCCTCGCCCGAGATGGCCGACTTCGCGCAGGAGGTGGACCACACCGTCTTCGATCAACTCATGCGCATCGCTATCGGCATCGCGAACGAGGGGCGCGAGGGGCATTCGGTCGGCACGATCTTCGTGCTCGGGGACACGCGCGAGGTGATGAAGCATGTCGAGCAGATGATCATCAACCCGTTCAAGGGACACGCGGAGGAGAGCCGCCAGATACTCAATCCAGGGGTGCAGGAGACCATAAAGGAGCTCTCCCAGGTCGACGGGGCGTTCATCATCCGGCCGAACGGCGTCGTGGAGACCGCCGGCGCCTACATCTCCGCCCAGATGGTCCCCACCTCCCTCCCCCAGGGGCTCGGCTCGCGCCACTACAGCGCGGCGGCCATCACCGCGGCCACCAAGGCGGTCGCGATCACGGTCTCCCAGTCCACGGGGGATATCTTCATCTTCAAGGGGGGCCAGGTCGTGACCTGCATCGAAAAGAACCCCAGCCAATAGGGCGGGTTTTCGCCATGCCTTTCCCCTTTGTCTGCCGCCGTTTCCAGCGGGCGCATCCGTGTCTCCCCGCCGCCCGCGCCGTGATACGGCGCCGGCAGGGGCCGCCCTCCGGGAGGTCGGGATGAAACCGAAACGCATCATGTCCTTCCTTGCCGCCGCGGCGGTCTCTTCCTGCGGTCCGGCCGCCGGGCAGCCCGCGTGGCCGATCTTCCACCGCGACGCGGCCCGCACGGGCGTCTCCCCCTATCCGGGGCCGGTGATACCGCGGTTTCAATGGTCTTACGCGACGGGGGGCGCCGTGGCGGCTTCCCCCGCGGTGGATGGCGCGGGGGGCGTCTACGTCGGCTCGGACGACTGCCGGATCTACGCGCTCGGGCCGGACGGTTCGCTGCGCTGGTCGTATTGCACGGCCGCCGCCGTGTCCTCCTCGCCCGCCGTCGGCGCCGGCGGGGCTGTATACGCCGGTTCGCGGGATGCGGTGTTCTACGCGCTCGGCGCGGACGGCTCGTTGAGCTGGTCGTTCGCCGCCGGGGGGCCGGTCTGGTCTTCCCCGGCGCTCGGGCCGGACGAGGATATCTTCTTCGGCTCGGACGACGCGCGGATGTACGCGCTGGAGTCGGGGGGGGCGCTCAAGTGGACGTACGCGGCGGCGGACCAGGTGCGCTCCTCGCCGGCCATCGGCGCGGACGGGAGGGCGGCGTTCGGGTCCCGCGACGACCGGCTGTACTGTATCCGATCCAACGGCTTCCTGGAGTGGTCCTTCCTGACCGGCGGGGCGGTCTATTCCTCGCCGTCCATCGGGCCGGACGGAAGCGTATTCATCGGCTCGGACGATCTCCATCTGTACCGGCTCTCCTCGAACGGGGCGATGAGATGGTCGTTCCGCGCGGAGGGGAATGTCCGCACCTGTCCCGCGATAGGCGGGGGAGGCCGGGAGATCTACGCGGCCTCGTTCCGGACGGTCTACGCCCTCAATTCGGCGGGCGCCCTCCAGGGGGTGTTCGCGGCGGGCGGCGAGGTGCTCACGTCCCCGGCCCTCGACCTGTCGGAGAGGATCTACTACGGATCCGACGACGGCAGGTTCCGGATCGTGGACGCCGCCTCCGGGCGGACGGTCTGGACGTATCTTGCGGGCGGGGCGGTGCGCTCCTCGCCGGCCGTCTCATCCGACGGCAGGGTCTTCTTCGGCGCCGGCGACGGCAACGTATACGCCGTGGATTCGGCTCCCACCCCTACCCCCACGCCGACCCCGACCGGCACGCCCTACGTCCGCTACGTCGAGATCGAGGTCCTGCCGAACCAGGGCAAGACCGTCTACCATCCGGGGGACAAGGTTGTCCTCGCCTGGGAGGCGTACATGGACGACTACGGCTATAGGGGCGACCGGCTGGATATCTATCTCGCGGCGAGGATAAATCCGCCGTGCACCCCCCCGCCGTCGCCGCCCGCGGGGTGGTCGAGGTCATGTTCGGCGACGGTGGAGGAGGTCACGGCCAGTTCGGGCTGGCTGTACGTCTTCAACGGCAAGTTGCAGCCGGAGGCCTACGAGGGCCAGGCCCCGCCCAAGGCGTTCGAGAATGTGCGATTCCCGCTCGACGGAGACATAGCGCTCGGGTCGCTCGTGTTCACCGTGCCGAAGGTCGGGGACACATTGACGTGGGCCTTTGCCGCGGCGTTTCTGGACAGGGACAGGAATCCCTGGGATTGGATCGATCCGACGCAGCCGGTGATCATCTCGAACAGCTTCACGCTGGCGCCGAAGCCGTAGCCCAGTCTCGAAACGCGTCCATCCGCGGGCCCGCCCGGGAGGCGGGCCCGCTTCGCGGCGCCGGGCCCTCGGCTACGGAAACACCTCGGCGTGCACCCAAGCGATCCCCAGGACCTTGCGGACGTCCGGCGGCATCCCGGCCGGCATGAAGGCCAGGAAGACCGTGTACTCTCCGGGGAGCGCCCCTTCGCAGACGGTGTGCCGCAGCACCGGTCCGCACCAGCATTCTTCGTTCGTGTATCCGCGGGCGAGCGGGAAGCGGCCCATCCGCGCCGTCCCGTCGCCGAGGATGGACCATTCCTGCCCGTCCGGCGTGACTATCACGACGTAAACGTCGACCGGCTTTGGAAAGGCCACTGGGACGCAGACCGAGACGGTGAACACGTCGCCCGCGAAGAGCATGCGGGGGGTCACGTCGACCACCGGCTCATCGCACCAGCAGGGGGTCGGGGCGGGCGTTGGCGTATACGCGGGCGTGGGCGTGGGCGTGGGCGGGGCCTTCTGCGCGCAGGCGCGCACAGAGAGGAGGTGCGGGGTCTTGGGGCAGCCGTTCACGGTCGCGGGATGCAGGAAGGCGCGGAAGAAGAAATTCCCGTTGGAGGGGAACGACCCGATGTGGGCGTTGATTACCGTCGCCGGGTTGCTCTCGGCCGGGACCGTCGTCTGCGTCCACCCCGCGCCGTTCCACCAGTACCAGGCGGAGCCGTCGCCGGAGATCCAGTAGGTGATCGTCCCGAGACTGCCGCTCGAGGTTGTCTCCTCGAAAAGCGTCAGAGGGCCGGAGTGGCCGAACCCGTGGACATTCTGCAGGTAGCCGTCCGCGTGGTATCCCGCGCGCGACGCGTAGATCTCGCCGTTCGCGTGGTACCCCACGTACAGGCACGAGTTGCAGGTGAGCTCCATGCTGTAAAAGTCGCCGCTCGCCTGCTTCCCGAAGATCGTCCGCGGGGACGTGAACCAGTCCCATGTGACCCCTCCGTCCGAGGAGCGGATGACGAGGGCCTGCGGGCTCGTCACGGTATAGAGATCCCCGGAGATCTCGTCCTCGGCTATGTCGTGGCAGTAGAGCGCGTTGTACTGGCTGTACGAGTCCGTGCCGGGCCAGGCGCCGGTGCCCGGCAGGTTCCCCAGCGCGTCCCACGTCTGCCCGTCGCGGTCGTAGACGAACACGATGCCGTCGGGGCGCGGGTCGAGCATCCATGAGCGCAGCGGGTCGCCGCTCGACGTGAGCGCGTAGATCGCGCCGGCGCGGTCCTGCCAGATCCGGTCCACCCACGTCGGAAACGACTGCATCGTCGGAACCGGGTCCGCGGCGTGCGATCCGTCCCAGTGCGTGTGCTGTACCCACGCGCTCCCGTTCCAGTACCCCCAGTAGTTCATGTCGGCCGCCGGGGGCGGGTTCCACGAGCCGCTGTCCTGCCACGTAAGGCCGTTGTCGGCGGACAGGTAGACGTGCCCGAAATTCCGGACAGCCGTCGCGCCCGACCAGATGCTCCCGCTGCCTGAGTTGGTGGAGACAAAGAGCGTCCCGTCGTCGGCCCGGAAGAGGGATTGCGTCCTGTCCGGGCGGTAAGGGTCGGGATATGAGGTGTACGGCCAGCCGCCGCAATGCTCGCCGTAGTTGTTAAAGAGATAGAGGCAAGCCGGCAGCACAGGGGGGGGGTATGACGGGTAGGTGGCCGGCGCGCCGCCCCAGTGGATGTAGGGGGTCTGAAACACCTCGACCCAGGTTGCCGGGGCGCCGACCGGATCGGCGCAGCGCCAGACGGAGCCGTAATTCCTGGTGGAGGCGAGAATGGCGCCGTCGGCCGCCTCCACGATGCTCGTGCATCCCTTCCCGGGAAGCGCATGCATGAGACTCCATGTCGCCCCGTCGTCGAAACTGCGCCAAACGCCCGAGTTCTGGAGCGTCGACGAGTCGTCGTATCCCGCGGCGTAGATGACGCCGTCCGAGGCCTGGTAGAGGCGGGACACGTTCGTGCACCGCCGGTCCGGCGGGGCCGTGAGTTCCGCGCAGCTCCACGTGGCGCCCCCGTCGCAGGATTTGCAGACATTCCCGAAGAAGGGGCCCGGTACGGGCCTGACGCCCGTCGCGTACAGACAGCCGTCGGAGAATTGCTCGATGTCGTACACCTTGCTATCGGGGGCATTCAACGGGAGCGACACGTCATCCCATTCGTCGCCGATCCTGCGATTCTTCTCCAGGGACGCGCCGTCGATTCCTATCATGACGTGGTGGAGGTCGAAATCGAGGGGGTCATCGAGGCGCCACTCGACGCATTCCTGGCCCGAGGCCCGGGCAGCGAGGAGCAACCACGCAGCCGAGGCGAAACGCGCCGCCGCTGCGGCCAAACGCCGTTCAGACATGATCGGCCTCCTTTCGGAGCGGAAGCCCGCCGAGCGTCTATATATCGAATTGTATTCGTTTCCCGCGAGGCGCGTCAATATCCGTCTGGGGCCGGATCGGCCGGGGCGCGCGCGTCGCGAACCGTCTTGAACGAGATGGCGGCATCCGGATCGGCCGGCGGGGGGCGTGGGATCCCGGTGCAGGGGTGGGGTGTTTTGTCTGTCATGGGATCATGGGGGGGGTGAAAATAATTTGAAATTTGCTGTTGACCGCGCGCCGCGGCCGGCTAAAATTAGCGTGACAAAAGGGGGGGTTATATGAAACCGCGCCTCCTTCGCCCGCTCTCCACCCTCTTCCTCTTCGCCCTAGCCGTTCCTTGCGCTTCTCAGACCCCGACGCCCACACCGCCGCCGTGGACGGATTTCACGTACACGGACTGGAACCCGTCCGAAACGCCAGCCATCTCGGGCGCGGACAGGCACTACGAGAGCAGGACAGTCTGGGACGGCACGCAATTCGTGAGTATTCACGAATACCAGATACCCAGCGCCCCGACACCCTACACCTACTGGATCGCCTATTCGGCGGACGGTCAGACATGGGGCACCCCCACGCCGATTGCGGGCTTATCCAGGATGTGGGACGTCGGCCACCACGCCGTGGCCTTCAACAAGGACTGTTTCCCCACGTCGGAGACGATGGGCGGTGCCTCGGACATCAAGTATAAAATGTGGTTTTCGGCTTACGGGGCGAACAATCATTTTCAGTACGCCGAATCCCCCGACGGCCTCAACTGGACGGCCGCCAACCAGTACGAATACTGTCCGCCGCACTACAAGGCCTCCGCGCCGGTCGGCAGCGTGAACATGGTCAAGCCGGACGTCCTGTACCGACCGGAGAAACCGGACACGCTCGACACGTCGAACCCGATGAACAACCGCTATGTCTTCTACTTGGGCGCCAAAAATGACGGCGGCGACCCGGGTTGTTTCGAGATGTACATCTCGCACAACGGCCTGGACTGGAAGCTGTACGCGTGGGACCAGGAATCGGAAGACCGCTGGGCGACAGCCGTACCGACGCTGTATCCTCCCCCCACCCCCTCCCCGACGCCTGAGGTGAGCGCCATCATCACCTTCTCCGGCGCTGACCCCCGAGGGCTTCACATGGACGCGCTGGAGGAGGTGTTCGTAAACGGGGAGTCCCAGGGCTATATGCTGTGGACCGGCAAGGGGTTTGAGAATATCCTCTCGCACTACTCCACGGACGGCATCAACTGGATGTTGCGCGAGGATCCGATAAACACGATCGGTACAATCAATTCGACCCCGGGCAGCTGGAATGAAAGCAGGAATTACGGTTTCGACGCCGTCCGGCTCGGCGAGAGCTACTTCATTCTGCGCTCCGGCCGGTCCCCCGCGCCCTACAGGATCTTCAGCCTCGGGGCGGCGGTTAGGAAGGGGAACATGTCGGCGGAGTTGGACACGCCCCTGAGCCCGTCAAGCGGGAACATACTCATCTCATACCGTCTCTTCAACTGGACGGCGGAGAACGCGCAGGGGGCGTCATTCAAGTACAGCACGGACGGCGTCAACTATTACGACGCCACTATGGGACCAGGCGGCGACGGGAGCGTGAATCTCTCGGCCGGGATCGGCGGCGAGGCTCACACCTACGACTGGGATTCCGCCGCGGACCTCCCCTCCGGTGCGACGGATGTGCGATTCCGCATTCAGCCCACCCCGCTTTCGGGGAACGGTTCGTACGGCACCACCGGCCAGTTCGACGTGACGCAGAATGATACCCCGACGCCCACGGAGACGCCGACGGCCACGCCTACGCCGACTCAAACGCCCACGGAGACGCCGTGTCATGACGCGCTGGAAATCGGAGAGATAACTGATCTCCACATCGCGGTTCCGCGCTCGTCTATCGGCGGTGGGTGGTTCTACTACATCGGGCAGGCGGACGATATCTACGGGAAGCATCTCGGAACCGTGGGAGACAATGAAAATGACTTCTACCCCGGTTCCGCGTATCCGCCGCGCGCCGTCGGGGTGTGGGTGGGGCGCGACAGCGAGGATATCGCGATAGAGGCCGGCGACCACGTGACCGTGGTGCACGACGGCGGGGTGACGACTCGGATCTACTTCCCGTCCATCCGGGGTGACGTGGAACTGTACGTTGGATCGGACGGTTCGACATACTGGGACAGGGGGCTTTGCGACCTTGCGCAAGCCGCCGCGTCCCCCACGCCGACGGCCACTCCCTCCCCGACGGAGACGCCGAGTCCTACGGATACGCCCACAGAGACACCGACAGAGACACCTACAATCACGCCCACGGAGACACCGACAGAGACACCGACAATCACACCGACAGAGACGCCCACAGAGACACCGACAATCACGCCGACTGAAACGCCTACACCGACTGAAACGCCCACAGAGACACCTACAATCACGCCGACAGAGACGCCCACAGAGACACCGACAGAGACACCTACAATCACGCCCACGGAGACACCGACAGAGACACCTACAATCACGCCGACAGAGACGCCCACAGAGACACCTACAATCACGCCCACGGAGACACCGACGCCTACAGCCACAACGCCGCCTCCGGCGCCGACGCCCACGCGGACACCGCAGCCGAACTACGTGGCGCTGGGGCTGGAGCCGGCGCAAGTCAAGCCGGGGGGCGGGCTGGCCGTCAGGTGGCGGTGCGATTTCGGGAGATGGAACTATCGCGGGCGGCCTGTGGATGTCTATCTCGCGGCGATCAGGAACCCGCGCTCCGTGGGGTCACCGTCGACGATCGAGGATGCCCTGGGGGGAGGCGAGGTCTATCTATTCGCGGATGGGATGGCACGCGCGTACCGGTACAGCGGGGCGGTGAGTGGGCCGACGTGGAAGAGGGTTTCGTTCCCGCCGGTGGGAGAGCAGGGGGCGCTCGAGTTCACGACGCCATTGGATGCGTATTTCGAGGGCGGGTGGGTTTTCGCGACGGCGTTTCTCTACAGCGACGGATCCGGCCCGGTGCGCGGAGATCTTCCCGTCGAGAACTCCAATCTGACGACGCTGGCGCCCTGAGAGCGGCGTTTGAAGGACAGGGCGGGGCCCGGATTCACCGGGCGCGCCTGAGAGGCGCGGCGGATCGCCGCCCTGGAGAAGGTCCGGCCCCGGGCCGCGCCGCCCGGCGAATGCGGTTCCGCATCCGTCATCCCCCCGGATCGGGTTTTTTTAGCTGGCCCGCCGCCCCCCCCCGCCGTTAGAATGATCGCTGGCGCTCCGCCGTCTTGAGGACCGCCATGAAACGCGTATTCACCACGTTGCAGGACGCCGTCCCCGCGCCTTTACGCGGCCCGCCCCGTCCGGCGCGGAAGGGAACGGCGCCGGCGGGGGAGGAACGCGCGTGAAAGAGAACGGTATATTCCACGTCGCGTCAGGGGCCGATATCGTCGCCGGCAGAACGACGGACGTGTACTTCGAGCGGACGCTGAAGATATTGCGGGCGCGCGGCGTCGATCCCCTCGTGACCATGGAGGTCGCGGCGCGCGAGTTGCCTCTCGGGCGGAGGTGGGCGCTTTTCGCCGGGCTGGAGGAGGCGCTCCGGATGCTCGGGCGGCTGAACGCCCCCCTCGAGGTGCGGTGCATAGAAGAGGGGACCGTCTTCGGCCCGGGCGACGCCATCCTCTCGATAACCGGGAGGTACACGGCGATCTGCCTCCACGAGACGCCGCTTCTCGGCCTGATCTGCCAGGCGTCCGGGATCGCCACCGCCGCCGCGCGGTGCCGGAAGGCCGCCGGGGACCGGACCCTCCTCAGTTTCGGCGCGAGACGCGCGCACCCGTGCATAGCCCCCATGATCGACCGCAGCGCCTGGATCGGCGGGGCGGACGGCGTCTCGGCGGTCTGTTCGGCCGCGGCGCTCGGGATCGAGCCGGCCGGCACGATGCCGCACGCGCTCGTCCTCTGCCTCGGCGACACGGTGGACGCCGCGAAGGCGTTCCGCGAGGCGATCGGGGAGGGGGCGCGGTGCACGGCGCTCGTGGACACGTTCGGGGACGAGAAGTTCGAGGCGCTGCGCGTGGCGCGGGCCCTCGGCAAGGGGCTCCACGCGGTGCGCCTAGACACGCCCTCGTCCCGCCGCGGGGACATGGCCGCGATATGCCGGGAGGCGAGGTGGGAACTCGACCTGAACGGCTTCCGGGGCGTGAAGATATTCGTGAGCGGGGGGCTGGACGAGGAGAAGATCCTGGCGCTGAACCCGTGGGCGGACGGCTATGGCGTGGGGACGAGCATCGCGTCGGCCCCGGCGGTGGATTTCTCCCTCGACATCGTGGAGATGGAGGGGAAGCCGGTCGCGAAGCGGGGGAAGGAGGCGGGGGCGAAGCGGCTCGTCCGCTGCGCGCGCTGTTTCGCGCGGCGGAACGTACCGCTTCGCGCCCCCGATTCGCGCTGCGCGTGCGGCGGGGCGATGAGGGATATGCTGAAGCGCTTCGTCATCGGCGGGGCGCGCACGCCGCGGCTCCCGACGGCCGGGAAGATCAGGGAGCGGGCCTTGGGCGAGTTGAGGCGGGTTGAGTTGTAGGGGCGCGCGCGGCCGCCGTCGCGCCCCTCCCCGTGGCCGCGGCCCGGCTTGCGGGCGCGCTTTTTGCTTGCCTCGGGGCGGGCTTTCTTGCTATCACGGGGGTTAGAAACCGGGGTTGGAGATGGCGACAAGGATAAAGAGCACCACGGCGATCCTCGTCATAGATATGCTGAACGATTTCGTCCTGAAAGGGGCGCCGCTCGAGGTGCCCCGGGCGAGGCAGATCGTCGGGCATATCAAGAAGCGGCTCGCCCGCGCCGCGCGCGATCGCGTCCCCGTCATCTACGTCTGCGACAAGCACCGCAAGGACGACCCCGAATTCAGCGTCTGGCCGAAGCACGCGGTCAACGGCTCCACCGGGTCGGAGATCATAGCGGAGCTGAAACCCCACAGCAGCGACTACATCATAGACAAGACCACTTACTCGGCGTTTTACGGGACGAAGCTCGAGAAGCTCCTGAAGAAGCTCGGTACCAAGCGACTCGTCATCACCGGCGTCGTGACGGAGATATGCGTTCTCTACACGGCGGTGGACGCGTTCATGCGCGGCTACCAGGTGGAGGTGCCGGGGGAGAGCGTCGCAGGGCTTTCCGAGGGCGACCACCGTTTCGCCCTCCGCCAGATAGGCAAGTGCCTCAAGCCGTACCAGGGATAGCGCGGAGGCGATACCCGCCCCGCGCCCCGTTCCGCGCCCGCCGGGGGATCAGCAAGCGAGATGGAACGCCCCGGCCGCCGAGTGCCCGGCCTGGAGGCGGTTGTACTCCGCGACGGCCGCCCCCGTCCTCATGGCGACGAGCCGTATTCCCTTCGAGGCGAGATACTCGACCGTCCCCGGGGGGACGCGCAGCATTCCGGCCGCGCCCGTTCCCACGACGAGGATCGACGGGGAGGCGGCGACGACCCAGGCGAGGTCCTCCGGCGAGAGCGAATGCCCTGACTTCCTCCTCCACCCGGGCAGCGCGCGGTCGCTGAAGAGTATAAGATCGCGCGTGTGCGTCTCGCCGCCGACGACCATCCTGCCGAACCGGTAACTGTCTATGCGCATGTCGTTTGAACCGCGGGTCGGGGCGGCCGCCGCGGGAACCGGGCCTATTTGAAAACCCCGTCTATTTTCGCGCCGCACTCGGGGCAGGCGCCGTCCCGCAGCCTGTTCCCGCCGGCGCGGAATCCGGCGCGCGAGATCAGCGTCGCGCCGCAGGAGTAGCAGCGGGTGTCCCCGAACTCGCCGCCCGGCACGTTCCCCCCGTACACGTACCGGAGGCCGGCGTCCCTGCCGATGCGGCAGGCGCGCCGGATCGTCTCGATCGGCGTCCGAGGCAGGCCCGTCATCCGGTAGGACGGATGGAAGGCGCTCACGTGCCACGGGATCCCCGGGTCCACGGAGGACAGGAAGCGGGCGATCCCCGAGAGTTCCGTGTCGGAGTCGTTCTCGGTCGGGATGACGAGCGTCGTCACCTCCACCCATATCCCCTTCTCGCGCATGAGGCGTATGTTTCTTTTCACCGGCTCGATGCCGGCCCCGGTGCGGCGCCGGTGCCGCGCCTCGTCGAACCCCTTGAGGTCGACGTTCGCCGCGTCGAGGACCGGCTGGAGGGCGTCGAGGGCCTCGGGCGTCATGTAGCCGTTGGTCACGAAGTTGTTCCTGAGGCCGCGCCCCTTCGCGAGGGCCGCGATGCCGAGGGCGTATTCGATGAAGACGGTCGGCTCCGTGTAGGTGTACGAGACGCTCGCGCATCCGTTGCGCAACGCCGACTCGACGACCTCCCCGCACGGGAGCGTCTCCCCCTCGATCTCCCCGCCGTGGTCGCGCGGGAGCTGGGCGATCCGCCAATTCTGGCAGTGGAGGCATCTGAAGTTGCAGCCGACCGTGGCGACGGAGAAGGAGTCGCTCCCGGGCAGAAAATGGTAAAACGGCTTCTTCTCGATCGGGTCCACCGCTGCGGAGATCGCGCGCTCGTAGACGAGCGTGTAGAGCGTCCCGCCGCGGTTCTCCCGGACGCAGCACATCCCGCGTTTTCCGTCTGCGATACGGCAGCGGAACTCGCACAGGAAACAGTCGACCGCCCCGCCCCCGCCCTTGCGCCACAGAATCGCCTCTTTCATGGTCTTATTCGGCCGCGGATTTCTACCGCGCGGTTCCGCCCCGCTTGCGGCGGTTATCCGACAGGCGTCCCCCGGACCCCGGCTCGCCGCCGAAACCCGGCGGCGGGCCGACTGCGATACCGGCGGCTTCCGGATAGTGGAGGCCGCGCCCCGGTTCGTCGCCCTCAGCCCTTGATGCAGATCATGGGGCGGAGGCGGGCGACCTTCCGGTTCACCCCGGCCCCCTCCATCACGTCCACGACCTGGGCGACGTCCTTGTAGGCCCCCGGCGCCTCCTCCGCGGTCCCCGCCATGCTGTGCGACTTCACGATGATCCCCCGCGCGCGGAGCTCGCCCACGATCCGCTCCCCGCGGTAATCCCTCGCCGCCTGGGTCCGGGATTTCAACCGCCCCGCCCCGTGCACCGCGCTCCCGAACGCCTCCTCCATCCCCTTCGCGGTGCCGACGAGAACATAGGAACAGGTCCCCATCGTCCCCCCCACGAGCACCGGCTGTCCCGCCGCGCGGTACGCCGCGGGGAGGCCCGGGCTCCCCGCCGGGAAGGCGCGCGTCGCGCCCTTCCGGTGGACGAGGAGGGTCTTTTCCACGCCGCCCACGCGGTGGCGCTCGAACTTGGCGGTGTTGTGCCCGACGTCGTAGAGGAGGCGGATGGATTCCGGCCCGATCCCGAAGACGCGCGCGAAGCAGCCCCTCGCCAGGTGGCCGACCGCCTGCCGGTTGGCGAAGGCGCAGTTGATGGCGGCGAAGACCGCGGAGATGTACTCCCTCCCCTCGGGGCTTCCGATAGGGGCGCAGACCAGCTCCTGTTCGCGGACCTGGAGGCCGTATTTCCGGGCGGCGGCCTTGAGTTTCGGCAGGTAGTCGGTCCCGACCTGATGCCCGAGCGCCCGGCTCCCCGTGTGTACGGAGATTACGACCGCGCCGCGCTCGATGCCGAACGCCCCCGCGGCGTCCGCGTCGTAGATCTCGTCCACGTACTGCACCTCGAGGTAGTGGTTCCCCGAACCGAGCGTGCCGACCTGGCGGAGCTGCCGCCCCTTCGCCCTGTCGCTCACGTTCGCCGGGTCGGCGCCGCGCATGCACCCGCCCTCCTCGATGAACTCGAGATCCGCCCCGGTGCCGTAGCCGCGCCGCACCGAGAAGCCCGCCCCCTCGACGAGCATCTCGTCGATCTCGCGGCGGTTGAGGCGGAAATCCCCTACCGACCCGATCCCGGCGGGCACCCCGCGGAAGAGCGCCTCGGCGAGCTCGGCCTTCCGCGCCTCGACGTCCGCCCTGTCGAGCGGGGCCACGAGGGCGCGTACGCCGCAGTTGCAGTCGAAGCCGACCCCCGCCACCGTTACGACGCCCTCATCCGTGTCGAACGCCCCCACGCCCCCTATCGGGAAGCCGTAGCCGGGGTGGATGTCGGCCATCGCGAGGGAGTATCCCCGGATGCCCGGGAGGCAGGCGACGTTCCTCACCTGGAGAAGGGCGTTCCACTCGCGCGCCTTCGGCTGATCCGCGAGGAGCATCTCGGCCAGGGGGCGGTCGGCGTAGATCCTGCCCGGAACGCGCATCTCGCCGCTCCGGGGGATCTCCCATAAGAACTCCCCCGCCTGCAGCAACTCGACCCCCTCACTCATCGCCGCGCCTCCTGGCTGTGTCGATCGCATGCGCCAGCGCCCCCGGTTCCGGGGACCCGACGCAGAACCTGCGGCCCGTCTTCAGCACGATCTCGACGACGGCGGTGCCCGTGCCCCGGAACATCCATCCGCGGGGTATCCACCGGGCGCCCCATCCGAAATACCACGGCATCTCCATAGGCCTGACATACTCGATTTCGGCGATGGGGATTCTTTTCCACGGGAATCCCATGC
>ERZ1026796.1688-NODE-1688-length-14153-cov-2.662484_pt1 | contig 14153 bp, 10 predicted proteins | sample MGYA00520874_ERZ1026796 | MGnify/ENA primary metagenome ERZ1026796 (study PRJEB33270, sample SAMEA104284474) | anaerobic digester metagenome | biome: Anaerobic digester microbiome; feature: mesophilic sludge digester; material: Anaerobic digester biomass...
CACCACGCGTTCGAGCAATGCGGCGTCATCGAGGTGTTCGACATCAACGAGCTCATGGACATCACGCGGGGCTTTTCCAAGACGCGTCTGCTCAGCCATGACGCCGGGACCGCGATCTTCACCTTCTCGGGCGGCGGCGGCATCATCACTTCAGACCTGCTCCATGCCAGGGGCATGCCGGTCGCTGAGCTCACCCCGCAAAGCCTCAAGGACCTGGAGGAGATCTTTCCCGAGTGGATGGCGCCCTCCCACCCCGTCGACATCTGGCCCGCAATCGAGCGCTACGGTTATGAAAAGGTCTACGGCAGGGGCATCGAGATTATCATGAACGACCCAAATGTGGACTCTCTCATCGTCCACCTCTTTGCCAGCCGGATGGAAGTCGCCCATCTCTCGAACCTCATTACCATGAAAGACAAGCTCGGCAAGCCCGTGGTCGCCTGGTGCGCCGGCAACGGCGAGAAACTGAGAAACTTCAGGAGCGACCTGGAAAACGCCGGGATTCCGGTATTCGATGAAATCGTGCGCGGGGTCGACTTCCTGGCCGCCTTCAAGAAGCACGCAAAAAAATCGAAGCGATAGGAGACGGGGTCCGGAGACGGGGTCAGGTCTTGACATGTGACAAGGCCATGGCCTTGTCACATGTCAAGACCTGACCCCAGCTAGACCCAGCTAGGATGACCCCAGCTATCCTATCTATCCCGTTTTGGGAGGAGGTGAAATGATCGACACGATTCTCATTAAAAAGAGGTTTTGCGGGCCGCCGGATTCCGGCAACGGCGGGTATGTGTGCGGCATGCTGGCGCAGTACCTGGACGGGGTCGTCGAGGTGAGGCTGATGAAGCCGCCGCCTCTGGAAAAGCCGCTGTTCGTCGAGCACACGGGAGACGGCCGCGTTCAACTCAAAAACGGCGATGCCGTCATCGCTGAAGCCCGCAAAGGCCGGCTCGATATCGAGACGCCCGATCCTCCCTCATTCGAGGAGGCTCGAGAAGCCATGACACATTATGTGAGCGAGGATGAGCACTTCTTCCCCACCTGCTTCGTGTGCGGTCCGGCCAGACGCGAGAAGGACGGCCTGCGAATCTTCCCGGGCCGGGTTCCGGACAGGCTGATGGTCGCCTCGGCCTGGGTGCCCGACGAAACGCTCTCGGATGTCCACGGCATAGTGCGGCCCGAGTTTGTCTGGGCCTCGCTCGACTGTCCCGGCGCGTTCGCCGTGCTTGGGGCGGGAATCGGGCCCATCGTGCTGGGCTCGATCACGGCGGAGATCCTGAAGCACCCGACCGTGGGCGAGAACTGCATTGCCGTGGGCTGGGAGATCGCGTCCGAGGGACGCAAACGATTCGCGGGCACGGCCCTGTTTTCGGAAACAGGGAGCCCCCTCGCCAGGGCTCGGGCAATCTGGTTCGAGATCTGAGCGGTCATGGACTGGTTTTTTCTCGCGCTCACGGCGGCATTCAGCCTGGCAACCGCAGACGCCCTGACCAAGAAGCACTTCAGCCGCCTGAGCGCCTATGAAATGGGCATCACCCGGCTCACCTATACGTTGCCCTGGCTCGCGCTCGCGCTCTTCTTCATCCCCTGGCCAAGGCTCGACCGCACGTTTTTCCTGGCATTCGGCGCGGCCCTGCCGCTCGAGGTGCTTGCCTTTCTCTGCTATATGAGGGCCATCAAGGTGTCGCCTTTGTCCCTCACCCTTCCCTTCCTGGCATTCACCCCCATTTTCATCATCCTCACCGGCCGGCTCATCCTGGGAGAGACCGTAACGCCTCTCGGGCTGGCAGGCATTCTCTGCATCGTGATCGGCGCGTACTTCCTCAACCTCTCCCAGGCCAGAGCCGGGCTTCTCCAGCCCTTCAAGGCAATATTCCGCGAACCGGGCTCGGTGCTCATGCTGCTCGTCTCCTTCATCTATTCTCTCACCTCCACACTGGGCAAGCTCGCAGTCCTTCACTCCAATCCCTACTTCTTCGGCGTGAGCTACTACATCGTGTTCGCCCTGCTGATGCTCTCATTCCTGCCCCTCATGAAGGGCGCCCGGGTGGAAAACCTGCTGAAGAACCCGAAAGCGGGCCTCATGGTGGGCGTGTTCATGGCACTGATGGTCATCTCGCACATGCTCGCCATCTCTCTGGTCGAGGCGGCCTACATGATCGCCATCAAGCGCACGAGCCTGCTCTTCGGCGTGCTCTACGGCGCATGGCTCTTCCGTGAGACAAAGATTACCGAGCGCCTCACCGGCGCGGCGGTCATGACAGCCGGAGTCCTCCTCATCGGTTTTTACGGATAGGGGTCAGGTCTTGACATGTGACATTTCGAGCTTTCTCCGCACCTCTCTCACCAGTTTTTGAAGCTCTCCATCTCTCCTAATCTCCAGCCTATAACGCCGGTTCGACTGGCTCACCGTGTTACTCTGCATCCCATATCTGCGCCCGATTTCGCTCAGAGAATACCCTCCGATATCCTGGCTGATCCACATGCTCATTTTCTTGATCTGCACCGAATCGGCCTCGCATACATCCGCCACAACTTGCGCTATCCGGTCCAGAGAAGGCCTTGTCGTGAAAGCCTTCAGCGCAGGGACATCCCTCTGATCCGCCTCTCGCAGGGTTTCTTCAATCCTCTTCCGAACAAAGGCGTGAAACGATTCCCGCCCCAGAATCATCGACGCACAGACCTGTTCGAGCGGGTTCTCTATGTTCTTTCTCTCCCCCTCCTTTATGAACTCCCTGTATCTCTTCCTGGCAGCGCCCGTATCTTTCCCGAACGATGCAAGTACAAATCCTGTCTCCATCCATTGTTGCGCATCCCTCTCGCCTGTGTATGAGAGATAGCTCGACCAGGGGTAATCTTCCACGTTTTTCACCATCCCCGCACGAACGGGGTTCAGGTGAATGTACCGCGACAGCTCCAGACAGTACGCATCCTTTTCAACCAGGATGGACCTGTATCTTCCCTGAAACAAGTGGCCGCTTCGCTCCATTTTGACATTATAATACATGGTGTATGCCCCGTTTATGTGGTGCATGATCCGCGAAAGATTTTCCCTGGGGGTCTCCATCAAGAGATGATAGTGGTTCTCCATCAGGCAGTAACCATGAAAAAGGGCGCCGTAGCGCATATGCGCCGACTCGAGGTATGAGAGAAACTGCTGCCTGTCCCGGTCGCTGCTGAATATTTGCTTACGCTCATTCCCGCGGGCGGTAATGTGGTAGAATGCCCCTGGGTAGGAAACGCGCAGAGGTCTTGCCATTGATCTGCCTCCTCAATTTCATTGCAATGGCAATATACTATCAGGAGGCAATCAACGTGTCAATTCGCTCGGCCAGCCCGTGTTTTCTGCAGACCTCTCCGTCAGACTCCGCCGGGCTTGTCACATGTCAAGACCTGACCCCGTTATTCGGTGGCGCTTGTTTGTCCGGTTGTTCCGCCTGCGCCTCCGCCCGGCCTGAGCTGGAGGCCGGGGAAGTTCTCGCGAAAGCGGCGCTCGCTGTCCTGCATGAGCTGAGTGCCCTGGGTTACTTCTCTCTTTCCCTGGTTTATCTGCGAGTTGCCTTCCTGAATCATCTCCTGGCCGTCTCTGATACGCTCCCTGCCGGTCTGGGCCAGCTCCGATCCCCGCTCCCAGTCTTTTGCAAGCTGTTCCTTGAGCTCGACTTCGGCCTGGACATCCGCGGCGTATCCTCTCATGATGTCGGCCGTGGTCGCCGGCTTTTCACGGCCTGCGCAGCCCGACAGCGCAAACATTAAGATCCCGACGGCCAGAATGATCGATATCGAGAGCCTCTGCATGACGTACACCTTCCTTTCGTTCATTGATCCTCCGAATCCTCGCGGTCGGATGTGCCTCCGGTACGATGACACTTTCCGGTCGCATCTCCCGGCCGCCGCATGTGTTCTCTCATACACCGGCGGCTCGAGCCTACTCCGGGAACAGCATGCATCCGCCTTCTTAACCCTGCAGTGGCAGACCGCCGTCATACGATTCGATCGGCCAGTGGTCTCGTTGGCGGCGGGGCAGGAGTCTTCTTGACAATATCCTGCGATTACCACTGCAGCTCTAATAGAATAGTAAGGAGACCGGCGCCCGTGCTCAACATGCAGCGACAGAACACCACCCCGTGCCGCCCTGCGGGCAAAACCCGGAATCAAATATCCATAAGATTTCGCAGCCGTCGCAGGGTGTGTTCTTCACAGACAGGCAACGGTAAGATCTGCGCGGACAATGAGGCATACTAGTACTACAGCGGTGAAGTAGAATCACAGCATGACAGGCCCTATATGATTTTCTCATGAGAATATCCATGAGGAGAGCAAGAAGCAATGGAAGCACAAGAGCAAGAAGTAAGGAAGCAGTGGGTTCAAGCGTTTGAAGAGATAGAGAAACGAGTCCATCATCTTTTTCCCCAGTATCAGACCAGAGAACGAGCAATGCGGTATATCCAGGGGCTCTTGAGCCCTGTAGAGAGGAAGAACGCCTGGCAGCTTGCCGAGGCAGCGGGAGAGCACGACCCGTACGGGGTCCAGTATCTGCTTTGCAAAGGGTGGTGGAACCCAGACGCCATGCGGGATGAACTCATGAAGTACGTTCGTGATCACTTCGGCGCACCTGACGGAGTCCTTGTCGTCGATGAGACGGGTTTCTTGAAGAAAGGCACGCATTCGGCAGGGGTACAGCGCCAGTACAGCGGGAGGGTCGGGAGGATCGAGAACTGCCAGATCGCAGTCTTCGCGGCATATGTCACCTCCCGAGATCATGTCATCATTGATCGGGAGCTGTATCTTCCGAAGGAATGGATGGGGGATGCACAGAGACGCAAGGAAGCAGATATCCCTGACGAGAGGAAGTTTCTAACGAAGCCCGAGCTTGCCCGGATGATGATTGAGCGGAGCATGTCATCCGGCGTTCCCTTCACCTGGGTTGCCGGCGATTCCGTGTACGGGGACAACAGGCATCTGCGCATGTGGCTCGAAGACAAGGAGAAGGCGTATGTGTTTGCGGTCTCCGGCAAGGAGTACGTCCCTGTCGGATACAACCAATACAGAGTGAGCGAGATCCTTGATTCTCTACCTCAGGATGGCTGGGTGAGGATGAGCGCCGGGGATGGATCGAAAGGGCCACGGTTCTATGACTGGCTCCTCCTTGAGATCAATCCTCCCGAGAACGAAGGGTGGAAGAGATGGCTTCTGGTGAGGCGGAGTGTCCATGATCCCCAGGAACTCAAAGCCCACGTGGTCTGTGCTCCTGCACGAACAGACCTCTCTGAGATGGTCCGTGTGGCAGGAATCCGATGGGCCATCGAGGTCAGCTTCGAGGACGCCAAGCAGGAATGCGGCCTTGACGAGTATGAGGTCAGATCCTTTTCTGCCTGGTACCGACACATCACGCTCTCGATGTTTGCATACGCACTGCTGGGTGTGCTCAAAAAGAACGCCAGGGATGATTTTAAAAAAAACCTGCGGGTTCGGAAGGGAAGCCTCGCTCAATTCAAAGCAGGTCGTGGGCTCCCGTCGACATGACGGTCCGGGAGATACGCCGCCTTCTCTGGGGCCTCGTCCTCTTCGTGCAGGAGACAGCGGAGAAGGTGCTCCACTGGTCCAACTTCAGGAGATCCCATCAAGCCGTTGCAAAATATTACCACTACAAGAAAAGATGTACATCAAATCCATTTTGTGAGGCTTCGCCACTGTAGTACTAGCAGGGGAACGATCAATGATCTGATTCCGCCTCAGCTCGCATCTCTAGCCGCCCCGCTGACAAGACACTTGATTATCTCTCACTTCCGTCTTATCCTCTGTCGATAGAATAGTGCATAATCTTTCTTTGTTACGAGGGGGAACATGAAAATCTGCATGATCGGCACGGGCTATGTTGGGCTTGTCACCGGGGCGTGTTTTGCCGAAATGGGCAACGACGTGATCTGCATCGACGAAAACGCGGAGAAGATCCGTATGCTCAAAGAGGGCATCGTACCCATCTACGAGCCCGGCCTCAAGGAGGTCATCGACAGAAACGTGCAGGGAGACCGCCTCAGGTTTACCACGGATTTCGAAGAGGGGGTGTCGAGGTGCCAGATCTGCTTCATCGCGGTCGGCACCCCGCAGGACAAGGACGGATCTGCGGACTTGCGATATGTGCTTCAGGTGGCCCGCCAGATCGGCGGGCTCATGGACGGCTATAAGATCATCGTAGACAAGTCTACCGTGCCCGTAGGCACGGCCGACAAGGTGCGTGAGGTGGTGAAGGAGGAGCTCGAGAAGAGAGGCCTCCAGCACATCGAGTTCGATGTGGTCTCGAACCCCGAGTTTCTCAAAGAAGGAAACGCCCTGCAGGATTTCATGCGACCGGAGCGGGTCATCGTCGGCACCGACAACGTGCGGACCGCCGCGCTGTTCAGGGAGCTCTACGACCCCTTTGTGCGCACCACCAACAACCCGATCCTCATCATGGACATCCGCAGCGCCGAGCTCACCAAGTATGCCTCCAACGCATTCCTCGCCACCAAGGTCACGTTCATGAACGAGCTCGCCATCCTGTGCGACAAGGTGGGGGCGGACATCTCCCAGGTGAGAGAAGGCATGGGCACGGACTCCCGCATCGGCCCCCGCTTTCTCCTGGCTGGCCCGGGCTACGGCGGCTCGTGCTTTCCCAAGGACGTCCTGGCGCTGATCCAGACAGCCAAATGCCTGGACCATTCGCTCGAGATCTGCCAGGCGACCCACCGGGCGAACGAGCGCCAGAAAAACTACTTTGCAGACAAGATCATCAACTACTACCTCGAGCGCAACGAAGACCTCTCCCAGATCACCATCGCCATCTGGGGCCTGACCTTCAAACCGAAAACCGACGACATCAGAGAGGCCCCTGCCATCGACATCATCAACAGGCTGCTGAAGGAAGGCATAAAGGTGCGGGTATTCGACCCGGCGGGCATGAACAATGCTCGCGCTATCCTGGGTGAAAAAGTATTTTATGCGGGCGACAACTACGAGGTGCTGCAGGGGGCCGACGGCCTGGCCGTGGTAACGGAGTGGAACCTGTTCAAGAGCCCCGATTTCGCCCGGATGAAAGAGCTCATGAAACGGCCCGTGGTCTTCGACGGGAGAAATATCCTCAACGTGGCGGATTTGACATCAAAGGGGTTTGTTCATTTCGGGATCGGGAGAAACCATACGATATAGGCCCCCGGGAACGCTCCTTCTCCTGGGGCGGCAGCAGCGGCTCGAAGGCGGATATCCGGGCCTGCCTTCTCGGCGACCAGGTGGTATCGGTAAAGCCTGCAATCATGCGGATCCATGCAATGCCCTGTGCGGCAAAGGTGATGAGCAGCATTCTGCTCAGCCGATGGATCGAGTTGGCGGACTTTGAGACAAAACCCCCGAGAACGCCTGCCAGGAGCAGGTTCTGCCCCAGAAAGATCAGCCTGGAGAGCAGGACCTTTCTTCCGAGGAGAGCCATATTGATGATATATGCGCTGATGAAAAAGTACGGACATAAAAATCTCAGCACCTTGTGCGAAATCATGAAAAACGAAAAAAGTCCGTATCTCAAGGGATTCAGCATCTCGATGTTGCGGCGGATGGCCCGCAGCGTTCTCGTCGTGATTCTCACCTGACGCTGATACTCGTCCCCGGCGGCCGCAGCGGCGTCTTCGATGCAGAAGACGTCGGGGTCCAGCACCGCCCGGTGCTTCTGCCTGATGACGTCGAGCGGAATGACGAAGTCATTGATGTCGTCGTCCTGCAAGGGGCGGTACAGCGATTTCCGGATCGCGAATATCGCCCCGTCCGCGCCGACACACGAGCCGCTGGAGCTTTCCATGATCTTGAGGGCCTTTTCGAATCGTGCATAACTCCCGGCGGGCGCTTTTTCATCCGAGGGGCTGCAGTACTTTGTCCATCCGGTGACGAGGCCCACAGCGGGATCGGCAAAGTTCCTCACGATGCTCCTGATCACGCCCGGAGGCAGCATGGAGTTCGCATCGGTGAACACCACGATCTCCCCCTTCGATCGGGGCACCATTCTGTTCAGGCACGCGGTCTTTCCGAGCCGCTGGGGAAAATGGTAAAATCTCAGGCGGCGATCCTTTATGCTAGCGACTATTTCATTCGTGCCGTCGGTCGAGCCGTCCGAGCCCACGACGACTCTGAGCTTGTTCTCTGGATAGTCGAGGCTCAGGGTGTTGAGAATCTTATCCCTGATAACGCCCTCCTCGTTGTATGCAGAGATCACGACAGTGACATGCGGTTCGAATCTCTTTTGTTTCCACGGCCTCCGGAAAACCCTGCTCAGAACGAAGAGGATTGCCGGATAGATCACATAGGAATACAGGAGCAGCAACAGCACAACATGATTTATTCTTCCTATGATATTCATAATGCCTCCAGGGTTTGAGAACTCGCCCCCAAAGAGACCACTGAAGAAATCGATTCAATTGAGCATGAGAGCTTTTCGCAGCAGGTTTCGCAGCAGAAAAAGCGGAATAGAGAACAGAAAGCATCCACAGTGAGAGATTGTCGGAGAGGAGCACCGGCCGGCAGACCACGAGGTCGCCCGCAGATCCGGGCTTGGGCTGATGCCCTGCGCTGTGACGACGTGTATCCGTCGCCCGAAGCGCAGCACGGCAGCCGATGCGGAGCAGGGTGAACACCCCTGCCTGCGGCGCCGGCTTGTCGGTACGTGTTCGGATCATGATCTTATATGAGGCCCGTCGGGTGTGACGGGATGGAATGAGCCCGGAACCGGCGGATCGTTCCGGGCAGGATCTCCTGCCGCACAGCGGGAAGACCTCTGCACATGGAGAGGCCGCTGTGCGCCGTACGGCTCCTGAAAGACTTCACACAGACCGGGAAGATCCGGCACTGTCCGTGACCGGCTCGAGCGCCTCGCCCTTTTCGATATACAGGCCATACCAGATCTGAAAGACCAGCAGCGACCATATCAGGGTGTCGTGAATCTCTTTGCCTGAATAGTGCTCGTGCAGTATCCGCCGCACCGTGGGGTAGTGAAAGAGCCCGTGCCTGCCCAGGCTCTTCTCGCTGAGCACGGCTTCGGTAAAGGCCCGGAGGTCGTTCTTCAGCCATTGCGTCATGGGTCCGACAAAGCCCTGCTTCCGGTGGTCGATGACCTCGTTCGGCAGCAGGTGTCTCACCGCCTTCTTGAACAGGTGTTTCTTGCGGAACCACCTCATCTTCAGCTCCGCCGGGATACGCGCGCAGAACTCGAAAAGCCTGTGGTCGAGATACGGCACCCTCACCTCCAGGGAGTGGTACATGCTTATCCTGTCGGTAACGCACAGGACATCGTCGGGCAGATAGGTCTTCGCGTCGCAGTAGAACACCCGCTCCATGGCATCGGGGGCGCCGTCGATGTCGGAGCTGTTGAAGTGATCGAGGATGAGGTCCCGGCACTGGCTCGCGTATCCGTCGTATCTTTTCCCGGCCGTGAAGAAAGAATCCCTCAGGTTCGGGTTCATGGTCGTGATGAAGCCATAGTAGGCATGATCGGGGCGTGAGGAGGCAGAACGGATGAAGCGCTTCATGTGGTTGACTGTGTAATGGCCGTCCGCCCGTTCCGGAAGACCTTCGATCATCGACCGCACGACCCTTTCTCTGAAGAAGAACGGCAGGCGCGCATACAGGCTTCTCAGCATATACCCCACATATCGTTCGTAGCCGCCCAGAGCCTCGTCTCCGCCCAGGCCCGAGAGTGTCACTGCGACATGCTCTCTGGCCTGTCTGCAGACGAAATAGGTGGGGACGGTCGAGTCGTCGGCAAAAGGCTCGTCGAAAGACCGCACGATCTTTTCCACGAGTCCGGCAGGCTCGGGCAAGACCTCGAATTCCCGGTGATTCGTCCGGTAGCGGCGCGCAACCATCCGGGCATACTCACGCTCGTCCAGGTATCCCCCCACTTCACCCCCGAAACCGATGGTGAAGGTGTTCACCCTGCCTTTGCTCGTTTTTTCCATCATGGCGACGATGGCGCTGGAGTCGATGCCCCCGCTCAGAAACGCGCCCAGGGGAACGTCGCTGACGAGATGCATGCCTACGGCCTCTTCGAACAGGCCGATGAAGCCGTCGATGTAATAGTGTTCCGGCCTGCCCCGATCCGGGCTCACGCAGAGATCCCAGTATTTCCGTATGCGGATGTCGCCGTTCGCCCAGGTGAGGGTATGCCCGGGCGGGAGTTTGTGGATCGAGCTGAAGATGGTCAGCGGCGCAGGGATATACGAGAGGGTAAAAAAGCAGACCATGGCGCCCTCGTCCATGTCCCTGGGATAACCCGGGTCGGCGAGGATGGCCTTTATTTCGGAGGCGAAATAAAATCTTCCTTTGTGCTGTCCGTAAAACAGCGGCTTGATGCCGAACCAGTCTCTGGCGATGAAAAGCTCTCTTTTGCGGATATCCCACACGGCAAAGGCGAACATGCCCCGGAGCCTCTCCACGCACGCCTCCCCCCACTCTTCGTAAGCGTGCAGGACGGTCTCGGTGTCGCTTCGTGTGGAGAAGACATGTCCCCTGGCGGCCAGCTCATGCCTGAGCTCCTGAAAATTGTAGATCTCCCCGTTGCAGACGATGCACATGGTGCGGTCTTCATTGTATATGGGCTGGCCGCCTGTTTCGAGGTCGATGATGCTCAGCCTGCGGTGCCCCAGGAACACCGTGTCGTCGACATGGCTTCCATGGCCGTCCGGCCCCCGGTGTGCGATGGACTCGACAGCCGCTTCCCAGGGCCCGTCTTTCCAGCCGGCATGGGTTACTCCGAAAATGCCGCACATCTTCAGCCCCTCCCTGATGCCGGACGGGCCGGCTCTACCGGCTCGAGCCGGATGTCCTGTGCAGCGGCTCCTGTCTCGACCGCTCTGTCAGGCGTCTCTTCTCGATTCAGCACGATCTCCATGCCTTCGGCCAGGGTGAACGGGGGTTTCCAGCCGTAGACGCGTTCAAACTTGGACGAGTCATACACGATCCTCTTCTGGGAAGATTCCAGACGGTACCCGGTCAGGAACGGCTTTATCTTCAGGGCCGCTGCCAGCCGTTCCTGCAGCCGGACGACCCCGCCGAGCATCGAGCGGGGTATGTACACGACCCGCGCCCCGGGGTAGAGCTTCCTGACGAGCGCGTCCATATATTCTCTCTTGGTCACTCCCCCCGGGTCCACCACGTTGAACACATCATAATCACCCCTGTCGCTCTCGATCGAAGTGATGACGGCGTCACAGAGATTGTCGATATAGACCAGGGGAAGGACGAAGTCACCCGGCCCGATGACCGCAAACACCCTGTTGCCCAGCGAAAAGCCCATCATCGGGGTAAAGATCTCCCCACCCGGCCCGAAGATCGTGCCCGGCCTGAGGCAGACGATGGGAACCTCTGCCTGTCTCATGGCTTCGCGCACCAGGTTTTCGGCCCTGAGCTTGGCCAGAGAATAGATCCCCCTCTGCTCCGGGAACCTCTCCAGGCCCGCATCCTCGGTGACGACCTGGTTCTCGGCGTAGTCGGCCGTCCCGTAGACGCTGCACGAGCTGATGTACACGAGCCTTTTCACTCCATGGCCCCTGCACAGATCGATCACGTTGCGCGTGCCCTGGACATTTGCGGTCTCGCTCTCCTCTTCTCTGCCCGCGGTGTCCGCGGCTGCGTGCACGACATACTCGACGCCGTCGAACGCGGGCTGGAGCGTCTCCAGGCCGCCCACGTCGCCGTATGTGATCTCCACGGGCAGTCTCTTCAGCCGCTCGATATTCGAGAGCTTTCTCACCAGGGCCCTCACCCGATACCCTCTTCCGCAGAGCATTTCGACCAGGCGCGAGCCAAGAAAGCCCGATGCTCCTGTCACGAGCACCATCGGCCCCTCTCCGCTCTCCCGAGGCACGATCGGCTCGAAGCTGAGCCTCGTGTTCTTCACCTGGGGCCATATCCTGTCCATCACCTCCAGGACGCCGAGGGCCTCGTCTTTGGATACCGGCGGCTCGCCGCCTGTTTCCACGGCATCGTAGAACCGGTGGATCAGGGTCTTCATGCCCTGGTACGGCCGGAGCCTGCCGGTGCCGAAATCCCGGACGTTCTTCAGGGTGCCCGCGCCGAGCTGCCATGCCTCCCCCAGATTGTAGGTGGCCTTCTGGGCCGCCTTGGGCAGGCTGCTCACCGGGTGGAGAACGGTGGTCATGGTGTCGAAGTTGACATGCACCATCATTTTCGTTCCATAGATCTTCACGAAGTGGTGATGGGGCTTTGCCGCAAAGGAGAGCGTCAGCGTTCCAAGGGCGTTTCGGCCCTTCACGAGCACCCGCAGCTCATCGGATATCCCCTGCGGCAGCTCGCCCATGGACTTCTCCGTCACCAGGACATCCTCCACCCGCCCTAAATAGGGCAGCATGACGTACAGGGGATGGGGCATGAAGTCGTGGAAAACCCCGCCCGGCAGGCCGTAGAGCCACGGCAGCACGCCCGGGGCCGGGTAGCGCCTGAAGGCGTCGATCCGCGTGTTCAGGCCGTAGTGGCTCTCCACGCCCACGACCCTTCCCAGGCGCCCGGACTCGACGATCTCCCTGGCCCTGAGCATGCACGGGTCGAAGAAGTGGTTGTGCATGGCGCAGAGCTTCACGCCCCTGCTCTCAGCCAGGGAAAAGAGCTGTTCGCCCTCACTGAGGCTCAGGCACATGGGCTTTTCCACCAGCACATGGCACCCTGCTTCGATGGCCTGAGACGCCAGGTCGAAATGCGTATGCGGCGGGGTGACGATGTGGGTGACGTCGGGGCCGGCCTCTCCGATGAGATCGCGGATGGCTGCAAACCCTCGCCCGATTCCGAAGCGCTGCGTGCAGCGATCGATTTTCGATTCGTCTTTGTCCACAAGACCGACGATCTCCGCCCCGGGGTATTCACGGGAGAATCTCACGTGGTAATCGCAGTTCAATCCGCAGCCGACTATGCCTATTTTCATATTCGTACACCTCTTGCTTTCTTAGGATTTTGTAACGCCAGGATAGCGTGGCGGCTCTCCGGGGCCGTGCAGGCGATCTTTTGAGGCACCGGCCCACGGAGGCGCCTTGTCGGATTTCACAGAGGATATGTCTCTCGCTTCGATGGGAGCATGCCCGGCGAGGCGCTAAGACCCGTATTTTCTCCTGAACCCCGCAATCCCGATGAGTCCCAGCCCTACGAGAACCATGGTCAGCGGCTCGGGTACCGGTGCAACCCTCGACAGGGTTATGTCTGTCGTGGCATTCAGGATATCCTGGCCGCAGAGGATGCCGCATACACTTTCCAGCCTGATGTAGGGTGCCAGGACGCCGATCTCGGAGTACAGATCGTATGGTGTCCAGTCGGAGTGGTAGAAGAAGAACCCATTACCCCACCAGTCGTCCCAAATGCCTCGCCCATTGTCGAGAAACCACATGATATCCCACATATGGCCGTTGCCTCTCTCCATGTAGAAGTTTCCACTGTTTCCCGTGAACAGGCGGACATCCTGTGGCGACGAAACATCAAGCAGGCAGAGCGAGTACCGGGGGATGAAGTAGGAGTATGTACCGTTCCCGATATGGGTGGCGGGTTGGGCAGGGGCCTCCCCTCCCTCCCACAACCTCAGGGTGTCGTCGATGATAAAACTGCCGGTGACCGTGTACGTCCTTATGTCGAATTCCATCCGGCCATCGACATTGTGGCCATCGGCATCGTAATAGATTTTTACCTGGCCACAGGCCGTGTAAGGAAAGGGCGTTGCGTGCAGATACCCAGGCACCACGGATAGCAGAACGACAAAAAACAGGAAAAGACTCGATCTTTTCATTCCTCCGATCCTCCTTTTTATGAGAAGTAATGTGAGAAGTTCAGAACAACCTGTCAGAAAAGTAATGTCCGAGTGCGGCTCACCGCTGTTCGGTTGAGCAAAAGGCGAATCATCTCGAGAGCACGGGCCGGCCCCTCCCCGGCGCAGCCCTTTTTCCTGCTCTCTTCGAAGCACCGGCCCGGTGGTCGCAGGCAGCAACTATGCAAGCGAACGAAGGCCGGGGCCGGTCCGAGGAGACACCTCGTGTGTTCGGCTCCCTCCCCTGCGAATGCGACGATTTATCGGAAATACGCCTCCGCTTTGCGTCTTATCCGACATGGCTTGAAGGCGATGAGATTGCTCACGCGAACAC
>ERZ1026796.1698-NODE-1698-length-14114-cov-2.207836_pt1 | contig 14114 bp, 12 predicted proteins | sample MGYA00520874_ERZ1026796 | MGnify/ENA primary metagenome ERZ1026796 (study PRJEB33270, sample SAMEA104284474) | anaerobic digester metagenome | biome: Anaerobic digester microbiome; feature: mesophilic sludge digester; material: Anaerobic digester biomass...
CCGAATAACCATCGCTACATCTGATCCTTTTGAGCATTGACCTTTCGGTGACGGGTAAATGGGCCTCCTCTTGCGGATACTCTACGGCAAATGAGTTGTTTCCAGAATTCGCCACCGTTTGCTCCCTATCGGCAAGTGAATTCGCAATTGTCGCCAAACGCGCTGGTACGGGGGGACCCAGTGCCCAATCGAGCGCAGTCCCTGATTGCTCTCGGCCAAACAATCGAAATCGTGAAAGATGCGGAAGATGCACAACTGAGCCGCCGTTCGGAAGTTGATAGCGACGGATCATGAGATTGCCCCACCCTGCGGGGTGTTCGCTCATGGCTTTCGCACCAGTCAGTTCAACGGCGAGGGCCGCACCTGGAGCGACATCCCTCAGCCTGGCGGCGGCACGCTGCGGCGGCCGGCCCCGGCCGGCGACTGGCGCCCGCCGTCGCTGCGCGGGCATTGATCTCCGACCCCATGGTCGAGATCGCCACTGCCCGGGCCGGCTTCTACAAGCACGAGCGTGACGATCTGGTGGTGTTCAGCTTCGCCCGCGGCACGACCTGCGCCGGCGTCTTCACCCGGCACAAGATCGGTTCGGCCCCGGTTGACTGGTGCAGGCGGCAGCTGGACGCCGACGGCGGTGGCCAGGACGTGCGGGCCCTGGTGGTCAACGCCGGCTGCGCCGGGCCGGCCTCGAGGGCTGACGGCGCCGGGTCGACTGTCGTGGCCGGCCCGGGTTCGGTGGTCGTGGCGTCGTCGGCGAGCGTGACCGTCCAGCCCTCGTCGTCGCTCGAGAACCACTGGGCGCCGTCCTGCCACGCGAATCCGGCGAACTGGTTGATGTCCGACTGCGAGAAGTTGGTGATGTAGCCGCCCAGGTCGCGGATCTTCACGGCCGCCTCACGGTACTCGTCCCAGGTGGTGGGGGTCGCGATGCCGTTCTGCTCGAACAGGTCGGCACGGTAGAACAGCGCCATGGGTACGCACGAGGTGTTCAACCAGTCGGTCCCGCTCGAAGGGCACGACGCGGCCGGGCTGGACCTGGCCCTGGTGGAGGGGGTCGACCGCGACGGCGGCGGCGCCCACCAGGACCCCGCCCCGGCCGAAGTCGCGGGCCACGGTGGCGGGGGTGGTGGCGCGATAGCGGGCCACATCGGCGACGAAGATCGTCGTCTGCTCGGCGAAGGCCAGTTGCGCCGCCGAGCCGAGCGGCACGCCGAGCGCCTTCGCCGTGTCGAAGACGCGCCGCGCCTGCGCCACGGTGAAGGCGCCCTCGTCGCAGAACACGTCCGCGAACTCGGCCTGGCCGACGAGCGCCGGCAGGATCTCGGCGCAGACGAGGTCGATGTACTCGTCCTCACGACCGGCGTACTCCTCGGGGGTCAGATGCGCCGCGAGGCAGGTGTGCACGCGACGCACCGGGTGCGCCGCCTTGGCGGCGGCCAGTTGCTTGCGCTCGTCCTCCAGGGTCAGCCCGTAGCCGCTCTTGGCCTCGAGAGTGGTGGTGCCGTGACGCAGGAAGGAGTCCAGGCGGCGCACCGCCAGGGCGGCGAGGTCCTCCTCGGCGGCCTCCCGGGTGGCGCGCACCGTGCTGTTGATGCCGCCGCCGGCCTGCTGGATCTCGAGGTAGGTCGCCCCACCGAGCCGGGCGCCGTACTCGGCCGCCCGGTCGCCGGCCCACGTGAGGTGGGTGTGGGCGTCGACGAGACCCGGGATCACGGCCGCGCCCTCCACGTCCACGACGACCGCGTCGTCGGGCACATCCAGGGCGCCGGCGATCTCCGACTCAGGACCGACCCAGACCACACGCCCCTCCAGAGCCGCGACGGCGCCGCGCGGGATCACGCCCAGATCGACCGGCGGACGCTCCCTCTCGACGGGGCCGGAGGACGACGCCGGACCGGATCCCGGCGCCATCGTGACGACCTCGGCGGCGGCGCGCACGAGCACGTCGCACCGTACCGGCGACGTGCTTCCGACGACGCTGTGCGGCTCACTCTGCCCGCGGGGATCGTTCATCGCGCCCCTCCTTCGTTGTCCGCCTCATCGCCCGCCGCGTCACGCACGATCGCGGCGAAGCGTCCGGCGGCGACGGCACGCGTGACCGCCTCCAGCTCCGGGGCGAGGTACCGGTCGCGCTCGAGCATGGGCGCCGCCTCGCGGACGACCGCCCGCCCGGCCCCCGTGCCGGCGCCGGGGTCCAGCGGCGCCAGCAGATCGATGGCCTGCGCCGCACACACCGCCTCGATAGCCAGGATCATCTGCGTGTTCGCGAGCACGTCCAGCGCCTTCAGCGCGGCGGTCATCCCCATGCTCACGTGGTCCTCCTGGTCCCCGGAGCTCGGGATGGAGTCGACGCTCGCCGGGTGGCAGAGCACCTTGTTCTCGGCGACCAGCGCCGCCGCCGTGTACTGCGCGATCATATAGCCGTTGTTGAGCCCGCTGTCGGTCGTGAGGAACGGCGGCAGCTCGCTGAGCGAGCTCGTGAGCATGCGGAAGGTCCGCCGCTCGCTGATGGAGGCCGCCTCGGCGAGGCTCATCGCCGCCAGGTCCAGCGCCAGGGCGAGCGGCTCACCGTGGAAGTTGCCCGCCGAGATGATCTCCCCCGACTCCGGGAAGATGAGCGGGTTGTCGGTCACCGCGTCGACCTCCACCGCGACCACCCGCCGCAACCACCCCAGCGCATCACGGCAGGCGCCGTGCACCTGGGGGATGCAGCGCAGCGAGTAGGCGTCCTGCACCTTGTCGCAGTTGAGGTGACTGAGCATGATGCCGCTGCCGGCGGTCGCCCGGCGGACGTTCGCCGCCGTGACCAGTTGTCCCGGGATGGGGCGCAGCGCCTGGATGCGCTCCTGGAAGGGGCCGACGGACGCACGCAGACCCTCGAGGCTCATCGCACCGATCAGGTCGACGGAGTCGAGCAGCGTCTCCCCGTCGTCCACGAGCATGCAGCCGATGGCGGCCATGAACTGGGTCCCGTTGAGGAGACTGAGGCCCTCCTTGGCCTCGAGCGCGAGCGGTGCGAGCCCGGCGGCCCGCAGGGCGGGCCCGCTCGGCTCGCGCCCCCCCTCGGGAGTGAGCAGCTCGCCCTCGCCCATCATCGCGAGCACGAGGTGCGCCGAGGGCGCGAGGTCGCCGGAGGCGCCCAGAGAGCCTCGCGACGGCACCCACGGCACGAGGTCGGCATTGATGCAGGCGGCCAGATGCTCGGCCACCGAGAGGCGAACGCCCGAGTGACCACGCGCCATGGTGTTGAGACGGATGACCATGGCGGCGCGCACGACCTCCCGCGAGAGCGGCGCGCCGAGCCCGACGGCGTGGCTGCGGACCAGGTTCTCCTGGAGTTCGCGGACCTTGCCGACGGGGATGTGCGTGGTCGCGAGCTGCCCGAACCCGGTGGTCACCCCGTAGGCGACCCGCTCGCGCGCCACGACGCCGGCGACCACATCGTGCGCCGCCTCGATACGCTGCCGCGCCGCTGCTCCGAGGACGACCTCGGCCGTGCCGCGCGCGACCGTGATGACCTCGTCGATGGTGAGCGGCGCGTCTCCGATGACGACCTTCGTCATTGCACCTGTCTCCTCGATCCGACCTCGCGCAGCAGGGGGACGACGCCGGCCGGCGCCGTCGCCACGGGGATCCCGGCCGCCTCGAGTGCGGCCTTCTTCTCGGCGGCCGTGCCGGCCGAGCCCTCGACTATCGCACCGGCGTGCCCCATCCTCCTGCCGGGGGGCGCGCTGAAGCCGGCCACGTAGGCGACGACCGGCTTGGTCATGCCCTCACGGACGAACGCCGCCGCCCGCTCCTCGTCGTCACCTCCGATCTCGCCGATCAGGACGACGGCATCGGTGCGCTCGTCCTCCTCGAAGAGCCCCAGGCATTCGACGAACCCGAGTCCGTGGATCGGGTCGCCGCCCATGCCGACGGCGGTGGATTGGCCCATGCCGGCGCGGGTGAGCTCGCAGACGACCTCGTACGTGAGCGTGCCGGAGCGGGAGACGACCCCGACCGTGCCGGGCCGGAAGACGGCGGCCGGCATGATGCCGGCGCTGCAGGCACCCGGAGTGATGAGGCCCGGCCCGTTCGGACCGACGAGCAAGGTCCCGCGCCGGTCGAAGTGGGCGACCACCTCGCTCACGTCCCGGGCGGGAATGCCCTCCGTGACGCATACGACCAGCCTGACCCCGGCGTCCGCCGCCTCGAGCATCGCGTCGCGGGCGAAGCGCGCCGGCACGAACACCACCGAGACGTCCGCGCCGGTCTCGCTCACGGCGGCGAGGACCGTGTCGAAGACGGGCACCCCGTCCACGGTCTGCCCGCCTTTGCCGGGGGAGGTGCCCGCGACCACGCGGGTGCCGGCGGCCCGCATCCGCGTCGTGTGCAGCGCTCCCTCCCGGCCCGTCACGCCCTGCACGAGAACGCGGCTGGCTGCGTCGATGAGGATCGCCATCAGTCCTCCCCGCCTCTCCGGAGCACTGTCGGCGCGGCCTGCTCCGCCCCGGTGGCAGGCGCCCCTCCCGGGCTCGCCTGACGAGCAGCGGCCACCACGAGTTCGACCGCACGCTCGGCGCTCTCGGCCACGGTGACGCCCGGGAGCGCCGCCTGGTCGAGCACGGCGCGACCCTCCTCGGCCGCGTTGCCGTCCAGCCTGACCACCACGGGCACGTCGACGTGAGCCGCGGTCAGCGCCTCGATGAGGCCGCGCGCCACCTCGTCGCCCCTGGTGATGCCGCCGAAGACGTTGACGAGCACGGCGGCGACCGGCGGTCCGGCCAGGACGGCCTCCAGCGCGGCGACGATCGCCGCGGCCCGCGCCCCGCCTCCGATGTCGCAGAAGTCGGCTGCACTGCCGCCGGCTGCGGCGATACGGTCGATGGTGCTCATGACAAGGCCGGCCCCGTTGCCGATCACGCCGATGTCGCCGCTGAGCGGGACGAAGGCGAGACCGGCGGCACGGGCCTTCGCCTCGCGCTCGTCCTCCGGCGGCTGGGACGGCAGGTCGGGGTGTCGGGAGAGGGCGTTGTCGTCGATCGTCACCTTGCTGTCGAGGCACAGCACCCTCCCGTCCGCGGTGAGGACGAGCGGATTGACTTCGGCCAGGGTCGCATCGCGGTCGTGATAGAGGCGCCAGAGTGAACGCACCGCCTGGCCCAGCTGCGCGCGCGTCTCCGCCGCGCCGGGATCCTCCGGGTCCAGCGCCGCGGCGGCCACCACGTCCCGCACCTGGTAGTCGCAGAGGCCCAGCAGCGGGTCGATCGGCGACCGCACGATCGCGGAGGGATCGCGGGTCGCCAGCTCCTCCACGTCGACGCCGCCCTCGCGCGCGAAGACCAGCATCGGCCCGCGCAGCGCCCGCGAAGAGACCACGGCGAGGTACATCTCGCGGCCCACCTGCACGGCCTGCTCGACGAGCACGGACTCCACCGGCTTGCCGCGGATGGTCATGGCGAGGATCGCCGCGGCCGCCGCGGCCGCCTCCTGCGCGGAGCGGCAGATGCGGATGCCGCCCGCCTTGCCGCGGCCGCCGGTCTTGGCCTGGGCCTTCACGGCCACCGGCGCACCGAGCTCGTCCGTCGCCGCGGCCGCCTCCTCCGGCGTCTGCGCCAGTCGCAACGGCGGCACCGGCAGGCCGGCGAGCGCGAACAGCCGCTTCCCCTGATGTTCGAGCAGGTCCACGAACGGATCCCGGGTCAGCTGCCGGGCGCCGGCGCAGTGGTCGGCGTCAGCCCGTCCTTCGTCGTCGTCTCCGCATCCGCCGCCCCCGCTGCCAGCCGCAACCCGAGCCGGTAGGCCTTCTCGTTGAGCTCCCGGAAGCGGGGCGGCACACGCGAGAGCACCGCCTCCTCGACCGCGTCGGCCGGCAGGACGCCGCTCCTCGCCACGAGCGCCCCCAGCGCGATGATGTTGGTGACCACTTTCTTGCCCAGCTCGTCGGTCGCGACCTGCGTGAACGGCAGACCGCAGTGCGTCACGCCGTCAGCGCCGGGGTCCGCCTCCACCAGGCCCGAGTCGTAGATGAGCAGGCCTCCGGGCCGTGTGTCGGCCGCGTACTTCTCGTACGCCGCCTGCGACAGCACGAGGCTCACGTCAGGCCGGCGCACCTCCGGGTAGTCGATCGGCTCCTCGGCGATGATCACCTCGGCCTTGGAGGCGCCGCCTCGGGCCTCGGGGCCGTAGCTCTGGGTCTGCACGACGCGCCTGCCGAGAGCGGTGGCGGCCTCGGCGATGATGGTCGCCGCGAGCAGGATCCCCTGACCGCCGGAGCCCGAACAACGCAGCTCCACGCGGGCGGATGCTGTCGGCTCAGGCATGACCGGCCTCCCGGGCACGCTCCTTGAGCCCCGCCAGCCCCGTCGTGAACTCGGCGCGCTCGGCGTGGTGCAGCACGCCGATCGGGTAACGCTCGTGGCTGCGCGTCTCGTCCTCGAACTTGGCGGCCGGCACGGCGTGCTCCTTCTGGAGGCGCAGGAACTCCGCCGGATCCGGCGTGAGGTTGAAGCGACCGTAGTACACCGGGCACACGGCCATGGCCTCGACCATCGAAAAGCCCTTGTGTACGATGCCGCCGGCGATCACGTTGACCAACTGCTGGTAAGACCAGGCCGTGCCGCGGGCGACGTACGTCGCGCCGGCGGCATGCGCGAGCTCACAGAGGTCGAACGCCGGCTCCACGTTGCCGTACACGCTGGTCGTCGACTTGTCGCCCAGATGGGTGGTGGGGCTCGTCTGGCCTCCGGTCATCCCGTAGATCGAGTTGTTGAAGACGATCGCGGTGAGATCGACGTTGCGGCGCGCGGCGTGGATGAAGTGGTTCCCTCCGATCGCCGCGCAGTCGCCGTCGCCCATCACGACGACGATCTCCAGTCCCGGGTCGGCGGCCTTCGCGCCGGTCGCCACCGCGAGGGCCCGGCCGTGGGCGGTGTGCACCGTCGAGTACTCGAGGTACGCACTGATACGGCCACTGCAGCCGATACCCGCCACGACGACCAGCTTCTCGGGGTCGATCGCGAGGCCGAGCACGGCGTCGATCAGTGCGCGGGTGATGGTGCCGTTAGAGCAGCCGGGGCACCACAGCGTCTTGGGGGTGCGCAGATGCCGTCTGATCTCGGCCGTGGTGTGCGGCTTGATCCGTGGCGGCGCGCAATCCTCCGGCGCCGCCTCCAGCCGCTGTTCATCGACGAGGGCGCTCACGTGTCCTCCCAGCGGTGGTAGTAGAACTCGGGTTTGACCAGTTCGAGGATCTCCTCGGGCGTGATGAGCTCGCCGTCCACGCGTCCGTAGTCCACGACCTTGGCGCGCCCCTTGACCGCCGCCTCGACCTCCCAGCTCATCTGCTTGATGTTCATCTCCGGCACGATCACGGTGCGCACCTGCTCGGCCATGCGCGCCACGGCGGCGGTGGGGAACGGCCAGAGGGTGATGGGCCGCACCATGCCGACGCGCGCGCCCTGGGCGCGCGCCTTCTTCACGACGGCCATGGCGGAGCGGGCCACGGATCCGTAGGCGAAGATCGCCACCTCCGCCCCGTCCATCTCGACCTCCTCGACGCGCACGATGGCGTCGCGGTGGTGGTAGATCTTCTCGCGCAGATAGCGGCCGAGGTCCGCGGCCGTCGCGGGATCCGCGGTGTCGGGGGCGCCGCTGCGGCGGTTGTAGACGAGGCCGGTGACATGCACCTTGAAGGGCGAGCCCAAAGGGGGACGCGGCAGGATGTTGTCGATCGTGCTTGAGACGGTGTCGTACTCGTCCGGATCGCAGTCGGGCATGCCCCGCTCGGCGACGCGCAGCTTGTCCGGATGGGGAAGCGTGACCGCCTCGCGCATGTGCCCGATCAGCGCGTCCGAGAGGATGATGACCGGGGTGCGGTACTGCTCGGAGAGGTTGAAGGCCTCGACGGTGAGCGTGTAGCACTCCTCCACACTGCTGGGGACGAGGGCGATCACCGAGTGCTCTCCGTGGGTGCCCCAACGGGCCTGCATCACGTCCCCCTGGGCGGGGTCCGTGGGCAGGCCGGTCGACGGTCCGCCGCGCATCACATCGACGATCACGCAGGGTATCTGCGCCATGGACGCGAAGCCGATCATCTCCTGCATGAGGCTGAAGCCGGGGCCGGAGGTGGCGGTGAGCGCCTTGGCGCCGGCCAATGAAGCGCCGCACACGGCGGCGATGCTGGCGATCTCGTCCTCCATCTGGATGAACGTGCCGCCGACCTCGGGGAGCCGCCGGCTGAGCACCTCGGCGATCTCCGTGGACGGCGTGATGGGATACCCGGCGTAGAAGCGCACGCCGGCGGCGATGGCGCCCTCGGCGACCGCCTCGTTGCCCTGCAACAGGACCGGGACGCCGGCCTTCGCGGCCTCGGTCACGCTGATCGCCATGTCAGCCCTCCTCGCCGTCGTGCGGCCAGCCACCCTGGCTCTCGGCCACGCCCCGGGTCGCGGTGACGATGTCCCCCTGCGTGAGTGCGGGCGCGTCTGCCTCGGCCGGCTCCGCTTTGGCCCTCGGTCGGCGTCGCCGCACCTCTATCGCGAAATCCGGACAGTGCAGCTCGCAGATGAGGCACTGACTGCAGTCATCCGGACGGGCCACCACGGGCTGTCCGAACTGGTCGCGGTCGAACACGCTGTCGGGACACAGCTCGATGCAGATCCCGCAGGCCTTGCAGAGGCCGAGGTCTACGGCGACAGGACCCCTGTCCGCATCGTCCCCGACCGGGTCTTCGACCGGATCCATCCGCTCCCTCATCACGCACTCCATCCTTCCGGTGTCGGGACCGCAGTTGAAGACGGCCCGGCCTCGTGCCCTGCCCGTCGGCCGACCGCCCGGTACGAGGAACGCGGCGCCCGCTCGCGCAGGACGGTCCACCACCTCGAGTCTGACCCCCTGCGGCTGAGGCTTCAAGCGCCTTGGGGCCACGTCCAGCATCTTGGACTCGACTTTGCACGCGGCGTGAGGATCGCGCGACGATGCGGCTCCACGGTCCCTTCCCGGAAGTGCGGTGAGGCGCACCCGCGGCGTGGCGCCGGTCCAATCAGTCCGAGATACTAGACCACACGGGAAGCGTCTTGACCCCCGGGAGGCTCGCTCCATAATGACCGTACACACCCGTGCGGCGTGCGCATCGGCGCTACGGGCGCGCGGCGTCGCGGACGCAGTGCCACTGTGTCACGGCGGCGCCGCCAGGCATGACGTGCAGCGCGCCGTGACGGCCGCGCTTATGCCCGAGCGGGCCTGCGGGCATCGCCTGCGGGACGAGATCGATCCCGCCGCTGCGTGCCTGCGTGCCGCGGCCTGCCGGCCTTCCCCAGGTGACGGGACAGAGCCGCTGCGGCGACCACGGACGAGGAGACGAGGAGAGGAGCGCGCGACATGAAGGATCTTCGGAACGCGTCACAGGTGGGCCGCCTTCAGTTCCTGAGTGAGGCCGCCCGGCGGGAGATCTATGTGGCCGTGCTCGACATCCTCACCAAGGTCGGGATGCGGGTGGATCACGAGGAAGCGACCGCGATGCTGCTGGACGCGGGCTGCTCCCTGACCGGGGACGAGCGCATACTCATGCCGCGTCACCTCGTCGAGCAGGCGCGCCGCTCCGTGCCGCCGGTGGTCGACGTTTACGACCGCGCCGGCGAGCCGGCCATGGAGCTCGGCGGGTACAACAGCTACTTCGGCACCGGGTCGGACCTCCTGTTCACGCGCGACCTCGAGACCGGCGAACACCGGCCCAGCAGACTGGACGACGTGGCCCGCGCCGCCCGCCTCTGCGACGCGCTGCCGAACATCGACTTCATCATGAGCTCCGCCCACCCCACCGACACGAAACCCCATCAGGCCTACCTCCTGAGCTTCCAGGCCATGATGACGAACAGCGTCAAACCGTTGGTGATGACCGCCGAGAACGGCGCGGACCTCGGGGTGATGATCGACATCGCGCGTGCGCTGCGGGGGGGATCGGACCAGTTGCGGCGGCGGCCGTACTTCGTCGTCTACAACGAGCCGACCAGCCCGCTCACGCATCCGGTGGACAGCATCGACAAGCTGCTCCTCTGCGCCGACGCGGGCGTGCCGTCGATCTACTCCCCGGCGCCACTGGCGGGAGCGACGGCGCCGATCACGGTCGCGGGCCACACCGTACAGGGGTTGGCCGAAAGCCTGTTCGGCATGGTGCTCCACCAGCTCCGCCGCCCGGGGGCGCCGTTCCTCCTCGGGGTCGGCTCCGCCGTCCTGGACATCGCGACCGCCCAATCAAGCTACAACGACCTCGGCTACCTTACGGGGTACATGTGCGCGGTCGAGATGGCCAAATGGCTCGACATCCCCAACTGGGGCAACGCCGGTACGAGCGACAGCCACCTGCCCGACGCACAGGCCGGCATGGAGGCGGGCCAGATCACCTTCCTGGCGATGCAGGCCGGATCCAACCTCGCCCACGACGTCGGATACCTCGACTTCGGGCTGACGTGCTCTCTCGAGCAGATCGTGATCATGGATGAGTTCATCGCCATGAACCGGCGCCTGCTGGCGGGCGTCCCGATGGACCGCGACAGCCTCGCCGTGGAGACCATTTCCGAGACGGGTCCCGGCGGGCACTTCATGGGGAGCAAGCATACGCGGCGCCACATGCGCGCGGTCCGCTGGCAGCCGAGCATCCTCAACCGCCAGACGCGGGAGAACTGGCTCGCCGACGGCGGCCTCGACCTCGCCGCCAAGGCCCGCCTCAAGGCGATCGACCTGCTGAACAGCCACGAGACGGCGCCGCTCCGCCCCGAAGTGGCGGCGGCGGCCGACGAGCTCGTCGCGGCCTTCGCCGCGGCGGATGAGTGAGGACGACCGGAGCCCGCGCCGATGCACGTCGTCATCGTCGGCAACGGGGCGGCCGCCCTCAGCGCGCTTGAGAGCTTCCGCGGGCACGACCGCGACTCACGGGTCACACTGGTCTCCGGCGAGCAGGGTCCGGCCTACTCCCGCGTCCTGCTCCCGTATTACCTGCGCAGGCGACTCTCCCGCGACGGCCTGTTCATACGGCGAGCTGACGACTACGCGCGACTGGGAGCGGCGACCGAGTTCGGCGTCCGCGCGGAGGGCGTCGATCCGGCACGCCGGGTGCTTGAGCTCGCCGACGGCCGGCGCCTCGGCTTCGACCGCCTTCTGATCGCGACCGGCTCGAGCCCGATGCGACCCCCGATCCCGGGCCTCGACGGAGCCGGCGTGCACACGCTCTGGACCCTGGACGATGCCGTGAGGCTCGACTCCGTGTTCCGCGAGGGTGCGCGACTGGTCGTACTCGGCTCGGGCTTCGTCGCCCTGCAGGCGGCCTGGGCCGCGCGACAGAGAGGCCTGCAGGTCAGCGTGATCGAGTTGCTGGATCAGATCCTGCCCCGGGTGCTGGATCCGGCGGCCGCGCAGATTCTCTCTGAGCGACTCCACGCCTGCGATGTGGAGGTACGGACGGGCACCCGCGCCGAGAGCGTGGAGACCGACCGCGGCGGCCGGGTGCGTGTCTCGACGAGCGGCGGCGACCGGCTCCCGGCCGACGCCGTCATCGTGGCCACCGGAGCACGTCCGAACGATCAGTTGCTGCCTGAGTGCCTGGAGCCCGACCGGCCCGGGATCCCCGTCGCCGACACCATGGAGACCGTCGTGAGCGGCGTCTACGCGGCCGGGGACGTGACGCGCGGTCCGACCGCGCGCGGCGGGCCGCGGGAGATCCACGCCCTGTGGCCGACCGCCGTCGAGCAGGGCCGAGTGGCGGGCGCCAACCTGGCAGGAGCCGGCCGCTCCTACGGAGGCAGTCTCAGCATGAACGTCACCGAGATGTTCGACCTCACCGTCGCGTCGCTCGGGCAGTTCGTCGAAGACGAGGGCGACGACGTGTTCGAGGAGCACGATCGCGGCGGCATCCGCTACATGAAGATCGTGACCCGCGCGGGCGTGCCGCTCGGCGCGATCGCCATGGGGGCTCCCGAAGGAGCCGTCTTGCTCGGTCGGCTGCGGCCGTTCGTCCGCCACCGACGGGCCCTCCCCGACCTGCCCGCCTTCTTGGCGCGGGAAGACCTCGACGGACGACTGGCACACAGGAGCGCAGCGAAAGAGAGGACGTCATGCGCATCGTTGCAGTAGACCCCGACGCCTGTGTCGCGTGCCGCGACTGCGAGTACGCGTGCGCCTTCCGCCAAAGCGGCGACTTCGCGAGAAGCGCCTCCCACATCCGCGTGAACTTCTACGCCGACGAGCGGGCGTGCGTTCCGCTCACCTGCATGCACTGCGAGGACGCCTGGTGTCTCGCCGTGTGCCCTGCGGCGGCGATCGACCGCGACCCCGGGACGGGGGCGGTCACAATCGACGCGACCCGCTGCGCCGGCTGCAAGATGTGCCTGCTCGCGTGCCCCTACGGGAACATCCACTTCAACGCCGAGACCGGCGTGAGCGCCAAGTGCGACCTGTGCGGAGGCGACCCGATGTGCGTGCGGGCCTGCATCTCCGGGGCCCTGCGCTACGTCGACGCCGAGGAACTCGCGGACCTGCGCCGCGAGGTGGTCGACGCCAGCCTGAAACGCCTTCTCCGTCTGAGCAAGGGGGTGAGATAGATGCAGACCGGACCGGAGATCCGGCACTCTCTCTGCCGGATGTGCGACGACCGTTGCGGTATCGACGTCCATCTCGAGGACGGCCGTATCGTCGACATCCTCGGCAACAAGGAGCATCCCTGGAACCGTGGCCGGTTGTGCGTCAAGGCTCGCGCGGCCGTCGACATGATCTATCACCCGGACCGTGTCCTCACGCCCCTCAAGAGGACCGCGGACGGGTGGGAGCAGATCCCGCTCGACCAGGCCCTCGACGAGATCGCCGGGCGCCTCGCCGACGTCAGGGACCGGTACGGCGCCCGCAGCATCGGCGTGTGGAAGGGGGAGGCCATCGGCTTCGGCCAGCAGGAGACCGTCGCGCGCCGCTTCGCGCACGCCCTCGGAAGTCCCAACTACCTCTCCAACGACTCCATGTGCTACGTCGGGCGCTACATGGGCTTCACACTGGTCGACGGGGCATGGCCGATCCCCGATCTCGAGAACGCCCGATGCATCGTGCTGTGGGGCGCGAACCCGCCGTATGCGCATCCCAACATGACGCAGTACATCACCGCCGCCCGGCGCCAGGGGGCGACGCTGGTGGTGGTGGACCCGCGCATGTCCGCCATCGCCCGCCGCGCCGACATCCACGCGCAGGTGCGCCCCGGCACCGATGGCGCGCTCGCGTGGGGACTGGTCCGGCAGTTCGTGGAGATGGACGCGTACGACAAGGATTTCGTGGAGGACCACACGATCGGGTTCGCCAAGGTGGTGGACTACGCGAGGACGTTCACTCCCGAGATGGTGGAGGCCGAGACCGGCCTGCCTGCGGCCACGATGAAGGCCATGGCGCGGATGATGGCCGACGCCGCGCCGCAGATGGCGGCCTACGTGGGCAACGGGCTCGAGCATCACGAGAACGGGGTCGGCAACATCCGCGCCATCGCCATGATCGACGGGCTACTCGGCGCTCTGGACCGTGAGGGAGGCACGCTGTTCAAGGAGCCGGCGCCGCTGCGCGATCTCACCCTGTACGACGAGATGCCGCTCAGACACCTCGGCCCCCTCGGCGCGGACCGCTTCCCGGTGCTGTACGACATGCGTCAGGAATGCCACACCATGACGGCCATGGAGGCCATCCTGTCAGACGAGCCGTACCCGCTCCGGGCGCTGGTGATGACGGGCGCCAACCCGGCGTCCACGAACCCCAACTCCCCCAAGGTCCTCGAGGCCCTGCGCTCGCTCGACCTCCTGGTGGTCCGCGACCTGTTCATGACCGAGACGACCGCCGTGGCCGACTACGTGCTGCCGGCCGCCTCGTTCCTCGAACGCACCGAGCTGCACGCGCACGCCAAGCACCAGATCGTGAGCCTGACCGACAAGGTGGTGTCGTGGCCGGACGTCCAGGGCGAGTACGACTTCTGGCACGACCTGGCGGTACGGCTCGGGATCGGCGAGTACTTCCCGTGGGAGGACGAGACGGCCCTCAACCGCTGGCTGCTCGAGCCGACCGGGCTCAGCCTGGAGACGCTGGAGGCACACCGGGAGGGGGTGGAGTACAGC
>ERZ1026796.1709-NODE-1709-length-14052-cov-3.990808_pt1 | contig 14052 bp, 14 predicted proteins | sample MGYA00520874_ERZ1026796 | MGnify/ENA primary metagenome ERZ1026796 (study PRJEB33270, sample SAMEA104284474) | anaerobic digester metagenome | biome: Anaerobic digester microbiome; feature: mesophilic sludge digester; material: Anaerobic digester biomass...
CCTTCCCGCCGGGATAAGCCTGGTCGACATGAGGCCGATACCGGAATCCGGCGCCTCGCTCTGCGCGGAGGCCGCCCTGGCCAGGTACGAGGCGGTACTGAAAGGCGCGGACGCTGAAGGCGCCGCGGAGAAGTGCGTGGCGGCGCTGGGCGCCGCGAGCATTGTCGTGAAGAGGCGCACCGCAAAAGGGGAGCGGTATCGCGACATACGACCCCTGATTCACGAGCTCAGATGCGAACACGGCCCCGGCGGGACCGCACGGCTCCTGTGCACGGTTGGGATCGGGGAGAAGGGGACCGTGAATCCGCATGAGCTGCTGGAGGCGGTGCTCGGGATACCGGGCGAGCGCGCGAGGAAGATACCGCTCGCCCGGGTGGATATCCTCCCGGGCGGGGATACGATCCACAACAGGCCGCGCGGGCCTGCGTTGCGGGGGCGACAGCCGCGAGGCGGCGTCGCGGGGAGACGGCCATGATGCCCATCGGCTGGGCGGTGTCGGGGCGAGCGGCGGCCGCCGCCGCCCCCTTCCGGCGGCGGGGGGCGCGCCACGCGGCCGCCCGCCGTGATCTCTCCCCGGGGGCGAATCCCCCACGGGCGGGGCGCGCGCGCGCGGAAAGGACGCATTTCGATGGACAGACAGATCATCATCAACGTCGAGCCCCGCGAGACCCGCGTGGGCATACTGGAGGACGGCAGGCTCCAGGAGATCCTCATCGAGAGGACTCATGAGAAGACGCTCGTAGGCAACGTCTACAAGGGCGTGGTCCGGAACGTCCTCCCGGCCATCCAGGCCGCCTTCGTAGACATAGGCCTCGACCGGAACGGATTCCTGCACGCTTCGGATATCGCCAGCGAGGCGGCGGCCTGCAGGGAGATCTCGGGTGAAGATGTGGACGAGCCCGAGGACGGGCGGCCGGATTCGAAGCGGCAGCCGATCGACAAGATGATCGCCAAGGGCCAGGAAGTCCTGGTCCAGATCATCAAGGAGCCGATCGGCACGAAGGGGGTCCGCCTCTCCACCAACATCTCCATCGCCGGGCGCTACCTGGTGATGATGCCGGGGGCCCAGCAGATAGGCATCTCGCGCCGCATCACCGACTTCGCCGAGCGGCGCCGGCTCCGCCATATACTGCGCGAAATCCGCGTCCCCGCGGGCGTCGGCTTCATCGTCCGGACCGTCGGGCAGGGGGCCTCCCGGGAGGATTTCGAGAAAGACGTCCTCTACCTGAGCGATCTGTGGCAGGGGATCCAGCGCCAGGCCCCGCAGGCGCCGTGCCCCTCGCTCATCCACGAGGATCTCAACCTGGTCCTCCGGGTCCTGCGCGACGCCCTCACCGAAGACGTCTCTAGGATCGTCGTCGATTCGAGGGAGGAGTACGCCAATATCACCCGCTTCGTGGACGCCCTCATGCCGAAGATGGGGGCCAAGGTCGTCTGCCACAGCGACCGGGAGCACGTCTTCGACAGCTACGGGATCGAGAAGGAGATCGAAAAAGCGCAGCGCCGCAAGGTCTGGCTCAAGTGCGGCGGCTACCTGGTCATAGAGCAGACCGAGGCGATGGTGGTCATCGACGTCAACAGCGGCCGCTGCCTCAACAAGGCCACGATCGAAGACACGATCCTCGAGACCAACATGCAGGCGGTCGAGGAGGCCGCCCGCCAGATACGGCTCCGCAACATCGGCGGGATCATCATCATCGATTTCATAGACATGCGCTCCCGCAGGCACCAGCGGATGATCGAGAAGGCGATGGAGGCGGCGGTGAAGAGGGACAAGGCCAAGACGAACATCTTCCCCCTCTCGCCCCTCGCCATCCTCCAGATGACCCGCGAGAGGGTGAAGGAGAGCCTGAGCGAGGCCGTCTACGAGGCCTGCCCGTACTGCGGCGGCGGGGGGAAGGTCAAGTCGGCGGAGAGCATGAGCATCGAGGTCCAGCGCCTGGTGAAGCTCGCCCTCCGCGGCACCCGGCGGCTCCGCCGGATGCAGTTGCGCGTGCAGGCCCACCCCAGCGTCTGCCGGCGGCTCGAGAGCGAGGACCGGAACGTGTTGAAGGAACTCGAGGAGCGTTTCCGCGGGAGCGTGGCGATCGAGCCGAGGCCCGAGTTCCACATCGAGACGGTCAGGCTGATCAACGAACGCACCGGGAAGGCGCTGAACGAGTAGGGGTTTCGCCCTTGCGCCCGGCGCGCCCCCCTGCTATACTCTTCCCGACGATCTTCAGGACGGGGTGAAAGCCCCCACCGGCGGTAAAGCCCGCTAATCCGTCCCGCGGACGGATCGACCCGGTGAGACTCCGGGGCCGACGGTAACAGTCCGGATGGAAGAGGATCGGGGGAGGGGCACGCCCCCCCGCCGCGTCCCGAAGACCTCCGTCTTCGGGATTTCTTCTTTTCGGGGCGGGCGCGAAAGGCGGGACAATGCTCGGCGGCATCGAAGAGGCCCTGAGGGAGATCGCGGCGGGCCGCATCGTCATCGTGACCGACGACGAGGACCGCGAGAACGAGGGGGATTTCGTGATGGCCGCGGAGAAGGCCACCCCCGCGGACGTCAATTTCATGGCCTTGCACGGGCGTGGCCTCATCTGCGTCTCCGCCCCCGGGGAGCGGATCGACGCCCTGGGATTGCGCCAGATGGTGCAGAGGAACACATCCCTCTACGACACCCCGTTCACCGAGTCGATAGACTACCGGCACGGCACGACGACCGGGATATCCGCCTTCGACCGGGCGGAGACGATCCGGGCCTTCGCCGACCCCCGCCGCGGGCCGGACGATTTCGCCCGTCCCGGCCATATCTTCCCGCTGAGGGCGCGGGAGGGCGGGGTGCTGCGGCGGGCCGGGCACACCGAGGCGAGCGTCGACCTCGTCCGCCTCGCCGGGCTCTACCCCGCCGGGGTCCTCTGCGAGATCATGGCGGAGGACGGCAGCATGGCCAAGCTGCCGGCCCTCCTCGACCTTGCGAAGCGCTTCGGCCTCAAGGTGGTGACGGTCAAATCGCTCATCCGCTACCGCAAGACGCGGGAGAGGCAGGTCCGGTGCACCGCCCGCACCCCGCTCCCGACGCCGTGGGGGGTTTTCGAGCTCCGCCTGTACGAGTGCCTCCTGGACGGGGCGCACCATCTGGCGCTGGTACGGGGGAGGGTCGCCGGCGGGCGCGACGTGCTCGTCCGCGTGCACTCGGAGTGCCTCACCGGCGATGTCTTCGGTTCGAAACGCTGCGACTGCGGCGAGCAACTGCGGCTCTCCCTGCAGCGGGTCGCCGAGGAGGGGCGCGGCGTGGTGCTCTACATGCGGCAGGAGGGGCGCGGGATCGGCCTCGTGAACAAGCTCAAGGCCTATGCCCTCCAGGACTCGGGGCTGGACACGGTGGAGGCGAACGAGCACCTCGGCCTCCCGCCGGATCCGAGGGATTACGGGATCGGGGCGCAGATCCTGGCGGACCTGGGATTGCGCCGGATACGGCTCCTCACCAACAACCCGAGGAAGATCGTCGGCCTCGAGGGGTACGGCCTGGAGGTCTCGGAGCGGGTCCCGATCACGGTGAGGGCCGGCGAGCACAACGTGAAATACCTCAGGACCAAGAAGGAGAAGCTCGGGCATCTGCTTTGATCGGGGGGGGGTAGGGGCGGCCCGGCCCGGCCGCCCGGCGATGAACGGAAGGAGGGCCTCATGGCCAGGGTAGTGCAGGGCGAACTGGTGAGCAGGGGGAAGCGGTATGCGATCGTGGTCAGCCGTTTCAACGAGTTCATCACCTCGAAGTTGCTGGACGGGTGTATCGACACCCTCCGGCGCCTCGAGGTGAAGGACGAGGAGATCACCGTCGTATGGGTCCCGGGCGCGTTCGAGATCCCGTTCGCGGCGCTGCGCCTCGCCCGGGGGAAGAAGCACGACGCCGTGATATGCCTCGGGGCGGTCATCCGCGGCGCCACCCCGCACTTCGAGTATATCAGCGGCGAGGTGACCAAGGGGATCGCGGCCGCCGGGATGGACTCCGGGATCCCCGTCGTCTACGGCTTGATCACGCCGGACACGCTCGAGCAGGCGATCGAGCGCGCGGGGACGAAGGCCGGCAACAAGGGCAGGGACGCCGCCGAGACGGCCGTCGAGATGACGAACCTGTGCGGGAAGATATGACCGGCCCGGCCGCGCGGCGGCCGGGCTCCTGGGGCGCGAGGACGCGGTATGGGCACACGGAGGAAGGCGCGCGAGTCGGCGTTGCAGTGCCTCTACCAGATCGAGATTTCCCGAGACGAGCCGGAAGAGGCGCTCCGCCTCTTCTGGGCCGAGCGTCCAGCCGACGCCGGGGTGCGTGAATACGCCGACGGCCTCGTGCGGGGAACCCGCGCGCGCAAAGCGGAGATCGACCGGCTGCTCGCGCGCTGCGCGAAAAACTGGACCCTCCAGCGGATGGCCGCCGTGGACAGGAACATCCTCCGGATGGCGGTCTACGAGATGCGATTCAGCGCGGGGACGCCGCCCGTGGTGATCATCAACGAGGCGGTGGAGATAGCAAAGAAATACTCCACGCCCGATTCCGGGGCGTTCGTCAACGGAATCCTAGACCGCATACACAAGGGGCCGCCGGACGATGAAGGGGCCTGATCGGGGCGAGCGGTTCATGCGCCGGGCCCTGGCGCTTGCGCGCCGCGGGAAGGGTTTCACGAGCCCCAACCCGGCGGTTGGCGCGGTGGTCGTGAGGGGAGGGAGGATCGTGGGGGCGGGCTGGCACCGCGGGCCCGGGACCCCGCACGCGGAGGCCGCCGCCCTGCGCAGGGCGGGACGTCTCGCCCGCGGGGCGACGCTCTACGTCACCCTGGAGCCGTGCTGCACCTGGGGGCGGACGCCGCCGTGCACGGACGCGATCCTGCGCGCCGGGATCGCGTCCGTCGTGGTGGCGGCGCGCGATCCGAACCCGCGCCATGACGGGAAGGGGCTGCGGATCCTCAGGCGCCGCGGGGTGCCCGTGGTGGAGGGGGTGCTCGGCGCCGAGGCGGCGGCCCTCAATGAGGATTTCGCGAAACATATCGCGACCGGCCTCCCGTTCACCGTGGTCAAATCGGCGATGAGCATCGACGGCAAGATCGCCACGGCGGCGGGGCGCTCCCGGTGGATCAGCGGACCCGCCTCCCGCCGGCGCGCCCACGATATGCGCATGCGGGCGGACGCTGTAATCGTCGGGAAGAGGACGGTCGAGCTCGACGACCCCGCCCTGACCGCGCGTCCCTCCCGCCGGCGCGGGCGGGCGCCGTGGAGGGTTGTCCTCGACTCGGGCGCCACTCTCCCCCTGGACGCCAGGATTCTCGCACCCGCCGCGGCGCGCCGCACCATCGTGGCGGTGACCGCCGCCGCGCCGCGCGCGCGCGTCGCGCGTATCGAGGCGCTCGGGGCGCGCGTGCTGCGCTGCGCTGCGCGCCGCGGCAGGGTTTCGATACGCTCCCTCTGGCGCCGTCTCGGGGCGATGGGGATCGTATCCGTGCTCGTAGAGGGAGGGGGGGAGACCATCGCCTCGGTGCTCGAGGCGGGCGTCGCCGACCGGTACGCTGCTTTCGTGGCCCCCAAGGTGATAGGCGGTAGGCGCGCCCCGACCCCCGTGGGCGGGGAGGGGATGAAGCGGGTGTCCGGCGCCATTCGGCTCGGGCCGATCGAGGCGACGCGGCTCGGGGACGACCTCCTGCTGGAGGCCGTCGTGCGGCCCCGCCCCGGCGGACGTGGCCGGCGCGGTTCCCGCGCGGAACGCCGCGCACTGGTGTCCCATGTTCACCGGCATCGTTGAAGAGGTCGGGGTCGTGGAGGCGATCGCGCCCTCCGCGGGCGGCAGGCGGCTTGTCGTCCGGGCGCGCACGGTGCTCGAGGGAACCGAGCCGGGGGCGAGCGTGGCCGTAAACGGCGTCTGCGTCACCGTGGTCCGCCGCGAGGCGGGAGCCGGCATCTTCGAGGCGGACCTGCTTGGGCGGACATGGGAGGTGACCGCGCTTCGCTCCCTCGCGCCGGGCTCGGGCGTCAATCTGGAAAGGGCCCTGCGCGTGGGCGACAGGATCGGGGGGCATTTCGTCCTGGGGCATGTCGACGGAACGGGGGTGATAGGCTCGCGGAGGGGAGAGGGCGCCGACGTGATTTTCCGCATTGACGCGGATCCGGCCCTCGCCCCTGGGTTCGTTCCGCGCGGTTCCGTCGCAGTGGACGGGGTCAGCCTCACCATCGCCCGCGTGTTCGGGGCCTCCTTCGAGGTCCATTGCATCCCCCACACGCTGCTCCACACCACCCTCGGTGCGCTCAGGGCCGGCGCCGCGGTCAACCTGGAGACCGATGTGCTGGGCAAATACGCGCGGCCCCGCGGCGGCGTCACCGAGGGGCTTCTCAGGGAAAGCGGATTCTGATCTCCGCCTCCGCGCCCCCCATACTTCCCGCGCCGCGCCTCATTATTGGTCTTGCCATCGCCGAGCGGCTTCCTATAGACTATGGCCTCGGTTGGGCGCGCCACAACGCGGGCGGGGGCCGGGGATATGGCGGACAGGTTCTTTTTCCTGTGGCTGATCCTCTCCGCGGGGGTGCATACGGCGGTCATCGCCCGAGTGCATCTCCCCGGGGGGCACGGGGATCTGCACGAATACCCCGCCGATTTCTTGCTCCGCTGCGTGGAGGCAGTGGAGCCCGCCGGCCCTCCGGACGCGGAAGTCGGCGGCGCCGCCCGGGGGACGGGCCGGGATCTCCCCGGGGCGCCGGGGGATGGGGCCGGGGCAGGCAGCGCGCCCGCGTGCAACGTCGCCGTATCCGGCGGGGGCGGGCCGGCCCGGAGGGCGCAGGCGCGCCGGTTGATCGAGCCGGCGCTCATGCGCGGCACCGGGGAGGTGCTCAGGGCCTCGGTGCAGGAGACATTGAGGCCTCTCCTCGCCGATGAAAATCCGCGCGGCGCTGCGTTCGCCGAGTCGGTGCGCCGGTACAAGACAAGGCTCGAGGCCATCATCGAGAGGGAGAGCCGCATATCCTATCCCCCCCCCGCCCGGGAGGACGGCCGCGAGGCCCGCCTGCAGATCCGTTTCTGCCTGCGCTCGGACGGCAGCCTCGAGTCGGTCGAGCTTCCCCCGAGCTGCGGCGGCTTCGAACGGGAGCTGATTGCGGGGCTGAAGAAGGCGGCCAGGCATTTTCCGGCGTTTCCCGAGGGGATCGGATGCGACAGGCTCACGTTCTGCTGGCCGGTGAGTTTTAACCTGTATTGATTTAAGGAGGATCGCATTTGCCAAAGATAATTCTCAGGCCGAACGAATCGGTGGAGAGGGCCCTCAAGCGTCTGAAGAAGAAGGTGGACAAAGAGGGCATCATGAAACAGGTCAAGAAACACCGCCATTACGAGAAGCCCAGTCAGAAGCGGCGCAGGAAGGCGCAAGAGACGTTGAGGCGATAGCCGCGAAACGCCTCCCCGTGCACCATGCCCGCCTTCTCCACTTCGTGGAACGCGGACGGAAGGTTCACCGCGAGGGGCCTGCTCACCGCCCTGTCGTCCATCGGGCTCAGGGAGATCGAGCTGAGTTACCATTGCACGGCCGCGGAGGTCCGCGAGTACGGCGCAGCGTGCCGGTCAATGGGGGTGCGGGTGGTCAGCGTGCACAACTTCTGCCCGGTCCCCGACGCCGCACCGGCCGGGAGGAGCCGGTCGGAGGCGCTCCTGCTTTCGTCCGCGGACGGGACCGAGCGCAGGGGCGCCGTGGAGGCGACGAAGCGCTCGATCGCGACCGCGGCGTCGCTGGGGGCCGGGGTGCTCGTCGTGCACCTGGGCCGGGTGGAGGTGCCGTCGCGGACACGGGATCTCATACGGCTCTACCGGCGGGGCCTGAAGGCGACAAGGGGCTACCGGGCGATAGCGGACCGGATGCGCGTCCAGCGCGCCGCGCGCGCCGGCGGTTATTTCGACAACGCCCTGCGGAGCCTCGAAGAGCTTTCGGCGGAGGCCTGCCGCGCAGGCGTACTCCTCGCGGTGGAGAACAGGTTCTATCACCGGGAGATACCGTCGTGCGAGGAACTCGGGGGGCTGCTCCGGAGGTTCGAGGGGGGAAATGTCGGATATTGGCACGACATCGGGCACGCGCAGGTCATGGAGAACCTCGGGCTAGCCCGGCATGAAGAGTATCTGGACGCGGCCGGTGGGGGGCTGCGCGGCTTCCATATCCACGACGTGCTCCTGTGCGAGGATCACCTCCCCCCATCCCGCGGCATGGTGGATTTCTCCCGCTTCGCCGCGCGCGGTGGGCTGCGGGTGATCGAGCTGGCGCCCATGCACGGACTCGCCGAGGTCGAACGGGGGGTGCGCTGCGCCGAGCGCTTGTTCGGGAACGGCCGGGGCGCCGGGGAGGGATAGGGGAGATGGCTCGAAGACGAAGGGTGTACCGGCAGATCGAGGGGAAGAAACGCTACGAGCATCGGGCCAAGACCGTGGTATCCGTCTCCATGCTCATCATCATCCTCGCGTTCCCGATCTCCGTCTTCAGGGCAAGGACGCAAACCGCGATAGACGAGCGCGCCACCATGGACATGGCGCAGGTGGCCCGCAACATGGCCCGCGGCAGCGGATTCACCACGAACATCATCCGGCCCGGCCTCTACTCCTCGCTCCCGCGGTTCACCAAGCCGCCCGACATCGTGAACCCACCGCTCCAGATCTGGCTGCTGGCGTCGCTCCCGGGAATGAAAAGGGGGACCATCCTCGCATCCCCCGACGGCACCGTGGCCAGTCTCTCCACCTTCTTTTACCTCGCCGCGGCGGTGATCCTCTACCTCCTCGAACGCAGGATACTCGGCAACAGGCAGATCGCGGTCGCCACCATAGTCTATCTGTTCAACGTCCCCCTGCTCCGCGCCGCGGTCTCCGGCAGCGGGGCGACCCTGGGGGCCGCGCTGGTCACCCTGCTCTTCGGCATGGTCTACGCGGACAGGAACAAGTCGTTCCTCTACTCTTTTCTCATCGGCGCGGTCGTCGGTTTATGTTACCTGGCCTCCTATGTCTTCCTTGCGATGCTCATTCCGGTCGTAGCGTGCAAGACGCTGCGGGGCGGCGAGAATCTCCCGCGCCACCTGGTCGCGACGGGGGTGGGGCTCCTGCTGGCCACAGCGCCGTGGATGGCGCGGAATGCCCATCTCGGGGGCAATCTGCTGCTCGCCCAGCCGTTTTCGGCGGTCTTCCTCGGCTCGGTGGAGGCGGCGAAGGCCACCGGGTTCTGGGGAAAAGTCTCTTTGCAATATGCAGGCCTGTATGGTAATATCTTGAGCGAATACGGGGGCGTCTTCGCCCTTCCGTTTTTCCTGATTTCGCCCCTTGTGCGGGGAGGGGGAGAGGACTTCCGGCAGGCGAAGTTGTTCCTGTTAGGGGGCGGCGCGCTGGTTTTCCTGTTTTCGATGCTCGGAGAGGGCGGCGGCCAGGCGCTCGCCGCCTTTGTCCCCGGCGCGATCCTCGTCGGGTGCAAGACGTTCATCGATCTCATAGGCGGCCGCGCCCCGGAGCAGTCGGTCGCGCGGAGCAGGATGCTCTCGGCCTTCGTAGCGCTGAACCTTGTTCCGTTCACGGCGGCTATAACCGCGGCGCCCGCGGCCGCAGTCGACGCCAGGGGGCGCGATTCGCGCTTGCGCAGCATGGTGGACATGCACAGCCAGATGCATGTGGGCGAGATCGTCATGACGAACGCCCAGGAGTGGATGGCGTACTACGGGGAGTTCAACACGCTTCCGCTTCCCGGGGACCGCGCCGAGCTCAAGAAGTGGGAAGGCGAATTCGGCCAGCTCCGCTTCGCCGCGGTGTGCCCGTACGGGACGAGCGGGCCCGTCGAGTCCATGATCCTCCGGCAGCGCGTCGTGCCGCCGTGGTTCATAAGCGAAAAGGCGTATCTATATCCCAGCGGGGAGAAGTTCTTCGTTTCGGCCGATGCGGAGGATATCACGGCCGTGTCGCGTTGACCTCAAGAGAGGGGGGCGTGCATATGCGGATAAATATACTGGTCTCGATGTTGTGTTCAGCGGTGCTTCTTCCGTCGGCGTGCCGCGCGCAGGCGCCGGACGACCCCGCGGCCAGGAGGGGCGAGATCGAGAAGAAATACCCGGACATAAAGTTCAACTGGCCGAAGTCCGGCGGCCCCGCCGCCGCCGCCCCCGTCCCCGCCACGGAGGGGGAGAGTCGCGGCGAAGCCGCAATCACCGCCGTGCCCGCGGACGCGTCGGCGATCGCCGAGGAAGAGGTGATGGTCCGGCAGAAGCGCAGGAGGACCTACACGCTGGGCCCGGGGGACGTCATCAGCATAAACGTGCGCGACCATCCGGAGTTTTCGAGCTTCGGGGTGAGGGTCGGCTTCGCCGGGGAGGTCATCCTGCCGCTCACGAACGAGGTGGTCTACGCGGAAGGCCTCTCCGTGGAAGAGGTGCGGATGGCGATCGAGGATAAGCTCAAGGCGTACATTGAGCGGCCGTTCGTGAGCGTCTTCATCACGGAGTTCAACAGCAAGAGATTCTACGTCCTCGGGGAGATCGGGGCGGGGATATATCCGATCGGGGCAACCAGCATCAAGCTCATGGACGCGCTTTACGCCGCCGGGCTTCCGTCGGAGGGGATCGCGGCGATGCGTCGGGTGCAGATCATCACCCCCCACGAGACCGATCCGATCAACCGCTGGGTGAACGTGTACGCCATCCTCTACAAGGGGAGGATGGAGCACAACATCACCATCGAGCCAGGGACCATCATCTACGTCCCCACGACGATCTTCACGAAGTTCTCCAGGGTGATCAGGCAGATCTCGGTCACCATAGAAGACCTCTCCAAGATCCCGAACGATCTCGCATCGTTCGACGCGGGCCTTATCGCCTGGGACACGTCTTGGAACATGAACATCTTCCCGCACGGCATAAACCTGCACGGCGGCAACCTGGCGAGCCCGTGGGAACGGTAGTCGGCGGCGGGGGCGACGCCCGCCCCGGTCGGCGGTATCCATCTCGAGGCGGCAGGCGCCCTTCCCCCGCCCCGGCGTCGGCATGACCGCGCCGAACGGTCGGCGGCGCCCCCCGGGGACGGGTTAGGCATTATGGTCGTCAATGCTGCGGCGATCACAGGCGCCGCGCGAAGCTACATCGAGGTCGTCTTCAGGCGCAAGTGGCTCTTCCTTGTCCCGGTGATCGTGTTCGTGTCTGTTTCCATCGGGCTCGGTTTCGTCCTCCCCCCCAGGTACCGCTCGGAGGCGATCCTCGGGCTGAAGGAGGAGCAGAGCGACAACCCGCACTTGAAGGGGGTGACGATGATCACACCCGTCAAGGAGCGCCTTCCGATGATCCGCGAGAAGCTCACCAGCCGCTCCCGCATCGTCTCGGTGATCCGCAGCCTCGGCCTGGACGCGCAGCTCAAGAGCGACTGGGGGATGGAGGAGCTCATCACCACGATACGGGCCTCGATCGGCGTAGAGATGCGATCCACCGGGAACTTCTTCAGCATCTGGTGCGAGCATTATGACCCGGTCACGTGCCAGAAGATCGTCGAGCTTCTCACCGACCTTTTCATCAAGGAGAACCTCGACATCGAAAAGCGCGAAACGAGCATCGGCATCGAGTTCCTGGAGAGCCAGCGGTCGATCTACCGCCAGAAACTCGAGGAGTCGGAGAAGAACCTCACCACCTTCAAGCAGGAGAACCAGCGCATCCTCTCCATCGCCGCCGCGCGGGAGCTCGGGGAGAAGCTAGGGGTCAGCGACGCGGTCAACGTCAATGTCCTCCGCTACACGAACTACCAGGTCAACCTGATCGAGGCCCGGATGAAGCTCCAGGAGCTCACCACCGCCCAGGAGCAGCTCAAGCAGGAGTTGAAGCGGACCGACAAATACGTCGTCGCCGAACGGATCCAGGAGATCAACCCGATAGTCCGGGAGCTCAAGAAGACCCTCGTCGACAAGCGGATAGAGCTCCACAAGCTCAAGCTCGACTCCACCGAGAACCATCCCCTCGTCCAGCAGCTCAAGCAGCAGATCGAGAAGACGCAGGAAGAGCTCGAGCGGATGACCGAGGAGACGGTCAAGCAGGAGACGCGGGCCATCAACCCCAACTACCAGCAGATCGAGCGCGAGATCGGCAAGGCGGAGGCCGAGATCGCCGCCCTGAAGAAGAGGATAGAGGTCACCGAGCTCTACATGAAGGACCAGCACCGCGAGGTCCAGCAGATCCCGGAAACGGAGCGCAAGATGACCGACCTCCAGCGGAGCTACGGCATCTACAACAAGCGCTTTCTCGACCTGACGGAGAAGCTGGAGACCGCCAAGATCACCGAGCGGCTCGAGACGATCGAGAAGGGGGTGCGCTTCGAGATCTACGAACGCCCCCGCGTTCCGATCCAGCCGTTCAAGCCGAACCGGAAGGCGATAGCGCTCATCGGCCTGGTCACGGGGGTTTTCTTCGGCGGCGCGCTGGTCTTCATAGCGGAGGCCACCGACCATTCGTTCAGCGAGATATCGCAGCTGCGGCAGGCGATAGACCTGCCCATCCTCGGCTCGGTCAGCAGGATCCTGACCGTTGAGGAGGACGAGTTCAACAAGTCGAAGAAGAGGCTCGGACTCGTGAGCCTCCTCGTTTTCATAATCTTCATATTCCTCGGCGTCGTCGCGAAGTATATTCTCACCTCCTGACGCCGGGAGGGGGACGGGGCCATGCCCGAAACATTCGACCTCGGTAAGATCAAGTCGTTTTTCCTGGAGAAGAAGAAGAGCCTTCAGGAGGAGATCACCACGCGGTCTTACGTGGCAGATCCAGACCCTACCGACGAGGGGATCGACTCGCGCATCGTTGTCTTCTCGGACCCGTCATGCCACGTCGCGGAGCAGTACCGGACCATCCGGACGAACCTCCTGTCGCTCTCCCCGGACAAGCCGCTGCAGGCGATCCAGCTCACCAGCGCGCTTCACTCGGAGGGGAAGACCATCACGAGCTGCAACATCGCCTTCGCGCTCGCCCAGGAGCCGGAGAAGAAAACGATCCTGATCGACTCCGACATGCGGAAGCCGGCCATACACAAGCTCCTCGGGATCCCGAAGGAACCGGGGCTCTCCGAGATACTCACCAAGGATTTCGACCTCGAGCATTTTCTCCAGCGCCCGATCGCGGGCGGGCTCTACGCCATCCCGGCCGGCAAGGGGCCGGCGAACCCGTCGGAACTCCTGTCCTCGTCGCGCCTGAGGAGGATGGTGACCCGCCTCCGGTCCGAGTTCGATTTCATCGTCTTTGACGTGTCGCCCATCATACCGGTCACGGACGCGAGCGTCCTCGGGAAGCAACTCGACGGGACCCTGCTCATCGTCAGGGCGGGCTGGACGCAGGCTATCGACATCGAGCGGGCCTATTCGCTGCTAACCGAGGCGCAGGCGAAGCCGATCGGCGCAATCCTGACGTGCGTGGTCAGCTATATCCCGTACTACCTGTACCGCTACCGATACATCTACTCCCATTACGCGCGGCCATACGTCTACTACGGCCCGTGAACGGCGGGGCCCCGCGGCGGCGGGAATGACAATGGAGGCGGACGAGATGGGTCGAACGATCGTGGAGACGGACAAGCTGCCGCGCCCTGCGGGGCCGTATTCCCAGGCGGTCCGCGCCGGCAACCTCCTCTTCATATCCGGACAGATCCCCATCGACCCAGGCGCCGGCGGGCGCCCGCCCGAGGGGATCGAGGCCCAGGCGAGGAGGGTTCTCGAGAAGATCGGGGCCATCCTGCATTCCCAGGGGCTCGATTATCGCGACATCGTAAAGACCACCGTCTTCCTGCGGAGGATGGATGATTTTCAGCGCTTCAACGCCGCCTACGCGCGCTACTTTCCCTCCGGCCCCCCGGCGCGATCGTGCGTAGGGGTTGAGCGTCTTCCCGGCGATGTGGATGTCGAGATCGAGGCGGTCGCCTCGTACTGACGTGCGGCGGGGGCGCCCGGGTTCCGTGGAGGGGGGGCGCGCCGGCTAGAGGAGAAGAGGCGATGCGTGAATGCGGGCTGTCGCTCGACTACGGCCGCATGATGGCGGAGGCCATCGGCGCGGAACACGGCC